>Ga0160432_100770_pt1 | contig 15397 bp, 12 predicted proteins | sample HID1971M_E0MG_FD_108250 | JGI IMG/M metagenome (GOLD analysis project Ga0160432, IMG submission 108250) | Enriched millipede-associated microbial communities from UW Madison campus, WI, USA - HID1971M_E0 MG | ecosystem: Host-associated > Arthropoda: Insects > Digestive system > Unclassified ... | reverse complement strand
GGCCCTGGCGTGTGTGTCGGACGCCCGGTCGACGGCGCACGCGTGGCCATCAGCGCGCTGGACGACGAGGGTGCCTCGGTGGGTCCGCCTGCCGCGACACCGGGAGTCCTGGGCGAGATCCTCGTCGCCGGGCCGCACCTCAAGGCCCGGTACGACGGACTGTGGTTCACGCAGACGGCGTCCGCGCGTGACGCCGGGTGGCACCGCACGGGGGACGTCGGCCGGCTCGACGAAGACGGCCGTCTGTGGGTCGAGGGCCGGCTCGCGCACGTCGTGACCGGCGCGGGCGGCGTCGTGACGCCTGTCGCGCCCGAGCGCCTCGTCGACGCGGTCGACGGCGTGGTGCGGTCCGCGGTGGTCGGGGTCGGCCCGCGGGGGACGCAGCAGCTCGTGGTGGTCGTCGAACCGCTCGAGGCGACCTCGGCCGGTCTCGCGGAGGCCGACCTCGCCGCACGGGTCAGGGCAGCGCTCGACCTGCCGGTGGCCGCCGTGCTCGCCGTGCCGAGCCTGCCGACCGACCTGCGCCACAACTCGAAGATCGACCGCACGAGGCTCGCGCAATGGGCCTCCGCGGTGCTGTCCGGGCGGCGGGCCCGGCTGTGACCACGGTGCTCGTCACGGGCGCGAGCGGGATGCTCGGCCGCGGGGTGGCGCAGCGACTGGTCGACGACGGCTGGGACGTCCGCACGCTGCAGCGTCGGCCCTCCGGTGTCGAGGGCGCGCACGACGTCCAGGGCTCCGTCACCGATCCGGAGATCGTCGCGCGTGCGGTCGACGGCGTCGGTGCGGTCGTCCACCTCGCGGCGAAGGTCGACATCGTCGGACCCGAGGCCGAGTACCGCGCGGTCAACGTCGACGGCACCAGGACGCTGCTCGACGCCGCGCGTGCAGCAGGCGTCTCGCGGACGGTCTTCGTCTCGTCGCCGTCGGTCGCCCACGTCGGCGCCTCGCTCGTCGGCGCCGGCGCGGGGCCCGCCGAGCCCGCGCTCGCGCGCGGACCCTACGCACGCACGAAGGCCGCGGCGGAGCAGCTAGCGCTCGCGGCCGACCAGCCGGGGTTCCGCGTCATGGCCGTGCGGCCGCACGTCGTGTGGGGTCCGGGCGACACCCAGCTCGTCGGGCGCGTCGTCGAGCGTGCGCGGGCCGGGCGCCTCCCGATCCTCGGGTCCGGGGCGCCGCTCATCGACACGATCTACGTGGACAACGCCGTCGACGCGCTCGTCGCCGCGCTCGGGGCGCCCGAGGCGTCGTTCGGCCACGCGTACGTCGTGACCAACGGCGAGCCGCGTCCGGTGCGCGAGCTGATCGACGCGATCTGCGCGGCCAGCGGCGTGCCCGTGCCGCGCCGCCACGTGCCCGCGAGGCTCGCGCGGATCGCGGGCGCGGGGCTCGACGCCGCGTGGGGGCGCCTGCCGCTGCCCGGCGAGCCGCCCCTGACCCGGTTCACCGCCGAGCAGCTCTCGACCGCGCACTGGTTCGACCAGCGCCGCACGCGTGAGGCGCTCGGCTGGGCGCCCCGGATCAGCATCGACGAGGGCATGGCTCGCCTCGCGGCCCACGCGCGGGACGTGGACGCCTGAGCATGCCGGGTGCCCGTCGTCCCTAGACTCGGCACCGTGACCGCCGATCTCGCCCGAGTGCTGCCGCTGCGGCCTGAGCTCGTGGGGCTCGAGCCCTACGGGGCGCCGCAGCTCGACGTCCCGCACCTGCTCAACGTCAACGAGAACCCGTACGCGCCGTCCGAGCAGGTCGTGGCCGACATCGCGGCCGCAGTCGCCGACGCGGCCCGCGGGCTCAACCGCTACCCGGACCGGGACTTCGAGGCCCTGCGCGCGGACCTTGCCGACTACCTCGCGACCGAGTCGGGTGTACGCCTCGACGCGGCCCAGCTGTGGGCGGCCAACGGCTCGAACGAGATCATGCTCCACGTCCTGCAGGCCTTCGGCGGGCCCGGGCGGACGGCCCTTTCGTTCGCGCCCACGTACTCGATGTACCCCGAGTACGCGCGCGACACGTCGACCGCGTGGGTCGCCGGTCGGCGCGAGGAGGACTTCAGCCTCGACCCTGACGCCGCGCGCGCGGCCATCGAGCAGCACGCACCGTCGGTCGTGCTCCTGGCGAGCCCCAACAACCCGACCGGCACCGCGTTGCCCGCGTCCACGGTCCTGGCCGTGCTCGACGCCGCGGCGGCCGTGCCGGGCGGCTGCGTCGTCGTGGTCGACGAGGCCTACGGCGAGTTCCGGCGTCGCGGGGTGCCCAGCGCGCTCGAGCTGCTGGCCGACCACCCGCACCTGGCCGTGAGCCGCACGATGTCCAAGGCGTTCGGCCTGGCCGGCGCCCGCGTCGGGTACCTCGCGGCCGCGAGCGAGCTCGTGGACGCGCTCCGGGTCGTCCGGCTGCCGTACCACCTGTCCGCCGTGACGCAGGCGGTCGCGCGCGCTGCGCTCGCGCACAGCGCGGAACTGATGGCGCAGGTGGGGGCGCTGCGGGACGAGCGCGACGCACTCGTCACGTGGCTGCGCTCGCACGGGCTGCAGGTCGCCGAGTCCGACGCGAACTTCGTGCTGTTCGGCCTGTTCGACGACCGCCACGCGATCTGGCAGGGTCTGCTCGACCGGGGCGTGCTGATCCGCGAGGTCGGTCCGCAGGGTTGGTTGCGCGTGTCGGTCGGCACGCCGCAGGAGACGGCGGCGTTCAAGGACGCCCTGGTGGAGGTCGCTGACCTGAAGAAGGAGTCGCTATGAGCCCGACGAAGAAGCGCGTCGCCCGCATCGAGCGTGCGACGAGCGAGTCGAGCGTGCTCGTCGAGCTGGACCTGGACGGCACCGGCCGGACGGACATCTCGACGACCGTCCCGTTCTACGACCACATGCTCACCGCGCTCGGCAAGCACTCGCTCATCGACCTCACGGTCAAGGCGACGGGCGACACCCACATCGACGCGCACCACACCGTCGAGGACGTGGCCATCGTCATCGGCGAGGCGCTGCGCGAGGCGCTGGGGGACAAGCGCGGCATCTCGCGGTTCGGCGACGCGACGGTTCCGCTCGACGAGGCGCTCGCGCAGGCGGTCGTCGACGTCTCAGGTCGGCCGTACCTCGTGCACACGGGCGAGCCGATCGGGCAGGAGTACCACCTCATCGGCGGCCACTTCACGGGCGCGCTGACGCGGCACGTGCTCGAGTCGATCGCCCACCACGCGGCGTTCAGCATCCACGTGCGCGTGCTGGCCGGCCGCGATCCTCACCACATCGTCGAGGCGCAGTTCAAGGCGCTCGCGCGTGCCCTGCGGTTCGCCGTCGCTCTCGACCCGCGCGTGGACGGGATCCCGTCCACGAAGGGCGCGCTCTGATGTCCGACGACGACTTCGTCGTCCCGGACGACCTGTCGTCGCTGTTCGCACCCGCGAACGAGGACCCGTCGGTCGCACTCGTCGTCACGCCGGTCGCGGTTCCCGCACCGCTCGCAGCGGCCTGCGTCCTCGCGGGCGTGGCGGTCGACGTCGTCCCGTCGGAGTCCGGCGCCATCGCGGTGCTGCGCGAGCCGGCGGCCGCGACGGACGGGGCGCAGGCGATCTCGAAGCTGCTGCGTGCCACCGCGGTGGTGCTGCTCGAGCGTCGAGAGGGGAGCGTGCGCGCCCAGCGCTGGTCGGGCGGGGAGGCCGGCGACGAGATCCCGTCGGGTCTGCTGCTCGCGACGGTCCCCGGCGTGCTGGAGGATCTGCTCCTCGGCACGGTCAGCGCCGACGCGATCGAAGGCGTCGTGACCAGCGTCGGGATGTCGCGTTGGCGCGCAACGCGCATCCTTGCGGCATCTGCACGAAAGCGCTGAAAATCTCCACTTGCGGCTCGCCGCCCGTGGCGGCAATGATGGGGTCTCGACGCCCGCACTGGCCCCCTGGTGCGGGCGTCGTCCTTGCCCCGATCGGCCCTCAGCGCAGCGAGCCGACGAACGGCGCGAGCGCCGTCACGGAGGCCTCGTACAGCGCCGCACGCGCGTCGGCGACCTGGCCCCGGTAGCGAGCCTGGGCCCCCAGCACGTCCGTGCTCAGCTCGACGAGCCGGCGCCCGAGGTGCGGCTCGGCGACGTCGACGCCCCACTCCGGACGGCCCACGTCCTCGAGGAAGTACCGCAGCTTGGGGTGCGAGACGAGGCTCACGATCGGGGTGCCCAGCCCGAACGGGATCATCCCCGCGTGCCCGCGCATGCCGACCACGAGCGCGGCGTCGCGGTACAGCCGCGTCGTCGCCTCGATCCCGAGCCGGAAGAAGCTGTCGACGGCCACGCGCGTGCCGTGCTCGCGGAACAGGTCAGTCGCGATGCGCTCGTCGGGGATCGTGTGCGCCCCGATCCGCACCTGCGCGATGCCCACGAGGCCGGTCACGAAGGCGTTGATCTCCGCGAGGAACGCGGCGTACTCGTCCTTGAACCGCAGCGCCGACCGGTCGTAGGCGACGTTGAGGTACACGACGTCGCGCTGCGTCTCCTGCTCCGAGGGGTCGGTGTACGGCGTGCCCGGGATCAGTCCCAGGATCGTGGTCGGGCACGGGAGGAACGTCACGCGGTCGGCGAGGTCCGCCGGCAGGAGGTCACGCACGCGCTCGATCGAGCCGCGGTTGCGCAGCCCGACGAAGTCGGCGCGCTGGACCACGCGCGTGAGCGACTCGCGGAACCGCGAGCCGACGAACTCCTGGCCGGGGAAGAGGTTGTAGCCGACGGCGACCAGGCCGAGCGGGACGTCGAGCCGGTCGAGGCTCGCGTCCGGCACGTTCCACTGCCAGCCGGAGTTCCCGTTGGGGGAGGTGTCCGGGAGGAAGAGCCCGCCACCGCCGACGAGCAGCCCTGACGTCTGGTTGACCGCGTCGACCGCGGCGTCGTCGAACACCTGGTGCACGTGCACGCCGTGCCAGTCGGCGACCGGGCGCACGTGGTGGACGGCCTCGCGCACCGCCGCGGGCAGCAGCACGTCGCCGTAGTTGCCGAGCGGGTCGACGTAGAAGGCGGCGTGCGACAGCGTGATCCCGTCGGGGTCGGTGGTCGCGACGACGTCGGCGTCGGGCGTCGGGCGCGTCGCGCGGGCGTGCACGAGGCGCGCCTTGTGCCGCAGGGGCTCGAGCACGAGCGCGGTGCGGCTGTGCTCGCGGGCCGACGCGGTGTCGCCGACGATCCACGCGGTCTCGGCGAGGGCCACGTGCGCCTCCGCGGCGCGGTTCGACGAGAGCGCGGTCTGCGCGAGCACGGCCGAGTCGGAGTACCGCGACACGGCTCGGTACGCGGTCGCGAGCTCCAGGGCGTAGGCGGTGTCGATGGGCCCCGTCTCGAGCGCGTGCGCCTCGAGCAGCGCGACCGCGCCGGCGAAGTCCCCGGCCGCGCGTAGCCGCGCCGCGACGCGCAGCACGGACGCCGAGCCGCGGGCCTCGGAGTCGGGCACCTCGACGGTGCGGGACTTGTACGACGTCGCCGCCGTCGCGTCGGCGATCCGGCCCTGCTCGGCGAGGAGCGCGCACCTCGCCAGGAACTCGGCGTCGCTGATGTCGTACTGGTGCCACAGGGCCTCGAGCCGCGCGTACCCGTGCTCGCCGCCGTCCCAGGGCTTGAACTTCCCCGTGAAGTGCAGGATCGCCGTCTCCTCCGGCGGGACGCCGCCGCGCCGGGTCGCGCGCTTGACCCAGTTGTACCGGCGCGGGAGCTGCAGGTAGTCGCCGTCGAGCGCGGCGGTGATGACGCCCTGGTCGTGGCGCTCGAGCTCGTACTCGCCGCTCTCGCCGATCGCGTCGAGCCGCGCGGCGAACGATCCGTCGGTGTAAGTGCTGTCGAAGACGAGCAGCCCGCTGTTGAGCTTGCGACCGCCGTCGGGGTCGAAGAACTGCGGAACGGCGGCGAACGGCGCCCCGAGCGAGAACAGGTCGTCGATCCGGTCAAGGATCACCATGTCGGTGTCCAGCGTGACGATCGTGCGGTACCCGGGCAGGCGGAAGGCGTCGAGGATGTAGTAGGCCTTCGTGTAGAGGTAGTTCGCCGCGGATCCCTTGCGGTAGCGCTCGTACCGCGCCGCGTCGACGCGGACGAACCGCAGGTCCGGCCGGAGCGACAGGGCCCGGGAGACGTTGGCGGGCGACAGGCCGTCGTGCAGCACGACGACGTCGGCCGCGACGTCGGGGTTGGTCAGCGTCAGGCTCTTGAGCAGGACGACGAAGCCCGGGAAGTAGTTGTCGTCGACGAACGAGACGAACGCCTTGTCATGGGTTGCGTCATGGGTACGGCCGGACGTGCTGGACATGGTGGCGCTCACCTCAGGCTGATCGTGATGTCGTTCGCGGACACGGCGCGGTCCATGACCCAGCGCCGCTCGTTCTCGTAGCTGTGCGCCGCCGCGATCGGCAGGTGCATCGCCTCGGGGACGCGGTACGCGCCGCCGTCGTAGAAGTCGAAGCCGACGAGGTCGATGGCCGTGCTCACGTCGAGGAAGTCGATCAGCCGCAGCGTGTTGAAGCCCGTCGTCGGGACCTTGAAGTCGGCGCGCTCGGAGGGCGTGAAGATCGTCAGCGGCGGCCACCGCAGCGACTCGTCGCTCAGGTACGTCTGCGCGGCGGGGTCGACGTGCTCGAGCACCGAGGACCGCCACAGGTCACGCTTGCCGCTGAAGACCAGGCGGACGTCGACCGGACGCGACCAGTTGAAGCTGTGCAGGTGGATCGTCGCGTGCACGTCGGTCTTCGTCCCCGTGTGGGGTGCGTCGATCGCGAAGGAGTTGAACCGCACGACGACGTCGTACGCGTCGATCTGCGCGCCCGCGTCGTGCTCGAGCAGGCGCGCCGAGTTGGCCACGAGGCACACGGACTTCCCGGCGAGGTAGCCGCGCAGGCCCGACAGGTCGAGCGTGCGCAGGCCGATGGCCTCGTCCGCGGTCAGCCGCCCGCTCACGGGCGACCTGCGTGCGCCGTTGACGGCCGCCACGAGCGGGGCGAGCGGCGCGAGCGGCTGGCCGGCCGTGACCGTGCGCGCGAGGAGCGCGTCGTACCCGGCGCCGAACCCAGAACCGGTCGCCCGCTGCGCGGCGAGGCTCGCGGCGAAGCTGGGCAGGCCGTCACCGCCGGCCGCGACCAGCTGCTCGGCGCGGACCCACGCGCTCGTCGGGTCGCTGACGACCAGCCCGCCCGAGAGCTCGGCGAGCGCGGCGTCGAGGCCGGGCGCGCCGGCGTCGCTGTCACGCCCGGCGGCACCGTCGTTCGGCAGCTCGAGGACGTGGCCGGTCAGCTTCCGGTACCGCGATGCCGCCTCGCGAGCAGCGGGGAAGTCGCCGACCGCGTCGAGCGCCGTGGCGAGCCCGCGCCAGCTCGCCTGCGACGCGGGTCGCGAGTCGGCGAGCAGCTGGTAGGTCTCGACCGCGAGCTGGTTCTCGCCCGCGGTGTGCGCGCGACGCGCGACGTCGAGCAGCGACGTGAACAACGCGGGCCACGCGGCGTGCCAGGGCTTGACGCCCGACTCCACGGCGAGCGAGCGCACGGCGTTGCGGCGCAGCTCGGCCAGCGCCTGCGCGTGAGCGAGAACGGCCTGCGTCAGCACGATCCGCTGCCACTGCGAGCTCGCCGACAGCCCCGTCGCCGTGGCCGAGACGTCGGCGACGACGTCGGCGTAGCGGCGGTTGAGCCGCAGTGACGGCGCGGCCGCGAGCGCGGTGCGCCGGCCGAGTCGCGTGGCGGCGCCTCGGGCGCGTCGTCGGACGTTCTTCACGCGTCTTCCTCCGGGGTGGTCGGTGCGCGGGACGGGTTTTCCGAGCCGCTGGACCGGACCATAGAAGGGCTAGGTGACGCCCCGGGGTCGTCCGGATGCCGAGCCTTTCGTGTGGCCGAACGGGAGGTGAACATTGGCTGGCCCCAGGCGTGCAGCGGTAGGCGGGCGCTCGCGGCGCAGGCATCCTCCGTGGAGGAAGCGGCTCCGGTCGGGCGTCGCGAGATGTGAGCGAAGGATCGATGGACCTGCACAACCCGCCCCTGCTCGTCGACGGCCCAGCGCTCGACGAGACGTACGACATCGCGTACCTGACGAAGTACGTCGGTCGGCTCGACTCGGGCATCGCGTTCACGGATCGCGCGTACCTCGCGGGCCTGGCGGCCTCGGCCTACGGGACGCTCGTGCTCGGCAACGGCATGCCCGCGCGCTACCCGGCCGACGGTCTCGCGTACACGACGTCGGTCGTGGAGTACCGGCGCCGCGACCCGCGGCTGCACCTCGTGAACGGGCTCGGTTCCTACGTCCGCCACCTGCCCGACGGCTACCTTCCCGAGCACCGCCACGCGCACAAGGTCGCGATCCTGCACGAGGAGCCCGAGGCCTTCGACTTCTACGCGACCGAGGTGTGGAACCGGCGGAACGTGCGCGACACGTTGCTGGGCGCGCACGACGGCTTCGTGTTCGTGTCCGAGCGCAGCCGGGACCTGTGGGTCGAGTACGCGGGGCTCGACGGCGCGCCCACGCACGTGCTGCCCAACACGTGCGCGGAGGAGGCCACGATCGCGGAGCGCTTCGGACCCGACGCCCGCGAGCCGGCGACGGGCGCGCGTGACCGTTCGACGGACCGGCTCGACGTGGTCGTGGTCGGGACTGTGCAGCGGCTCAAGGCGCAGCTCGACGTGATCGAGGCGGTGCGTCGGCTCCGCGCCCTGCGGCCGGACCTGGCGCTGCGGCTGCGGATCGTGGGCAGAACGCGCAACGAGGAGTACGCGGACGAGGTGCGGGCGGCCATCGTCGACCACGGCCTGCAGGACGCCGTGACGGTCGTGGGGGAGGTCGCCAAGCCGCGCGCGCTCGAGCACATCGCTTCGGCGGACGTGCTGGTCATCGCCTCGCGGACGGAGGCGATGCCGCTCGTGCTGCTCGAGGCGATGCAGCTCGGCACGCCGGTCATCACGACGCGCGTCGGCGGCATCCCGGAGGTGCTCGACGAGCACGGTGCGGCGTTCTTCGAGGCCGGGGACGTCGACGCGCTCGCCCAGCAGCTGAGCCGGGTCGCGGACGACCCGGCGTGGGCGGCTCGGCTCGCGGCGGCTGCGCGTGCTCGGTACTGGGCGGAGTTCTCGAACGCGAGGTTCCGGGAGAGGTTCGACGCCGCGCTGGGCGCGATGACGGCCGATGCGGGTCTGGCGGATGCCCGTGGCGATCTGGGCGCCACGCGGTTCGAGTCCGACGGCCCGGGGGCGCTCACGGCGATCCTGGCGCCCGGCGGCGCCGAGGACGGCACCACGCTCCGCGGCTGGCGCTCGACCGTCGCGCGGCACCACGCCGTCGCGCCGCTGACCCGTGTGCAGATCAGCGCCGACGGGCCGCAGCTCGAACCGCTGCTCGCCTTCGCGGCCCCCCTCGCGCGGCTCGGGCTGTCCGTGGAGCAGATCGACTCGACCCGCGGGCTGGTGGTGTGCGGCCCCGGCACCGGCACGAGCGCGCTCACGGCGCAGCAGGTGCTCCGCATGGTCGGCGAGCCGGTGAACGTCGCCGCCTATGCCGAGCACGTGCGCGCGGGGGCCCGGCGTCGAGCCCGTGCGCAGGAGGTCGCCGCGGCCGCCGCGCCCGCTGACGCAACCGTCCGGGCCGGTGCTCCGGCGGCCCCGGTCGCGCGGACCCAGCAACCGGTCCCGCAGTCAGCCCCACAGCCAGCCCCACAGCCAGCCCCACAGCCAGCCCGGCCGCCGGCCCCGCGACGCACCCTGAACCGAGCACTACGGCGCGCCCGTCGCGCGACCCGCACCATCGCACGTCGCCTGCGCGGCAGCGCGCCGGCTGGTCCAGCCGCCGCGTCCCCGGCCGCCCGACTCGATCCCGAGCGGACCTCGACCGCGGTCGCCGCGGCGCCCGCGCCCGCCGTCGTCATGGTCTTCAACGGGCCGATGCAGCTCATGGCCGCGCTCTCGCTGTGGGACCACGCCCCGACGGTTCCCGGGGCGCGGCTCGTCGCGCTGGTGCACTCGACGAGCGGTTCGCCGGACTTCGCGGCCCGCCTCGCGGCGTTGGCGCGGCGCACGGGCCGGTTCGACGTCGTCGCCGACATCTCCGACGCGTATCGGGACGTCTACGTCGAGCGCCCCTCGGCCGCATCGGTGCGCGAGTTCGGGCGTCGCCTCCGCGTGTCGGTCGGTCCGGGTGAGCTCGCGGTGATCTACGTCGCGGCCTACATGTCCGCGCGTGGGCAGAAGTTCTTGTACGAGAGCGCGGGCGGGGTGCCGGTGCGGTTGTTCGAGGACGGGCTCGGCTCGTACGTGCCCAAGTCGATCAAGCAGCACGACGAGGGCGTCGTCGACCGGGTCACGAGCCGTGACTGCGCCGTCGCGCACCACATCGGGCTCGTCGAGTCGGTGGACCTCATGCTCACGTCCGTGCCGGTACCCCAGCACTACGGGGCCGACCTGCCGCGGGTGACCTTCCCGCGCGTCTCGGTCGGGTCGTACCGGATCGACTACGCGCGCTTCCGTGAGGTGTTCGGCGCGCGCGTCCGTGCGTTCGCGCCCGACGAGGTGCTGCTCGTCACGCAGAACTTCGCGGACCACCTGCAACCGCACGAGGAGGTCGCGGTCGTCGAGCGTGCCGTGACCGATGCCGTGGTCGGCGATCTGCTGTGCGCCGGCTACCGCGTCGTGGTCCGGCCGCACCCACGCGCCGGCGCCCCGACGTGGGGCAGCCGGTGGGCGGACGACGAGCGCGTGACCGTCTGGGACGATCAGGCGATGCTGCCCGTGGAGGTCCTGCTGGACCCGGGCGCGCCGCCCGCGCTCGCCGTCGGAGCGACGTCGTCGTGCCTGTTCTACCTGGACGAGCTCACGAGCATCCCCGTGCGCCGGTATCCCGACGACGCGATGGCCGCGCTGCGGGCGTGCGCCGATGACGAGCACGCCTGGATGATGGACGTGTCCGCCGCCGTGCTTCCGGCGCTCGAGGCCCGCTCGGGCGTGAGCCGATGAGCATCACCTCGATCCTCGCGGTCGCCGACTCGGACTCGTACCTCAAGTGGGCCGCGGCGACCCTGGACCGTCTGGAGGACGTCGGCTCGCGCGAGCTCGTCGTGCTGCGCACGCCCGTGCAGCCCGACGACCTGCAGGCACGCGCCGCTCTGGCCGGGACCGGGTGGGCCGGCACGGTCGTGGACGACCACTCGCTGCTCGGTCTGACCGCGCGCCTGCGTCGCACGCGGCCCGACGCCATCCTCGTCGCGACCACGGGACCCGCGGCGGAGGTGCTCATCCGCATGATCTCCCTGCTCCCGTACCGGCCGGTCGTGGTCACCGGGCTGCCCGGCATGTCGATCCCCGCGACGGAGCGAGCGCTGCAGTTCAGGTCCGGTGCCGACGTCTTCGTGGTGCACTCGCGCCACGAGCGAGACGCGTTCGCGCTCGCGGCCCGTGCCGCGGGCGTGCATCCGACCTGGGCAGTGAACCGCCTCGCCTTCCTCGGCGGTCGGGCCGGCGTCGCCGTCCCCGCGGACGTCGAGCCGGTGCGTCGTGTCGTGTTCGCGCCGCAGGCGAAGTTCCCCGCGACGCCCGAGCAGCGCACCCAGGTGCTCCGCTCGCTCGCGGCGCTGGCGCGCTCCCGGCCCGACCTCGACGTCGTGGTCAAGCTGCGCGCCGTCGCCGGCCAGGCTCAGACGCACGACGAGCCGTACCCCTACGACACCCTGTGGTCCGCGCTGCGGGACGACGCACCGCTGACTCTCGTCACCGGCCCCCTCGCCGAGCACCTCACGCCGGGCACCGCGCTCGTCACGATCAGCTCCACCGCGATGCTCGAGGCGCTCGCGGCGGGCCTGCGAGGGATCGTGCTCGCCGACTTCGGCGTCGGGGACGAGAACCTCACCACCGTGTACGAGGGCAGCGGCCTGCTCGGGACGTTGCGTGACGTCGAGGCGGGCAGGTTCTTCGCGCCGACGGCCGAGTGGCTCGTGGAGAACTACCTGCACCCGGAGCCCGACGAGCTTCCCGCGGTGCTCGACGGGCTCGGCGCGCTCGGACCCGTGCAGCCCGGGCCGCCCGTGGGTGGCCGTCGCGCACAGGCGCGGCGGTACGCGCGACTCGCGCTGCGACGGTCGCGTCTCGCACGCCGGGACCGCGCCGGGCGCGTGAGCCGCCGCCGGTAGCCTGGTCGGGTGAGCAATCCCGCGCGCGTCGTCGTCCTCGACTACGGCTTCGGCAACGTCCGCTCCGCGGTCCGCGCGCTCGAGCGCGTCGGTGCGACCGTCCAGCTCACGGCCGACAAGCGAGCCGCGGCCGAGGCCGACGGACTCGTCGTCCCCGGCGTCGGCGCCTTCGCGGCCGTCATGGCCGGGCTGCGCGCGGTCGACGGTCACCAGGTCGTGGACCGGCGGCTTGCCGGCGGCCGCCCGGTGCTCGGGATCTGCGTCGGCATGCAGGTCATGTTCGCCGAGGGGGTCGAGCACGGCGAGCGCGCCGAGGGGTTGGGGGAGTGGCCGGGCGTCGTCGACCGGCTCGAGGCCCCCGTCGTGCCGCACATGGGCTGGGCGACCGTGGACGCACCCGCGGGGTCGACGCTGTTCGACGGGATCGCCGACGAGCGGTTCTACTTCGTGCACTCCTACGCCGCGCGCTCGTTCCCGTTGACCGACGACATCCCGACCGACTCGCCGATCGACCGCCCCCGGGTCACGTGGGCGGACCACGGCGGGCGGTTCGTCGCGGCCGTGGAGAACGGCCCGCTCTCGGCGACGCAGTTCCACCCCGAGAAGTCCGGTGACGCGGGCGCGCAGCTGCTGACCAACTGGGTCGCGTCGCTTCGCTGACCAGCGCGTTCTGCCCATCGCATCCGCCTCCGAGCCAGCCCGCCATCGATCCACCCGAACGGAGCACCACCATGAGCACGACCCCCGAGCCCCGGCTCGAGCTGCTGCCCGCCGTCGACGTCGCGGACGGCCAGGCGGTCCGCCTCGTGCAGGGCGAGGCAGGGTCCGAGACGGGCTACGGCGACCCGCTCGCAGCGGCGCTCGACTGGTACGAGGGCGGCGCCGAGTGGATCCACCTCGTCGACCTCGACGCCGCGTTCGGTCGCGGCTCGAACGCGGCGCTGCTGGCCGAGGTGACGACCGAGCTCGCCGGCAAGGGCGTCAAGATCGAGCTGTCGGGGGGCATCCGTGACGACGAGTCGCTCGAGCGCGCGCTCGCCATGGGCGCGACCCGGGTCAACCTCGGCACCGCCGCGCTGGAGAACCCCGAGTGGACCGCGCGCGTCATCGCGGCGCACCGCGAGCAGGTCGCCGTCGGCCTCGACGTGCGCGGCACGACGCTCGCCGCGCGCGGCTGGACCCAGGAGGGCGGCGACCTGTGGGACGTCCTGGCCCGCCTGGAGGACGCCGGCTGCTCGCGCTACGTCGTCACGGACGTGACGAAGGACGGCACGCTGCGCGGCCCGAACGTCGAGCTGCTGCGCGAGGTCTGCGCCCGCACCGACGCTCCGGTGGTCGCGTCCGGCGGCATCTCGAGCCTCGACGACCTCCGCGTGCTGCGCACGCTCGTGCCGATCGGGGTCGAGGGGACGATCGTCGGCAAGGCGCTCTACGCCGGCGCGTTCACCCTGCCCGAGGCGCTGGACGTGGCCGGGCGGCCCTGACCGTGGCCGGCCGCGAGCTTCCGCCGTCGTCGCCGTTCGCTGGTGACGACGGCAGCGCCGACCCCGCGCTCGCCGCTGCGCTCACCGCCCTCGGCGACGGCGCCGGATCGGTGGCAGACGTCGTCGCAGCGCTCGCCGGGACGCGCGTGCTCGTTCCCGTGCTGGCCGAGCTCGAGGTCGCCGACGTGGTGGTCCACGACGGTCACGAGCACGTCGTCGACAAGGAGGCGTCGGCCGGGATCGTCGCGCTGCAGGCGCCCGACGGCCGCACCGCCCTGCCCGTGTTCACCTCCGTCGCGAGCCTGGCCCGGTGGCGGACAGCGGCCCGCCCGGTCCCGTCGGGCACCGCCCGGGCGGCGCTCTCCGCGATCCAGGAGGGCTGGGAGGTCATGGTCGTCGACCCCGGCGGCCCGGTGACGGTCCTGGTCCCGCGCCCCGCGGTCTGGGCGCTCGCGCAGGAGGCGCAGTGGCGGCCGGCGGTCGTCGGGGACGTCGTCGACGACGAGGTGCGCCGCGCGGTCTCGGCCGCGCTCGCCCCGATCGAGCACGTCGTCGCCGCCGATGCCGTGCCGGGCACGCGCGCAGAGGTCGCCGTCGTCGTCACCCTCGCCGCAGGGCTCGACCGCGCCGGCCTGGACCGGGTCCTGGCACATGTCAACGGCGCGCTCGCGGCCGACGACACGGTGGCGAACCGCGTCGACGGCCTCGAGCTGAAGCTTCGTTCCGCCTGAGCCGGGCGCGTCAGCGACCGAAGCGCGAGGCGATGCCGCGGATCGCCCAGGCGAGAGCCAGGGACGACAGCGCGATCGCTCCGACGGCCTGCCCGCCGAGGATGACGCGGTTCACGTCGACCGCTGGTCGCCAGTGCACGCCGGCGTCGTCGATCACGTACACGCCGACGGCCTTGACGTGCACGCCGTAACCGCCGCCGCCGCCGTGCCCGTTGCCGTGCCCGCCGCCGACGCCACCGTCGGGCGCCGCGGCCTTGAACGTCGGCAGGCCGCCCTCGCCCTCACCGGTGCCCATGCCGGTCGCCGCCCACACGCGGGCGACGGGGATCACGGTCGAGCCGCTGGCCTCGTAGGACTCGCCGAAGACGCGTCGGACGGTGACGGTGTCGCTCACGGCGTTGGTCAGGTGGGCGGTGTCGAAGTGTGGGTTGTCGGTCATCAGGTCCTCCGCGTGGTGGGTGCCTTCGGGGCTCAGGAGCAGCGAGGAACGGGGACGAGCGCGTCCTCGTCGTCCAGCATGGACCGCAACGTGCTCACCGGCACCAGGTATGTGGTCGTGTCGGGTGTCCCTTTTGCGTAGACGACGCCGGCGACCTTGCCGTCCTCGTCCAGCACGGGCGATCCGGACGATCCGGGCTCGACGGGCACGTCCGCGACGAGCACCGGCGCGGAGTTCTCGTCGAGGGGATCCGAGCGCGTACCGGTGACGTGACCGGTCGCGACGGTGAGCGGACCGCCGAGCGGGTAGCCCGCGACCTTGACGCGGTCACCGATCGCCGGATCGGCGTCGGCAAGCTCCGCCCAGGCGGGCAGCGCATCCTTCGTGCGGACGATCGCCAGGTCGGCATCCGCGGCCACGAGCTCGGTCCCTGTGACGATGTCGTGCCCGTCGTACGTGCTCACCTGCACCGACTGCGCGTCGTCGACCACGTGCCGGGCGGTGACCAGGGTGTGCGCGTCGATCGCGAAGCCCGAGCCCGTCGCCAGCCCGTCGCAGTTGACGGCGCGCAGCCGCAGCGCGATGCGATGCGCGAGGTCGAAGCCGTCGGGCGAGGTCGTGG
>Ga0160432_100769_pt1 | contig 15406 bp, 13 predicted proteins | sample HID1971M_E0MG_FD_108250 | JGI IMG/M metagenome (GOLD analysis project Ga0160432, IMG submission 108250) | Enriched millipede-associated microbial communities from UW Madison campus, WI, USA - HID1971M_E0 MG | ecosystem: Host-associated > Arthropoda: Insects > Digestive system > Unclassified ... | reverse complement strand
GATCGTGGAACGGCCGAACGGATCGTGCGTGAGGGTGCCTGGAGCTCCGAGGGTAGCGCGAGGTCCGCCGCCGTGTCCAGAGGGTCTTGCCCCGCAGGTCGCTGTCGCCTTCTCGCGCGCGGGAAGGATCCTGTGTCCCCGGAATTGTGCACAGGCCACAGCCTCGCCCCAAACCTTCAACCTTGGGTTCAACCACGAATCCCTCCACAGGGTGTGGAATCGTGGATGCCTGATCAGAGCCGCTTTCTGCGATATATCCCCCAGATATCCCGGTAGTTCTCCACAGAGGTTCTTCACAGGTGTGTCGGCGTTTCTCTCAGGCTTTCCACACAGTTATCCACAGGCCGTGTTGCGAGTGTCGGAGGCCGTCCTTAGCGTGGCTTACGGCCAACCGGGGGCGCGTGTTTTCGCGTGCGAGCGGACGATGCAGCGAGCGAGAAGAGGACGCGCAGCCTATGTCGATCGCCGACATCTCCGAAGAGCGGATGGGAGGCCCCCGAGAGGGCGGTCGCAGCGAGTACGAGCGGACTCCCCCGCACGACCTCCTCGCCGAGCAGAGCGCGCTCGGCGGAATGCTGCTCTCGAAGGACGCGGTCGCCGACGTCATCGAGACACTCCGCGGCACGGACTTCTACATCCCGAAGCACGAGCTCATCTTCGAGGCGATCCTCACCCTCTACTCCCACGGCGAGCCGACCGATGTCGTCGCCGTCACCGACGAGCTCATCAAGACGGGCGACCTGCAGCGCGCCGGCGGCGCGGACTACCTGCACACGCTGACCTCGATCGTCCCGACCGCGGCCAACGCGGGGTACTACGCGTCGATCGTGTCGGAGCGCGCGCTGCTGCGCCGCCTGGTCGAGGCCGGCACGCGCATCGTGCAGATGGGGTACTCGGGCCAGGGTGAGGCGCTCGACCTCGTGAACAACGCGCAGGCCGAGATCTACTCCGTCACCGGCGCCGAGCAGGCCGAGGACTACGTGCCGCTGACGATCGCGGTGGACGCCGCCGTCGAAGAGATCGAGGCCGCCCGTGGCCGGGACGGCCAGATGACCGGCATCCCGACCGGCTTCTCGGGTCTCGACCAGCTGACCAACGGTCTGCACCCCGGGCAGATGATCATCATCGCGGCGCGACCCGCCATGGGTAAGGCTCTCGCGCTCGACACCCCGCTGGCCACGCCGACCGGCTGGACCACGATGGGCGAGGTCAAGGTCGGCGACGAGCTGTACGACGCGAACGGTCGGCCTACAAAGGTGGTCGCGGCGACCGAGATCATGGAGGGACGGCCCTGCTACGAGGTCGAGTTCTCTGACGGTTCGAAGATCATCGCGGATGCCGAGCACCAGTGGGTCACCGAGACGCGGGCTGCGAGACGCGGCGATCGCGGGCCGAGCGTCGTGACGACCGAGCAGATGCTCGCCACGCTCACGGTGGCGGCCGACGCGCGCGCCAACCACTCGGTGCGCAACGCGGGTGCGCTGCAGGCGCCCGAGGCTGACCTGCCTGTCGCCCCCTACGCGCTCGGTGCGTGGCTCGGCGACGGGCACAGTGACGGTGCGCGCATGACCAGCGAGACCGACGAGATCCCCTCGTTCGTCGCCCGTAGCGGGGGCCTGCGGGTCGAGTCGCGCGGAGGGATGCTGTACTCGCTGCAGGTTCTCGAACGTGAGGCGATCGTGCGCAATTGTGAGGTGTGCGGCGCGGAGTTCACCGCGCGGCACCCGCACGTACGAACCTGCGGACGCACCTGCGGACCGAAGAACAAGGGCTCGCATCCGGAGCGCCTCTCCTGCCCCGACTGCGGCGAGCCGTTCTCGGGCGAGGCCCAGCAGTGCGCGGCCTGCTACCGCGACCACGGTTCGTTCACGGCACTCCTCCGCAAGGCCGGCGTGCTCGGTGACAAGCACGTCCCGTCGGCGTACCTGCGGTCGTCCGAGGCGCAGCGACGCGAGCTGCTGGCTGGCCTGCTCGACACCGACGGCACGGTCGTCAAGGGTGTCGGCTCGTGCCAGTTCGCGGTCACGAGCAAGAAGCTGGCCGATTCGGTGTACGAGCTGATCGTCAGCCTGGGCTATCGCTGCGGCCGCACGACCAAGAGGGTGAACGGCCGCACGGAAGCCTCGTCGACGAGCTACATCCTGAACTTCTCGACGACCGACGATGTGTTCTGGCTCGAGCGCAAGCGTGCGCTGCACCAGCAGGCGCGTCCCGCTGATGCCCGGCGCACAGGCCGTCGCTACGTCAAGGCGATCAGCCCGATCGCGAGCGTGCCGGTACGTTGCGTCCAGGTCGACAACGACGACCACCTGTACCTGGCCGGTGAGTCGATGATCCCGACCCACAATTCGACTCTCGCGCTCGACTTCGCCCGCTCGGCGGCGGTCAAGCACGACATGCCCACGATCTTCTTCTCGCTCGAGATGGGCCGCAGCGAGATCGCGATGCGCCTGCTGAGCGCCGAGGGCGCGATCCCGCTGCAGTCGATGCGCAAGGGCACGCTCGACTCGCGCGACTGGACGACCGTCGCCGCGACGCGTGGTCGCATCAACGACGCTCCGCTGTACATCGACGACAGCCCGAACATGACGCTCGTCGAGATCCGCGCCAAGTGCCGTCGGCTCAAGCAGCGCGCCGGCCTCAAGCTCGTCGTGATCGACTACCTGCAGCTCATGACCTCGGGCAAGCGCGTCGAGTCGCGTCAGCAGGAGGTCTCGGAGTTCTCGCGAGCGCTGAAGCTCCTCGCGAAGGAACTCGGTGTGCCGGTCATCGCCCTGTCTCAGCTGAACCGTGGTGCCGAGCAGCGCGCCGACAAGAAGCCCGCGCTGTCGGACCTGCGTGAGTCGGGCTCGATCGAGCAGGACGCCGACATGGTCGTGCTGCTGCACCGCGAGGCCGCCTATGAGAAGGACTCGCCCCGCGCCGGCGAGGCCGACCTCATCGTCGCCAAGCACCGCAACGGCCCCACCGACACCATCACCGTCGCGTTCCAGGGGCACTTCTCGCGCTTCACGGATATGGCGCCGGGCGACTTCGGGTGATGACGGGTGGCGTAGCCATGCGTCGGCCGGTCGTGTCGGTGCCCCTCAGTACAGTGCTAGCTGGGCGAATGGGTCGCCCACGCGACGTTCCTGGGGGTACAACTTGGCAAAGACCGTCTTCTACTCGTTCCACTACGAACGAGACGTCAATCGCGTGCAATTGGTCAGGAATCTGAACGCGCTCGAGGGGCAACCGCTACTGAACGCTCAGGATTGGGAGACGGTCCGTCGCGGCGGAACCACGTCGATCGTGAAGTGGATCGACGACCAGATGAGCTACAAGCGAGCCGTCGTCGTCCTCATCGGGCAGGAGACCGCGTCGCGACCCTGGGTGAAGTACGAGATCGAGAAGGCCTGGGCCGCCAAGAAGCCCCTGCTCGGTGTGAGGATCCATGGACTTTCCTCATTCGGGGTCGCCGACCGGGCCGGGGCGAATCCCTTCGATGTGGCTGATGGGCCGACAGGTGTTCCGATCTTCGACCCCACGGTGAGCGATTGGCGTGGGGTCATCGACACGAAGGCCACTTATAACGCGCTCGCTCAGAATCTCGAGCGGTGGTCGGGACAGGGCGTCACCCGTGGGTGGTGACGGCCTGGGCAGCGTGCACGACGAGCGCAGAACTGCCTCAGATCACGAGACCGTGACTGCACCGGCTCGCCTTGAACATTGAAGACGGCGTAACGAATGGCATACTTCACAGCCGCCGACCTCCGGCGTAGCGCGGGGACGGTCGCCCCCAGCCTTGCCGAAGCGCAACTGAAGATCGACTCGCTGCGGGCGCTCATGGCGTTTGACGTGTTCCTGAGCCACAGCAGTAGAGACGCTCAATTGATCTATGGTCTGCGTGCACTCCTCATGGCTCAAGGGCTCACTGTCTACGTGGACTGGATTACCGATCCTCAGCTCGATCGGTCCCGCGTCTCGTCCTCCACGGCGGTGCTTCTTCGTGAGCGCATGCGCGCCTCGAAGTCACTGATCTACGCGACGTCCAGAGCTGCCAGCAAGTCGCGATGGATGCCGTGGGAACTGGGGTACTTCGACGCGGCAAAGGGTGGCGACCGGGTGTCCATCCTGCCAATCGAGAACTACGGCTCCGCCAGTTTCGACGGCGAAGAGTACCTCGGGTTGTACCGAACGATCGAGAAGTCGACCTCGCCGTACGGCCCCCGCCCGTACGCGGTGACGCCGGGAAGGAGAGCGGAGTCCCTCAAATCCTTCGCCCGCGGTGAAGCACGATTCGAAAGCGGCGTGCGACTGTGAGAAGGATGCGGCCTCAGCAAGCCGAGATCGATCGGGCGGACTGGCACAAGCACATGGACTATGTCCAGGCGATCATCGCTCGCCTGGCGAATAACTCGTTCGTTATGAAGGGTTGGGCGCTCACCCTCACGTCGGCGTTGCTCGGCTTCGCAGCGACGCGTGGCGACGCCTTGCTGGCGTTTCTCGCGCTGGTCGCCGTCTTGGCGTTCTGGTTTCTTGACGCCTACTTTCTTCGGCAGGAACGTGCCTTCCGCTTGATGTTCGCCGACGTCGCAGCCAAGAAGGCGGCGGGGTTCAGCCTGAATCCCGCGCCGTACGCCAAACAGGTGAAGTGGTGGCCAACGCTGCGATCTGTGAGCCTTGGCGTCTTCTACGGAGCCTTGCTCATACTGAGCTTGGCATCGGCAATCATCCTTCTCACCGCCGTCATACCTACCGTGCCAAGCAGCCCGGCAGCGCCTACCCCCTCTGTCAGCGCAACTCCTTGATCGACAGGAGACCTGTCGCGGGCTACTCCGACGTTGCGGCCCGCAGCGCGTGCGCGATCGAGTCCAGTTGCGCGACATCCCAACGCGCGTCCGCTGGCCACAGTTCGGGCATCCGATCGCCAATCGTCCGCGGCACGACATGAACATGCAGATGGAATACAGACTGTCCGGCAGCAGTTCCGTTCGACTGAATGATGTTGAAGCCCTCGGGCTGCAGCGCACGCCGCACGGTTCTCGCTGTGGCGAGCACGTCGGTGACGAGCGCCTGTGCCTGCTTTTCGTTGAGGTCCCAGAGATCGCGTACGTGATCACGCGGCACGACGAGGACATGCCCCAACACAGCTGGCACGTCAGGAAGAAACGAGACCGAGGTGGGGGTCTCCGCAACGACTCGTGCCGGAGCATTTCCTGCGATGATGGCGCAGAACGGGCAACAGTCCCCGGTGGTCACAGGGCACCTCGCATCCGTACGCCGACAGGTCTGTGAGCTAGTGTCTCAGGTTGTTGCGCAGTTGGACGGCCGAGATTCTCGGCTCACCGTGCCGAGAAGCTGTCGCCGGACTGTCGGCTCAGTACCGATCAAGAAGGCTGTGGACCAAGCGCTTCACGACTTGTAGGCCAGCAACGGGAAGCGCAGAAGGGCGTAGGCCCGGATCCGCTCGATCTCCTCCAGTTCGGCCAGAGGACGAGTGTCGACGCATCGATTGGTCACGGGAAGCTGTGTCAGAGGGGTATGGCATGCTTCACCCGCGTGCGCTCGCGTGAACTGAGGTAGTTGAATGCAGCGTATGCGATGGCGCGTTACCAACGCATCGACTGGGGTCGAATGGGGGCGAGGGCATGGGCATGGGGAGAAGCATCGAGGGCGACGTCGCACGCGTCACAGCGGCGTTAGGTACCCCTACATTGAAGCTGCTGGACCAGAAGTGGGCAGGCGTCGCCTTGCCCGTCTTCGCCGCAACGTTCACAGACGACGGTCAGCCGATCGCCGTGGAACGGTTCCACACCGTCGTCGACGCGATGCTCGACGACCTGCGCAGCGTCGGGTACGCAGTGCCGTCGAGCAATGGCAAGGCGCTTGCGATGGCGTGGGTGCGCGAGCACTGGCTGTATCGTGACCCGGGCGACGGGCAGGAGACATATCAGCTCACCGGTCACGCCAAGCAGGCGCTCGAATACATCTCACGCGCGACCCGCACGCAGCTCAACGTCTCCGTCTCGCGCATCGAGACAATGCGTCGCGTCGTCTCGGACGCGGCGCTGGCGGCCAACCCCGACCGGGACGAGCGCATGCGACGCCTGAGCGCCGAGATCGCCGTGCTGCAGGCCGAGTACGACCGGCTCGACGTCGGCGGTGAGATGCCCGAGGCATCCGAGTCTGAACTGACGGAGCAGTTCGCGAACGTGCTGCGTGAGCTGGACGGCCTGCCGTCCGACTTCCGGCGGGTAGAGGAAGCCGTGCGCACGATGCACCGCTCCATCGCGAAGAAGTTCCGCGAGGAGGACAGGCCGGTCGGCGAAGTAGTCGATGACTACCTCGGTCAATCGGAAAACTTGCTCCGCTCGACACCGGAGGGTCGAGCGTTCTCTGGGGCGCTCGAGCTGCTGCGAAAACCCGACTGGCTGATCAGCCTGCGCGAGGATGTCGACACGATTCTCGGCCACCCCTGGGCAGGAACGCTCCTCCCCGAGGAGCAGCGCCAACTGCGCAACGCCGTTGGCGTCATTCGCCGCGGCATCGACGATGTGCTCAGTCAACGCAAGCGCCTGTCGGCCACGCTGCGCGAGCACATCGAGAACTACGACCACATCAGGAATCGCGAACTCGACCTCGCCCTGCGTGGCATCGACCGCGAGATGCGCCTGTGGATGCAGTCCGCGAAGCCGCGTGACCACGTGGACGTCGAGCTGACGCCCGCCGTGATGGACATCGAAGCCCTCCGGCTGCGGGTGTTCGACCCCGAGACCGAGCGCCCGCCGGCGCCGCTGGAAGACGTGTCACGGGACGCGCCGCGGCCGCCGTCCCGGGAAGAGCTGCGTAAGCAGGGTGGGCCGCTGCTGGAAGAGCTGCGCAGCAGGATTGAGGCCCGCCTGGTGGCGGGGGACCTCGAAACCGCAGCCACGCTGTTCAATGAGCTGCCGTCCGAGTTGCGGCGGCCGGTCGAGATCCTCGGCCTGCTGCACCTGTTCGCGCAGTTAGGCTCCGAGACCGACCCGGCGCTCCGTGAGCTTGTCGAAGCCGTGCGGCCGGATGGAAGCACGCGGCGGCTCCTGATGCCGACGACGGAGATCAAGGCGCCGGCGGGCGCCGCGCGGAGTGGAGAGCGATGAGCGACATCCTGACCGACGACGAACAGCTCGTCGATGAGGTGGTCGCCGACGTCGACCCGTTCGGGGGCGCTCCCGACATTGGCGCCGATGAGGATGCCGGAGAGCTGAATCTGCGGTTGTTCGAGGGTGACAGCTCGAAGCTCTATCCCGAGCAGCGCCGGTGTCTGCACGCTCTCCTCAAGTACCGCTACATCTCCGCTGACCGTCATCCTGAGCAGTGGGCAGTGCTTCTGCAGAACTCCGAGCTCATCAAGAGCCGGCTCAACGAGCTGTTCCTGGACGTCCACATCGATCGCGAGTACCAGGTCGCCTTCAAACGGCAAGCAGTCTCAGAGACCGGCGATCCGCTCCCGTCGCTGCTGCGGGATATCCCGCATACGAAGGAGGAGACCATCGTTATGGTCTTCCTTCGGCAACGGTTCTTCGCCCAGCGGCAGGAAGGCGAGGACATCGTGTTCGTCGACCGGCAGGTGATGTTGGACGAGGTCGCTGACCACCGACCGGAGCACTCGACTCACCGAGCGATGGACCAAAAGCGCGCTCTCACGGCGATCGACGGGCTCGCGAAGGCTGGAGTGTTGCTGAAGACGCGTGACCCTGAGCGGTTCAGGATCTCGCCGATCATCGAAGTTCTCCTTCCGATCGACCGACTCCGAGCGCTGCGTACCTGGCTCATGACGCAGAACGGCACCGAGATCGTTGGGGGCGAACAGGTCACGGCGCATCCCAGCGACAACGACACGCTGTTCGACACGGAGGGCGACGAATGACCCTCGATCTTGTGGTTCCCGAGGAGCCGGCAGCGCACACGACTCACGCGCAGTGGCGCGTCGAGACCATGCAGCTTGTGAACTGGGGTGGGTTCCATGGCCGCCACCAGGTGCGCTTCTCGCAGGGATCAACCCTCCTATCGGGGGCATCGGGCACGGGGAAGTCGACGCTGCTCGATGCCTACCTCGCGCTGATGATGACGTCTGACACCCCGTTCAACGGGGCGTCCAACGAGGCCGGTGGTCGCGCCCGGTCCGCCGAGCAGCGGAACCTTCTCACCTACCTCCGCGGGAAGATGGACACCAGCCGAGTCAGCGGCTCGGACGAGTTGCGCGACCAGGTGCTCCGAGGGCGCGACGGCGAGCCGCTCTGGGGCGCTCTGGCGGGTACGTTCATCAACGACGACGGCCGCCGCTACACCGTCATCCGCATCTTCTTCGCCCGGGCTGGCGCAACCCTCAGCGGCGATGTGGTGACCACCTTCGCGGCGTTCGAGGGCTACCTCGACCTCACGCGGCTCGAACCGCTCGCCGCCCAGCGGTTCGACAAGCGGGCGCTGAAGGCTGCGGTCGCCGGCCTGGCGACGTTCAACACCTTCTGGGAGTTCGAGGAGAACCTCCACACCCGCCTCGGCATCGGCGGCGGTGATGGCGGTCGCCTGGCCATGCGGCTGCTCGCGCGCGTCCAGGCGGGGATGAAGGTCACCCGCGTCGACGACACGTACAAGCGGATGGTGTTGGAGAAGCCCATCACGTTCAAGGCCGCCGATGACGCTCTCGAGCATTTCGCGGACCTCGAGGCCTCGTACTCGAAGATGGTCGACGAGGCGAGCAAGCTGAAGGCGCTCCAGCGCCTGCCCGCGTTGCAGCAAGACCTCGCCGAGGCGGAGGCAAAGGAACTGCTGATCCGGCAGTTCGGAGCTGACGAAGACGGGTCCACACCGTTTCGTCTGTGGCTGCTGCGTACCGAGCGAGCCCTGCTCGACACCGCGGTGGTCGAGAACCGTCGCGATCACGCGGAGACATCCGTGAAACATGCGCAGGCGAAAGCGGACGAGGCGCGCCACGAGGGGCGGCTCACGCAGATCGCCGACGAGAAGCGCAAGAACGGCGGCGACGCGATTGACGAGCGCCAGCGGCAGATCGCAGATGAGACGGGCAAACGCGAGCAGGTCTACCAGGCGAGCATCAAGTTCCAGACCCGCACCGAGGTGATCGACCTCGTGGTGCCGGAGACCGCGGAGCAGTTCGCTGAGGCGCAAGCCGCAGCTGCAGAGTTCCTTGCCGGTGTCGAAGGGCGCGCGGCCGCGCTTCAGAACGAGGAAGAGTCACTCCGGGACGAGCTGTCCCCGCTCACTGCGCGCGAGGTCGATCTTCTCGACGAACAGAAGTCACTCACCGGGCGCGCGGGCATGGTCCCGCGGCGAATGCATGAGGCTCGCGTGCGGATGGCGCAGGCGGCGGGCCTGGACCCGATGAACGACCTGCCGTTCGTGGCGGAACTCATCGACGTGATGCCCGACCAGGAGCGTTGGCGCAAGGCCGTCGAGACGACGCTGGGCGGACTGGCCAGTATGGTGCTGGTCAGCCGCGACATACGTGACCGGTTTTCCTCCGCGATCGACGGTGTGCTGATTCGTCCACGGATCCGGTATCGAGGGGTGACCCTGGCTGAACACGAGGAGTGGCGCGGCGACCCCGCGTACGTGTCGGGGAAGCTCGTGTTCAAGGACTCACCGTTCTCCCGCTGGGTCCAGGACCGTGTCGCCGCCGACGGCATCGACCACTTCTGTGTCGAGGATGCCGAATCGCTGGGCGGCTACGGCCCGAGGGTCGCGCTCTCCGGGCAGACACGCAACGGCGACCAGGGCGCTCACGGCGAATCCGACAACGGTAATATCATCGGCTTCTCCAACGAACGGCGCCTCGCCGATATCGACGCTCTCCTGGCCGAACTGGAACCCCGGATCAAGGACGTACGCAAGCGCATCTCGACCGTGCGAGAACGGCTCGGCGATCTCCGGCTCCAGAAGGAGGCACATGCCTACGTTCAGGACGCAAATTGGGCGGGGATCGATTATCTGGGGGTCGAGCGTCGGATCGACGAACTGCGAGACGAGATCTCACGGCTGCGCGCGGCGAACGAGATCCTCGACGCTCTGCAGAACGAAGAAGAGCGCCTTAAGCCACTGCTGAAGGAGGCCAACCGGCAGCGAGTCATCACAGGTGAAGCTCTTGGGAAACTCGATAAGCGCCACGTCGAGCTCGTCGATGATCAGGACACAGCGCAGAACGCGATCGACGCCATCGACAACGCTCAGACGGCAGTGGTGACAGATGCCCAGCAGGCCTACCTCGACTTGACGTTCGCGAGCAACTGGGACGCGGAGAACTTGGAGCAGTTCTCGTCGAACATGGCGAAGCTGCGCAGGCGACTACGGGATGAAGTCGACGCGGCCCGCAAGGCCGCGAAGAGCGCCACAAGCGCGATGGAGGCAATGTTCGAGGCGTACCAGCGGCAGTGGAAGGAACACAGCCTCGATACCAGCATCCACTCGGCGGACGGGTATCGCGAGATTCTCGATCGCATCGAGGCGGAAGGCCTCCACGGGCGCCGCGACCGATGGCGGCGGGAGTTCGCTGCCTGGTCCAGCGACGACCTGCTGCGCCTCAGCGACGCGTTCGACATCGCACGCGACGACATCACGAACAGGCTCGTGCCGATCAACCGGATCCTGGAGGGCCTGCCATTCGGCGGCAAGGGCATCCTGCAGATCAACAGCCGACCGCTGCAGAGCGATGATCTCAAGCAGTTCCGCCGGGCTCTGCGCGAGCTCGCCTCGGGGATTGCGCTCGAACAGACCGAGCAACAGATCGAGACTCGGTTCAAGCGGCTCCAGGAGTTCATGAACATGCTCCGCGTCCCCGAGGGTCACTCGAAGTCGTCCACGTCCGTGCGTGACCGATACCTCGACGTCCGCCAGCACGTCGTGATCACGGCGGTCTGCCTCGACGAGAGCCGTCGCGAGATCGCGACGTACGATGCTCTGGGCGGCAAGTCCGGTGGCGAGACGCAGGAGCTTGTGGCATTCATCGTCGGTGCCGCGTTGCGCTATCAGCTGGGTGACGAGGATCGGTCTCGGCCGCGATTCGCACCGGTGTTCCTCGACGAGGCGTTCGTGAAGTCCGACAGCGAGTTCGCCGGCCGTGCCGTCAGGGCGTGGCAAGACCTCGGTTTCCAGCTCGTTATCGGCGCTCCGCTGGACAAGGTCACCGCGCTCGAGCCGCACATGGATCTGCTCCTGACCGTCACGAAGAACTACCGGGGCTACTCGTACGTCAGCGACCTCCCGGATGCTCCCGAGCTGGGAGGCGTCGAGTGAAGGCACCGAACGTGGTCGTCGCCGACATCGAGCGGAGGCTCGCGGGGCGATGGCACGAGCAGCTTGCCGGCGATGAGCCGGCGTTCCCGCACGCGTTCCCCATCGGGAAGCCGAGCGCGGCCGCACTACGCATCGACTATGGGGATGTCCTTGCGCTGACACTGCGATGGCAAGACTGGGCGCGGAGCAACGACGTCGTGCTGGTGTACGAGAACCGCGAAGCTCGGGGCGGCAGCGTGCAACAGGTCCCGACGCACGCCCGGATCGAGTCGATCGACCACGCGGCGAGGATCGTCAGTGGAGACTGGCCACTCCGACTCGAACAGTCGCGGCATCGGGTGGGGATGTTGCGCGAGCGATTTCCTCGGATCGGGGATCTCGCCCGCGGTGTACGTCTCGTGTCGTCGTACTCGGACGTCGACTTCGACATCCTGCTCACCGTCGCGGACTGGTTTCAGGAGGACCCGGCCCGGGCTGCGCTCGGCGTCACGCCGCGCCAGGTGCCGATCCCCGGAGTGCACGCGAAATGGCTGCAGGCGCACCAGGCGGGGGTAAAGGCGCTCACGGGGTTCGACGACCTAGGAATACTCCCTGGCCATGAGCCGCGCATCCACTTCACGTACCTCGACCCCGACCACAGGGCGTCAGGAGGTCGCGTCCATGACTCCGCAACCGTCCGGGACTCGTTCGTTCCGGCGTATCTGCCTGAGGTTGTGGTGATATCCGAGAACAAGGACACTGCGATCGGGTTCCTCCCCATCGTCGGTGGCATCTCGGTCGAAGGCGTCGGCAAAGGTGGTAAGACGCCCGCGGCATTCTCCTGGATCAAGAACGCACCGGTGGTGATCTACTGGGGAGACATCGACCGTGACGGCTTCGAAATCCTTGACGGCTACAGGGCTGACTTCAAGCGTGACATCGACTCGATTCTCATGGACCCGGCGACGTACGGCGAGTACGAGGTCTTTGGCACGAACCTCGACCAGTACGGGAAGTTGCTGTCGGCTGGCGCGCCAAAGGATGCACCGTGGCTTCATGGCGATGAGCGGGAGACGTATCACCGCGTGCTCAGCGCGGCGCACACAGGGCACCGTCGTGTAGAGCAAGAGCGTATTCCGCTCCAGCGAGCGCGCGAGATGGTGCAGCTGATTCGCGAGCGGGCCTCGCTCAGGTGACGCTCAACCGAAGGGAGGAGCCCGCGGCCGCCGCAACCTCGGCCGACAATCTAGCTGGCGGAGAATTCAGACAAACTGCTGGCGGAATGCCTCCAGGACCGCTCAGTCCGGACAAACTAGTGAGACGCCCGACAACCGCGCCCGTCGCCCCGCGCGCGGCGGGTTCTTCGCTGTTCCTAAGATGTGACGGTGCACCCCGCTGACTTCTACACCGGCATCGTCCCGACGGTCTACGCCGCGCTCCGCGGCACGCACTTCGGCACCGACCGCTACCGCGCGTTCATCGAGCAGGAGGGTGTGCCGGCGTTGGAGCTCGGCACGGGCGATGCCGGGCCGTTCTTCGATCTCGCCGAGGAGGGCGTCGACATCACCGGCGTCGACGCGTCGATCGACATGGTGCGGCGTGGTCGCGAGCGTCTCGCATCGCGCGGCCTCGACCAGCAGATCCTCCATCAGCGGATGGAGGACCTGGACCTCGGGCGCCGGTTCGCCGCGATCTACCTCGCCGGGCCGACCTTCAACCTGCTCGCCGACGACGAGACCGCGCGGCAGGCGCTGAAGGCGATCGCCCGCCATCTGCTTCCGACCGGTGCTGCGCTCGTGCTCCTGTGGGTGCCGTCGCCCACGCCGGCTGAAGAGTTCGGCGTGGTTCAGACGGCTGATGCGGATGCCGTCGAGGCGCGGTACGTCGTCGAGAGCGAGGACTTCGACACCTCGACCCGCACGCGGACGACGAGCGTCCGCTACGAGCTCGGCGGCGACAGCCAGGACGTCATCGAGCATCGCGACTGGATCATCCACTGGTACGACGAAGCGGACTTCCGGCGGCTTGCGGCGGGCGCGGGCCTCACGGTCTCTTTCGAGCCCATCGATGCGAGCCAGGTCGAGGCGACGCTCCGGCTCGCCGGCTGACGCGCGCCCCTCTCGTCAGGCTGCGGCATCCCCCCCGAACCCGACTCGGGCGTCAGCCCGAAACCGTGATCGCGGCCGCCGCCAGCATCGCAACCGCTCCGAGGAAGACGAACGCCGTCACGATTGCGGCGTAGATGGACAGCCCTACGCTCTTGGCCGCCCACGCGAAGAAGATGCCGGCGGCAGCGAGTACGGCCAGCATCACGAGTGCGAAGCCGAAGATCCACATGAAGACGACGTTGATCATGTTCGATCCCGTCGACCATTCCGAACCCAACGGCCGCGCATTGACGACCGCGACGATCGCGATCGGCGTGAACACGAGCCCGAACAGCAGCGCCACCGATGAGATGACCGCGGACGCCACCTTCTTTCCGCGGTGCGGCGCAGGCGGCGGCGAGTATGCGGGCGGCGCGGGATCCGTCGTCATCCGGCCAGGGTAATGGAGCCGCCGCCGCGCAGACCGCACGGTGGAGCCGCGGCACCGCGGGAAGGCAGGACCCCTGACCTACGCTGGAGCGGTGCGCGAGTTCTTCCGAGGGGCCGGGATGCTGGTCCGGGGGTTCGCGTACTGGGGGCGCCGCCCGGGGCTGATGCTGCTCGGACTGGTGCCCGCCGTCATCGTCGGTCTGCTGCTGTTGGGCGGCCTGATCACGCTCGCCGCCTTCCTTCCGGGGCTGACCGAAGCGCTCACGCCCTTCGCCGAGGGTTGGCCCTCGCTGTGGGCGACCGTCCTCCGCATCACCGTCGGCACCGCCGTGGTCGGCGCCGCGCTCGTGCTGGTCGCGATCTCGTTCACCGCCCTGACGCTGCTGCTCGGCGAGCCCTTCTACGAGCGCATCTGGCGATCCGTCGAGGCAGACGAGGGTGGCGACAGCCTCGACGCTCCGTACGGGTTCTGGCGGTCGGTCGGCGATGCCCTTTCGCTGCTCGGGCGCGGCATCCTGATCGCCGTCCTCGCGCTCGCCCTGGGGTTCATCCCCGTCGTGGGCGGAGTCCTGAGCACGATCGTCGGCGTGACCCTCACCGGATGGGTCGTCGCCGACGAGCTGAGCTCCCGCGGGCTCACGGCTCGCGGGCTGAGCTCCACCGAGCGGCGGAAGCTGCGGCGCGGGCACGCCGCCCGTGTGCTCGGCTTCGGCGTCGCGACTCAGCTGTGCTTCCTCGTCCCGCTCGGCGCCGTCGTGACGATGCCGTCGGCGGTCGCCGGGTCGACGCTGCTCGCCCGGTCGCTGCTCGAGCCGCGTCCTGCGGGACCGAAGGGATGACCGTGCCCGACAGGCCTGAGATCGTCTGCATCTGCGGCTCGACCCGGTTCGTGGACGAGATGCGCGAGGTGAACCGTCTGCTGACCTTCGCGGGGGTCATCGTCCTGGCGCCGGGCGTTTTCGCCCACGCGACCGGCGAGCCGATCACCGATGAGCAGAAGGCCGCGCTCGACGCCCTGCATCTGCGCAAGATCGACCTGGCCGACCGGGTGGTGGTCGTCAATCCCGGCGGCTACATCGGCGAGTCCACGAGCCGTGAGATCGCGTACGCCCGAGCCACCGGCAAGCCGGTCGCCTTCACCTGGCCGCACGCCTCGGCCGCCGGGAAGGTGTCATCCGCTCCGTGATCCGATCCGGACGAGGCGGCAGGGAGTCGCCGTCCCGCCGCGGACGGCACGCGCCGGCCGGACGGCGAGCGTCCGGCCGGCACGTGCCGTGGTGCTACTTCTTGAGGACGAAGGTGTAACTCGTCGCGTTGCCCGCCACGTCGTGGACGGTGAGCGTGTTGGTGCCCTTCACGGCGCCGAACGCTCCGACCTTCACGTGGTCGAGGGCGCCGTCGATCAGGTCGGTCACGACGCCGTTGACCTCGACCCGGTCGAGGCCGCCGGCATCCGAGAGGGCGAACGAGACCATCCGGTACTTGTCCTTCTTGGCGTTGACCGCATCGGTGAAACCGGCTCCGGTCTTGACCGTCACCGTGGGCGGCGTGGTGTCGAGCACGAACGTGACGGTCGTCGCGTTGCCCGAGTCGTCGGACACCACGAGCGTGTTCGT
>Ga0160432_100768_pt1 | contig 15423 bp, 15 predicted proteins | sample HID1971M_E0MG_FD_108250 | JGI IMG/M metagenome (GOLD analysis project Ga0160432, IMG submission 108250) | Enriched millipede-associated microbial communities from UW Madison campus, WI, USA - HID1971M_E0 MG | ecosystem: Host-associated > Arthropoda: Insects > Digestive system > Unclassified ... | reverse complement strand
GGGTCGGTCCACGTGAACGGGAACGATTCGCCGCGCCGCAGCTTCGCCCAGATGACGGCCTGCAGGTGAGCCAGGATGCGGTCGTCGAACGAGGTCGTGACGCGAGAGTCGTAGGTGAGCGTGCCCATCGCCTCTACAGTAGTCCGCGCTCCGGGGAGTGCGGGAGTGGTCTCCCCGGATCGCAGCGCGCCATTATACGCATCGGGTCCTCCGCTGTCTGCTGTTGCGCGCACGCGGTTCTCTGCTCAAGGGTGGACCCATGCTCAGTTCCGCCCAGCTCACCGACGATCTGCGCGGAGCCCTCGCCGCCGGCGAGCTCTCGGTCGCCTTTCAAGGCCAGTACGACCTGGCACCGGGGGCGACAGAGGTCCCGTCGGCAGGCAGTCCGGTGGTGCTGGAGGCGCTCTGCCGCTGGGACCACTCCGTGCTGGGCGCCGTCCCCCCTGACGTCTTCATCCCCCTCGCCGAGCGCGGAGGGTTCCTGGACCAGGTGGATGCGCACGTGTTCTCGTGCGCTGCGGCCCGCATCGCGCAGTGGAGGGACGAGGGGCACGACGTCGGACTGGCCGTCAACGCGTCGCCGGCACACTTCTCGTCGGGCTATGCCGAGGTCGTCGTCGCGCGCCTGGGCGAGCTCGATCTCGACCCGCGAATGGTGACGGTGGAGATCACCGAGGCACCGTCTCCGCAGCTGCGTCCGCCCATGCTCGCGGCGATCGAGTCGCTCCGCGCAGCCGGCGTGACGATCTCGGTCGACGACTTCGCCGCCGGCGACACGACCGTCGCGATGCTGGAGCTCCTGCCGATCGACGAGGTGAAGATCGACCGGTCCCTCACCCAGCGGGCCGATGCCGCCGCCGACGACGCGGTCGCCGCGGTGGTCGAGACCAGCGCCGACCATGGCTGGCGCGTGGTCGCCGAGGGCATCGAGACGGTGGCAGACCTGGCGCGTTCTGTGGCCCGAGGCTGTCGCCGCGGTCAGGGGTTCCTGTGGGGACCGCCGCTCGCCGGCGACGCCATGGACGAGCTCCTGCGGCGCGCGCACTGAGCGCGCGCGCCGTCGGCGCCGCTCGCGGCGCGACGGCTCAGAGCTCGAAGTCGGGGGTGTCGTCGCCCGGCTCGTCGGCCTGAGGGGCGGCATCGCCGACCTCGAACTGCGACCACGTCACCGGCATCCCCGGCGAGAACAGGATGTCGACGCCCGGACCGCCGCGGAGCGGCGGGACGTTGACGTAGCCGCCGCCTGCCTTGATCGCCTCGAGGATCTTCGCCTTGAGCTCCGTCACCGGGTCAGGGAGGAAGTAGTCGCGTCCATCCACGGTGAGCCGGTTCACGATCGCCATGCTGTCCAGGGTAGCGCGGGCTCGACACACGTAGGATCGGGGGGTGGGCACACTTCACTACGGCTCGCCCTCGGCGCCGTTCACCCTCGACGACCGCACCCTGGCGCACATCGAGCTCGTCATCCTCGCGAAGCTCCGCCGCCGCGAGAACCTGTCGTTCGCCATCGTCGACGAGAAGACCTCGGCACGGCAGTCGATGTGGATCTCGTCCGTGACCCAGCTGCGATTCGAGTACGACGGCCCGATGCCCGAGATCAACCGGCTGTGGCTGCACGAGCTCGTCGACACGGCGAACTCCTCGGGCGGCCTGAGGATCGTCCCCGAGCCGGAGATCCCCTCACACTGAGAGGCGCCCGCCGCCGTCCCGTTTCGCGCGGTACATCGCGGCGTCGGCGGCATCCAGCAGTTCGCTGGGCGAGATGCCGTGCGCGGCGGCGACGATGCCGGCCGAGGCGTTGACACCGACGACGATGTCGCGGACGACGATCGGTTCGCGCAGCACGCCGAGCGCGCGGCCGGCGACGGCCGCCGCCTCTTCGGCCCCCGCGTCGACGCAGACGATGACGAACTCGTCGCCGCCCAGCCGCACCACCACGTCCGACGTGCGGGCGACGCCGCTCAGCCGCCGCCCCACCGTCGCCAGCACCGCATCGCCCACTTCATGGCCATGGGTGTCGTTCACGAGCTTGAACCCGTCGAGGTCGAGGAACACGACGGCGACCGCCTTGTCGGGGCCGTCCAGCAGTCCCTCCAAGTGGTCGTCGAGGAACCGCCGGTTGTGGAGGCCGGTGAGCGCATCACGCAGCGCGAGCTCGGCCAGCTCCGCCTGCGTGCGCGCCACGATGGCCGCGCGGATGTCTTCGCCCAGGTCATAGGCGTCCTGGGCATGCTCGCCCCACGGGAGGCTCCGGCCGGTGACGCTCTCTCGCCAGGCCGAGAACGAGCGCCGTGGCGAGAGCGCCGTGTCGCGGTTCCCCGGCCGCTGATCGCCGAGCCAGTCCACCGTCCGGGCCACTTCGCTGCGGACGAAGACGAGGCCGTCGCCGTCGCCTCCGAGCGGCACGACGAGAAGTCCGGTGACGCCCGGAACCTCGATCGCGAGCTCGGGACGCTCCAGCGGCAGCGCCTCCCACATGAAGCGACCGGCGCCGAGTTCGTCGACGACCGCGAACAGGCGATCGGGTGCCGGCACGACGCCCACCGTGGTGACCGTGCCGTCGAGCCGCAGCAGCGCCCCGTCGGCCGGGACCACGTCGAGGACGGTGCGCGCCCCGCTCATCAGCACCGCGCCCACATCGGAGCGTCCGTACATCGGAGCCGTCAGCGCGATGCGTCGCTCGCGCACCTCCAGCTGCCGTCGCAGTCGCCGGATCTGCTCCGCGGCGGCGAGCTGCGTGGCGACGTGGGTCGCCAGCACCTCGAGGGCGCGCCGGAGCAGGACGGGCAGGCGACGGGTCGTGCGGTGCGCGCACGTGAACATGCCGACGAGCCGGTCGCCGTCGACGATGCTGAGGGACACCGTCGAGGCCTGACCCATGTTGCGCATGAACTGCAGGTGATGCGGCGATGCCGAGCGCAGCTCGGACGGGCCGAGATCCACCGGCGCGTCCTCGGGCAGGAGCGTCTGGAGTGCCAGACCCGGGTCCTCGGTGTCGGCGATCACGCGCGAGCGCTTCTCGAGGTAGAGGGCCCGCGCCTGCACCGGGATGTCCGATGCCGGGAAGTGCAGACCGAAGTACGGCTCCATGTCGGGCTCGCGCGCATCGGCGACGACCTGCCCATGGCCGTCCTCGTGGAACTCGTAGCACATGACCCGGTCGTAGCCCGTGACGGCCTTGATCTCGAGCGCGGCCTGACGGCGCAGCTCGTCGGGATCCGAGATGGTCGCGAGACGCTGGATGGCGCCGACGACGCCCGTGCGCACGTAGTCGAGGCCCGGGATCACGGGCTCCAGCTCGAGCAGCTTCGGCGAGGTCCCGGGGTGGGGGACGACGTCGTACGTCGCTCCCTCGAACACGACTCTCAACGGGTCGACGGCGAGCCCGTGATCGAGTGCCCACGAGAGGGCGGCGTCTCCTGCCTCTCGCAGGTCGCGGCCGAGCCAGTGGTCGACGTTCTCACTCGCGACGACGACGCGACCGGTCTGTTCGTCGATTCCGAACAGTGCGCCGTGCGACTGGATGCGGCCGATCATGCGGATCGGCTCGGCCGCGCATTCCCGCAGTCGCAGCAGTTCCGCTTCGTCGCGGGAGCGGTCGCCATCGAAGGCGACGCGGGGTGTATCGGTCAACACAGGCCCTTCATGGCGCGGGGGTCGGGGGAACGGCGCCGGCGAGCCTCCTCATCCTATGTCGGGCACCTGAGGGTGCGAACAGGGCCGGTTCGTGGAGTCTCAGGCGCCGGACAGCACCCGCCCGAGGTGCCGCGGGGTGTCGGCTAGCGCAACGACGACGCCCGCGCAACGGGTTGTACGGCGCGCGCGGATGGCGATTCGCTGGCTGAGGTGGCGCCGGTACCCCAGTCGGCGTCGGAGGGAGAAGAGGCCGTGGACACGACGACTCTCATCTGGATCATCGTCGGCATCGTGATCGTGCTCGCGATCGTGATCGTGGCGTTGCTGCTGACCGCCCGAGGTCGCAGGACGCGCCGGCTCGAGCACCAGCACGACCGGGCCGAGCGCATGCGTGCGGACGCCCGCGAGACCGAGCTCGCCGCACGGGAGCACGAGGCGCAGGCGGCGCGGGCCCAGGCCGACGCGGCTGCGGCGACCGCTGCGGCGGAGGCGGCGAAGGCGCGCGCGGCCGAGGCGGCGATCGACGCGGATCGACGCGCCGGGACCATCGACGAGCACCGCGACGAGGCCGCCGGGCTGCGGGAGCGACAGGCCGAGACGCTCCGCAAGGCCGACGACGTCGATCCGTACGTGGACGACGATCGCGCGGCGACCACGCGCGCGGACGCGCGCGACGTCGACGTCGATCGTGCCGCGCCCGCAGACCGCACTGTCGACGGTCATGACGTGCGCGACGACGCCGACGCGCGGGCAGCTGACGCGCGGGCAGCGGATGCGCGGGCAGACGTGAGCGCCGACGCCCGGACCCGCGACGAGGTCGCCGCAGACGAGGTGACCGGCCCGCCGACGACGCGCTCCGAGCGCCCCTGACCGCGGCCGCGCCGCGGCCGGGGGCCTCGCGGCGCGGCCGCTCCCCGTCGCGGTCCGTCGCGGGGCGCGGCGCCCGCTAGCGTAAGGCGGGTGACCGACGTGCTCGACGTGCTGCGCACCGCCGGCCGTCTGCTGTGGCGGCACTGGCCGGTGCTGCTGGCGTTCTACCTCGGCGCGATCCTCGCCCGGTACGGGGTCATCGAGGTCGCCGGGTGGGTCGGCTCGTACAGCGCTGTCGCCGGCTCGCTGCTGCTGCCCATCGCGATCCTCGTCCGCCTCGTCGCGCTCGTCGCGATGTTCCTCGTGCTGCGCGACGGCATGCGGCAGCTGCGCGCGCTCGCCCCGCTCCCCGTCGACGGGCGCACGCGGCGCCAGGAGTTCCTCGATGCGCTGATGGCCGGCATCCTGCCGTTCTTCGCGTTCTATGCGGCGTGGGGGTACCTCCGGGAGGACGCCGTCGCGTACTCGTCGCGGGTGCTGGAGCTGACGACGGGGCGGCTGTTCGAGGACGCTCCTGCCGGCGACGGGCTGAACGGCGAGATCACGGTCACGCCGCTGACCATCGCGATCGTGATCGTCGCCTTCGTGCTGCGCTGGCTGCTCAAGCGCTACAACGACCGCCTGCCGCGGTGGTCCGGCATCGTCGCGGCCTACCTCGAAGCAGTCTGGGTCTACTTCGCCGCCGTGGTGATCTCGGCCGTCGTCGGCACTGTCAGCGCGTGGATCTCGACGCGCCAGGGGATGGTGTGGCTCGGTGACCTGAGGTCTGCCATCGAGGGCGTCTTCGTGCCGCTGGGGTGGCTCTGGGCGGCGACGGAGTGGGTGCTGGGCGAGGCCGGCGGCATCATCCTGCTGCCCGTCGCGTGGCTCACGATCGCCGGTGTGCTGTACGGCCAGGCGGTCGAGCCGGAGGCCGTGTCGGCCGAGGACCTCGGCGGCGACGTCGGACGCCGGATCCGCACGCGCTACCGCTCGCTTCCCGCCCGGCTCCGTGCGCGCCTCGGCGACCTGTGGAGCGACCTCATCGCGCGCTTCACGCCCATCGGGAACGCGCTCGTGCTGATGTGGCGCGCAGGTCCCGTGTTGATCGGCGGCTTCGTGCTGCTCTACACGCTCCTGCTCGGGCTGCAGGGCGTGCTCGAGATGGCCATCCCGCGTGCGTTCGGGCCGCAGGACCTCGGCCGGTTCTGGTTCATCAACGACGAGCTGATCTTCCTCATCGCGCCGGTGCTCATCGAGCCCGTGCGCATCGCGCTGGTCGCAGGCGGATACGACGGCGTCATCGGGCGGCTGCGCGGGCGCCGGGCAGACGCGCTCGAGACACCGGCGGCCGACGCGGCGAGCGCGGAATGATCCTGCCGCACGACCCGCACGAGAGGGCGGGTGCTGACGCCCAGCCCCTCGTGCAGCGCGGCTCAGATCGCGTCGAGCCCGGTGTGCCCGGCGCTGCCCGTCACGGCACGCGGTACCCCGCAGCGCGGAACAGCTCGTACCACTCCGCGCGCGTGAGCCGGATGTCGGACCCCAGCGCGGCGTGGGCCACGCGCTCGGGCGTCGTCGTGCCGAGCACCACCTGCATGCGCGCCGGGTGGCGGGTGATCCAGGCGACGGCGATCGCGATCGGCGGCACGTCGTACGCGGCGGCGAGCCGGTCGATCGCCGCGTTGAGCTCGGGATAGTCCGGCGACCCGAGGAAGACGCCGGTGAAGAAGCCCGCCTGGAACGGCGACCAGGCCTGTACCGCGATGTCGTGCAGACGGCAGTAGTCGATGATCCCGCCGCCGTCGAGCGTGGCGGACTGCTCCTCGGCCTGCATGTTCGCCGCCACGCCCTGAGCGATGGTCGGCGAGTGCGTGATCGAGAGCTGGATCTGGTTGGCCACGAGCGGCTGGCGCACGGACTTCTTCAGCAGGTCGATCTGCCGCGGCGTGTGGTTCGAGACGCCGAACGCGCGTACCTTGCCCGCGGCTTCGAGGTCGTCGAACGCGCGGGCGACCTCGTCGGGCTCGACGAGCGCGTCCGGCCGGTGCAGCAGCAGGATGTCGATGTAGTCGGTGTCGAGGGCGCGCAGCGAACCCTCCACCGACTCGACGATGTGCTCGTACGAGAAGTCGAAGTACGGCCCCTCGCGAACGATCCCGGCCTTGGTCTGGATGGTGACCTCGGCCCGCTCCGCCGGGGTGAGCCGCATCGCCTCGGCGAAGCGCAGCTCGCAGCCGTGGAGGTCGCGGCCGTAGATGTCGGCGTGGTCGAAGAAGTCGATCCCGGCGTCGCGCGCGGTGCGGACGAGGGTGCGCACGGCGTCGTCGTCGAGGTCCTGGATGCGCATCAGGCCGAGCACCACATCGGGTGCGGGTCGGTCGATGCCGGTCAGTTCGATGGTCTTCATGATCCGCTCCCGGGTCGAGCTTCGGAGCACGCCGGACGCGACGGGCTCCCTTCAGCGCGGTCCACGTTAGGCACTGCAGACAAAGAAGTCCAACAACTGTATATTCTGCGATTGAGAATGAAAGAGAATGGATGCCGGTCCCGCATCCACATCGGAGGCACCGTGGAGCAGCGCCAGCTCGAATACCTGGTCACCCTCGCGGAGGAGCGGCACTTCACCCGCGCGGCGGAGCGGTGCCGCGTCTCGCAGTCCGGGCTGTCGGCGGGCATCCGGCGGCTGGAGCATGAGCTCGACGCGAAGCTCTTCGAGCGAACGACCCGCTCTGTCGAGCCGACGGCCGCCGCCCTCGCGCTCCTGCCGCACGCGCGCGAGATCCTCGCGCAGACGACCGCCGCGCGCGACGCCGTCGTGCGCGCGTCGCATCAGCTGGCCGGCTCGCTGCGGGTCGGCGCCGAGCAGTGCCTCGGAGCGGTGGATGTGAACCTGCTGCTCGAGCGCTTCCACCGTCGCTACCCGGCCGTCGACATCCAGTTCGTCCAGGCGGGGTCGAATCAGCTCATCGAGCAGGTCGCGGTCAGCGAACTCGACGTGGCCTTCGTCGCGAGCGCCGCCGCTCAGCCCCCGATGGCCGTCGACGAGCTCGCCCGGCTCCCGCTCGTGCTCCTGGTCCCACCCGGCCATCCCCTCGCCGATGCGCCGCCGGCTCGCTGGAGAGACCTGCAGGGGGCCGACTTCGTGGACTTCCGGCCGGCCTGGGCCCTGCGCACGATCAACGACGGCGCGTTCGAGCGGCACGGCGTCGAGCGACAGGTCCGCTGCAGCGTCGACGACGTGCACACGCTGCTCGACCTCGTGCTGCGAGGGCTCGGCGTGGCGATCGTGCCGCAGCACGTCGCGGGCAAGCCTCAGGCGAGGGGCCTGGTCGCCCTGCCGGTCCCGCCGGGCGCCCCGGAGTGGATCGTCTCGACCCTCGTCGCGCGCACGGCCCCTCTGGCGCCGCGCCTGCTCGAGATCCTCGACGAGGAGCGCGCCGAGTCCGAGATCCTCTGATCAGGCGGGCGCCGGCGCTGTAAGCCGACGGTGCCAGCGGTGGTGCTCGCGCAGCAGGAGCACACCGAGGATGCTCCAGACGCCCAGGTCGTCCCCGAACCCCAGGGGACCGAGCACGAGCTCGGGGATCAGGTCGATCGGCGAGACCGCGTAGACGACGGCGGCGGCCGCGGCGACCCACGTCGACGGCGCGACGCGGTGCTCACCGCGCTTGAGCGCCTTGAGGAAGCTCCACCACATGCGTCCAGTGTGCGCCGGGACGGAACGAATGAGGCCGGACGGTATCAACTCGTGATGTTCGGCCGGGGCGCCTCAGCGCCCGAGGTGCCCCGCCAGCCAGTCGCGGGCGGTCGCGAACAGCTGCCGCGCCAGGGGGTTCTCGGGCGCCCACGCCTCGAATCCGTGCGGCGCTCCGTTCACCACCTCGAGGGCGACCTCCGTCCCCGCCGCGCGCAGCCGGTTCGCGTACGCCACGTCCTCGTCGTGGAACAGCTCGATGTCGGACGTGTAGATCCAGGTCGGCGGCATCCCCGCGAGATCCTCCCGGCGGGCCGGTGCCGCGTACGGGGGGATCGTTGCCGCCCCGACGGATGCTCCGAGGTACGACGACCAGCCGACGCGGTTCGAGCGGTTGCTCCAGATGAAGTGGTCGGCGGCATCCCGGCTCCGGTCCGCAGCGGTGCGGTCGTCGAGCATCGGGCAGAACAGCCACTGCGCCGTGACCGGGTCGCCGGCATCGATCGCCCGCTGGACGAGACTCGCCGCGAGCCCGCCGCCGGCGCTCTGCCCGCCGATCGCCAGACGTGCCGGCTCGAGCCCCAGCGCGGGCGCGTTGTCGCGCAGCCACTGCCAGCCCGTGTGGCAGTCGTCGATCGCGGCGGGGAAGGGATGCTTCGGCGCCAGCCGGTAGTCGACCGAGACGATCGTCACCCCGGTGTCGCGGGCCGTCTCACCGCAGTGCACGTCATCCATGGCGGCGGCGCCCAGCACGAGCCCGCCGCCGTGGACCCACAGCAGGCCGCTCCGGAGGGCCGGGCGGGGACGTAGACCCGCAGCCGCACGCCGTCATGCCGCAGCGTGCGGCGCTGGACGCCGTCCACGCGCTTGCCGGGCATGAGCGCGGACGCCGTCGCGGCGAACCAGCGCATCGCGTCGTTCTCGATGTTGACCGCGGGCGCCTTCGCGGTCGCGGCGCGCAGTGCCGGGTTCACTGCCGAGAGGTCCATCCGTGCTCCGTTCTCACCGGTCGTCGTCGACCCGCCGCTTCATCGTAGGGCCTGACCGGACAGGACTGTCCGTGCGGCAGGGAGCACGTCAGGGTTCGACGACGGCGCTCACGAATGCGGGGAGAGCCGATGGGGTGGAAAGCTTGACAGTGAAGGGCCCCGACACGTCCTCGGGCACGAGGTAGTCGAGGACGAGGTCGTAGGGCGCGGTGGCCTCCGGGTCGCAGAAGGTCCGGCGGTCGGCGTCCCATTCGCGGCCGAGGTCGTCGTTCGCGTCCCACTGGCGCTGCAGCCCGCCGATCTCGTGCAGTTCGGGCGTGGTGCAGTGCAGCTCCGGGTCGCCCGGGTCGATGCGCAGGGTCACGGTGACGACGCGCGATCCCTGCGGCTGCGACGGCAGCTCCGCGAACTCGGCGGAGGCCGGACCGACCGTCGCGCCGGCGTACTCGAGCGTGTCGCCGGGCTCGACGGTGATCGCCTGGCTGGGGCTGCCCTGCAGGACCGACGACCACTCGTTCCATGTCAGCGCGGCGTACGTCGCCGGAACGAGCACGACGAGCGCGCCGAGCGCGACGGCGTTGGAGCGCCACCAGCCGGTCACGGGTTCGCCCATCCCGTCGTGAGCAGCTCGGTCTGATCCACGGTCGGCACCTCGCCGAGGGAGAACGAGAGGACGATCATCGAGTCGAGCGATGTGTCGGGGGTGAGAGCCAGCTCGAGTCGGCCCTCGCCGGCGTCCAGGCCCTCGGGCAGCTCGAACGCGAGGCTTCCCTCTCGGGGAAGCCCGATCGCGAGCGCCCCGCCCTCTGCGAGCGAGTCCGGGCGTTCGCTCGCGGTGAAGCGGACGCCGTCGATCTCGAGTTCGGTGTGCGCGAGCGACGTCCCGAACTCGGTCAGCACGGACTCCGCGTCGAGGTTCACGACGAGCCAGTTGCCCTCGGCCGTCCAGCCGCCGGCGCTCACCTCTGACGCGCGCCGGATATCGGTGAAGGTCACGACGAGGTTGCGCCCGGTCGCCGTCTCGCCGACGACGGCGGGGACTTCGAACGGCGCCTGCGCCTGCTCCGTGCCGGGCGTCACGAGCGCGGCGAACCAGGCCGCGACGATGCACGCGACGCCGATCGTCCAGGCGGCCCACGGGGGCAGGCGCCGGCCGGCGGGCGCGGCGGCGACCGGCGGGGTCGGCGCGGTGGCGGCCTCAGCCTTCATCGTCGGACTCCGCATCGACGCCCGCTCCGACGTCTGTGAGGACCAGGGTGACCGTCGCGGACGGCGTGGGATCCTCCCACGAGCTCCCCTTCGACACGAACGAGGCCGTATAGAGCGACATGTCGTTCAGTGTCACCACCAGGGTGTCGCCTGCTGCGAAAGCGTCGGCCTCGACGGCCCACGTGTAGACCACCTGTGCCGGCACCCCGGGTTGCAGAGTCGGGCCGATCGTCGCGTCGTCCATGCGCGCCGAGGAGGTCGGCTCGTCGAGGCCGGCGACCGAGAACGACTCCTCGACGCTGCCCCTCCCGCCCGTGCGCAGCGGCCGGTCCCAGTTGTCTTCGACGTCGACGACGATCGCGAGCACGCGCTCGTCGTCGTCGGGGATCGTGCCCGAGCCGGGCAGTTCGTCGATGAGCACCGCGCGCTGGACCGTGAGCGTGCGCATGTCGGTCACGTGCGCGGCGCCCGGATTCAGGCGGGGCGGCGGGGGCTCGGTCGCCGTCGCGAGCCCGCCGAACGCCGCCGTGGCCAGCAGGAACACGCCGGTGCCGATCGCGGCGAACCACGCCGTCGGCACGCGATCGCTCGCGGCCCGCACCCACGTGAAGCGGCTCTTCCGCACGCGCGTGCGTTCAGCGGCGGGGGGCTCGGACACCAGCCCAGCCTAGGGGCCGGAATCGCCGCGCGCGGCGGCGAACGACTCGCGGAGTGCGCGGCGCACCTCGGCGATCCCCGCGCGCCCGCGCGACGCGGTCCGCTGCGCCAGGAAGACCTCGCGCGTCGGGCGTCCGGGCAGGTCCACCAGCCGAACGGGTGCGGGCATCCCGGCCCACAGCAGATCGGGCAGCACGGCGACAGCCTGCCCGGCCGCGACCAGGCGCGCATGGGCGGTGAGGTCGGCGAGCTCGAACCGCACGTCGGGCTCGAAGCCCGCGGCGCGGCACTGCTGCACGGCCCACTGCCGGGCCGCGGTGCCGGCCGGCTCCATCGCCCACGCCCGCTCTGCGAGGTCGTCGATCGAGCGGGCGGGATCTGCGGGCGCCACGGCCAGCCGGATCGGATCGGTGCCGAGCACCTCGCGCTCGAGCCCGCCGACATGCTCGCGCGTATGCCCGGGATACTGCTCGGCGATCACGAGGTCCACTCCGCGGGCGGTCAGTTCGAACAGTCCCTCCTCGGGCGGCAGCTGGACGAGCTCGACGCGCAGCCCGGGCGCGCGGTCGGCCAGCATCCCCAGCGCGGCCGGGAGCAGCGCGAGCGTCGCCGTCTGCATCACGGCGACCCGCACCGGAGCGAGGCCCGGTGCCAGCGACTCCAGCTCGCCGCGGGCCTGCTCGTCGAGATCGAGCGCGCGGCCCGCGTGCGCGGCCAGCACGCGCCCGTGCTCGGTGAGGCGCACGCGGCGGCCGTCCGGCGTGAGCAGCGCGACGCCGGCCTCCTTCTCGAGCAGTGCGAGCTGCTGCGAGATGGTCGACGGACTGTACGACAGCGCCTCCGCGACGGCGGCCAGCGTGCCGCGCAGTGCGAGCTCGTGCAGCAGCCTGAGACGGCGAAGTTCGAACACCGGCATCCCATCGACAGAATCGAACGATACAGATCATAGATGGTCGCTTTTCATGAATGAATGGATGCCGCACCCTTGTCCTCATGGCACATGTCGAGCCGATCGCGCACGAAGAGGTGCAGGCTGGAGTCACACACGTGAACGCAGAGGTGAACGAAGAAGTGAGCGAAGTGCGCAGGGAACCCGAAGCCGAGCGCCGCCTGATCGATGCCGCCGTCGCGCTGGCGCAGCGGTGGACGGCCGAGAGCGCCGAGGTCGAAGCGGACCCCGCCGCCGAGCGTCTCGCCGGAGTGCTGAAGGACCCGAACGGGCTGCCGTTCACGATCGGCTTCGTCGACGGCGTGATGCGTCCCGAGAGCCTGTCGGCGGCGGCGTCGCACTTGAACCGCGTCGCACCGCTCGTTCCGGGATTCCTGCCCTGGTACCTGCGCTCGGCCGTGCGCGTGGGCGGCGCGGTCGCGCCCGTGCTGCCGACGCCGGTCGTGCCCATCGCGCGGCGCGTGCTGCGCGAGATGGTGGGGCACCTCGTGGTGGACGCGCGCCCCGACAAGCTCGGCGCGGCCATCGAGCAGCTGCGTGCCGGCGGCGCGCGCCTGAACCTCAACCTGCTCGGCGAAGCGGTGCTCGGCGAGGACGAGGCGCTGCGCCGGCTGGACGGCATCCACGAGCTCATCCGGCGGCCCGACGTCGACTATGTGTCGGTCAAGGTGTCGGCGATCGCCAGCCACATCTCGATGTGGGCGTTCGACGAGGTCGTCGCCAAGGTCGTCGAACGCCTGCGCCCGCTGTACCTGACGGCCGCCGCCGACGGCACGTTCATCAACCTCGACATGGAGGAGTACCGCGACCTCGACCTCACGATCGCGGTGTTCACCCGCCTGCTCGAGGACCCGCGGCTGCGGCGGCTCGAGGCGGGCATCGTGCTGCAGGCATACCTGCCCGACGCGCTGCCGGCGCTCGACCGGCTCACGGCGTGGGCGCTCGAGCGCGTCGACGCCGGCGGGGCGCGCATCAAGGTGCGGCTCGTGAAGGGCGCGAACCTCGCGATGGAGCGAGTGGATGCCGTCATGCACGGCTGGGCCCTCGCTACCTACGACGCGAAGGTCGACTCCGACGCCAACTACGTGCGGTGCCTGCGCTACGCACTCGATCCCGCGCACACGCGCGGCGTGCGGATCGGCGTCGCCGGCCACAACCTCTTCGACATCGCCTACGCGTGGCTGCTCGCGGGCGTCGAGGGGGTGCGCGCCGACGTGGAGTTCGAGATGCTGCTCGGCATGGCGCAGGGGCAGGTCGCCGCCGTCACGCGCGAGGTCGGGCACGTGCTGCTGTACGTGCCGGTCGTGCGGCCCGACGAGTTCGACGTCGCCATCAGCTACCTCGTGCGCCGCCTGGAAGAGAACGCGTCGAGCGACAACTTCCTCTCCGCGGCGTTCGACCTCGCCGACGACCCCGCGATGTTCGCCCGTGAGCGCGACCGCTTCATCGCGTCGCTGGCCCGCGCCGACGACCCCGCCCTCGACGCCGGACCCCGGCGCGCGCAGGACCGCGCCGCCGAGGCGGCGGCCCTGTCGACGCCCGCCGGCGCCGGCGAGGAGTCGCCGCGCACGCGGGCCCGCCTGCGCCGTGCGGCCGCCTCGGCGGACGACGCCGGGCTCACCCAGGTCGTGATGGGCATCGCCCGCTCGGCCGCGACGACCGACACCGCACCGCTGGAGCCCGCCGTCCCCGAGCAGGTGTTCGGCGCTGAGGCGTTCGTCGAGACCGCGGTGTTCGCCCCGCGCCAGACGGACGCGCGCGCCGCCGGCGCGCCCGGGTTCCGCAACACGCCCGACAGCGATCCGGCCCTGCCCGTCAACCGCACGTGGGCGCGCGGCATCCTCCAGCGCATCGAGACCTCCCGCGCCGGCGACGCGACCATCGCCGCGGCGCGGGTCGGCGACGAACCGGCGCTGCAGGCGATCATCGCGCGCGTGACGGATGCCGCCGCCGCATGGGGATCGCTGCCCGCGGCCGACCGCTCGGGGGTGCTCGTCGCCGCCGCCCGCGCGCTGGAGGCCCGACGCGGCGAGCTCATCGAGGTGGCCGCGTCCGAGACCGGCAAGGTGTTCGCCGAGGCCGATGTCGAGGTCAGCGAGGCGGTGGACTTCGCGAACTACTACGCCGCGACGGCCCGTGAGCTCGACCGCGTGAGCGGCGCGGTGTTCGAGCCTGCGCGGCTCACCGTCGTCACGCCGCCGTGGAACTTCCCGATCGCGATCCCCGCGGGCGGCGTGCTGGCCGCGCTCGCAGCGGGCTCGGGCGTCGTGTTCAAGCCCGCCCCGCAGGCGCGGCGCTGCGCCGCCGTCGTGGCCGAGGCGCTGTGGGAGGCCGGCATACCGCGGGACGTCCTCGCGCTCGTCGACATCGACGAGGGCGGGCTCGGCGAGGCGCTCGTGTCGCACCCGGCGGTGGACCGCGTCATCCTCACCGGGTCGTGGGAGACCGCCGCGCTGTTCCGCTCGTGGCGGCCGGACCTGCCGCTGCTGGCCGAGACCAGCGGCAAGAACGCGATGATCGTCATGCCGACGGCCGACCTCGACCTGGCGGCATCCGACCTCATCAAGAGCGCGTTCGGCCATGCCGGGCAGAAGTGCTCCGCCGCGTCGCTCGCGATCCTGGTAGGACCGGTCGGGCACTCGCGCCGCTTCGCCCGGCAGCTCGTGGATGCCGCCGACTCGCTGCGCGTCGGCCCGCCGTCCGACCCGCTCAGCGAGGTCGGCCCGGTCGTCGAGGTGCCGCGGGGCAAGCTCGAGTGGGCGCTCAAGACCCTCGACGTGGGGGAGCAGTGGCTCGTCGAGCCGCGCCGCGTCGACGGGGCGCCGGAATACCGCGGGCGGCTGTGGACCCCCGGCATCCGCGTCGGCGTGCAGCCGGGGTCGCGCTTCCACCACGAGGAGTTCTTCGGGCCCGTGCTCGGCGTCATGCACGCGTCGTCGCTGTCGCACGCGATCGAGCTGCAGAACGCCGTCGCCTACGGCCTGACCGCCGGCCTCTACACGCAGAACCCCGACGACCTCGCGCAGTGGCTCGACCACGTCGAGGCGGGGAATCTGTACGTCAACCGCGGCATCACGGGCGCCATCGTCCAGCGCCAGCCCTTCGGCGGCTGGAAGCGCTCGTCGGTGGGCGCCGGCGCGAAGGCCGGCGGGCCCAACTATCTTGTGGGGCTCGGCCGGTGGCGCGCGACGTCCGGAGCGCCGGCATCCGCCACGCTCCACCTGCGCGGGCTCGACACGCGCATCGCGTCGCTCATCGAGGCCGCCCAGCCGTCGCTCGACTACGAGGCGTTCGAGTGGCTCCGCCGCGGCGCGCTGTCGGACGCCATCGCGTGGGATCGCGAGTTCGGCCAGGTGAAGGACGTCTCGGGGCTCGGCGTCGAGCGCAACCTGTTCCGGTACCGGCCGATCGGCTCGGTCGCGCTGCGTGCGACGGCC
>Ga0160432_100766_pt1 | contig 15523 bp, 22 predicted proteins | sample HID1971M_E0MG_FD_108250 | JGI IMG/M metagenome (GOLD analysis project Ga0160432, IMG submission 108250) | Enriched millipede-associated microbial communities from UW Madison campus, WI, USA - HID1971M_E0 MG | ecosystem: Host-associated > Arthropoda: Insects > Digestive system > Unclassified ... | reverse complement strand
CGATCATTCACAGTGGATAGGGCGTTTGAAGAACAGCAGATACCCGGTGGGCAAGGCTAATCCGTAGGCCCATCCTTGGGCGTTTTGATTGCCAATCTTGATTTCTCCTCTTACCACGGGCTGGACGCTGACCAGTTCCCAGCCTTCGCGGCCTAATTGAGCAAGGCGGTTTTGACGTTCAGAATCTTCTAGAAAACCCTGGGTGTCAGGTTCAGTGGCGGGCTCTTCGGACTTGAACATGAAAACTTTTTTGGTTCGGACAACGTATTTAAAAGGGGAGAACTCGGTGTGGTATTCATATTTCTGACAGCCCATGGCGACGTCCTCAATGTAGCAGAGCTACCAGGGTGTCAATAATGAGCGAGTGCCAGCAATCTGAAATAGTTTGTTGCTAAGCCTGTGATTTCTGAGGATTGGCTGGAAAGGTCCGACTGCTGCCCGTTACGAACGCCAGTAATCGGCCAATTGCGGACGCTCAATCCTTGGCCGCTTCCGACGTAAGTCAGCCATCCTAAGCCGTCCGAAAGCGCCCTGAACGGCTACAACTCTTCATCCAATTTGAATATTTCGAAGACAATTTCCTTGTGAGCGAAGCGCGCCCGCCATGTTTCAATTTCCGCTGGTAACTGGTCTATCCAATCACGTCGATTTGAAAAGTAACGAACCACGCGCTGATCTATGAAGGCACAGCACATGCGGGAATTCTCGCCGAACATTACGATTGATTCCATATCTGTATAGAGGCCTGCGACTCCACCGGTGATTCCGTCACACATCCGTGGTCGTATGTTTCCCCTATGTGGATGTCACCTGTACAAATGTGGAGTCGATCGATTTGTTTCCCAATGAGGCCGTATAGGCGTGCCAGGTCAGCTCTTTTATGAGCCCATGCTCGAACCACGGCTCGGGTTGATTTTGGTAAGCCTCCTCCTGTTTATGAGACTCTCAAAATGGTAGTCCGTCTTCGCGCTTTGTAAGGGATACGTCGAAGGTGTCGGCCCCGGTTTGCAGTTCTTCGAGTGTCATGGTATCGAGGCCAAAACGATGCACGGAAATGCCGGTCACAACTTCAAAATACAGCCCTTCGGTATTCTTCAGACCAAGATGACAAATTGTCTGTAGCGTTGGGATGAGATCTCTACCACTCCAATCCAGTTGGACCATCTCTCCCGGCTCAAGACGGGCTGGAAATACCCCTCTGTTCCGATCCGAAAGCGCATGCTTCAATGAGCTACATTTTCCACCGTGACCTATTCTGAGGTCCATTACCGTGCAGCTCCTCAGTCCCTTGCATGCTATGTGGAGCGTGAGCCATGCCATACTCGGCTCTTGGGTCAACATAACCTGCTCACTGTCTCTGGCCAGCTGGAATCTCTCGCTTCGTTGGACCATGTACAGGCTAGCGATAACCGCCAACAGCGCGCCCACTCCCGACACCCAATCCCCAACACTTCCCCAGTCTGGAACGAATCGCACTGTTGACTGCGGGTTTAGGTTTATACCAGCTGTCAGCCCAGCAAATGCTGACAAGGCACAGAGAACGAGAACCCCGACAACTACAGCGACAACCCTCATTGGCACTTACCTGATTATGGAAAGGTGCGGATTATATGGCAGGGCTCGCTCACTGGCGTAGCTCGGACGCAGCGAAAGCCCCTGTATGGTGGTGATCGTTTCCGCATTTTTAGGTCGTTTCCGCAACCTGAAGGTCAAATGCGATTCCTGTGCTCAGAAGCACTTCGCTTTCGTTGGCAAAATGCATGTAAACTGCGTCGCAAAATCGGGGGGACGCAAGCGTATGCTGGGCGTTTCTTAGAAGGTGGTTCGAGTCCTCCCCCCCTGACCCATTTTTTAGAAGGTATGACTTATTTCTAAGGTACATCTGTCTTGGAAGGTGCTTGTTGAACCTATGCAAAACGGCATTGAGTATACAAGTAGCTGTAGCCTTTTTAATGTGCTACAAGGAAAAATATTTGTCAGAAAGATGGGCGGGGTTTCATTTTTTCCGATAGCACCTAAGACCTTAGATCCAACGATAGTTTTTTATAATGCCATTAAGCCAGCCATGCGCGACAATGGCTTCTCAGGGAAAAAATTCCCCCTTAAATATGACAATGGTTCTGGCGCGCCAGAAGCAATTAATATAAATATACATACTTACTCAGCCAGGGTTGTTGTTTTACTGGTTTCTAAGTTGATTGTACAGCGTGAAGGAGTCGCTGCCAGCCTTCTAGTACTGCAAGATATGGAGTCTCATCCGGGGCTTCACAATCTAGTTAAAGCTGTTTGTTCTGTGATTTGCTTCGGACACGGAAGGTCTGATTATAAAAGTTTTTCTCCAAAAGTTTATCCAGTGGCAGTTTATGAAAAGAGCCTAGGTGAAGCTTCTATTTCGGATGTGGTGGCTGTTGAGGCCTTAACTCGTCATAGAAATCCCAGGGCTCGAATAATTGAAGATATTTTGAAGAAAAATATCGATCATCAGGTCGATGAAAACAGTATCCTCATCGACCGCCAGGGCATATTTGCTAGATATGCCTATGAGTTCGGTGATGAAAGAAATAACGAAAGAAAAATGGAAAGCGTGCATTGCCTTTTTGAAGTGGGCTTAGCGCTTTTTGAAATATTTTCTAGCGGTAAATATCGCGATCTGGACGAGATTGAACTGGATTTTATTAAGATCCTGATTTCTTCACCCGACATTGTATTTATTAAAAGCGTTACGGCCTATAAAACATGGGTTCTGATTGCAGATGAGTTTAAGTTAAAAAGGTTGTTTGAGACAGCAGTTCATCTGTCTGTTGCGGAGCCGGCAACATGCGTACATCCTCCGATGAAAAAGGAGTGGTCACCTATGCGCACATGGACTATGAGCATTGTAAGTACTCTACTTTTAGGTGTTGTCACCTACTTTTCTCCTGAACTCTACAAGGAATACATAGATTCAAAAGAAAGGGTAGAGATTCTTTCACCTAAAGATGGTGCGTCTCTATCTGCTCCGTCGGGAGAAGTGATTTTGTCTTGGGCTGAAGTCAAAAAACAGGCTGAGTCTATTGTGATGGTCGAAAAACTTTCTGGTGACGGTAAGTGGCTTCCAGCGTCTCATGGGGCGGGCCGCTATGTTACTCAAGATAATAAAATGGTTTTTGAGGTCGTAGAATTAGGTGCTTTTAGATGGAGAGTCTCTATCGAAGATTCCCGTGATTCTGAGATTGGTAATTCGAAGTGGCACTTCTTTTCGATTACTTCAAAAGATCGAAAAGTGAGCAAGTGACCTCTGGTTTTTATTTGTTAGCCTTCTCTTGGTTTTATAACCGGAAATGTGAAAAACAAAACCGCGGAAACGGGACGGATTTACTTTCAGGCAATAAATCCGTTCCGTTTATGTCCGTCTCGTTTATGTCTATCGCAATCAACCCGTAGCTGTCCTTCGCCTAGGTAAGCTTATCTCAAGTTTTTGAGAAGCATTCCGGTAGGCGTGCTGTTCCGAGCATTTTCCTCCGCCTTGAACTCTGTACATTTAATTCTGATGTCCTTGAGGTTGGGTAGTCCTGCGACCCCCAAAACGCCGCCGACGGCTCCTAGAGTGACGACTTTTCCCGTCACGACAGACACAGAACGGCCAAAAGCTGACGGTGGCTACAGGCATAAATCGACCCCAAGCGAACGTCGACAACAATGCAGAAAGTTGAAAGGGCACTTAATCGGGTCTCACGCATCGAGTGAGTCTTGCACGATCTGCTATTAGGCGGCCACGACACTTTTTCAACTGGCCGCTGGATCACTACTACGCGGAAGTCGTCCTGCCACGAATTCAAAGTGGCCGCGTCGTAACTCCGAGCAAGGTTCCGTACAAACCACCGAGGTAACTCGTTTGCGCTAAAACGTTGAGACCTTTGATCTTGAAGGTTCCGCAACCCGGTAATGATTGCCGTGCAGCACTGCTTAAACGTCGGCCTCTCGAACACAAAACTCCGGCAACAGGACTTTCAGCCTTCTGGCACGGATATCGGCCGCCGCGTCTCAAATGGTTTTGCGTGCGATGCCATGCTCGGCCAACGCCCATTTACGCGCGAGTGCGCCATCATTGATTTCCCACGCCTGGCTCATGGGCACGGTGTGATTCCACCATGGCCGTCCACCACAAAGTGAAAGATGTTCAATGGGCCTGCGGATGTCATCAGCACGATGAGCTTTTGGTTATCCAGATCAGCAGGCTTCTGGGGCTCACCGCATCGCGCCAAGTAATCAGGGGAGGCGCACAGCACCCGCCAATTGGTGCTGAACCGGACGGCCATGTCTTGCACCTATTCCAAATCTATCTAGAACTCGTCCTCTGAAAGGCCGTATGTCGCAGTGTTGCCGTTAGCAACTTTGTAGAGGGTGAGCGTGATTGCGCTGTATTGGATGTTCCGGCTGGTGGTGGTTTCAGTGAGCGTCATTGATTCGGAGCGTGAAAGGCCCCCAGAGGTCAGGTCGCGATACCGAACGTCATAAGCACCAGCAGTGAGATTTTTGATGGTGAAGCGGCTTCGTGCAGGAATGTAAATCTGCCTTGCCGGCCTGGCTACCGCGCCTTGTAGGGAGACGAGTTTTAGAAACACGTCTGAGTTGTTCTGCCCATTGTCGATGGTTACTTCTGAATGGCCGGCTTTGTGCGTTTGTGGCTCATCTACTAGGTAACCGGCAGTACGGGGCCATGGGCGGCCATTGGGCGCGTTTTTTGGCCGCACGTAGGCCGGCTTCTTCGCGGCCGCCTCGCGCTGATTTGCAACGCTTATAGGGCGTTGAGCTGCGTTGGTGCCTGAGCCGTTAGAAGCTGTAACCGATGGAACGGCCTGAGCGGAGTACGGCATCGGACCACGCGGAGCGGAATAATGCGTTCCGGACGAATTCATTACCGTGATAATGATCACCGCAGCCATTGTAGCGATAGCGCCGAGATGGATGAAGAATCGGCTGTGAATGAAACCCCAACTACTCTTCAAACGATTGTCTTTGTCGCCGCAAAGTTCGTCTATGAAGGCTTCAAGGTTGCTGGTCAGGCTATCTCTTTCGTTGATCCCTGCCTCAGTGCGGCCAAGCGTCTTAGGGATCTTCTTGCAGTACGTTATCGCGTTTTGGGCGATTGACCGTGCTAGGTCTGGACGACCGGTTGAGTAGAAATAATATGCTTGGTAACCCAACATTCTGGCGTTCTCCAGCGGTGGATGTGATCCACCGAACATGTTGGTGACCAATGCCTGAACCGTATACAGCGGGCCCCATGGAAATCCCCACCATCCAAGCAGCCAACTGGTTGCTGACGCCTTGAGAGACTGCTTTTGTGCGCAGGGACTGCAATACACGCCAACGATGGGTTTACGAATTGTGAGTAAGAGGAAGCTCTTCACGGAGCGGAACACCACTACTCGTGGCTGGGCTGATACCTTGGCGCAGACGGAGCACACGATGGGATCTGGTACTTTAGACGTCTCGGGTTCTACGGCCCTGCTACGAGTGGTCTGAGTATCGTAATCGGCTTTGGAAGCCGGGTCCGAAAGCACTGCGTACGCCTCATTCAAAAACTGAAATTGCTGAGTCGTGTTGTTGCCAGGGTTGCGGTCAGGGTGCAGCTCCATGGCGCGTCTGCGGTATGCCGTTTTGATCTGCTCGGCGCTGACGATCGATGTTAGACCCAAGACTGCGTAGTAGCCTTTAGGATCGTCCTTATCGTGGTGCATTGAACAGTCCTTGTCGCATTCGTGGATAGGCAGAAAATTGGTTTTGAATCGATGGAGGCTATACCACTTCGAGCCGTCGGCTTGGGGCAGGGCAGGTTTTGTTCAGCGATTGAAGCGGAGTCGCTTTATGAATGCGGCGACATAGTAGCTAATTGCTATATTTGCCGTCCAACTGAACCGATTGATGGTCGTTACCGGTTTAAAAGACCGTGAGCTAATACGGGCCGACTTTCACAGGAGCTATCCTTGCCGTCAGTCCGCTCTTGGTGAAAGCGGCCTCCCTAGCCCTCGCATTACTAGTGCTAACAGACGACGTGGCATCGAGAGGCGCTCAGCGAATCCTGATGATGGGCAACATACAAACTTTGACAGCACGCTATCGGCCAAAAACGGTCATGTGCGATTCATAAAAGTGCCCATTAAAGGGGGAATCATTTAGCAGGTCTTTGATTGATTGCACCGATCAGACGGCCCCACTATTCCCGTTATGCTATACGTCAGCACGGCCCGATTTTTGTGTCGTTTGGGGAGAGAAACCTGGCGTCCGCCAGGTGAGATGAAGCATTACGGTTGCACAAAGTGCAAAGGGCAATCCCACCAAGAGCGACACTTTGTAGGCCAGCAATACTCCCGCTGCGCCACCAACGAAAGCGGCTAAAACGAGAAATCCGGCGTCTGCCTTTTCCGTTCCCGGTCGAATAATTAATTTTAGTAAGCCACGCATCTTTAAATTCTCTACAAAAGGCGTTTATGCATCGCCCTGATAAGCCTAGATCTCATCAACAGTCATTGATGCGAGTATTTTTCTCTCGGCGTCATTGGGAATTAGCCCTGTCGTCTCCGCGAGCAAGACAGCCAGGCCGCTACTGTTGGTCACGATTACCTCGGCTTCAGCCCGATTGCCCTCATCGATCGCCATAATTTTCCACACGCAGGTAAGCTCGTCCCTTATATAAACGGGGCGCTTGAAGCGCAAACTCATGGAGGCAGCCAACCACCCCAACTGCCCTCCGATCTCTGTGATCAATGTCGCCGTCAGCAAGCCATGAGCGATGACACCATCAAAGCCTTTGGCCTCTGCATACATGGCATTGGAATGCACTGGGTTGTGATCGCGCGATAGCGCTTCAAACTGGGCGATGTCTGCGTACGAAAAAGTGCGTTTGATTTCAAAAGTGTCACCTTCCTCGAGGCCTTCTATCGCCTTCTGGCGCAGTGTGCTCATTGCGATCTCCGATGCTCTAAAAAGTATGTTCTGGTCCAGGGAAAGAGCCCGATTCGATATCTTTAGCAAAGGCTTGAGCAGCGTCACTCATCACCTTTCTCATATTCGCATACTGCTTGACGAATCGCGGCAACTGACCATCCCTTAGTCCCGCCATGTCCTGCCAGACAAGCACCTGTGCATCGCAGCCATTACCAGCACCAATTCCTACGGTAGGGATGGAGACTGTCTCGGTGATCCTCGTTGCTACATCGCCTGGCACCATCTCTATCAGCAGGCCAAACGCCCCAGCACGCTCGAAGGCAACACTCAAGTCAATCAACCGCTGCGCGTCTTCGCCTTTGCCCTGGATGCGGTATCCGCCCAGCTGATGTTCTGCCTGTGGGGTAAAACCGATATGGGCCATAACTGGTATGCCAGCGGCTACCAACATCTCTACCTGCGCAAGCATCTCGATCCCTCCTTCGAGCTTTACGGCATGAGCGCCGCCTTCCTTCATGAAGCGCACTGCGGTATGGAAGCATTGCTCAGGCGATCCCTGATAAGAGCCAAAGGGCAAATCGGCAATGACCAACGCCCGTTCGGTAGCACTCGAAACCGCTCTGACAAGAGGAAGCATCTCATCAACTGTTATTGCCAACGTCGAGTTATGTCCAAACACGTTGTTGGCTGCGGAATCGCCTACGAGCAGCACTGGAATTCCTGCCGCCTCAAACACTGACGCCGCATACATGTCGTAAGCAGTCAACATGGCCCATTTCTGACCACGTGCCTTCATGTCCTGTAAATGTGGAATTCGTACCCTTCCGCGAGGAGGGCTGTTATAGGGGGCGTTGATTTGATCAGACATTTCACTTCCTTAATTCAAATGGCCATCCGCTCGGCAGCTAGAACCACAGCGATGACGATCATTGCGGCTCCAGATATCCGACTTACATTGATTGCCGCTGTTGGTCGTGAGGCAAGCACCGCACCAGCGCCATAGCCGACCGCGAGATAGACAACACCGCAACTGACACCATGAATCAGGCCTAGAGCGACAATCTGAGCCCCTACTGGCCATGCGGCTGACGCATCAGTGAACTGAGGTAGCAGCGCCAGGAACAACAATAGGACTTTCGGGTTGAGACCGCTGACGCATAGTCCTTTTATCGCCCAGGCCATCCAGGCACCTTCATCGTGGGATGCCCCTTGAGTAGGCAGCGAAGGCTTGAGCATCATGTTGAGGCCGAGCCATAAGAGATAGGCGGCCCCTATCAGCGTTAACGTCAGCAATGCATAGGGAATTTTGACCAGCACTCCCCCCACACCTGCGGCGACGATCAACGTGGCCACAAGATGGCCCGAAAGCATGCCAACTACGGCGGGTAATACGCGGCCTCGCAGACCTGCCGAAATCGCGTAGGCCCAGTCGACCCCGGGCGTGATAACAAACAAAAATGATACGGCCCAAAACGCCATAATCAGAGAAACAGTCACGATCAAATCCTTCCTCTTCCACCAATTCAAAGCTCCGCTTGGCCCTGAAAATTGTGATAAAAGGATAATGAAAGCGGAGTGGTATTATCTTTCGAAGATGCCTGTCGAAGCTGACTAAATTAGAAGGTTTTTATTAATGGATCGCATGGACAAGAAGATTCTTGCGCAACTGCAGCAAGATGGTCGGCAGTCACTGACGGAGCTGGCCGACCGCGTAGGTCTCAGTTTGTCTCCATGTCATCGACGCGTTCGGGCGATGGAAGATCTGGGAGTGATAAAGGGATATCGAGCTCAACTATCCGCAACTGAGTTAGGACTCAATTTCTCGTCGCTGATATTCGTGACGCTTCGCGAGGGACACCAAAAAGCAGTAGCTGATTTTGAAGATGCTTTACCGCGAATTCCTTATATCGTCCAAGCTCAGAGACTTTTTGGCGATCCTGATTACCTACTGATGGTGGTGACAGCAGATCTTCCTGCATTTCAAAAGCTGTACGATGAGGAACTGTCGAGGTTACCCAACGTACAGCGTCTGACATCGACGTTAGTGATGAAGCACGTGATCATTGATCGTCCGCTGCCGTTGGAATGAAGTTCAAATATTGCGGATATCCTAGGGAAACCGTCAGGCTTTTGTCGAATCGCCGCAAAGCTGAGATATGGATGCTATGGGGCCGCACTTAGAAGTCCTAATCTGATCGTATCTGAAGCCCACGGCTAAAGAATGAATTCTGAGGTCACATGCTGGGAGACAAGCGTGCCGCCCCCACCAAGCCGTCCAGCCAGTCTTGGTGACCGTTGATCATCGGATTGGGTTTGGCCTTGGCGAGATCCTCCGCTGGTTTACCCTTCTGTGTTTCCTGAGTCAGGATGCGCACTCGTCCACCAGAGACGTTTTCAATCAGCCAGGCATGGTGAACGTCCAGCCGAGAATCACCCTCACCCGACCATCCATGCCACGCAATTCGTCCTGGAGAGGTTGGGGTTGGCGGCACGTACTCATTGCACAAAGCCTCGACCGGAAAGCCGAACGTTTCGAAGTAGAAAGCTACCCCGTCTTGCAGATCCGGCCCGATGTGATCATAAAACTGGATGTTTGCCGAGTTGGCGTAGTACGAGGGCCATCTCTGCGCCTGGCTGAGCAGAGGCCATACCTGTGCGGCACTCAACCCCGCGATGATGACCTCGTTAGAGACAAAGTTTTCGGTAAACCCTGGCAGGTAACCCTCAGGCCAAATGATCTGGTTCATGGTTATGCAGCGCTCAGTTGATGAATTGAGACCATGATGGGTGTAAGCTAGAAATAAGACCAATCGCTATATTTTATTTCGCACATCATGAATCCTGATATCAGAACTCTCGATCTCAACCTGCTTAAAGCACTGGATGCGTTGCTTGACGAACGTAGTGTTACGCGAGCCGCTAATCGACTTTCCCTCACCCAGCCTGCTGTGAGCGGCATGCTCAACAGACTCAGAGAAAGCTTCGACGATCCGCTGTTCGTGCGCGCCCAGCGCGGCATCGTGCCGACGTCGCGGGCAGAGCAGCTTGCAACACCCGTTAAGAAATTGCTGGCAGATATTGAAGGCATGCTTCAGCCGCAAAGCTTTGATCCGTTGACGGCGAGCATGACAATAAGGATTGCTTCGACCGACTATACATTGCGTGCCGTGGTCGTATCGTTTCTCAGCGCGCTAAGGTTACAAGCGCCGAACATCCGCGTTAGTGTCCAGCCCGTGGATCATCAAGACCTTCAAAATCAGCTAGATCGAGGTGAGATCGATCTTGCATTGGTTACCCCTGAAGCGGTAACACCAGGATTGCATGCGATGGCACTCTTTGATGAAAGCTATGTATGCGTGATGCGCGCTGATCACCCAGATGCGCTGAATGGCAAGCTTTCACTGGATCGATTCTGCGCATTGGATCACGCCTTGGTTTCCCCGGCAGGGGGCGGTTTTCATGGAGTGACGGATGATGCTCTGGAAAAACTTGGAAGATCACGTCGAGTGACAGTATCGGTGACCAGCTTTCTGGTACTTCCAGAGATTCTAACGTACAGCGACATAGTCGCTGTCGTGCCGCGTCGATTGGCAGTGAACAACATCGGGCTCACATCAATAGAGCCGCCTGTTGAAATTCCAGGCTTCAGAAAAATCTTGGTCTGGCATGAACGAACTCAGCGAGACGCAGGCCATCGCTGGGTGCGTTCACTTATCGTCGAAACACTACGGACACTCGATTGAAGCAAACGGGGTGGCCAAACATGCAAAGTCGTCGTGGCAACTGCGGTTTAGAGGCCCGTCCCGTTGCGTCAAAAACCCAAGCTCTGTGTCCATAACCAGCTCAGTTTCCAAACCGACTGTGATGGAATCGTCCTTGGGCTCGTGGGGCACCTTGGAGTTATTGTCTGCTACTGATAGCCGCCCCCTTGCGAGCGACAGCAATGGGTAGATAACGATCCCATACTAATGGCTGCTTATGGCCGAATGCTGCCTGTCACGATGGGCCGCAGTCGGCCAGAAGCAGCCTTTCGAGGAGGGCAGATTTACTCATTTCAGTAAGAATATGGCAATAATGCGAACGTTTGTGGTGGGGGACGTCTTTTCTGAGTCTAACGTCCAAAGCAGATATTTTGCGCTATACATAAAGCTTCATGCAGGAAAAATAAATTCATAGCCTAGTATCAGCTGAATATCAAGGACGTTAGTCATGTTTAATAACGCTATAAGAAATGAACTGGAACAAAACAAAAAAGAGTTAGCGATCTATAAGCAGATAATTGATGCGCTTAATGAAGAAACCATGGCGCTGACAGTTGACGAGAACTTCATAATTATAGATGCTAATTCAAAGTTTCTAAGCGAGCTTGGTTACACTAGTAAAGATATAGGCCGCCCTCTCAGTGAGATTGTTCCGGCCTACGTGGTGGACTTGCCATGTTATAAAAATTTACGTAGCGCTGTAAAGAACGGAACTTCGGTTAGTGATAACTATCGTTTTTTACATGGCGATGGTAGCTTGGCATGGATAAGAGGCGTCTGGCAGCCTATCCGAGACGCAAGTGGGAAATTAATAAATATAAAATGTTTTGGGAATATCATTACCAATTCGATGAATTTAGCACGTGAAAATGAGGCATTGATAAGCGCATTGTCCCGCTCGACTGCAGTGATTGAGTTCGATCTTAATGGTGTGGTATTGAGCGCGAATGAACCATTTTTGAGAGTTATGGATTACAGAATTGATGAGATCAAGGGGAAACATCATAGGATTTTTTGTGAGCCTGAAGAAACGTCAATGCCGGCTTATACTGAGTTCTGGAACTCACTCAATAGGGGGCAGTTTGCCACCGGTCGCTTCAAACGTATCAATAGCCATGGCGCTACCGTATGGCTAGAGGCCTCATACAATCCTGTGTATGACGCACAAAACAAACTCTATAAATTCGTGAAATTCGCCACAGTCATCACTGATCAAGTGAATCGCGAAGCAGAAGTCAATGACGCAGCTAGTATCGCTTACGAAATATCCCAGAAAACCGATGCTACTGCTCAGGAGGGAGCCTCGGTAGTTCGAGAAACTGTCGACACGATGCAGCGTATATCAAAGGTAATGCTCTCGGCTTCTCAGGGTATCGAGGATCTGGGCAAACAATCTCTGCTTATTAGCTCAATGGTTCAAACCATTGGAAGCATCGCACAACAAACAAATCTATTAGCGCTTAATGCTGCGATAGAAGCTGCTCGAGCAGGAGAGCAAGGTCGAGGGTTTGCAGTGGTCGCCGATGAGGTTAGGCAGTTAGCGGGTCGTACTAGCGCTGCAACAGAAGAGATTGTCACTGTTGTGGGCAAGAACCAAGACTTGGTAAATAAAGCGATACAGGACATGGCAAGCAGTAAGCAACAAGCGGAGCAAGGTCTGAAATTAGCGAACCAAGCGGGCTCGGTTATCGTTGAGATTCAGGAGGGTGCAAAGCAAGTGGTGAGCGCAGTAGGTCGTTTCGCCAGTCAGCTTAAATAAAGGCTGTAGGGGCCAAACTCACTAGCGTCACGTTCACCGATTTTTACCTCGCTTTTGTCAAAAAGGCTCCTACACTTAAATTAGAGGTAGGGCCTTTTTTAGGTCTGACCGGAAAGCAGGCTGCTGGCAAGGGATTCACCAGCCCCCCCACATAACGGCTCTACGCACGTCCATCGCTCACGTAAGAAGGAAATTACGTTGTGTCACATACTTTCGATCCAGAAACTCAACAGGCATTTGAGAAACTGATGATTGCCGCTCAGGACGACACCAAGCAGGGCCGCATGGTAGCCAGTTTTCTATTAACCTTGTGGAATGCCGGAAGGAATGTTCGCTCCGCCGTGACCGACGTGTGGGGGCTGGATCCAGAGATCACCCGCGCATGCGCCCAGCTATTTACGTGGCTGAACAACAATGAAGTGTTCGTCGAACAATTTGGCAGCCCGGGCGCCAGTGGAAGCGCTGTCCAGCGCTTGGCAAGGTGGAGTATGACTTTAAATCGCGATTTGGCGTTGCCTGTGGATGATAGGGGGACGAGCGATTTTGCGCTGGGACTGTGGAATGACAAGTGGCTTATGAGTGACGAAGCCGTGCGCTGTAGTTATTGCTTGGCCACCCAACTGCCCAGCAATGCCCACATTCCGTTGGAACACTGCGATGGCTGTGAGATTAGCGACTTGCACTACCCGTTGCGGGATCTGGCGGCGATCCTAGGGACCGCGTTCGGCGATTCTGCCGGAATGACGTGTTTTCCAGTTAGGCATTACCAGTAACGCCACTTATGTAAAAAAGGGGGGTACACCTGGGCAGGGCGTGGCCCCCTTTTTCATGACCACCGGTAACCAACCCCCATAGACTGGCGCACCGCCCCCCCCTAGACTGGTTTTACGCACTGACACCCACCCACTCCAAAAGGCATGAGCATGAACAAAGACGGCCCGTTGATAGATCGCGCTGCCATCGCAGCCGCCCATCAGTTCTACGATGACATCATTGCCTTGGCCGATCCTGGCGTTGAACTGCCCAACCTGCGGCCCGTGATCGACGCTTACCGCGCACAAACCCTGAAAGAGCCTTGCCTGCTGCAACAGCTCAATGACATGCGTGGATTCTTGACGGGGTTGATGGTCGCCGGCGCGCTGAGTGTTGAGCAGGCCGATGATTTGAAAACGCGCTTAGACAAGGGGCACGATATGAGGTGGCTGCGTTGAGCGCCCGTGACCGTAGCGGGTCCCGACACCGCCTCAATGAGGGCCTGGAGTTTTGGGGGGCGCGTTGGGTGCTGGATGGCCTGTACGTGACCTGCCCAGGGTGCCACGCGCAGCAGTTGACCGACGACGCGCGCAGACCCTTCCAGCACGTCGACGGCTGCGCCCTGGCTACCAAGTTTGCTCAACACCCCTGGATAGAATTACGCAACCTGCTGGCCGACCTGCCGCCGGTGCCGGCATGAGCCTCATCGACCCGCTGGGCGGGATCGTGCTGCCGCCCAAGCCGCACAAGTGTGTAGAACGGCACCTGGCCTGCATCGAGCGCGCCGAAAACAGCCGCATCGTGCAGATATGGGTCGACCGTGCGCAAAGTCTGATCGAGGGCCTGGAGGCGGCCGGGGCACTCAACGACACGACGATTGAGGCGCTGTATGTCCACGTCGATAACGTCGCCACGGCGCGCCTGGAGGCGCTGAAAGCATGATCGGTGAGGCGATACAGTTAGATTCCCTGGCGCACCTGGTGGCCCAGCACGCGATCCGTGACGTGGTGGTCGGCCGGGTCAGAGGGGATAACGCGCAGTGGACGCTTTCTATCCGCCTGGGCGGTCCCACGGCGCGCCTGGTGCCTGTACGTTCTCGACGAAAACCCTTGCGCACTTGGGCGAGGTTTACGGCGGTAGGTCGTTTCGCCGAGTCGTTGGGCATTCGAGGGTTTAGAGTAGAGCTGTGACCGGCGAAAGCTTCAGGGCCAGCTGCAACAAGCCCACCACGTCCGGCCCATCTTCATTGATCCACGTCTCATAATGCCGGCGGATCATGTTGTCCTTGGTGCGCCTAATCCGGATCCGTCGACCGGCCGCTATCGGCCAAAAGCAGCCTCTCAAAGCGTCGCACATTGACCTCTGCGAAGAAAATCTTTAAGCGCCGCCTGATAGAGCGTCAATGGCTGATTGCCCGTATTGAAAAGTGCAAACGGAATCATCGTGAGATGTGAAAACGACGTGGAGTTTATCGAGTAGGTTTTCTGCCTGCAAAAGCGCTGGTCCTTATTCAATATAAAATCAAACTTGAAAAGGTTTGTCCGCGTACACCAACTGGGGATCAAACCCAGACTCAGACCCGTCAAGTAATCTTGTCCGCAAGCGCCGCCAGATGAGAACTCCGAGATCTTTATTTCTAATGCCGGCAGGCTCGGGACGGCAAGGCTGGAGTTCTTATCCTGGGCATCGGGAATAACGTTGAGTGTCGCTGCGTATGCGTCCTTGCCGAAGCGACTGTCTTTCCATGGAGAATTTATTGCGTAACTGAAGCTGGAGATAATTTCTTGTGTTTCGGGTTCAACGGGTTCGTTGATCGTCGGCTGGGACGAATAAGATGTGCAGCTGCAACAGAGTATAGCAACGCTGACAGACACAAACCCGTTGGCTATTAAACGACGCATACTCAGTTTTCCCTAATTATCAATTAGCCAACATACCTGTCACTTAATGCCGTATAGCATCTTATCTACACGCCGGACGGCTGAATCAGCATAACAGGACAGACTGTACACGTGCACTTCGGGAGAGAGAAAAGGCCGCCGCCATGCTCTCTTTGCCCCAACCCAGTGCGAACCCGCGAACGTTGAAGGCAAACGCTGAACGACAACACCTGCCCAAGCTGTCCAGCGGCTCCTATTGGCCGGTTAGCGACGGCCTGACTTCGACCGTCGCTATGCATGATCAAACCTCAGTCTGTTCCGCCATCTCCAGGGCGTCATCGACCTCAATCCCCAGATATCGAACAGTGCTCTCCAGCTTCGTATGGCCGAGCAGCAACTGAACCGCCCGTAGGTTCTTCGTTCTGCGATAGATTAGTGAT
>Ga0160432_100762_pt1 | contig 15636 bp, 9 predicted proteins | sample HID1971M_E0MG_FD_108250 | JGI IMG/M metagenome (GOLD analysis project Ga0160432, IMG submission 108250) | Enriched millipede-associated microbial communities from UW Madison campus, WI, USA - HID1971M_E0 MG | ecosystem: Host-associated > Arthropoda: Insects > Digestive system > Unclassified ... | reverse complement strand
GTGGCGCTGATGAGGGCGATGGCGGAGTCGACGCGGTCCTCGTGCAGCACGTCGCGCAGGATCGAGATCCCGAGCGGGATCACCCCCGTCACGGCCCCCTGCAGCGTGCGCCCGACGATGACGCCGACGATGCCGGGGGATGCCGCGGCGATGATGGACCCCGCCACCATGACCGTCAGCAGCACGAGCACGATGCGCCGCTTGCCGTACATGTCGCCGAGGCGCCCGGCGATGGGCGTCATCACGGCGGCTGCGAGCAGGGTGGACGTCACGACCCACGCGGTGTCCTCACGGCTGGCGTTCAGCAGCTCGGGGAGCTTGGACTGGATGGGCACGACCAGCGTGAACATGAACGACGACGCCAGGCCGGCGAACGCCAGCACCGCCACGATGGCGCCCTGGCGGGGCATCCGGGTCAGTCGTCTTCTCGCGTCGTCCTCACCCGTGCCCATCGCTTCAGGCTATCGGCGCTCGCGGACACCGGCTCCGGAGCGTGGCACCTCCTGCGGCTCCGCTGCCGCGATCGGTCGGCTCGCCCCGCAGATCGTGGCAGGGCAGCCGGCATGTGATCGGCTCGCCTGCCGCAATCGGTCGGCCCGGCCCGCGAATCGTGACAGCGGAGCGGGCTCCTCGGTGGCGCGCCGGGTGCAGACTGGGGGCATGGCCGACTCCGCCACCCCGCCCGGCATCGACATCCGCCCGCTCGACACGGTCGGAGAGGTCCACCGCGCGTCGGAGGTCCTCGCCGAGGTGTGGGGCGGCGATCGCGGCGGCATGCCCCCGAACCTGCTGCGCGCCCTCGCGCACTCGGGCAACTACGCCGTGGGGCTGTACGACGGCGAGCAGATGGTCGGGGCATCCGTCGCGTTCTTCGCCGCCCCCGCCGCGCGCTCGATGCACAGCCACATCACCGGCGTGCTGCCGGACCACCAGTCGCACGGGCTCGGACGCCTGCTCAAGCAGCACCAGCGCGAGTGGGCCCTCGCCCGCGACGTCGGGCACATCATGTGGACGTTCGATCCGCTGGTCGCGCGCAACGCGCACTTCAACCTGCGGGTACTCGGCACCCGCGTCACCGAGTACCTCGTGAACCACTACGGCCCGATGGACGACGGCGTCAACCGCGGCGACGAGACCGACCGCATCATGGTGTCGTGGGGGCTCGCCGCCCCGCCGGTGGCCACACCCGACGACGACGCGGTGGTCGCGTCCGTCGCCATCCCTCACGACATCGAGTCGCTGCGCCGCGAGTCCCCCGTGGATGCCGCCGCCTGGCGCGTGCGCGTGCGCGACGAGCTCGTGGCGCACCTGGCCGCAGGCCTGGTGATCGGCGGCTTCGACGACGAGCGCGGGTACCTGCTGGTGCAGCGCTGACCGACGGCTCCCGCCGACGCCTGCAGACACGGGAGCTCCCCCGGTCGATCGACGACCGGGGGAGCTCCCGTGACGGGCCCGCAGCGGGGGTCAGCGGCGCGGATCCTCCTGCACCTTGACGGCGTTGAGGATCGGGTCGCGCTCGCCGGTCTCGCCGGTGAACTGGATCGTCAGGTCCCCGCCGGCGTGCTCGACGGTGACTTCTTGGACATCCGCCGTCAGCGCGCCCACCGCGGCCTGCACGTCGTGGTCGTGGAGCACGGGCTTGCCGTCCACCAGGACGTCGAACGCCCGCATCCCCGGCTTGACCTTGTCGAGCTCGGCCAGGTAGAGGCCGATCTGGTACGTGCCCGCGGGGACGTCCGTGAACACGTAGCTGAACGTCTTGCCGGTCCGCTGGGTGCGGAACAGGTCGTCGTCCTCGGTGCCGGCGATCGCCGCCTTGGTGGAGCGGTCGGTGCCGTCGACGAAGCCCCACGACTCCGCGCCCAGCGCACGGTCGGCCGACCAGACGAAGCCGTCCGTGCCGACGAACCCGGCTCCGCCGGCGTCGACGCCCTGCCAGTAGGCCGAGGTCGCCAGCTGCGCCGCCAGGAACTGCGACGCGTTCTGGCCGGCGTCGGACGCGACGAGCACGTCACCGACCAGCACACCCGGCTCGATGCCCGCGTTGTCGACCTTCGCGGTCACGGTGGTGGACTCGCCGATCGCGAGCTCGACCGTTCCGTCCGCGGCCGCGCCCGTGAGCGTCAGCCACGGCAGATCGGCGGCCTCGTGCCCGCCGTCAGCGGTGCGGCCCTGCTCGCTGAGCCGGAGCTCCAGCGGGGCGGAGCCCGTGTTCGTGACGGTCACGTCGGTCGTCGCCGTCTGGCTCTGACCCAGGAACCAGTCGAGGGCGCCCCCAGTGACGGTCGCGACGCCGGTGGCCAGCGCGGTGTCGTACACCTCGGCCTGGTCCTTCGCCTCGATCGTCACCGTCTTGCCGGCCGTGACGTAATTCGGCGCCGAGACCTCGACGGAGTTCTCGCCGACCAGCGCCTGCGCCTTCCACCGCCCCAGCTCGTCGGCCGTGAGCACGCGGTCGCCCGCGGGGCCGTGCAGCGTGACGATCGCGCCGGCGATCGGCGTGCCGTCGTTCGCGTCCGTCGCCGTGCCCTCGATCGTGCCTGATGCCGGGAGGGTGTACTCCAGCCCGAGCCCGGACTTCAGCACCGGCTCGTCGAAGGAGTACTGGCTCTCGGGGTTGCGGGTCAGGCTCTCCACGCCGACCGTCGCCGACGACCCCTGCGTGAGGGGGTTGTCTCCGCCGACGCCGTCGCCGTACCCGATCTGGATGCGGCCGTCGGCGATCAGGGTCACCGAGAAGCTCACCCGCGCCGTCCGGTCGCTGTAGAAGGTGACGTTGCGCCACTCGATGACCTCTGCGGCAAGGCCCTCCACCTCGGTCTGTCCGAAGTAGATGCCTGCCTCGTCATCGACGAACAGGTCGTCCCACAGCGGGTAGACGGCGTCCAGCGGGCTCCGCGACGGCAGCGCCGTGTTGCTCCCGGCGGTGCTCGCGCGGTCGAAGACCAGCGCTCCGTTCGTCGTCACGCACACGCCGTCCCAGGCGGTGTCGTAGAACGGGAACACGAAGCCGGAATCGAACCACAGCGGACCGCACAGGTCGTCGCCGCGCCACTCGGAGTCCGTGGTGCCCTGCCGGTAGAGCCCGTCGGTGACCTTCACCGAGTACGAGCGACCGGCCGGGGCCACGGGCACGGGGCCGGGTTCCGGCTGCTCGGGCTCGGGCTGCGGCTCGACGGCGTCTCCGCGCGGGTCGAGCGTGACCCGCAGGGCCGCGACGCTCGGGGCGCGCAGACCTTTCGCGCCGCGCAGCTCGACGGTCAGCGGGCCGCCCTCGTGCGGCACGACGGCGGTGTGCCAGTCGGCCGCGTTCGAGCCCACCGCCGCCGCCGCGTCGTACGCGTACTGGGTCAGCGCGCCGTCGACCAGGACGTCGAACACCCGCTTGCCAGGGGCCGCCTTGTCGATCTCGGCGAACCCGAGGTCGACGGCATAGGTGCCCTTCGGCGCGTCGGGGAACGTGTAGACGAGAGTCTTGTCGGGCGTGGTGCGCTGGGTCTGGAACAGCGCGTCGTCCTCGGTGCCGTCGATCGGAGTGCCCGTCGACGTCGCCTTGTCCTTGCCCTGGAAGCCCCACGTGCCTTCGCCGGCGGCCTGGTCGGCGGACCAGACGAAGCCGGTGGCATCGGTGAACGAGGCACCGCCCGCATCGACGCCGACCTGGTACGCGCTCGTCGTGAGCGTCACCGGGACGTACGTCTTGGACTGCCGCCCGGAGTCGGATCGCACGACGATGTTCGCGCCCAGCGTGCCGGGATCGAGGTCCTTCGACGAGATCGAGACCGAGACCGTCGTCGACTCACCCGGGGCGAGCGTGCCGCCGTTCGACGAGAGCGACAGCCAGGGGAGGTCGGTGATCAGGTCGTCCTCGACGTCCACGAGCATGACGTCGTCGGCCAGCTGGTCCACCGCCCACAGCGCTCCCGTCGCGTCGGTCTCGAGTCCGCCGCCCGCGCCGACCTTCTGACCCGGGAACCACCAGGCGTTGACGAGCGAGCAGTCGTCGGGATCGACCTGGAGCAGCCTCGTGGGCCGGTTCGAGGTCAGGTCGGTGTACCAGATGGTGTCCGACGCCTGGTTGTAGGCGAGGCCCATGATCTCGGGCAGCGGCGGGGCGCAGAACGACAGCATGGCGCCGGCGTCCTCGTGGGAGGTGCCTGCCACCGTCCCGATCATGCCGTTGTACCGGCCGCCGACGTAGAACACGTCCTCGGCGGGGTTGTAGGCCAGGCCGGTCAGGGGCAGCGTGGACCACTCGCCCTTGATCTGCCGGGTCTCCTTGCCGGTCTGCCGGTCGAAGCAGTGGATGTAGCTGGCGGGGCTGTCCTCCATCTGGCACATGTCGCCGGTCTCGGTGTCCAGCGCCATGTCGAACGCCCGGTACTCGGGGTTCCAGGCCGCGTCGAAGACCTTGCCCGTGGAGGCGCCCGTCACCGTGTACGCGGTGTTGGTGCGCTCGACGTAGTCGTGGACCCACACGTCGCCGTCGTACCCGACGCCCGACGGCTCCTTCTCAGCGGTGGTGCCGGGGATCTCGATCCGGGTGATGACGTCGCCGCCGGCCGTGGCGCCGACCTGGGCGGCGGCCGCCTCCTCGGCTGCCGCCGACACGGTCAGGTCGCCGTCGACGGTCGACGGCGTCGTGTCGCCCGTGCCGGCGTTCCAGCCGGCGAGGTCGATCGTGCTGTCGGCACCCGTCCCGGTGCGGGTCGTCGCACCGTCGGCGTCGAGCTCGGGATGCCGCTCGGCCTCGCCGAGCTGGTACGTGAGCGGCGCGGAACCGGTGTTGGTCAGCGTCAGCGAGCCGACGCCGTTCTGATCCGTGCCCATCAGGGCGTCCAGGCCGTCCGCCTTCAGCTCGGCGGCGCTCGTGGCCAGGCGTGCGTCGATCGTCTTCTTCGCGTAGAGCTTGTCGAGCGTGAACTCGTACGAGCCGGTCACGTAGTTCGGCGCCTCGATGGTCATCGTGTAGTCGGCGACGGGAAGCTGACGGTGCACGATGCCCGTGCCGCCCGTCGTCACGGTCTCGACGAGGCCGTCTTCGTCGGTGAACGAGACCTTGGCCCCGGACACCGGCAGCCCGTCGTTCTTGTCGACGACCGTCGCGTCGAGGTACCCCCAGTCGGGCAGGTCGTATGTGACGATCATCCCGTCGTGGAGCACCGGCGCGTTGTCCGAGAACCTGATGCCGTCCACGCCCGCCCATCCCTGGATGCCGCTGGCGGCGCGCAGTCCGCCGGTGACCGGGTTGTCGCCGCCGATGCCGTCGCCGTACCCGAGGATGACCTTGCCCGATCGGGTGAAGGTCGCCGAGAAGCTGACCTTCTCATCGGTGTAGGCGGCGCGGTCGGGCCACTCCCAGAGGCGCACGTCGCGGTACTCGACCACGAACGCGTCCTCGCCGTCCACGGTGGTCGTGGCCGTGTAGACGCCGCCGTCGTCGATGTTCACGGGCGTCTGCATCCAGAACGGGAAGACGCCCGCGCCGCCCGTGCCCGGACCCGTCGAGGTGTCGGGGGAGATCACTCCGCGAAGGCCGATGCCGAGCGAGTCGTGGGTTCCGTTGTAGAGCGCGATGGGGAACGGCAGCTGCACGGTCGCCCAGATGCCGGTCGCGAACTCGAGGGGCTCGGTGCCGCGCAGGTAATCGCCCTCCGAGACCGAGCAGCTGTAGCCGCCCTCGTCGACGACGAGCCCCACCGCGACCTCGAGCGGCTTGTTCTCAGCGCCGACCTTCAGCCCGGCGGAGGTGGGCGAGAAGCAGGCGTTCGGCGTGACGGCGAGCGCGTACTCGCCCTCCGGCACGTCGGCGATCTCGAAGGCGCCCTCGGCGTCCGTGCGGACGGCATCCAGCGGCGTGTCCTTGACCGAGACGTCGGCGTTCGCGACAGGGTCGCCGTCCTCGTCGACCACCGTGCCGCGGATGTCGTGCCGTTCGGCGGCCGACAGCGACAGGTCGACGGCGGACTCCGCGCCGAGCGTGATCGTGACGTCGGCCGTCGCGGTCACGTATCCGAACACCTTGGTGCTGAGCCGGTAGTCGCCGACAGGCAGGTTCGCCGAGAACCGGCCGTCCTCGCCCGTGCCGACGGCGCGGCTGAACGGTCCGGTGATCGTGACGTCGGCGCCCGCGACGGGTGCGCCGTCCGCGGTGACGACGCCGGTCAGCGTGCCGCCCTGGCGGGGCGCGAGCTCCAGCAGGCGGGGGAGGTCCAGTCGGCCCTCGCCGTACATGTTGTTGAAGTCAGCGGTGCCGCCGCACGACGTGTCGTCGACGTCGACGGCCGCCTCGCCGAGCAGGCGGCGGGTCTCTTCGACCTGTCCGATGATCGTCGGGTCGTAGCTCCACAGGTCCGCGACGGCGCCGGCGACGTGCGGTGAGGCCATCGACGTGCCCGACATCTCGACGTACTGGTTGCCCGGATAGGACGAGCGGACCGCCACCCCGGGCGCCGAGATCTCGGGCTTGATCTGCCCGTTCTCGCCCTCGCCCTTGCGTGAGAAGGACGCGAGGTCGCCGTTCACGTCATAGGCGCCGACGGAGTACGCGCTGGAGGCCGAGCCCGGCGTGGAGACGGTGTCGCAGGCCGCGCCCGGCGAGGTGTTGCCCGACGACCAGACGCTGAAGATGCCGGCGGCCGTCCAGGCCTCGTCGACCGCGCGGAAGAAGTCGTCGAAGTTGTGCTCGGTGTCCTGGCCCCACGAGTTGTTGATGACGTGCGGGCGCTTCGAGGGGTCGGGGTTCTTCCCGTGCAGGTCGGTCGGCGCCAGCAGCCACCAGCCGGATTCGAGCAGCGACTCGACGCCGGAGCTGTCGCAGCAGCCGTTGGTCGCGATCCACTTCGCGCCAGGGGCCACGCCGACATGATTGGTGCCGTCGTCGCCGACCATCGTGCCCATCGTGTGGGTGCCGTGGCCGTTGTCATCGCACGGTGCGTCCGCGCAGGCGCCCCGTGAGGGCATCCAGTTGTAGTCGTGGTCGAACGTGCCGTCCGGCTGGGTGCCGCGGTACTGCGACACGAGCGCCGGGTGGTCGAACTGCACGCCCGAGTCGAGGTTCGCCACCGTGATGCCGGCGCCGGTGGCGCCCAGGGCCCAGGCTTCGGGCGCACGGATGGCGTCCACACCCCACGCGTCGACGCCCGCGTCGGTCGCGGTCGCCGCGTCGTCGGGGCGGACGCCCTCGTCCGTCGGCGTCGTCTCTTCCACGGGCTCGATCAGCGCGACCTGGGGCGATGCCTGGATCTCGGCGACCTGGCCGACCGAGGCGAGGTCGAGCGCGAGGTCCTGCGTGCCGCCCTTGACGAGCACCGCGTTGACGAGCGGATACGACGTGTACTTCACGCCCGCCGCGTCGAGCTCGGCGGCGATCGCCGCTTCGGAGGCCTTCGCCGACTTCTTGAGCGCGTCGTAGACGAACTGGCCGCGCTCGGCCCAATCGCTGATGTCCTTCGCGGGCGCGAGGTCGGCGTCGGTGTGGAACGTGATCCAGAAGTCCGTCGTCGGGTCCTCGTGGAACCGGTCCTTCAGGTCGCTCGCGATCTTGGCGTCGGGCGGTCCGGCGTCCGGCTCGGCCGCCGCAGGGAGGGCGACCCCCACGCTCAAGCCGGCCGTGACGGCCAGTGTCGTGACGATGGCGGTAAGTCTCATGGGGGGAGCCCTCCGGTCTACAGGGGTTGGTAAGGGTCGTGACTCTGGCGGTGCGGGCGGTCGGCGGCGCCGTCGGGATCGACGGAGCCGTCGGGGGTGCACGGTTCACCCGATGGGGGAGTCTCGGGATCGGTGCTCAGGTCGTCACGTGCGGCCGTCTGATGGCGCGTGCGCGACTCCGGGTCGTAGGACATGGAGCCATGCTCGGGCAGGCGGGTCGCGGTAGCTATCCGGCGAACACGTCAATCTTTACGAGACGGTCGCGCCTGATTCACGAGACGGCCATGCCGGGATCGTCGCTGTCGTCGAGCATGCCCGCCTCGGTCACCTTGACGGCGAGGGCGGTCCGGGACGACACATTGACCTTGCGCATCGCCGATCTCAACTGCTGGTCGACGGTGGCCGGCGACTTCGCGAGGATCTGGCTGATCTCACGGTTCGTCCGTCCGGCGACCACCAACCGGACCACCTCCTGCTCGCGGGGCGACAGCCTGTCGCCGTACCCCTTGCGGCCGCCCCGCCACAGCCGGGGCACCTCGCCGCCCTGCTCGCGCAGCCGCTGGGCGATCCGGTCTGCGTCGGCACGCGCGCCGAGCCGGAAGAGCTCTTCGTACTGCGCCGACAGCTGCGTGCGCCCCTCGGCGGCGCGGCCCGCGGCCAGCAGCGCGAGGGCCCGCCTCTCGCGTGCGCGCAGCGCGTCGTAAGGCCGCGGCATCGCGTCCCAGGCCTGCGCCGCCCGCTCGTACGCCGCGGCTGTCGCGACCGGATCGCCGCCCGCGGTGGACACGTGCGCCCGGCACAGGGCCAGCGCGGCGCGGGGAGCGGGGGCCGTGTGACCGCGCAGCCCGCGCGCGAGCTCGTCGGTGAGCGCCGCGGCGGCCTCGGCGTCGCCCGCCGCGAGCAGTGCCTCGACCCGCACCGGCGCGAGGTCGGTCGCCCACAGCCAGATGCCCTTCGTCCGGACCGTGCGAAGCGGGGGGTCGGTGACCTGCAGTGCCTGCGCGATCTCGCCCTCGGCCAGCCGCAGTCGCGCGAGTTCGGCGGCGGCCTCCATCGTGTCGTCGGCGGCGCCGAGCCGCGTCGCCTCGTCGAGGACGAGCCGGAACTGGTCCTCCGCCTCACGGCGGCCTGCCGCCGCGGCCAGTCGCGCGGTGAGGCGCACCCCGGCGAGGTGGATCGCCGGCCGGTCCATGTTGGCCTCGACGAACGCCGCGCTGCGGTCGGCCAGGCCCTCCCATCGGCCCTGGAACCAGTCGAGGTTCGCCAGCTCGAGGTGCACGTTGTCGCGCAGTCTCGACGACTCCTCGGCGTCGGCGAGCCGCAGCGCGATGGTCAGGTGCCGCTCCGCGTCGGCGTACCGCCCCCACATCACCGCACCGGTGCCGATGTTGGTGTGGATGCGGGCGATGTCCAGCCGCTCCGGCGCGCTCGTGCTGTCGACCGGCAGCTCTGCGACGACGTCCCACGCCTCGTCGTCGCCGAGCATGAGGAACGCCGCCGCGCGGTTGCCCGCGAGGTTCAGCCGCACCGCGGGCGAGTCGATCCCTTCCGCCAGGTCGGCGGCGCGGCGCAGCCACCGCCGGTGCGTGGATGCGGGCCACGGCGACCCGTACGCCCAGCCGAGGTACGTCATCGCCTTGGCCGCTTCCGCAGGGTCGTGATCGAGGTCGGCGACGGCCTGCTCGAGCTCGACGCGCGCCGCAGCGGCTTCTCCGCCGGTGATGAGAAGACGGCCGAGCGGGTTGCGGATCCCCGCCTGCTCCCGCGCCGAGAGGCCGGGGATCTCGAGCGTGGCCCGCAGTGCCCGCACCACGCGGTGGTAGATCTCGTCGACGGGCTCTCGCCGGCCGAGAGCTGCGAGCCCGGCGGTCCGGGCGATCCGGGCCAGGTCCGGGGCCGGGAGCGCCCTCTCCGGCAGCAGGTCGAGGAGCAGGACGACGGCCGCGGTGTTGTCACCCGATGCCAGGGCCTGCGCGGCCGCCGGCTCGGCGTACCGTGCCCAGCGCTCCGTCTCGCCGGCCTCGCGGAAATGGTGGGCCAGCCGGACGACGGGCGGTGGAGCGACCTGCTCCAGCGCCTCGCCGGCCCGGCGGTGCAGAACCGCTCGATCGCCGCGGGCGATGGACTCGTACACGGCTGTGGCGACCAGGACGTGCCGGAACCGCCACCGACGGCGGTCGTCTTCGCCGAGGATCCTGGCGGAGGCGGCCTCGGCGATCCCGGTGCGGGCCTCGTCGATCGTCATGCCGGCGGTCGCGGCGATCGCCGCCTCCGACGACCACTCGGCGAGGACCGCCGCCGCGCGCAGGATCTGCTGGGTGCCCGTCGACAGGCGGTCCACGCGCTCGCGAGTGGAGTCGCGGACCGTCGGCGGCACCTGCAGCTCGTCGAGCGCCAGGCGCACCCACTGCCCGTCGCGGAAGACGATGTCGGCGCGGTCGCACATGAGCCGCACGGATTCCTCGATCGCCAGGGGGACGCCGCCCGTCCGCGCGTGGAGGAAGGTGCGGAACGCGTCCGAGATCGGCTCGCCGCCCAGCATCGACGACACCAGCGACGCCGTGTCCTCGGGCTGTACGGCAGACAGCGAGATCCGGGCGCCGGCGACGCCGACGGGCAGCCGGGATGTCAGGCGCAGCAGAAGGGACCCGGCATCCACCTCCTCGGGCCGGTACGAGATCACGAGGCTCGGCCCGTCGGTGCGCTGCCGGGAGACGAGGAACAGGAGGAACTCCAGCGTCACGTCGTCCGCCCAGTGCGCGTCCTCCAGGACGAGGACGTCGACGCCGAGCGCTCTGAGCAGCTCGTCCAGCGCGCGGAACAGCCGGTGCCGCGCCGCCTTCGCGTCGTCGACGGGCTCCAGTGCGGGCGGCAGCTGTGCCGACCATTCCGGGAACAGCGGCCTCAGTGCCCCGGCGAGATCGGTGAGGGGCAGCCCGGCGACGAGCTGCTCGATCCCCCGGAACGCGTCGACGATGGGGCCCAGCGTCAGCGACTCCCGCAGGGGCGGGCAGACCGAGACCAGCGCCGTCAGCCCGTGCGGCTCGGCGAGCCATTCCTGGAGCAGGCGGCTCTTGCCGATCCCGGCCTCGCCCTCGATGAGGACGATCGCGGGTCGGCGGGCGACGGTGTCGCGCAGCTCGGCCAGTTCCCGCCCGCGTCCGACGAAGCCCGGCGTCGAGACCGACGGTCCCTTCGCGTCTGCGTCGTCGCCCGGGCGGGCCGGGCTCATCGGATGCTCCGGCGCAGGTGCGCCTCGCGGCCGCTGTCGGGGGCGTTCGCCGCACACATCCCTGTCCATGACGCTCTCCTTCGCCCGCGGCGGAGGGGGAGCGCCGATCGGGTTGGCCATCTGTGACGCTACCCACGGTAGGACCTCGCAGCCGAACCGGCGGTCGCCGCCGGTGGCCGTGCGCAGCATTCCTGCCGCATGGGCCGGAACGTCTGCCATGTTCGCTGACGGACGGATCCGCATGGATGCCGCGCCCCTAGGCTCGCGGCATGCCCGAGTACCGCGCCCACTTCGACTTCGACCTCCGCTTCGCGAACGGGGGTGGGCTGTCGGGCGCCGGCTTCCGGCTCGACCTCCCGTCGGCCGACGTGTCGGAGGTCGAGCTCGGCCGGCTGCTCATCGCGCACCTCGGTCTCGCGCTCGTCGACGAGGTCGAGCTCCGCGGCGTGCGCATCGTCGAGGAACCGCACCGGGGCAGCCGCGGCGTCGAGGTGGCGGCATCCACTCCCGCGATGCGGGTCGTCGACCTCAGTCACCCGATCCGGGCGGGGCTCGTGACCTACCCGGGCCTGCCGGCACCGACCATCACGCCGCACCTCACCCGCGAAGACTCCCGGGCGCGCTACGCGCCGGGCACCGAGTTCGCGATGGACGTCATCCACTTCGTCGGCAACACCGGGACGTACCTCGACTCGCCGTTCCACCGGTACGCGGACGGCAGCGACCTCGCCGGCCTGGACCTCGCCTCGCTCGTGGGGCTGCGGGCGGAGGTGTTCCACCTGGAGGACGCGTGGGATGCCGGGCGCCGAGGCATCCGTCCCGAGACGCTCGCGGACCGCGACGTGCGCGGCGCGGCCGTGCTGCTGCACACCGGATGGGACCGCTGGTTCGGGGCGCGGGAGTACGGGGTGGGCGCGCCGTTCCTCACCGGCGAAGGCGCCCGGTGGCTCATCGATGCGGGTGCCGTGCTCGTGGGCATCGACTCGCTCAACATCGACGACACGGAGTCGGGCGGCGAGCGGCCGGCGCATTCGCTGCTGCTGGGTGCCGGCGTGCACGTCGTCGAGCACCTCACGAACCTCGGCGCGCTGCCGCCGCGCGGCGCGCGGTTCACGGCGGCGCCGCCTGCGGTCGAGGGATTCGGCACCTTCCCGGTGCGCGCGTTCGCCGAGCTGCCCGCGTGAGCGGCGGCCGCAGGGGACCGATAGCGTCGCGGTATGAGTGACGTACCGCCGATCGAGGTGCCCGGTTTTCTCGAACGGCGACCGCCGGTCGACCTGGATGCCGCGACGCGGGCCGCGTTCGACCTCGAGTTCGATGAGGCCGTCGCCGCCGGCCGGGCGATCGACGCCGGGCGTGGGGCTCCCGCGTGGCAGTTCCTCGCCTACATCGTCGAGACGCGCGGACTCCTGGTGCACGGATCGACCGACCCGGGCATCGACGTGTTCGAGCCGCGGCAGTCCGACGATGTCGCGGCGTTCGGCAACCAGCAGGCGGTGTACGCCGCCTCGGACGCGCTGTGGGCGATGTACTTCGCGATCCTCGATCGCGACGGCCACCCGATGTCGCTCGTCAACGCGGCCGTGCGGTTCGAAGGTCCTGACGGTCCCGGCGACCCGCTCTACTTCTTCTCGATCAGCGAGGCCGCCCACGCGGCCGGCGCGTTCTCGCCCGGGACGGTCTACCTGCTGCCGCGGGAGCCGTTCGTGCAGGAGCCCCCGCACGAGTTCGGCGGAAGGGTCGTCCACTCGGAGCAATGGGCGAGCCTCGTCCCCGTGGCGCCGCTCACCCGCATCCCTGTCGGCCCCGAGGACTTCCCGCTCCTCGACCGCATCCGCGGGCACGACGACGAGGTCACGACGGCGCGGGCGCGGGCGAACCCCGACGCATTCCCCTGGCTGGACTGACCGGGCGTACCCGGGCGCCCGTCCGAGTGTCGGACCCCCCTCGTACCGTGAAGGCATGTGAGCGGACGTATCAGGACCGGCGCCCGCGGCTCTTCGGTGAGGAAGGAGCAGCCATGCACGAGCACATCGAGTCCCTGATCATCGCCACGAGCGACGCGCTGCGACGCGCGGAGCGACGCCTGACCGAGAGCGAGCCGCGCCGCCGCCGTCCGCGGGCCGCACGCTCGACCTACGTCCCGGTCCGCCGCGACGCGGCCACGCTGCGCCTCGCGCACTGAACCGGCGCCGCGTCGGCGCCCGGGCGTACGCTGAGCGCATGCCCATCGCCCGGCCCGCGGCACCCGTCGTCCTCGACGGCTTCGAGCTGCGCGTGCTGCATCTGCCGCTCGTGTCGCCGTTCACCACCTCGTTCGGCACCGAGACGGTGCGCGAGGTGATGGTCGTGCGGGCGCTGACCGCCGACGGCGAGGGGTGGGGCGAGATCGTTACGCAGGCCGACCCGCTCTATTCGAGCGAGTACACGCAGGGCGCGTGGGACGTCGCGCTGCGATTCCTCGCGCCGGTGCTGCTGGACCGGCACACGCTCGCGCCCGAGGACGTCGCCGGTGCGCTCGAGCCGTTCAAGGGCCATCGCATGGCGAAGGCGGGTCTCGAGCTCGCCGTGCTGGACGCCGCGCTCCGCGCAGAGGGGCGACCGCTCGGGGAGTACCTCGGCGCCGTCCGCGACCGGGTTCCGAGCGGCGTGTCGGTCGGGATCCAGCGGGACCCGGCGGCGCTCGTCGACACCGTCGCCGGCTACCTCGACGAGGGGTACGTGCGCATCAAGCTCAAGATCCGGCCCGGGCGCGACGTGGACGACACCGCCGCCGTGCGCGACGCGTTCGGCACGATCCCGTTGCAGGTCGACGCCAACTCCGCCTATACGCTCGCCGACGCCGACACGCTCGCCGAGCTCGACCGGTTCGACCTGCTGCTGATCGAGCAGCCGCTCCAAGAGGACGACATCGTCGACCACGCGACGCTGGCGCGGCGGCTGCGCACGCCGGTGTGCCTGGACGAGTCCATCGTGTCCGACAAGGCGGCGGCCGACGCGCTCGCCCTGGGGGCGGCATCCATCGTCAACATCAAGGCCGGGCGCGTCGGCGGCTACCTCGAAGCCGTGCGCATCCACGACCGGTGCCGCGCCGCCGGAGTGCCGGTGTGGTGCGGCGGCATGCTCGAGACCGGGATCGGCCGGGCCGCCAACGCGGCGCTCGCCGCGCTGCCCGGGTTCACGCTGCCGGGCGACGTGTCGGCGTCGAGCAGGTTCTACACGCGCGACATCGTGACCGAGCCGGCCGTGCTCGAGCACGGCCACGTGCGGGTGCCCACCGGGCCCGGGCTCGGGGTGCAGATCGACCCGCTGGCCCTCGACGAATTCACCGTCGCGCGCGAGACCCTGACCCGCTGACCGCCGGCACCGACATGTCGCCCGTCGCACGTTCCGCACTCCGGGGCCGCGGGCGGTGGCTGCCGCGGCAGGCCGGTGGAGCGCGTCGCCGGCGTGTGTCGGTCCCGAGCCCGGTCCGCGGTCTCGCTCTGACGGCGGTGGGGATGCTGCTGGTCACGGGCTGCTCGGCCGCGCCCGCGCCGACGCCGACGCTGACGCCCACGCTGCCGGAGGGCGTGACGGTCGGGCTGGAGCAGCTGCGCTCCGACGTGTCTACGCGCACGGCGCAGGTGCGGGTGACCAACGACTCCGGCGCGGCGATCACGGTCGCCGGCGTGAGCGTCGAGGACGACCGCTTCGCCGGACCGTCGCGACGCGTCATCGCGGACCGGGTGAGCACGATCGCGTCCGGCAGCAGCGTCGACGTCCGCGTGCAGCTCGCGCCGGTCGACTGCGACGCCGCGGACGACGGCACGGCCCGCGTCGTGATCGAGCTGGTCTCGGACGCCGGCACGACGGAGGCCGTGGCATCCGCCGCGGATCCGCTCGGGTTCCTGGAGCGGCTGCACGCGCGCGAGTGCCTCGCCGAACGGTTGGCGGATGCCGTCACGCCGGAGTTCACGGGTTTCACGGCGTCGCCCCCGGGCGAGCCGGCCGCGCTCGAGCTGACCCTCACCCCTGCCGGCGGCGGCGCGGACGCGACCGTCGTCGGCGTGGAGCGCACGAACCTGCTGGATCTGGACGGCCAGGGCGACGACAAGCTGTTCCCGCTCGACGTCGAGATCCACCCGGGCGACACCCGTCCGGTCGTGGTCGTGCTGCCCGTCGTGCCGGCCCGGTGCGATCCGCACGTCGTTCAAGAGGACAAGCGCGGCACGATCTTCGACGTGCGGGTCGAACTCGACGGTGAGCCCGGCGAGATCGAGCTGTTCGTCGGCGAAGAGCTGCGCGGCCGGATCCTGACGTGGGTGGCGCAGTGGTGCGGCTTCGGCGGTCCGGGCTGACGCGGCGGGCCGCGGACGGCGAGGGCGGTGCCCGCCCGGCGCGGGAACGGCCGGCCGCCCGAGGGCGACCAGCCGTTCCCGTGATCCGCGCGGCTACTTCTTGACGGTCACCGTGATGGCCTTCGAGGTGGTGGTTCCGGCGGCGTTGGCGAACTCGGCGACGTACGTGTACGTGCCGGGTGCGCGTCCGACGACGGCCGTCGCCGCGTGCTGCGCGTTCGGGGATGCCGCCACGATCGACTGCTCGTCGATCAGCGTCCCGTTCTCGTACAGCCGGTACGACGTGGCGTTGGTGCCCCACCACAGGTCGGCGGTGACGGTGTAGTTGCCGTCCTTGTCGTAGTTGTCGTGCGAGAGGACCGGGACGCCGGGTGCGGCATCCTTCACCTTCACCGTGACCGAGGAGGTCGCGGT
>Ga0160432_100742_pt1 | contig 16319 bp, 10 predicted proteins | sample HID1971M_E0MG_FD_108250 | JGI IMG/M metagenome (GOLD analysis project Ga0160432, IMG submission 108250) | Enriched millipede-associated microbial communities from UW Madison campus, WI, USA - HID1971M_E0 MG | ecosystem: Host-associated > Arthropoda: Insects > Digestive system > Unclassified ... | reverse complement strand
CTCCGCCGACGGCCCCGGGAAGGCCAACCTCGTCGGCGCCGAGCCCGTCACCGGCTGGGAGCCCTACAAGGACGGCATCTACAAGACGACGTTCGACCCGGACCAGCAGTTCTACACCCTGTTCGAGGACGGCGAGCGCACCGAGCTGGCCAGGCACCCGAACCGGACCTCCGAGGACACGCAGGCGCCGTACCTGTTCTCCACCATCACCGAGCCGGAGAAGGAGGCCGTCCGCAGCTGGCTCTACTGGCAGGAGGGCGACTGGGACCCGGCGTGGGACGACACCGCGGACAGCAACCCGCTCAAGGACGCCCAGATCACGGTGTGGTCCGGAGGGTCGTGGAGCTGGTTCACGGACACCATCCCGATCGGCGGCGCGGACTACCGCAAGGGCTTCGCGACGTTCGACTACTGGTCGCGGTACGCCCTGGTCAACAGCCGCAGCGGGTCGCGCTACTACATCCAGAACGCGATGCCGTTCCTGGACAAGCCGGGCGAGTACTACGTGGACCGCGAGGCGGGTGAGCTCTACTACATCCCGCGCGGTGACATCGAGGACGTCACCATCATGAAGCCCACGGTCGACCGGGTGATCGACATCAAGGGAGCCGACGCCGAGGACAAGGCGCACGACATCACGTTCGACGGCCTCGGCGTCCAGTACTCCGACTTCGTGGACTGGTACCGCGCCGGGTGGATCAGCGCCGGCGACTCGGGCGAGCCCCACAAGTACCCCGAGTACGACCGCCAGATCGAGATGCCGCGCAACCGGTTCGGCGCCGTCACCCTCGAGAACACCAGCAACATCACCCTCACCGGGATGCACATCCGCGACACCGGGTTCATGGGCGTCTACGCGCTGTTCGCCAACGACCACCTGACGGTCGAGGACTCCCTGCTGGAGAACATCGGCGCGGACGGCATCAAGGTCGAGGGCGGCTGGCCCGGCGAGGGCGACCTCACCCACGCCCACACGTTCCGCAACCTCTACATCGACCACGTCGGCGAGCTCGTGCCCGGCGACGCCTCCGGCATCGAGCTCATGGGCACCGGCGACAACACCGTCGAGCACGTCAACGTCAAGCACTCCGCCCGCTACGGCATCAGCCTCGAGTCCCGTCCCGAGGTGATCGACGGCGACCAGTACACCGACAACAACACGTTCCGGTACATCCAGATCGACCAGGCGGGGCTCGACTCCGGCGACATGGGCGCCTTCTACACCTACGGCGTCGCGAACCAGGAGCCGCACCCCGTGCAGAACACCGTCGACCAGATGGTCATCGGCGACGTCATCCCCGACCCCGCCGGGGCCATGCCCGACAGCGGCACCCGCGGCATCCACATGGACGCCGGCGGCTGCGGCTTCGCCTTCTCCAACATCGAGGTCGGCAAGACGACCGACCAGTCCTACCAGTCGTACCAGTGCAACGAGGTCACCAACGGCAACTGGGAGGACGGGTTCGACGCCTCGCAGATGCAGTACGACCAGATCGGCGTGACCGACGACTTCCCCTTCGAGGTCGAGTAGCACCCGGGGCCGTGCCGCGCACCCGGCGTGCGCGGCACGGCCCGCTCCGTTCCACTCCCGCTCCACACCGACCGGAGGACGACGATGTCCAGCAGGTGGATCAGAACCAGCACGGTGGCGATCACCGCGTTCGCCGCGGTCGCGGCCGTCGGGGTCGGGGCCACGGCCTTCGACCCGTACGCCGCGAGCTCCCAGGGCGCCGGGAGGTGCCCGCAGTTCCACGTCTCCCCCGACGGCGACGACGCGCGCGGCGACGGCTCCCGGGACGCCCCCTGGGCCACCCCCGACAAGGCCCGCGACCACATCCAGGACCTCGGGCTCAACCACGAGCGCAAGATGCGGTGCGACATCGTGGTCAACCTCGCCGAGGGCGACTACCCCGTCGACGAGACCATCGAGTTCACCGAGAAGGACTCCGGCAACAACGGCCACCAGGTGATCTACCGCTCCGCCGACGGCCCCGGGAAGGCCAACCTCGTCGGCGCCGAGCCCGTCACCGGCTGGGAGCCGTACCAGGACGGCATCTACAAGGCGCCCGTCGACCTGGACGCCCCCTTCTACACGCTGTTCGTCGACGGCGACCGCGCCACCACCGCGCGGCACCCGAACCGCACGAGCGAGGACACCCACGCGCCGTACCTCTTCTCGCGCCTGATCGAGCCCGAGAAGGAAGGGGTCCGCGACCAGATCGGCTACAACCCCGGCGAGTGGGACGAGTCGGCGGACCTCGGCTCGTACACCAGCTGGCCGGCGCAGGTCACGATCTGGTCGGGGGGCTCGTGGAGCTGGTTCACCGACACGGTGCCGATCAAGAACGCGGACGTCAAGGACACCGACAACAAGATCATCCTCGACCACTGGACCCGCTACGCGATGATCAACAGCCGCAGCGGCTCCCGCTACTTCCTGCAGAACTCCCTCGACTTCCTCGACCAGGCCGGCGAGTACTACCTGGACCACGAGGCGGGAGAGCTCTACTACAAGCCGGCCGCCGGCTCGATGGACGGCGTGACCGTCATGCGGCCGACCGTCACGACGCTCGTGGACATCCAGGGCGACACCCCCGAGGACAAGGCGCACGACATCACGTTCGACGGCCTCGGCGTCCAGTACTCCGACTTCGTCGGCTGGTACCGCGCCGGCTGGACCAGCGCGGGTGATGCGGGCGTCCCGCACGAGTACCCCGAGTACGACCGTCAGATCGAGATGCCCCGCAACCGGTTCGGCGCCGTGACGCTGGAGAACACCAGCAACATCACGCTCACCCGCATGCACGTGCGCGACACCGGCTACACGGGCGTGTACGCGCTGTTCGCCAACGATCACCTGACCGTCGAGGACTCGCTCCTGGAGAACATCGGCGCCGACGGCATCAAGGTCGAGGGCGGCTGGCCCGGCGAAGGCGACCTCACCCACGCCCACACGTTCCGCAACCTGTTCATCGACCACGTGGGGGAACTCGTCCCGGGCGACGCCTCCGGCATCGAGCTCATGGACACGGGCGACAACACCGTCGAGCACGTCCACGTCAGGCACTCCGCCCGCTACGGCATCAGCCTGGAGTCCCGTCCGGAGGTCGTCGACGGCGAGCAGTACACCGACAACAACACGTTCCGCTACATCCGCATCGACGAGGCCGGCCTGGACTCGGGCGACATGGGCGCCTTCTACACCTACGGGGTGGACAACCAGGAGCCGCACCCGGTGCAGAACACCGTCGACCAGATGGTGATCGGCGACGTGATCCCCGACCCCGCCGGCGCCATGCCCGACAGCGGCACCCGAGGAGTGCACATGGACGCCGGTGGCTGCGGCTTCGCGTTCAGCAACGTGGAGGTCGGCAGGACCACCGACCAGTCCTACCAGTCGTACGACTGCAACGAGGTCACCAACGGCAACTGGGAGGACGACTTCGACGCCACCCAGATGCAGTACGACCAGATCGGCGTCACCGACGACTTCCCCTTCGAGATCGAGTAGTGCCCCGGCCGTGCCGCGCATCTTGAGGTGCGCGGCACGGCCTTCCCTCTCCCATCCATGTGAGCGCTCACACCGAGGAGCACGCCATGATCGACCGCCAGCGCACCACCCGAACACTTCGCCGGACGCCTGTCGTCCTCGGCGCCGCGGCCGCGATGCTCGCGGCCGTCGCCGTCCCCGCCGGGGGCGCGACGGGCGCGGACGGACCGCCCGACACCGACGTCGGGCTCCAGCGCCCCTTCGCCCTGCCTGGCTACGTCGAGCGGGACGACAACGGCGCCCTCCTCGTCGGCGAGGGCGAGAGCCGGTTCGCCCTCCGCGTCGACCTCCTGACATCGGCCGGGAAGCTCGTCCGGGAGAACCAGGGGCTGCTCAACAACGTCGCCCACGTCGGCCCGGTGACCGTCGACGGCTCGTACTACGAGGTGGAGATCAGCAGCGACGACCGCTCGATCACCCCCGACCGCCTGGGCGCGCTGCGCGAGATCCTCGACCACCCGGACGAGTGGTCCGCCGAGCAGGTGGCGGAGGCCCGGGAGCAGCTGCCGACCCTGCAGGCGCGCTACGACCAGACGCAGCGCGACAAGCAGACGATCGTCCTGCGGTTCGCGCGGACGGCGCCGAACACCCTCGTCGGGTCGGTCACCGCGCGCGACGCCGACGCCACCGTGTTCCTCGAGGCAGCGCCCCCGTGGGACGAGCAGAACTCCTACGAGGTGACCGACGGAGGCGTCCGCGCCACCGGCGCCGGCCTCGACGACCCGTCGGAGGTCGGCCACTTCGCCCTGCTCCCGACGCAGGCGCCTGACGACGCCGCGGCCTACGCGTCCGAGGACGACCTGGTCGCCGCGATGGAGGGCGAGGTGGGCGCCGCGGGCGACGCCGCGGCCGCCCTGCGGTACGACCTCGAGGAGGGCGAGACGATCACGTTCACCACGAGCGTGGCGGACGAGCCCCCGACGGCGCGGCCCGGCCGCGGCAGCATCCTCGGCACCCTCGCCCGGGCCAGGGCGAAGGCCGACGACGGCACCCTCAGCGGGAGCGGTCCGGCCGGCCGTGCGGCGACCGCGATGCGCAGCGCCATGGCCCTCAACGCGAACTACGACGAGCAGTCGCGGCAGAGCTTCCTCGTGTGGGGCTGGGGCCGCGGCGGGTCGGAGAACGACTCGATCTTCACCGGCTGGGACTCCGCCTGGGACGCGATCACCGCGCTCACCGTGGACCCGGACCTGGCGCGCCAGCACGAGCGGGTGCTGTTCGCCTCGGGCGGGCCACGCTACGACCAGCTGCACGCCGGCCCGATGCACGCCTACGCCGTCAAGCGGATCTTTGACGCCACGGGCGACCGCGAGCTCGTCGAGCAGGCGTACCCCGCGCTCGTGGAGTTCTTCGACAAGCTGCCCGAGTGGGACGTGAACGACGACGGCCTGCTCGAGACCCCGTACGACGGAGACCCGAGCAAGGTGGGCAACCACCTCGGCCTCGACGACCTGCCCGTCTACCTCGCCGCCGACCGCATCGCCAAGGAGGGCGGCAGCGGCGACGAGCGGGACAACACCGACCTGACCGACGTCGCGCTGACCTCCTACTACGCGCTGATGGCGGACTCCCTGACCGAGCTCGCCACCGCGCTCGACCGCCCCGAGGACGCCCACCGGTTCGCCGCCGTCCTGGAGCGGACCAAGAAGGCCGCGAACGAGACCCTCTGGGACGACGAGCGCGGCATGTACCTCGACCGCAACCTCGACGGCACCTGGGGGAACGTCGTCACGCCGACGATCTTCTACCCGCTGTTCGGGGGCCTGGCCACGCCCGAGCGAGCGGAGCGGACCGTCCAGGAGAACCTGCTCGACCCGGAGCAGTTCTGGGGCGAGTACGCGATCCCGAGCATCAGCCGCGACGACGCGGAGTACTGCGCGAACGGCGACGTCTCCGCGACGTCGTCCCCGGAGTACACGTACTACCTGGGCTGGGGCGAGGAGAACACCTGCGAGCAGTGGCGCGGCGCCGTCTGGCCGCCGATGAACGCCACCGTCTACGACGGCCTCAAGCGGTACGGCCTCGACGAGGCCGCGGGCGAGCTGGCGACGAAGAGCACGAGCATGTACCTCGACAGCTGGGACGAGAACGGGTTCTTCCCCGAGTACTTCGACCCCGAGCCCGGCCAGGTCATCAACGCCTCCGCGGTGGACAGCGCGTGGCGCTACTACACGTGGTCCAACGTCATGCCTCTCATGGCGGTGCACGAGCTCGTCGCCGAGGACGCGTGGGGGCGGCCCGGGTCGGTCACCTTCGGCTCGCACGCCCTGCCCGGCCGCAACACCGTGGACGACGTGACCGTGGGCGGGCACACCTACGCCGCGACGGTGAGCCCGAGCACCACCTCGCTGGAGCGGGACGGGCGGACGGTGTTCCGGTCGACCGGCGGACGCGTCGTCGTGCGCGACTTCGCGCTCACCCGCGACGGCGCGTGCTTCGACGTCAACGCCACCGGCACAGCGCGCCTGCAGGTGACCCCGCGACCCGGCACGACCCTGCGCACCACGGTGCGGGAGGGCAGGTCGCACGTCTGCCTGTGACGCAGCAGCCGCAGCACCCCGGCGCCCGGTCGTGACCACCCGTCACGGCCGGGCGCCGTCGTCGTGCGCCGCCACCAGCTCCGCCCCGAGGCGGGCGAGCTCCGCGCGCACCTCGGCCGGGCCGACGACGTCCGCCTGCGCGCCCCAGCCGGCCAGATGGCGCGCGACGTCGAGCGGCGTGGGCGCGGCGACCCGCACCGTCACCCGTCGGCTGTCCCGGGCGGCAGGGTCGGCGGCGCGGTCGTCGTCCGTCACGACCGTGTGCCGCCCGAACTGGGCGCGCAGCACGTCGACGTGCTCGGGGGCCACCCGCACGGTGGCCCACGTCGCGGACCGTCTGAGCTCGATCTCACCGACGACGCGGTCCCACTCGGCCTGCAGGTCGACGTCGTCGGGCACGACGGCGGGCTCGTCGGTGACGTCCAGCGCACCGACGCGGTCGACGCGGAACGTGCGCGGGCCGTGGTCCGTGCCGGCGATCAGGTACCAGGCGCCGTCCTTGTCGACGAGGCCCCAGGGGTCGACGTCGCGCCGCGAGGAGTACCCGGTCGCGCCCGTGTAGTCGATCCGCACGCGGCGCCGCTCGACGACGGCGCGCTGCAGCGCGTCCACCTCCGGCGGGCGGGCGCGCCCGGCCGCGCTCCACCCCTCGCGGTCCACGACGACGGCCGAGGCGGCCGCCTCCGCCTCGGCCCGGAAGGTGGCGGGCAGCGCCCGCACGAGCTTGCGCAGCGCCGCCCGCGCGTGGTCGGACGACGCCGCGCCCGGCCCGGCGAGCAGGAACAGCGCCCGCGCCTCGGGTGCCGTGAGGCCGCTGAGGTCCGTGCGCGAACCGCCGAGCAGCGACCACCCGCCGCCGCGGCCCGCCTGCGGGTAGACCGGCACCCCGGCGGCGGACAGCGCCTCGAGGTCCCGACGGGCGGTCGCCACCGAGACCTCGAGCGCGTCGGCGAGCTCGGCCGCCGTCACGCGGGGGCGCGACTGGAGGTGGAGCAGCACCTGGATGAGTCGGTCGGCGCGCATGCTCCGAGACTGCCATGCAAAGTGGTCAGCAGGTGAGCACTTTGAGCGGAAGAGTGGTGCTCACGAGGTCACCGGACCTCGTGAGCACCGACCACGCCGACCACGCCGACCACGAGCACCGGGAGCCGACATGCTGCGCGGACTGACCACCATCACCTACCTGGCCGACGACGTCGCCGCCGCCCGCGACTGGTACGCCGAGGTGCTGGGCACCGAGGCCTACTTCGCCCGCGAGGCCGGCGGGGCGCTCGCCTACGCGGAGTTCCGCATCGGCGACTACCAGCACGAGCTGGGGATCATGGACCGGCGCTTCGCTCCCGCGCAGCCCGACGGCGCCGCGGGCGCCGTCGCCTACTGGGCGGTCGACGACGTCCGCGGCACCTTCGCGCGGCTGCTCGAGCTCGGGGCCGTCGCGTACCAGGAGCCGATCGAGCGCGGCCCCGGGTTCGTCACCGCGGCCGTCGTCGACCCGTTCGGCAACGTGCTCGGCGTCATGGAGAACTCCCACTACCGCGACGTGCTCGCCTCCCTGACGTCCTGACCCGGACGCCCGACGCCGTCGAGCGTGACGAGCCGGTTCCAGGTCGCGACCCAGTCGCGGCCGAGCGTCCGCGCCACCTCGCCGCGCGGCGAGAACTTCAGCGTCGCCAGGTCGAGGCCGGCGGCCTCGAGGGAGCCGGGCGTGCTGAGGTTCGTGTTGATCCGGTCGCTCCAGGTGTCCAGGCGGTAGGTGGCGTCGGGGTCGGCGAACGAGCTCTGGCCGAACTCGTACTCGCCGCCCCCGATGATCACCGACCGGTCGAGGACGTTGCGCGCCGGCACGTAGACGGAGTCCGGGTCCTCCCAGACCGTGGCGCGGTCGCAGCCCTCGGCGACGCCGTAGTCCGCCGCCCGGCAGTCCACGCCGGTCGCGGCGACGCGGGGCACGTACCAGTCGTCGATCTCCGGGAACAGGATCTTCGTGCCGTCGGAGTACCGCGCCCTCCCGTCCGTGTAGTGGGCGTGCCAGCGGGCGACGTTCTCGGGGGTGGCGCTGTACTTCTCCCCCTCGCGCACGTCGAGGAAGGCGTTGAAGCGGCTCTGCACCACCCAGCCGTTCGCGACCGGCAGGCCGCGCTCGCCGTTGCGGTGGTAGAGCTGGTCGTGGCCGGTGCGGTCGACGTCGACGAAGACGTTGTCCGTGGCGGTGTTGCTGTGCCCGGACTGGAAGAACACCCCGGAGTGCGCGTCCTTCACCACGTTGTGGTGGAACCGCATGCCGGAGACGCCGTCGTCCATGTAGAAGGCGTCGTTCGAGCCGCCGATCCGCTCGAAGAAGTTGTACGCGACCTCGTTGCCCAGGTACGTGTAGTCGCGCCCCGTGTAGACCACGCCCTGGTCGCCCGCGTTCGTCACGAGATCGGCGAAGTGGTTGCCGTTGACCGTCATGTCGTTGCCCATGATCTGCACGGCCATGTGCGGGGCGTCGTGGACGTAGTTCTTCTCGAACGAGTTCCCGACGCCGTACAGGTAGCCGGCCGGCGTGTACGTCGCGAGCTGGGAGAAGCGGGCGATCTCGTTGTTCCGGGCCACGTTGTTCCCGCGCTCGAGGGTGCTGCGGTCGCCGCCGCCGAGCAGGACGCCTCCCCCGCCCAGGTCGTGCAGGTACGAGTTCCGCACCACGTTGTCGTGGCCGCCGCGGACCGTCTCGTAGTCCGGCAGCGCGGTGATCGACTCGGTGGTCTCGCCGATCCGGACGGCGTCCATGCTGACGTTGGAGACCTCCACGTCGTCGATCAGCGTCTGCTCGGCGTCGAGCAGCTGGACGCCGCTGACCAGCGAGTCGGACAGGCTCAGCCCGCGGATCGTGACGCCGGTCGTGCCCTCGAGGCGGAAGAGGTTGTCGTCGAAGGCGCGCAGGGTGATCTGCTTGCCGTCGACGGCGTCGCCGGCGGGCCTGAAGTACAGGACGTCGTTGTCGTCGTAGCGGTCGACGTAGTACTCCCCCTCGGTGTCCAGCTCCGAGAGCACGTTCACCGCCTTGACCTTCGTGTAGTCGTCGCGCGGCCAGTACATCGACGGGTACTTCGCGTACATCGTGGTGCCGCTCCACGACAGCATCCGCACCATGTCGTTCGCGTAGTTGTTGCCGAGGTAGCCCGACAGCCAGCCCTCGGTCTCGTAGCGGGTGTTGTCGATGTCCTCGACCCACGCCGGGTCGGCCTGGACGGGCACGTCGGCGTACTCGCCGAACCCGCGCGTGCCGTGGTCCTCGATCGTCGGCACGGCCTCGGGCGCCCACCTCTGGTACCGGTCGCCGTCGAGCAGGCGGCCGCCCACCTCGTACAGCGGCGGCGTCATCGCCCGCATCTCGTCCTGCGACCAGGTGTCGCGCTGGGCCGCGTCGTCGAGCTGCTGCTTCTTGTCCTCGAACTGCGCCCGCGGCGTCGTGCCGCTCGCGGCCCAGTCGTTCTCCTCGCCGAACCGGTCCACCAGGTCCGGCTGCGTGAGGTCGCCCTGCCCCTCGACCTTCCACTTGGCCCCGTTGCCGTACAGGTAGCAGCCGTCGTCGGCGCCGGTGCACCCGTCGCCGTTCGGGTACTCCGCGAGGGTCTGGGTCTCGCCGTCCACCACGAGCTCCGGCGCGAACGGCTGCGGCAGCCAGTTGAACCCGTTCTTGTAGAGCGTGCCCGGGTCGACGCCGGCCGCCCCCAGGTCGTAGACCCACACCCCGTCGCGCAGCTCCGGGGTGTCGAGACGGGCGTTCGACGACAGCGCCGGGGCGGCCAGCTCCTCCGCGCCGAGGTCGGAGAGCCGCTGCCAGCCGTCTGCCGGCAGCTCGTGCGCCCCCGTCACGCGGACGTCCTCGTCCCGGTACGCCTGGTACGTGACCCACGAGTTCGCCCTGCCCTCGAGGTCGATCGCGTCGTCGAGCACGTACTCGCCGCCGCGGATCTCGACCGTGCCCGGCCGGGCGGCGCTGGTGCGGCCGGCGAGCGCGTCGCGGCCGGCCTCGATCGTGCGCAGCGGCGCGTCCTTCGTCCCCGCCGCGGTGTCGTCGCCGTCCGGCGCGACGTAGACGACGGGCCCTCGGCCGGCGGCGGCGTCGAGCGGGGCCGCCACCGCACCTCCCGCCGTCGTCGCCGCCATCGCGGCGGCCGCGGCCGCCGCGGCCAGTCCCTTGAGCGTCCTGCCAGCATGCATGTGAGATCCCCAATGATCAGACATATGACATGTTCATAGTGGCGCACGGTCGCCCGTGCCGGCAAGAGGAGCAGCGCGTCGGGCCCTGGGTGTAGACACGGAGGACCCCGACGTCGCACCGCGAGGAGGCCCGTGATGACGCCCGCCCTTGAACCGCCACCGCACCCCGGCCCCGCACCGGACGACGACGCTGAGCTCGCGCGTCGCGTCCTCGACGACGGCAGGTACCTGGTCCTCGCCTCCGCGGACGCCCAGGGGAACCCGTGGCCCACCCCTGTCTGGTTCGCGCGCGAGGGCCGAGAGCTCGTCTGGGTCTCCCGCCTCGGCACGCGCCACTCGGCCAACGTCGCGGGGCGCTCCGCGGTGGGGATCGTGGTCTTCGAGACCCCGGTGCCCGTCGACGGCCGGCCGCGCGCGGTCTACGCCGAGGCCACGGCCGGCGAGGTGCCGGAGGCCGACCGCGACCGCTGCCTCGCGATCTTCGACCGCCGATCCCGCGCCGAGGGCCTGGGCCCCTGGACGCTCGACCGCGTCGTCGCGCCCGCCGAGCTGCGCCTCTACCACGCGGTCGTGTCGCGGTACTTCGTGCTCGAGCCCGAGCGTGACGTCCGGCGCGAGGTCGCGCTCGACCTGTAGCCGCGCGGCCACGACGTCACACGGTCAGCACGAGCACCCCGAGCAGGACGGCGAGGAGCACGTCGAGCACCATGCAGAACTCGGCCAGCGTCAGGCTGACCACCCGGCGGGTGCGGTGGTGGTAGGCGTCCCAGCCGGCGTGCGCGAGCAGCCCGACGGCCACGACCAGCCCACCCACGGTCGGGTCCGCCCGGACGGCGAGGAGCGCCGCGGCGGCGAGGACGAGCATGGCCGCGGCCTGCAGCGGCAGCGACCAGGCCGGCCGCCCGCGGCCCGCCGCCACGCCGATGACCGTCAGCACCGCGGCGAGGCCGATCATCCACGGCACGGGGTCGAGATCGGTGACCTTGGCGACGCCGACCAGGACGAACGTCACCCCGAACGCCGGCCAGGCCGCGCCAGGGCGCCCGAGCGCCGCCGCGGTCAGGTAGACGAACCCGGAGGCGGCCAGCACGGGGGCGACGTCGCGCGCGTCGGCGAGGCCGAACATCGTGCCCGCGGCGACGAGCACGCCCAGGGCCGCCGGCCACACCTTGCTGAAGGTCGAGCGCCGGGCGTCCCCGGCCGTCGACGTGCCTGACACCTGGTCCTGGGTCATGGTCTTCCCGCTCCCGTGCGTGCGTACCGCGTGAGGTGAACCGCTGACGTTCGAGCGCGATAAACTGTACACACTTGTTCGAGTTAGCGGAAGGGTCGACGACGATGCCCCACCCCATGACGCCGACGGCCGCCCCGCCCGAGCTCCGTCCTGCGACGGCGGGCGACGCGGACGCCGTCGCGCGGATCTGGCACGACGGATGGCGGGACGCGCACCTGGGCCACGTGCCTGACGCGCTCGTGGCGGCGCGCACCCCGGCGTCGTTCCCGGAGCGCGCCCGCGAGCGCGTCGCCGACACGACCGTCGCCGTGCGCCGGGGCGTCGCCGTCGGGTTCGTCATGGTCGCCGGGGACGAGGTGGACCAGCTCTATGTCGACCGCGCGGCCCGCGGCGGCGACGTCGGCGGCGCGCTGCTGCGCCACGCGGAGCAGGCGGTCCGGGCCGCGGGGCACCCGCGCGCCTGGCTCGCCGTCGCGACGGGGAACGCGCCCGGCCGGCGCTTCTACGCGCGGCAGGGATGGGTCGACGAGGGCCGGTTCGCGCACCGGGCGCCGGTGCCGGGCGGGGCCGTCGAGGTGGACTGCCATCGGTTCACGAGCCCCGACCGCTAACCTGGACACCCCTGTACAGGCTTGGAGGAACCGTGGCCACGACACCCGCGCAGACGACGGCGAAGAAGGCCCCGGCCGACGGCGGTCGGGACCGCGCCAAGCGCGCCGACGCCGTCCGCAACGTCGAGGCGATCCTGGCCGCGGCCACCCGGGCGCTGGCGACCGATCCCGACGCGAGCATCAACGAGATCGCCAAGGCCGCGGGCGTCGGGCGGGTCACCCTCTACGGGCACTTCGACTCGCGGGCGACGCTCGTGCGCGAGGTCGTGGACCGCGCCATCGCGCAGACCGACGAGGCCATGGGTCAGATGGACCTCGGCGGCGACCCCCGGGAGGCCCTCGGCCGCATGCTGGAGGCGACCTGGCACCTGACCCATCGGTTCGGGGCGCTCGTGGTGGCCGGGTCCCAGGTGCTGCCGCCCGAGGAGATGCGCCGCGCCCACGAAGGCCCGATGGCCCGTGCGCGCGGCGTGCTCGAGCGCGGGCGGGACATCGGCGAGTTCCGCGACGACATGCCGATCGACTGGCAGCTCAGCGTGATCCAGGCGATCCTCCACGGCGCCTCCGCCGCGGTGCACCGCGGCGAGATCACCGCGGACGAGGCCCCCGCGCTCGTCCGCAGCACGGCGCTCGCCGCCCTGACCGCCTGACACCCCTCCCGAAAGTCACCCGCACACCCCTCTTGTCGTACAGGCGTGTTCGAGTTAATTTACTCGAACAGGCATGTTCGACTTATCCGTGCTCGACTCATCGAGGGACCGTGCCATGACCGCATCAGAGAAGCCTGCTCCGGAGAGGTCCGTCCAGGACCGGACCGCCGCGCCCGACCCCCGGCGCTGGCGCATCCTCGCGCTGCTGGGCATCGCCCAGCTGATGCTCATCGTCGACGTCACCGTGGTCGCGATCGCGCTCCCGGAGATGGGCGCCGACCTGGGCCTCGACCGCTCCGGCCTCACCTGGGTGGCGAGCGTGTACGCCCTGGTCTTCGGCGGGCTCATGCTGCTCGGCGGCAAGGCCGCCGACGTCCTCGGGCCGCGCCGCGTCGTGCTCGCCGGTCTCGGCGTGTTCACCCTCGCCTCGCTCCTGGCCGGGCTGGCGGGCAGCGCCGAGCTGCTCCTGGTGGCCCGTGGCCTGCAGGGCGCGGGCGCCGCGGCGATGTCGCCCGCCGCGCTGTCCGTCATCGTGCGCACGTTCAGCGGGCCCGAGCTGTCGCGCGCCATCGGCGTGTGGTCCGCGCTCGGCGGCGCGGGCGCCGCCGTCGGCGTGCTGCTGGGCGGCGTCCTGACCTCGGGCCCCGGCTGGCCGTGGGTGTTCTGGGTGAACGTCCCCGTCGGGGCGCTGCTGCTCCTGGCCCTGTTCCGGTGGGTGCGGCCGTGGCCCGGCTCGGGCGGGCGGCTCGACGTGCTCGGTGCCGCCCTCGCCACCGGCGCGACCGCCGCCGTCGTGTACGGGCTCGTCACCGCCGGCGACGACGGCTGGCTCGGCGCACCGACCCTGGTCGCCCTCCTCCTCGGGATCGTCGGGTACGTGCTGCTCGTGCGGCACCTGCGCGCGTCCGCCGCGCCCCTGGTGGACCCGGCCATGCTCGCCCGCCGGCCGGTGCTGCGCGGGCTCGGGCTGATCTTCGTCGCCACGGCGCTGATGATCTCGGTGTTCTTCCTCGGCTCGTTCACGCTGCAGCAGCTGCACGGCTTCAGCGCGCTGGACACGGGGCTGACGTTCCTGCCGGTCGCGGTCGGCACCATCCTCGGATCGAGCGTCGCCGGCCGCGTGCTCCCCCGGCTCGGGGTGCGCGTCGTCTCCGTCGCCGGCCTGCTCGTCGCCGCCGTCGGCCTGGCCGCGGCGGCCGGGATCTTCTCGATGACGGTGCTCGTGGCCGGCATCACCGTCGCCGGGTTCGGCGTCGGCGCCGTGTTCGTCGCCGCCGCGGGGAGCCTGTTCTCCGCCACGGGGCCGCACGAGGCCGGCGTGGCCTCCGGTGCGCTCAGCACGTTCCACGAGTTCGGCGCCGCGACCGGCGTCTCGGCCGTGTCCAGCGTCGCCGCCGCGGCCCTGGTCGACCCGGGGTTCGACACGTTCGCCGCCGGGTACTGGTTCGCCGCCGCGGTCGCCCTGGTGGCCGCGCTCGCGTCGCTCGCGCCGGCCCGGGCCGGTCGCTGACGGGACTCACCACCGCCGGCCGGGCCGGGTGATATCGCGCCGTCGCGTGGCCGGTCGCGGGGCGGGAGAGAGACGCTGGGTGCAGCCGCGCCGGCCGCGCGCGGGCTCATACTGGCAGGAGCACACCCGGGCGGAGTCACGATGACGCGTGCACAGGAACCAGGGGCGCCCGACCTCGACGCCCCGGGCGCGAGCCGCCGCAGCCTCCTGTCGACGGTCTCGCCGGCGAAGCTGCGCCCGGCCGTCAGCCCCGAGTACCTCGTACCGCGGCCGCGGCTCGTCAGGCTGCTGGACGACGCGGTGCGGGCGCCGCTCACGCTCGTCGTCGCCCCCGCCGGCTCCGGCAAGACCTCGCTGGTGCGCGACTGGGCCGCGCGGAGCGCCCTCCCCCACGCTTGGCTGTCCGTCGACGAGCCCGACCGCGACCCCGCCCAGCTCTGGCGGGGGATCCTCGCCGCCCTCGAGGGGATCGCCCCGGGATGCTCCGAGCCTGCCACGCGGGCCCTGCGGCAGCAGCGGCCGCTCGACGACGCGCTCGCCGTGCTGCTCGACGACCTCGAGGCGCGACCCTACGACTCGCGCGTGCTCGTGGTCGACGACCTGGAGCTGGTCGACGACGAGCCCGTGACGGCGTCGTTGCGGACGTTCGTGCAGCGGCTCCCCGGCTGGCTCCACGTGGTGCTGGTGAGCCGCCGGGTGCCGCAGCTCCCGGTGGACCGGCTGCGGGCGCGCGGGATGCTCGGCGAGGTCCGCTTCCCCGAGCTCCGCTTCTCGGACGCGGAGGCGTCCGCGATGCTCGCCCGGCTCGCCCCCGCGATGCCGGCCGACCGCGTGGACGAGATGTCCCGCCAGGCCGAGGGCTGGGCCGCGAGCATCCAGCTCGCCGCGCTGGCCGCCAGGTCGGCCGCTGCGCGGGCCGACGACGACCAGGCCGACGACGTCCAGGCCGGCGACAACCAGGCCGGCGACGTCCAGGCCGGCGACGTCCAGGCCGAGGAGGGCCGCGACGACCGGTCGGCCCCGGGCGCCGTGCGCCGCGACGACGGCGCCCGCTACCTCGAGGACTACGTCTGGCACGAGGTGCTCCGGGGCGAGGCGTCGGACGTCGTCGCGGTGCTGACGGCCACCGCCGTCGTCGACCGCGTCGACCCGCGCCTCGCGCAGGCGCTGGCCGGCCGTGAGGACGCTCCCGACCTGCTGGCGCACGCCGAGGAGCGCGGCCTCTTCGTGGCCCGGATCGAGCCCGCGGGGTCGTACGAGCTGCACGGGCTGGTCCGCGAGGCGCTGGTCGCCCGGCTGCGCCGGCAGGACCCGGCGCGGATCGCGGAGCTCCACCGGCGCGCGGCCCGGTGGTACGAGGCGGACGGCCAGCCGGTGCACGCCCTCGAGCACCTGCTGCGCGCGCAGGAGCACCGCGACGCGCTCCGGCTCCTCGCGTCCTGCGTCACCGCGCTCTACGAGAGCAGTCGCCGGTCCACCGTCCTGCGCACGCTCGCGGCGATCCCCCCGGACGTCGCGCTGGCCGACCCGGGCGCCGCGACCGACGTCGCCTGGTGCCGGCACTACGTGGACCGGGCGGGCTTCGTGCAGACGGTCGACGGGCTCGACTCCCGGGCGCACGACCTCGACCCGAGAGCCGCCGACCCGGGAGCCGCCGACCCGGGCGCCGACGACGTGGGGACCGCGCCGTCCGTGCGGGCCCGGCTCGAGGTGCTGCGGGCGGTCGTCGCGGCGATCCGGGGCGACTGGGCCGGCGGCGCGGGGCTCGCCCGGGCCGGCCTCGCCACCATGGGTGACTCCTGGCTGCTCGACCCCGTGGTGCGGTACGGCTGGAACCTGGTCGCCCGGGAGATCGCGCTCGCCGAGCGGTGGGACGACGCCAGCGCCGAGGTGCGCAAGCTCGCGCTCACGATCGCCGCCGCACCCGAGCGGAGGCTCGCGCTCGAGGGCACGCGGGCGCTCGGCGCGGCGCTCGGCGGGCGTCCGGTCGACGCCCTGCGGCTCGTCGCGGGCACGCG
>Ga0160432_100739_pt1 | contig 16343 bp, 20 predicted proteins | sample HID1971M_E0MG_FD_108250 | JGI IMG/M metagenome (GOLD analysis project Ga0160432, IMG submission 108250) | Enriched millipede-associated microbial communities from UW Madison campus, WI, USA - HID1971M_E0 MG | ecosystem: Host-associated > Arthropoda: Insects > Digestive system > Unclassified ... | reverse complement strand
TGGCTTCGATGAACTGAAGCAACCTGCCGTCAAAACTACGTAACTCGTTGTTTACCAAGGAGTTTTCCGTTTCGACTGCGCCGGAAGTGGGGCGAATTATAGGCTTCCAGAATCTGCCGTCAAGCACTGATTTGCTTTATCTATCGTGAGGAACAAAAACACTGCTTATATATAGATGCGCCGGCAGCGTTTGCGCAGTATATTGCTCAACACAAAATATAACACTTCAGCTCCATACCTCGGACGGTGCCTCTCAATGAACGATCAGCCGCGCAGCCTTGCCTCGACCCTGTTTTCGGTCGGCCTGCTATTAATAGCCATGGCATCGATTCAGTCGGGAGCCTCACTGGCCAAAAGCATGTTCCCCATTATCGGCGCCCAGGGCACCACCACCCTGCGCTTGACCTTCGCCAGCGTGATCATGGTGTTGCTGCTGCGCCCATGGCGGGCCAGGCTCACCGCAAAATCACTGCGCACCGTGATTGTCTATGGCATGGCACTGGGCGGCATGAACTTCCTCTTCTATATGTCCCTGCGCTCGGTTCCCCTGGGTATCGCGGTCGCGCTGGAGTTCACCGGACCATTGGCCGTTGCCATCTATGCTTCACGCCGCGCCATCGACTTCCTGTGGATCGCCCTGGCCGCTGTCGGCCTGCTGCTGTTGATACCGACGGGCGCAACGGCGCAAGGCATTGATCTGCTGGGGGCCGGTTACGCATTGGGGGCAGGTGTCTGCTGGGCGCTGTACATTCTTTTTGGGCAAAAGGCCGGTGCCGACAACGGCGTGCAGACCGCCGCCCTGGGCGTTGTGATTGCCGCACTGTTTGTCGCCCCGATCGGCATTGTGCATGCCGGCGCGGCGCTGTTGACTCCGGCATTGATTCCGATCGCCCTCGGGGTTGCCGTGCTGTCCACGGCCCTCCCCTATACGCTGGAAATGGTCGCCCTCACCCGCATGCCGGCCAGGACCTTCGGCACATTGATGAGCATCGAGCCGGCGGTGGGTGCCTTGTCCGGTCTGTTGTTCCTGCAGGAATTCCTGTCTCTGTCACAGTGGATGGCCATCTTGTGCATCATCCTGGCTTCCGTGGGCGCCACCATGACCATGGGCAGTAACGCCAAGCCCGCCGTTGCAGCCGATTGAGGGGCGGATTTGCATAGACTCTGGTAATTGCCGCGCAATTAGGCCATGTTTAGGCCCGCAACCCAGTGCCAGAAATGGATTTTTTCAGGACAGGGGCCTCAAAACGCTTCATGCGTAAAGCGAACACTGCCAGACCGGGCGATAGATCCGGGAACGCTACAAGGATAGCAATGAAACGAATTTTGATACTGATCGCCGTTCTTGCAGTTGCGGGCTGCGCGGCGACCGCCAAACCCCAGACCAAACACGGCAAGAAAGGAATCCATATCAACTGTTCGGGGCTGTCGTCCTCATGGGACCAGTGCTACTCCAGCGCCGCCCACTCGTGCGCCCCCAAGAGCTACAAGGTCATTGCCAAATCCGGCGACGCCGTTGAAGAACCGGGTGATTATCTGTTCGGGATCAACCCCGCGGGCTACACCAGCCGCAGCATGATCGTCATCTGCAAATAATCTGCAGCCATCCTGTCAGGCCCTCGGGCCTGCCAGCTGGCGGCCAATCTCCTCATGACTGGACTTCAGCACCTTGCGCTGCAGCTCCGGCGTGGCGAGCATTCGCGCCACCACCAGTGCACCGACGCATTGCGACAGAATCGCCCAGGCCAGGCTGTCGCTCTCCAGCACCTGCGCCCAACGCTCCTGAAGCTGGCAGATCCAGTGCTCGGCCTGCTGCCTGATCAGTAGATCCGAGCGGGCAATTTCGGCTCCCAACGCCGGTAATGCACAACCGGTTTCCGGGTGCTCGACGTGGGACATGCTCAGGTAGAGCTTGAGGCAACGCTCGAATTTTTCGCGATCCTTGTCCGCCCCCAGCCGCTCCAGGCTTTGCCGCAGCTCACGCTCGACAATGGATGCGAACAACTCGTCCTTGGACGCGAAGTGACTATAGAACGCCCCGCCACTCAAACCGATGGCCTTCATCAAACCATCGACACCTACCGTGGAAAAACCCGATTGCTTGGCCGACACCGCGCTGCTTTGCAGCAGTTTCTCTCGGGTTTCCAGCTTGTGACTGGCTGAATAACGCATTGTCCTTACCTCTGGTTCGATCATCTTGACGCCTGTCGAATCGTAGCATAACGTTCGTTTAGTTAACGATCGTTTACTAAAGAGGTCCAGGCAATGAATAACAAGAAGGTCGTACTGGTTGTCGGCGCGGGGGATGCCACGGGTGGCGCCATTGCCAAACGCTTTGCACAGGAGGGATTTGTTGCCTGCGTGACCCGGCGCAGCGCGGACAAGCTCCAGCCTCTGGTCGATGCCATCAATGCAGCCGGCTGTGAAGCCCACGGCTTCGCCTGCGATGCCCGCAAGGAAGACGATGTGGTTGCACTGGTCGAGCAGATCGAAAGCGAGATCGGCCCGATCGAAGCGTTCGTGTTCAATATCGGCGCCAACGTGCCTTGCAGCATCCTCGATGAAACCGCCCGCAAGTATTTCAAGATCTGGGAAATGGCCTGCTTCTCAGGCTTTCTCAATGGCCGGGAAGTGGCCAAGCGCATGGCCAAGCGGCAACGGGGCACGATCCTGTTCACCGGCGCCACCGCCGGTTTGCGCGGCGCCGCAGGTTTTGCGGCGTTTGCCGGCGCCAAGCACGGGATCCGTGCGCTGGCACAAAGCATGGCGCGCGAACTGGGGCCGATGAATATTCATGTCGCCCACGTCGTCGTCGACGGCGCCATCGATACCGATTTCATCCGTGACAGTTTCCCCGAGAAGTACGCCACCAAGGATCAGGACGGCATTCTCGACCCCGAACACATCGCAGAGAACTATTGGTACCTGCACAGCCAGCCCCGCGACGCCTGGACCTTCGAAATGGACCTGCGCCCCTGGAGCGAACGCTGGTAACCCCTCCCCTACAACAACAAAAAGAGTGCATCGACCATGAGCAAGATCGTGGAGTTCTATTTCGACTTGGGCAGCCCCGCCACCTACCTGGCGTACACCCAACTACCGAAGATCTGTGAGCAGACCGACAGCCAGCTGATCTACGTGCCCATCCTGCTCGGCGGTGTGTTCAAAGCCACCGGCAACGCTTCCCCGGCGACCATACCTGCCAAGGGTCGCTACATGTTCATAGACCTGGATCGTTACGCCATTCGCTATGGCGTGCCATTGAAAATCAACCCGCACTTCCCGATCAACACACTGGTGCTCATGCGTGCCGTGACAGGTGTGCAGTTGCGCCAACCCGAGCGCTTTGCCGCGTTCATCGATTGCCTCTTCAAGGCACTGTGGATCGATGGTCGCAACCTCAATGATCCGGCCACTGTCGGGGCAGTATTGAGCGAAAACGGTTTCGACCCGGAAGAAATCCTGGCCCTGAGCGCTGACGAAGAGGTCAAGAATGCCCTCAAGGAAACCACTGAAAAAGCCGTGCAACGCGGCGTGTTCGGCGCACCGAGCATGTTTGTCGGTGATCAGCTGTTTTTTGGCCAGGATCGGTTGGATTTTGTCATCGAAGCCCTGAGTTAAAACCCGAGGCCCGGGCGCTGGAGACGGCGCCCGAGCTCAAGTCAATCAGATGGCCGCAGTACGGGTGTTCAACCACTCCAGCGCAGCGCCGTCGAGCAACGGGCTCAAACGCTCGCGCACTTCGGCGTGGTATGCGTTGAACCACTGCTTTTCTTCCTCGCTCAGCAACGAGGTTTCCAGGCAGCGTGTGTCAATCGGGCACAGCGTCAGGGTTTCGAAACTGAGGAATTCGCCGAATTCGCTGGTGCCTGCCTCGCGGTTCATCGCCAGGTTCTCGATGCGCACACCCCAGCGGCCTGGACGATAGGTGCCGGGTTCGATCGAGGTGATCATGCCTGGCAGCATCGCGGTTTGCGGCGCGGGTGCAGCCTGGTAGGCAATCACCTGCGGACCTTCGTGAACGTTGAGGAAGTAGCCGACGCCGTGACCGGTGCCGTGGCCATAGTCGACGTTTTCCGCCCAGATCGGTGCCCGGGCGATGGCGTCCAGCAGTGGCGACAGGATGCCTTTGGGGAACCGCGCACGGGACAGCGCGATCACGCCCTTGAGCACCCGAGTGCAATCGCGTTTCTGTTCCTGCGTCGGCGTGCCGACCGCAACCATGCGCGTGATGTCGGTGGTACCACCCAGGTACTGGCCGCCGGAATCGATCAGCAACAAGCCGTCACCTTCGATCACCGCGTGCTCTTCTTCGGTGGCGTGGTAATGCGGCATGGCGCCGTTCGCGTTGAAGGCGGCAATGGTGTTGAAGCTCAGCGAAACGTAACCCGGCCGGCGTTCGCGCGCAGCGGTGAGTTTTTCGTCGATAGTCAGTTCGGTAATCCGCTCACGGCCCCAGGCCGATTCGAGCCAGGTGAAGAATTCGCACAGCGCCGCGCCGTCCTGCTCCATGGCCTGGCGGATGTGTTCGGCGTCGGCCAGGCTCTTCTGGGACTTGGCCAGGGTGGTCGGATTCAGGCCTTCGAGCAGTTTGACAGCGCTGTCGAGGTTACCCAGCAGGCCAGCCGTGACCCGCGCCGGGTCGACCAGCAGGCTCGCCCCCGCCGGCACAGCGCGCAGGGCCTCGGCCACTTCGCTGTAATCGCGCAAGGTCACGCCGTCCTGTTCCAGGGCCGCACGCAACGGCGCATCGACCTTGCTCAGCGCCACGAACAGTGTTGCCTGCTGCTGGCTGATCAAGGCGAAGGAAACGAACACCGGGTTGAAAGACACATCGCCGCCGCGCAGGTTGAACAGCCAGGCAATGTCATCGAGAGTGGCGATGAAATGCCAGTCGGCACCCCGTGCCTGCAGGGTTTCGCGCAGCTTGGCGAGTTTTTCGCCACGGCTGACGGTAGCCTGTGGCGGCAAGTGCTGATAGATCGGCTCGTTCGGCAGGCTCGGGCGGTCGCTCCAGACTTCGCTCAACAGGTCGATGTCGGTGCGCAGGCGTGCGCCCCGCTCTTCCAGCTTGCTGCCCAATGTGCGCGCGGAAGCCACCGCCATCACCGCGCCATCGACCGCGACCACGCCGCCTTGCGGGGTCTGCTCGGCCAGCCAATCCAGCGGCCCGGGTTGTCCCGGTTGCAGCTTGACCAGCTCGATGCCGCTGCCCTTGAGTTCCTTGCTCGCCTGTTCCCAATAACGGCTGTCGGCCCAGACGCCGGCGAAATCCGCGGTAACGATCAGGGTGCCGACCGAACCGTGGAAACCCGACAACCATTGGCGCCCTTGCCAGTAACCCGGCAGGTATTCGGACAGGTGGGGATCGGCGGACGGCACCAGCAGGGCATGGATGCCCTCCCGGCTCATCAGCTCGCGGGTTTGCGCCAGGCGCTGGGGCACTGAGCCGGTGATCGTAAACTGCGTATTCATCGTGACTCCTGCTAACCACTCGTCATTATTGTTCGGTGCCGATCAAGGTCGGCACTTTGTTACCCTATTGCCAGAAGGCCGGAGCACTGGCGCAGGCGGTTCTAATCAGCTGTACCGCTTGGTCGATATCCTGTTCGGTGGTGAAACGCCCCAGGCTCAAGCGAATGGTGCGACTCGCCGTACGGGCATCATGCCCCAGGGCCAGCAGCACATGGGAGGGCGCATTGCTCGCGGAATTACAGGCCGAGGTCGCGGAGAACGCCATCGAGGCGAGCAACACCGCCGAGTTGAACTCGCCTTCACTGAAGGTCAGGCTCAAGGTATGCGGGATGCGTTGAGTCAGGCTGCCATTGAGCCGCACGCCGGGAATGCTCAGCAATTGCTCGAGCAGGCGTTCGCGCAGATGCACGATCGAGGCTTTTTCTTCATCGAACGAGGCTGCCGCCAGGGCAAAGGCCGCGCCCATCGCGGCAATCTGGTGGGTCGCCAGGGTACCGGAACGCAGGCCGCCTTCGTGACCGCCGCCGTGGATCTGCGCCAGCAGGCGCTGCTGCGCACGCGGGCCGACATACAGCGCGCCGATGCCTTTGGGACCATAGAGCTTGTGCGCCGAGAAGGACATCAGGTCCACCGGCCACTGCGCCAGGTCGATCGCTACCTTGCCCGCGCCTTGCGCCGCGTCGACATGAAACAACGCATTACGCCCGCGCACCACCTGGCCGATGGCCGGGATGTCGTTGACCGTGCCCAGTTCATTGTTGACCAGCATCAGCGACACCAGGAAGGTGTCCTCGCGCATGGCTTCGCGCACCGCTTGCGCGCTGATCAGGCCATCGGCGTCCGGCACCAGGTACGTCACCGCCACCCCGCTGTCCTGCAACTGTTTCGCGGTGTCGAGGATGGCCTTGTGTTCGATCTGGCTGGTGATGATGTGGCCGCCGGATACGCCGCGGGCCTGGGCAACACCCTTGAGGGCCAGGTTGTTGGATTCGGTGGCGCCCGAGGTCCAGACGATCTGTTCGGGCGTGGCGCCAACCAGTTCGGCGACCTGGCGCCGCGCCTGCTCGACCGTTTGCCGGGCCTGTTGGCCAAAAGCATGGGAGCTGGAGGCCGGATTGCCGAAGTTGCCTTCAAAGCCCAGGCACTCGACCATGATCTTGATGACGCGCTCATCCACCGGCGTGGTGGCGGCGTAGTCGAAATACAGCGGACGTTTATTCATAAAAGACTCGCAGAGCGTGTTCCGGGATCAGGAAGCTCATGACTGCAAACGGCAAGACGCAGCCTCATGAGCTGCGTGCGGTTTTCAGAAGGTTACCAATACCTGATCGGATGCCGTTAAAGAAGAACAACTTCATTTAAAAGTGCGTCGGAACGCTCCTGAAAAGCCAGCTTAACAGGCATCGGGCAAGCGGTTGAAGCAATGCGTCAGCTAAAGCTTTCGAGCAAGATCGGATACAGCGACGCCACCAGCAGCGCGGCCATGCCCCAGTTGAACAGGCGCAACCAGCGCCGATCCTTGAGCACGTTGCGCAGCAGCGTGCCGCAAGCGGCCCAGACGCCGACGCTCGGCAGGTTGATCAGGGCGAACACCGCCGCAATCACGATCACGTTGGTGAAGTAGCCCTGCATGGGTGTGTAGGTGCTGATGGCACCGATCGCCATGATCCAGGCCTTGGGGTTGACCCACTGGAAAGCGGCGGCGCCCAGGTAGCTGATCGGCTTGGCCTCGCCTTTCGCGCTGTCGGAGACGGGGCCGGAATGGGCGATTTTCCACGCCAGGTACAGCAAGTATGCCGCACCGACGTAACGCAGCACCGTGTACAGCACGGGATAAGCCTGGAACACCGCGCCCAGCCCGAACCCAACTGCCACGACCAGCACGAAGAATCCGCAGGTGATGCCCAGCATGTGGGGAATGGTCCGTTGAAAGCCGAAGTTCACCCCGGAGGCCAGCAACATGGTGTTGTTCGGACCGGGCGTGATCGAGGTGACGAGGGCAAACAGGGCAAAGCCCAGCAGCAGATCGAACGAGAGTGTCATGGGTGGCAGTCCATCGGGGTCAGTCAGGTATTGACCCTATCGCGAACCTTGGGGGAAACCCATGGACAGTTAGGCGAAAGTTCGAGCAGTACAGTCTTGGCTCAGCTCGGGCGACCGTGCAGCTGTACAGCTCGCTCGGCGTTCATCTCGCCCTGTTTGTCGAAGCCAAATGTCTTCTGTGGCTGGCCGAGCAGTTCGGCTTTCTTCGCGTGGTATTCGTCGAAGGACAAGCCGCGACGATTCAGCGCCTCCAGCGCCAGTTCCCGGGTTTCTTCAGCGGTGTAGGGGCGCAATTCAGGGGAAACATGGCTGGCACATCCAGCGAGTACGGAGACCGCGAGCAGCAAGAAAGTGGCGATTAGAGGTTTCATTTTCGGCGTCCTGGCATCAGGTTCGGGGCAATGAACACAGGCTACTCGCGCCTTTATCCGAGCAGAAATCAACGCTCTCGATAGTGGCTATCGGGATTTTCCAATGCAGGCTTCATATGATGTAGCGTCCATTGAAAGTCATTGCCCTCTCCGGCGGTACCTGGCGCCCTTCGCGCACCCTGGTGCTGACCCAGGCTCTGCTGGCGCAATTAGCCGAGCAACTGTCGATCTAACCCGGCAGATTGCAGTGCAGCGCCTGATCGTGGCTGCGTTCCAGGCTGTGCAGCACCTGGAACGAGCCGAAGGTCACGGCCTTCGCCTGATGGGCGCGGATCAGCTGCCAGAAATCCTGTTCGCCGCTTTCAAACGCCTGAAACGCCGCCTCCCCCGCCTCACGGGTTTGCCATTGCAGGTAATTGAGCACCCGCCGACCGTCCTCGCTGGCCTGGATGCTGGCACTCAGAAAGCCGCTGTGATGCTGGGCCAGACGCTCGGTCTGCTGCGACAGCGCCGACACCAGCGCCAATTGTTGATGCGGTTCGATTTCGAATTCGATCAGTTGGGTGAAGCTGCGATGTTTGGCTGGCGCGTTCATGGATAGTCCCCACTCAGGTGCAAAGCGAATCTTGCGATCCGAAGACGTGCAGGGTAAAACCTCCAGTTAAGTCAAGGTCAAGGGGCAATTTTTAAATGATTACCTCGCAAAACTCCCATAAGGAGCTCAGCGTCGGCCAACTGGCGGCCCGCAGCGGCGTCGCGGTCACGGCGCTGCACTTTTATGAAACCAAGGGATTGATCAAGAGCAACCGGAACCAGGGCAACCAGCGCCGTTATCCACGGGAGATGTTGCGGCGGGTGGCGTTGATCAAGGTGGCCCAGCGCCTGGGCATTCCGTTGGCGGAGATCGGCGAGGCGCTCAAGGCCCTGCCGGACAATCGCGCACCGACGGCGGCGGACTGGCAGGTGATGTCGGCGCAGTGGAGCCGGGAGCTGGATGAGCGGATCAATCAGTTGACCTTGTTGCGGGACAAGTTGAATGGCTGCATTGGTTGCGGGTGTTTGTCGATGGAGGCGTGTCCGTTGCGTAATTTTGGCGATGTGCTGGGGGAGCGTGGGCCAGGGGCGCAGTTGCTGGAATCGGGGGTTGAGCCGAAATAGCGGCGCGGCCATCGCGAGCATCTTTTTGTGAACTTGAAACATTCCGAAGATCAAAATCAAAGGATCGCAGCCTCCTGCAGCTCCTACAATTGTTCGGCTGGAGAGCGATCTTCAATCCACAACAAGAAAAAGGGAGAACCCATCATGAGCGTTAAACCGATTCCAGAGGGTTATCACAGCATCACCCCATACCTGGGCATTCAAAAAGCAGCCGAAGCCATCGATTTCTACAAAAAGGCCTTCGGCGCCATCGAGGTCATGCGCCTGTCCATGCCCGACGGCGGCATCGGCCACGCCGAACTGCGCATTGGCGATTGCCCGATCATGCTCGGCACTCCGTGCGATCAAGGGCCGCTGAGCAATCCCGACAACTCGCCGTCGGTGGGCCTGCACCTGTACGTGACCGATGTGGACAAGTCCTACAAACAGGCGATCGACGCTGGCGGCACCGTGGTTTCCGAGGTCAAGGATCAGTTTTACGGTGACCGCTCCGGGACCTTGAAGGATCCCTATGGGCATATGTGGTTCCTGGCCACGCGTAAAGAGGACCTGACCCAGGAGCAGATCGAGCAGCGGGCGAAGGAGATGTTCCAGCAAGGATGAAATATGCGGTGCCTGAGCGGCCCTCTTCGCGAGCAAGCTCGCTCCCACAGGGGATCTTCTGTGAACCGGTGGGAGTGGGCTTGCCCCTGGCGACGATGGCCTGGCGAAACACGAAACATTTTCTTTCATATCTCCCTTCCTGATTTAGGGTGCTCATCCGTCCTATATAGATGCAGTCCTGTCGCGTAGGCAAAAGCCACGACGGGACCTTCCATTGACCTCATCGCTGCGAAGCCCGTAGCAGAGGCCTTTCATCGATATAAGACGCCCTGATCATGTCGAAGAAATCCCGCTCCAAACTCTGGTTCCTGGTCCATAGCTGGCTGGCGCTGCCGATCTGGTTTTTCGTCCTGATCGTCTGCGTGACCGGCACTCTCGCGGTGGTCAGCCAGGAGATCGTCTGGCTGGCCAACCCGCAAATGCGCGCTAGCGCCCCTGCGGACGATGCGCCGCGGCTCAATTACGACCAGATCGTCGCCGCGATCAGGCAGGCCGAGCCCGACATCATCGTCGACAGCATCAGCCGCCCCGACGAATCGCACTTCGCCCTGGACGTCGGCGTCACCTACCCCGACGGGCGGGCGCTGACGGTGTACGTCAACCCCTACACCGGTGCCATCCAGGGCCCCGCGCCGCAGTTCAACTTCCAGGCCTTCACCCGTGCCCTGCATGGCTGGTGGCTGGTGCCGTTCACCAACGGCTACAGCTGGGGCTGGTACCTGGTGTCGTTTCTCAGCCTGCCGATGCTGGCGTCCCTGGTGACCGGGCTGGTGGTGTACAAGCGGTTCTGGAAGGGTTTTTTGCGTCCGACCCTGCGCATTCGCCATGGCGCGCGGATTTTCTGGGGGGATTTCCACCGTCTCAGCGGCATCTGGTCGATCTGGTTCATCGCGGTGATTTCCGTCACCAGCACCTGGTTCCTGATCGAGGCGTTCATGTTCGACAACCAGATTTCCATCTCCACCGCGCCGGTGGCTGCCGTGGTCCCGCGGGAAAGCGTGCCGCTCACCGCCGATGGGTCGCCCACGCCGATGATCAGCCTGGAAGCGGCGATCCGCGAGGCCAAGGCACGTATCCCGGGGCTCGACGAGAGTTTCGTCAGCATGCCGGCCAATGCCTACAGCTACCTGTCGGTGGGTGGGCGCAGTTGGTACCCGCTGATGTTCCAGACCGCTGACATCAACCCCTACACCGGCGAAGTCGCCGCCACGCGCCTGCTGTCGGACCGCTCAGGCCTGGAGTTCGTCACCGAATCCATGCGTCCGCTGCACACCGGTGATTTCGGTGGTATCTGGATCAAGCTGATCTGGTGCTTCTTCGGCCTGCTGTTGAGCATGATGGTGCTCAGCGGCCTGCTGATCTGGACCAAACGCACCGCCCTGGCCACGGCCAACGCCCTCAAGCGCAGCAACAAACGCCCGCGCAACGAGCCTGCTACGGCCAACAGCCGTGAAACCACGGAGGTCAGCCCATGAGCCAGGTCGCCACTCAAGCACCCCGTTCGACCCTGAGCCGCCTCTGGCACAAATGGCGTTTCCACATCAACGTCCTGCTGTTGCTGGTGCCGCTGGGCTTCATGCCCAAATACTTCGCCGATGCTGCGCTGTTTCGCGGTGACACGGGTCTGGGCGAGCGGGAAATTGGCGAAGTCCAGGTCGGACCCTGGAGCCTGCGCCTGGCCGAACTGCGCAACGAAGCACCACGGCCCGATGGCCCGGCCGGCCACATGAAAAGCTTCAATGCCGCGCTGTGCGACAGCTGCCGCGAGCAGGTCAAGGCGACATACCTGCGCATCGGCAAGCCACGCAGCCTGCGCGCCGCCGGGGTGATTTTCTTCGGCACCCCGTACCGCATGGGCGCCATGCTGCCGATCCCGGAAAAAACCAAAGCCGACGCCGAACTGTGGATCACCATGGAAGGCTGGGACGGCTCCATGCACCAGGCATCCATTCCTCTGAGCCAGGCTTCCCCCGCCACCCTCGCCTGGCTGTCCACCCAAGGAGGCAAACCATGATCAACCCTCTTCGTCCTTTGCGCGCCGCGCTGCTGGTGCTCTGCGCCGGCTTCAGCGCAAGCGCCCTGGCCCACAACCCGATGTGCGAATGCAAGGCCATCGATGCCGAGCAGATCAAGTGCACCGGCGGTTTTTCCGACGGCAGTGGCGCACCGGGCGTGACCCTGGACGTGATCGGCTACGACGAAACCATTCTGGTGCCAGGCAAGCTCGGGGCCGACTCGACCCTGACCTTCAAGAAACCCGGGGCCGAGTTCTATGTGCTGTTCGACGCGGGCCCGGGCCATGTGGTCGAAATCGACCAGGCGGACATCGAAAGCCCATGAGTACGCCAATCACCCAAGTCGTCCGCCCGGCCGGTGCCGGCCACGAAACCCTCTACGTATTGCTGTTGTGCCTGATGATCCTGGCGGTGGCAGGTTCCGTGGTCGCCTGGCGTGGTGAGTCGCAGCAGGTGAGCAGCGTCAACAGTCATCAACTGGATGCCCGCCGCGACCTGAGCGCCTCCGAACAAGGCATCTATGCCGATCTGCGCGTGACCCTCGACGAGATTCACTTACTGCGCCAGGAACAACAGACCCTGCCGACACCTGAAACCCTCGCCGATGAAGGCTTTGCCCCCTTTGCCCAAGACGCCAGTTCGGTCAGCCGCGGTGGTCATGCCTGGCAGTTGCTCGACGCCAGGGCGTACTTCGGACAGAGCCAGAGCACCACAGTGGCCGGCTCGTTCCTGATGCGCCTGAGCGCTGACGACGACGCGCCGGACATCTGGCTCAACCGCGCCACCGACCTCAAGGCCCCCGCCGACCTCAGCGATGCCACGCTCGAAGGCGCCGGCTGGCAGCAGATCGTCGCGCAATTCGATGCCGGCGTGACCCGCCAGCACCGACACTGAACCCTCGCCTTCCTCCGAGAGAAGACCGCTTTCCCATGCCTACTTCATCGCTACGTTCTTTCCTGCGCCTGTCACTGGTCGGCCTGCTGGCCTGCCTGCTGACACCCCTGGCCAGCGCCGACCAGGCCAAGCGCCTGCGCATCGGCATCACCCTGCACCCTTATTACAGCTACGTGGCCAACATCGTCGGCGACAAGGCCGAAGTGGTGCCGCTGATTCCCGCCGGCTTCAACCCCCACGCCTACGAACCACGGGCCGAGGACATCAAGCGCATCAGCGGGCTCGACGTGATCGTGCTCAATGGCGTCGGCCATGACGATTTCGCCGACCGCATGATCGCTGCCAGTGAAACGCCGAACGTGCCGGTGATCGAGGCCAACGAAAACGTGCCGCTGCTGGCCGCTACCGGCGTTGCCGCACGCGGCGCCGGCAAGGTGGTCAACCCGCACACCTTCCTGTCGATCAGCGCCTCGATTGCCCAGGTCAACAATATTGCCCGGGAACTGGGAAAACTCGACCCGGCCAATGCCAAGACCTACACCGAGAACGCCCGAGCCTACGGCAAGCGCCTGCGCAAGATGCGCGCCGACGCCCTGGCCAAGTTGACCGAGGCGCCGAACGCCGAATTGCGCGTGGCCACGGTTCACGCCGCCTACGATTACCTGCTACGCGAATTCGGCCTGGAGGTGACGGCGGTGGTCGAGCCGGCACACGGCATCGAACCGAGCCCGAGCCAGCTGAAAAAGACCATCGACCAGCTGCGTGAGCTGGACGTGAAGGTGATCTTCTCGGAGATGGACTTCCCTTCCACCTACGTCGACACCATCCAGCGCGAATCCGGGGTGAAGCTGTACCCGCTGTCGCACATTTCCTACGGCGAATACACCGCCGACAAGTATGAAAAGGAAATGACCGGCAACCTCAACACCGTGGTGAGGGCGATTCAGGAGTCCGGGGCATGACATCGAAAGAAACCCTCCTGGCCGATGCGCAATCCCCTGTGGGAGCGAGCCTGCTCGCGAAGGCGTCCAGTCTGGCGACATCTTCATTGAATGACACAGCGCAATCGCGAGCAGGCTCGCTCCCACAGGTTTCGGGGCCGACCCTGGATTTCGCCGACGTCAGCCTGACCCTCGGGCGCACGACGATCCTCGACAAAGTCACCTTTCAGGTCCGCCCCGGCAGCGTGCATGCGCTGGTCGGCCCCAACGGTGGCGGCAAGAGTTCGCTGATCAAGACCCTGCTCGGGCAGATGCCGCACCAGGGCCGTTTGAGCCTGCAATGGCCGGGCGAGCCGGGGACGATCGGCTACGTGCCCCAGGCGCTGGAATTCGATCGTGGCCTGCCGATGACCGTGGACGATTTCATGGCCGCGATGTGCCAGCGGCGTCCGGCGTTCCTCGGTTTGAGCAAGCATTACGCAATGGCGATTGGTGAGGCGCTGGAGCGGGTCGGCATGCAGGACAAGCGCAAGCGGCGCATGGGTGCGCTGTCGGGCGGCGAACGTCAGCGGGTGTTGTTGGCGCAAGGGTTGATTCCAGCGCCGCAGCTGTTGGTGCTGGACGAACCGATGTCAGCCCTCGATGAAGCCGGCATCCGCGTATTCGAACGTTTGCTGGGCGACTGGCGGGCGGCGGGCATCACCGTGCTGTGGATCGAGCACGACCTGGAAGCGGTCGGGCGCCTGGCCGATCACGTCACCGGGCTCAACCGCCGGGTGCTGTTCGACGCCACGCCGCAACAGGCGCTGACCCCGGATCGCCTGCTGACGCTGTTTTCGACCCATCCACGGAGCCTTGCCTGATGAGTTACGAAGCCTTTCGCTTGATGGTCCAGGGCTGGGCCTCGTCGGGTTATCTGCCTGAGGCGCTGGCCTATGGATTTGTGGTCAACGCGCTGCTCGCCGGCTTGCTGATCGGCCCGGTGCTGGGTGGTTTGGGCACCTTGGTGGTGGTCAAGCGCTTCGCGTTTTTCTCCGAAGCGGTGGGTCACGCGGCGCTGACCGGCGTGGCCATCGGCATCCTGCTGGGCGAACCCTACACCGGGCCTTACGGCAGCCTGTTCGGCTACTGCCTGTTGTTCGGCATCCTGCTCAACTACCTGCGCAACCGCACGGGCCTGGCGCCGGATACCTTGATCGGCGTGTTCCTGTCGGTGTCGTTGGCGCTGGGTGCCAGTTTGCTGCTGATCCTGGCCGGCAAGATCAACGTGCACATCCTCGAAAACGTGCTGTTCGGTTCGGTGCTGACGGTCAACGGCAATGACCTGCTGGTGCTGGCCATCGTCGGTTCGCTGGTCATGGCCCTGGCCTTGCCGCTGTACAACCGCATCATGCTCGCCAGCTTCAATCCGCAACTGGCGGCGGTGCGCGGGGTGGCGGTGAAGTCCCTGGATTACCTGTTCGTGATCCTGGTGACGCTGATCACCGTCGCCGCAGTGAAAGTCATTGGCGCCATCCTGGTCGGCGCGCTGTTGGTGATACCGGCCGCGGCCGCACGCTTGCTTAGCCAGTCGCTGAAGGGCTTCTTCTGGTGCTCGGTGCTGATCGCCACGGTGAGCACGCTGTGCGGGATTCTCGCGCCGATCGTCTTCGACCTGCCGATCCCGTCCGGTGCCGCGATCATCCTCGTGGCCGGTATCGCCTTCGCCCTGGCCGCCATCGCGCGCGGCGTCGTCCCCAGCCTCAAAGGGAACCTTGGATAAATGTCATTTTCTCTGCGACAACTGACCCTGGCCCTCGCCCTGTGCGGGCTCGCCACCACAACCTTGGGCGCTGACGGCAGCAAACCGCTGCGGGTGCTGGCCTCGTTACCCATCACCTACGGCCTGGGCGAAGTGTTGCTCAAAGGCACTGACGTCAGCCTTGAACGCGCGGCGCCCGCCAATCTGCCGGGCAGTCGCCAGACCGCCTACTTCACCGGCCGTGGTGCCCCGGCGCTGGCTAAATTGGCGACCGACGCCGATGCGGTGATCGGCTTGCGTTCACTGTGGCCGGACGATCCGCTGTACCCGATCTCCCGGCGCAGCAACATCCGCATCATCGAAGTCGACGCCGCCCGACCGGTGGATGGTGCCCTGCCCGGCATTGCCGTGCAGCCGGGCAATCAGGTCGATGGCTTGAACAGTCAGCCGTGGCTGGCCAGCAACAACATGGGACGCATGGCCGACGTGATGGCGGCGGACCTGGTGCGCCTGGCCCCCACGGCCAAGCCTGCGATCGAGGCGAACCTGGCGGCGCTGAAACAGCGTTTGCTCAAGCTCAGCGCCGCCAGCGAAGCGCGCCTTGCGGCCGCCGACAACCTCAGCGTGATGAGTTTGAGCGATCACTTTGGCTACCTGATTGGCGGGCTCAACCTGGAGTTGGTAGGGCTGGATGCACGACCGGATGCCGAGTGGACACCTGAGGCACTGAAGACCTTGACGGCGACGCTCAAGGACAACGACGTGGCGGTGGTGTTGCATCATCGGCAGCCGTCGGACGCGGTGAAAACGGCGGTCACCGAGGGTGGGAGTCGGTTGGTGGTGTTGAGTGTCGATGCTGCTGATCCGGTGGCCGAACTGGAAGGGGATGTGGATCTGGTGATCAAGGGATTGAGCGGCGCCTAACTGTAGGAGCCCGGCTTGCCGGCGAAGGCGTCCTTGAACGTTGCGCTGGTCTTTCGGACGCCTTCGCCGGCAAGCCGGGCTCCTACAGGTCCGCGGCGGCCACCGATTCACGCGCTGCACAACCCATTGTAGGAGCTGGCTTGCCAGCGAAGAGGCCCGCAAGGACGCCTTCGCCGGC
>Ga0160432_100734_pt1 | contig 16367 bp, 14 predicted proteins | sample HID1971M_E0MG_FD_108250 | JGI IMG/M metagenome (GOLD analysis project Ga0160432, IMG submission 108250) | Enriched millipede-associated microbial communities from UW Madison campus, WI, USA - HID1971M_E0 MG | ecosystem: Host-associated > Arthropoda: Insects > Digestive system > Unclassified ... | reverse complement strand
GCGCAAGTTCAAAGAAGCGCTCGACAAGAAGAACGCTCAGCACCGCGAGGGTGAGTCGCACATGGACGGCGATTCCGCCATCCACGGCACGCACGGGGCAGTGACCAAGCGCGAGTTCCGCCGCAAGAGCGGGTAGGAGTCCCGAGGTGTGACATGAGCGACTTCCGCGAGAGCATCCCCGACGACGATCGGGACGTGCCGCTCGACGACGACACCGAGTTCGAACTCCCGCCCGCCACGCTCGATCCCCTCGAGGCCATCGAGGACGAGGTCGACGAGCAGGAGTTCGAGGAGCACGAGTCGGCGATCGAGGCGGGAGAGATCGAACCCGGCGCATGAGCGTCGACGGGCGCGGGAGTCATCCCGCGCCCGTCGTGTCTCACCGGGCGAGCGTCTGCTCGCGCTCGCGTGCGCGGAGCTCCTTGGCGGCGGCCTCGGCGACCGCGGCCTCTTCGAGCCCCTGGACGCCCACCGCAGCGGTGTCGGCGGACATGCCGTCGTGCCCGTCGCCCGACAGCGTCGTCTCGTCGAAGGGCAGCTCCCCCGCCAGCACGCGGCGTGCGCGGGCCGGGTCGAACTGCTTCGTCCACGTGCCGATGAGCACCGTGGCCACGGCGTTGCCGGTGAAGTTCGTGAGGGCGCGGCCCTCCGACATGAACCGGTCGATCCCGACGATGACGCCCACGCCGTTGACGAGATCCGGCCGGTAGGCCTGCAGTCCTCCGGCCAGCGTCGCGAGCCCTGCGCCGGTGACCCCCGCGGCGCCCTTGGACGCGATGATCATGAACACCAGCAGGCCGATCTGCTCGCCGATCGACATCGGCGCCCCCATGCCGCTCGCGATGAACAGCGACGCCATCGTCAGGTAGATGGCCGTGCCGTCGAGGTTGAACGAGTACCCGGTGGGGACGGTGATCCCCACCACCGGCTTCGAGACGCCGAGGTGCTCCATCTTGGCGATGAGGCGGGGCAGCGCGGACTCCGACGACGACGTGCCGACGATGAGCAGGTACTCGCGGGCGAGGTACTTCACGAGGCTGAAGATGCTGACGCGCGTGACCGCCCACAGCAGCGTGCCCAGGACGCCCACGATGAACACGATGCACGTGATGTAGAACGCGACCATCAGCGTGCCCAGCGCCCAGATCGCGGCGACGCCGGTGTTGCCGACGACGGCGGCGATGGCGCCGAACGCGCCGATGGGGGCGAGCCAGAGGATCATGCCGAGGATCCGGAAGACGAGCGCCTGGAGGTGCTTCACGGCGTTCATGATCGGCGCACCCTTGTCGCCCATCTGCTGCAGGGCGAAGCCGACGAGCAGCGCGATGAAGAGCACCTGCAGCACGCTCTCGCCCGTGAAGGCCGAGAAGAACGTCGTGGGGATGATCCCGAGGACGAACTCCTGCGTGGTCTTGGCCTCGCTCGTCGCCTCGTAGGTCGAGTTCGCCATGTTGAGGCCTTCGCCGGGGTGCAGCAGGTTCCCGACGACGAGGCCGATGGCGAGCGCGAACGTCGACATCACCATGAAGTACAGCAGCGCCAGGCCGCCGATCTTGCCGACGGTGGCGGCCTTGGCGATGGAGCCGACGCCGACCACGATCGTGCAGAAGATGATCGGCGCGATCATCATCTTGATGAGGGCGACGAAGCCCTCGCCGAGCGGTTTGAGCGCGACCCCGACGTCGGGCCACACGAGTCCGACGATCGCCCCGAGCGCGACGGCGACGATCACGGCGAGATAGAGCCAGGTGTGCTTGTCCCACGCCTGCTTGCCGCGCCTCCAGTTGAAGCCGGGGAGCGTGAACGACGTGGTGCGGGTCGAGAGAGCCATCATTGCCTCCTGCGGTGGGAACTTCGGTGTGTCCGCGGCGTCGCCTCCGGTGCGACGCCTCCACAGCGTGCGCCCCACGGTCCGCACGGCGCGATTTGCGGTCTTATTGGTCGCGCCCCGAGGCTCGCTCCGCGGCCCGTGGGCGGGGAGGATGGATGCCGGGCATCGACGAGGAGGGCCATGTCATCGCGGACGCAGCAGGGCGGGAGCGCGGCATCCCGCGTGTTCCTCGTCGTGTCGCTGTCGGCGGCCGTCATCGTCGCGGTCCTGGCGATCGCACTCGTCCTCGACGCCGAGCGGTCGGAGCGCAGCGAGGCCGAGGAGGTCACGCGCGCCGTCGCGGAGTCGCTGGCCGCGCTTCCCGAGGTCGGCGAGGCGCTCGGCGCCGCCGACGCGTCGACGCGGCTGCAGCCGGTGGCCGAGGAGGTCACGACGCGCGCGGGCGTCGACTTCGTCACGATCATGACGCCGGACGGGATCCGGGTGACGCACCGCGATCCGATGCAGATCGGCCGCCACTACCTGGGCACGATCCCGCAGACGCCGTCGGCGTACACCGAGGAGTTCACGGGCACGCTCGGCCCCTCGGTGCGCACCATCGTGCCGGTGACGGTCGACGGGGAGGTCGCCGGCTGGGTGTCGGTCGGCGTCACGATCGGGAGCATCTGGTCGAAGATCGTCCCGCGACTGCCGTTCGTGGTGTCGATCGTGTTCGCGCTGCTCGCCGCCGGCCTCGTAGGGGCGTGGCTCGCCCGTCGGACCACGCGGCGCGTGGCCGGCGATCTGCCGGCCGGGACGATCCGGGACGCCGTGGCGTCGTACGAGTCGGTGCGGACGCTCGGCGAGGCGCTGCGCGCGCAGACGCACGAGCACGGCAACCGCATGCACACCGCCGTGTCGCTGCTCGAGCTCGGCCGCACGTCCGAGGCCATCGAGATCCTCACCGAGACGTCGCGCCAGAGCCAGGACCTGGTCGACCAGGTGGCCGCCCGCCGCGGGGGCGATCCGACGGTAGGCGCCCTGCTGCTGGGCAAGGCGGCGCAGGCGCGCGAGCGCGGGATCGAGTGGTCGGCCGAGATCGACCCGCACGCGCCGCGCAGCGTGCTTTCGCCCGTCGACGCGGTGTCGGTCGTCGGCAACCTCATCGACAACGCGATGGATGCCGCCGCCGCAGGCTCACCGCCGCGCTGGGTCCGCGTGGTGTTCGCGTCGACCGGGACCGCGCCGGCCGGCCTGCGCCTGGAGGTGTCCGACAGCGGGACCGGCGTGCACCCTGCGCACCGCGAGCGCATCTACGAGCACGGCTTCTCGACGAAGGCCACCGGGCCGGAGGGACGCGGCGTCGGCCTCGCACTCGCCCGGTCGGTGGTCGAGGACGCCGGCGGCGGGCTCGAACTGCGCGAGGACCCCACGACCTTCGTCGTCACGCTGCCGGCGAGGCCGTCATGATCCGCGTGCTGCTCGTCGACGACGATGCGCTGACACTCGAGCTGCACCGCGACTACGTGGGCCGGCTGGACGGGTTCCTGGCCGTCGCGGAGTGCTCGAGCGCGCACGCCGCGATCGATGCCGTCCTGGACCGCGGCGACGAGATCGACCTCGTGCTGCTCGACGTGACGATGCCCGACGGCACGGGACTCGACGTGCTGCGGCACGTCCGCGCCCGGGGCTCGGCCGTCGACGTGATCGCGATCACGGGCGTCCGCGACGCCGACGTCGTGCGGCAGATGGTGTCGCTCGGTGTGGCCCAGTACCTCGTGAAGCCCTTCACGTTCGCGACCTTCCGCGAGCGCCTGGAGCAGTATCGCGAGTACCGGCGCCGTGCCGTGCAGGCCGCGGGGGCGCCGACGCAGGCCGAGATCGACGCGCTGCTCGGGGCGCTGCGGCCGGCCGTGCCGGTACCGCTCCCCAAGGGGCTGTCGGCCGAGACCCTCGCGCGGGTCAGCGACGAGGTGCGGATGCGCGGCCCGGTCTCGGCTGTGGAGGCCGCCGACCGGCTCGGCATGTCGCGTGTCGCGGTGCGCCGGTATCTGGAGCACCTGGTCGCCGAGGGACGCGTCCGGCGGGCCGCGCGCTACGGTACGCGCGGACGACCGGAGTCGGAGTACGCGTGGGTGCTGACCGGGCCCGCGGAGGGCCCGGCGCATCCGGGCTGACGCGTCGCCGCGGTCAGCCGACCCGGGAGCGCGAGCGCACGTCACCGCGCCCGCCGATGAGCACGTAGTGGTCGTGCTTGGCCACGCGGCCGTCCCCCGCGGTGCGCCCGCGCAGACGCCGCCACACCCACGGCAGGGCGTCGCGGCGCAGCCACGTGCCCTGCACGACGGGGTCGTCGTCGGCGTGGAGCGCGGCGTCGAGGTCGCCGAGCGCCTCGGCGTCGGGCACGCCCAGCGCCTCGGCGGCGCGGTAGGCCAGGAACCGGTGCCCGCGCGAGCGCAGGTGCACCTTGTCGTCCGCCCACAGGTCGAGGTCGCCGATCGCGGGCACTCCATCGGTGTCGAGGAACACGGCGGTGTCGAGCAGCGTCGCCCCCGTCTCCTCCGCGATGCGCCGCAGCTCCGAGGCGAACACCGCGAACCGCCGGGCGAAGATCGCCGCCGCACGACGGGCCGGGAGGAAGGGCGTCACGAGGAGCACGTCGATGCCGGCATCCCGAAGCCTCCGGACCGCTCCCGCGACCTCCGCCGCGACACCGACCGGGTCGACGCGGCGGGCGACGAGGTCGTTCGCGCCGATGAGCACCGACACCAGGTCGGGGCGCAGCGCGAGCGCCTGCGGCACCTGCTCGTCGACGAGCCGGCGCACGGTGCGGCTGCGCACGGCGAGGTTGGCGTAGCGGAACGGCTCGTCGCCGCTGCGGGCGTGCGCGAGCAGCTGCACGAGCCGGTCGGCCCAGCCGCGGTACTCCCCCGCCGGCATGCGCGACGTGTCGCACAGCCCCTCGGTGATGGAGTCGCCGAGGGCGACGAAGCGCGACCACGCGCGGGGCTCGGACGGCGCGGGCGCCGAGGGCCGTGTGGCACCGCCGCGCGGCAGTGCGTCGTCGATGGGCCGCAGCGTCCGCGCCTCGTCGTAGTACCCCACGAGACGCCGGCACACGGCATCCCACGTCCGCTCGCGCACCGACTCCCCCGCGGCGGCCGCGAACGCCCGCCGCTTGCCCTCGTCGCCGACGAGGTCCGCCACGCGGCTCCGCAGGTCGGCGAGGTCGCCGGGACGATAGAGCCAGCCGTCGACGCTCGACCGCACCAGATCGACCGGTCCGCCGACGCCGGTCGCGACGACCGGCACGCCGCTGGCGAGCGCCTCCTGGATCGTCTGCCCGAAGGTCTCGCTCTCGCCGGGGTGGACGAACACGTCGAAGCTCGCGAGCGCCTCGGCGAGCGCGACGCCGGTGAGGTGACCGGTGAACACCGCGTCCGGCAGCGCCCGCTCCAGGGCCGGGCGCGCGGGACCGTCGCCCACGATCACGAGCCGCACGCAGGCCAGACCGGCGAGCGCCGCGAGGTCCTCGACCTGCTTCTCCGGCGCGAGCCGGCCGACGTACCCGACGACGAGCTCGCCGGGGGCCGTGCGGGCGCGCCACGCGTCGCTGCGGCGCTCCGGCCCGAACCGTGCGGTGTCGACGCCACGCCCCCAGCGGCGCAGCCGGTCCACGCCCAGACCCTCCAGCTGCCGCAGCGACGCCGTGGACGGCGCGAGGGTGAGCGTGGCGCGCCGGTGCAGGCGGGCGACGTGACGGCCGACGAGAGCGGAGGCCTGCGGCATCCCGTACTTCTCCGCGTACGCGGCGACATCGGTCTGGTACACGGCGACGGTCGGCACGCGCAGCGCGTCGGCCGCCGCGACCCCCTGCCAGCCGAGGACGAACGGCGAGGCGAGGTGCACGACATCGGGCCGGAACTCCCGCAGGATCGCGGTGAGGCGGGCGGCGCGTGCGAACACCACGCGGACGTCGGGGTACGACGGCAGCGGCACCGACCGCAGCAGCTCGGTGCGCGCGCCGTGCAGATCGGTCGTGATCTCGCCGGCGCGCGGCGCGATCACGAGGGTCTCGTGGCCTTCCGCGGCGAGGTGACGCAGGACGTGGAGCACCGACCCCGTCACCCCGTTCATGTGGGGCAGGAACGATTCGGCGAGAAGTGCGACTCTCACGGTCCCAGCGTGACGGCCCCGGGACGGCGGGATGCCGCGAACCGGCGCGCTCACGGAAGTGTTCACCCGATGCACCGCGGCAGGTCACCGGACGTGCCCCGTTCGGTCGCCGTTCACCGCCGGCCGGTACCAAGGAGGGGTGGTCGAGGATCTGCTGACCGAGGTCGCGCGCAGCGCGTGGGCGCTGCCGCTGCTGTTCGTGCTCGTGCTCGGTGATGCGTTCCTCGTCGTGATCCCCGGCGAGGCGGCCGTGACCGCCCTGGGCGCGCTCGCGGTGTCGCAGGGCGAGCCGATGCTCGCGGCGATCGTGCTCGTGGCGGCCGCGGCCGCCCTCGCGGGCGACGCCGCCTGCTATCTCGTGGGGCGCACCATCGGCCTGGAGCGGTGGCGGTGGATGCGGGCACCGCGTGCGCAGGCCGCCTTCGCCTGGGCGCGCGTGCGGCTGGAGCGCCGCGCGGCCCTCGTGCTGTTCACGGCGCGGTTCATCCCCTTCGCCCGCCTGGCCGTCAACCTGACGGCCGGCGCGACCCGGCTGCCCGCACCGCGCTACCTGGCGGTGGCGGGGCTCGCGGCACTCGCGTGGGCGCTCTACCAGGCGCTCGTCGGCGCCGCCGTCGCCGCGCTCGTGCCCGGCGGTCCGGTCGTGGCGGTCGTCGTCTCGGTCGTCTTCGCGGTGGGACTGGGCCTGGCGATCGACGCCGTGCTCGCGCGGCGGCTCGGGGCGGCGCGCCCGCCGCAGGCGTGACGTCGGATGTCGTCGCCGCACGACAGGATGAGGGCATGGCACAGGAGATCACCGCCGGCTACGACGACGCGTTCCTCGGCATCGAGGTGCCGCTGCCGCTGCCCCGCCCCGCGGACGGACGCGAGACGGCGGAGCTGACGTATCCGCGCTTCACGGTGCTGCTCGACCCCGCGCGGCGTCTGGCCGCGGTGACCGGGGTCAACATCGACGGCGCGACGCTGCTCGACCTGCCCCGCACCGGGCAGTGGCGTCTGGACCCACGGGTCCCCGCCGACGACCAGGCGGGGCCGGCCGTCTACGCCGACAACGACCTCGACCGCGGACACCTCGTGCGCCGGCGAGACCCGGGCTGGGGCACGCCCGCCCAGGCGCGCGCGGCCACGGCGGCGACGTTCGTCTACCCGAACGCCGCCCCGCAGGCGAGCGGGTTCAACCAGTCCAAAGAACTGTGGCTCGGCCTCGAGGACCACGTGTTGGAGTTCGCGGATGCCGCCGACGAGCGCCTCGCCGTGTTCACCGCCCCGGTGCTGGCAGGCGACGATCCCGCGTATCGCGGCATCCGGATCCCCCGCCGGTTCTTCAAGGTCGCGGCGTGGACCACACCGGTCGACGGGGCACCGCAGCTCGCCGCCGCGGGCTTCGTGCTCGACCAGTCCGCACTCATCGACGTCGTCCGGGGGGCGCTGGCGGTTCCGCCGCTCGGCGCGTTCCGGACGTTCCAGGTGCCGATCGCCGACATCGCGGCGCTCTCGGGGATCGACCTCGGCGCGCTCGTCGCCGCGGACGTGCTGCCGCCCGCCGAGCCCGAACGCGCAGAGGTGCGCGGAGAAGACGGCTGGCGTCTTCTCCGCGCACCGGAGGATGTGTTCCTGGGCTGACGCCCTCGGGTCACTCGCCCGACAGTCCGCCCAGCAGGTGTCCGAACGAGCGGCCCTCGCCGAGATAGTTCGCCGGGTCGAACGGGTCGCTGTCCTTGGCAGGCTCGCGGCGGGCGATGGCCTCGGCGAGCTCGCGCGCACCGCGGTCGACGCGCTCGGCGAGCGGTGCGACGTTGTCGGCGCTCGCGCCCCAGTCGCTCGATGCCGCGAACACGCCCGTCGAGACGGGCTCGGCGTGCAGGTACGTGAACAGCGGGCGGATCGCGTAGTCGATCGCCAGCGAGTGGCGCGCCGTGCCGGCGTTGGCGCCGATGAGCACCGGCTTGCCGGTGAGCGCGTCGGGGTCGAGCACGTCGATGAACGACTTGAACAGCCCCGAGTAGCTCGTCGAGAAGATCGGCGTGACGACGATGAGCGCGTCGGCCGAGACGACCGCGTTGATCACCGACTCCAGCGCGGGCGGCGCGAAGCCGGTCAGCAGGTTGTTCGTGATGTCGTGCGCGTAGTCGCGCAGCTCGAACACGTCGACCTCGATCTCGATGTCGCGCTCCGACAGCTGCTTGGCGGTCGCCGCGGCGAGCCGGTCGGCGAGCATGCGGGTGGACGACGGGTTCGACAGGCCGGCCGAGACGACGGCGATCCGACGCGCGGTCATGTCACGCCTCCTTCCGGCCGAGGCCGAACGCGGCGCCCGCGGGGGCGGCCGCACCGGCGTCCTGGTAGGGCGAGCCGGCGGTGAGGTTGTCGCCGCGGTTGGCGCCGGGCACCGCCTGGCGGGCGGGGCCGTCGCCGTACTTCGCCTTCACGAGACCGGCGTGGGTCGGCGCGTCCGGAACCTCCGCAGGGCGGTCCTTCTGCAGCTCCTTGCGCAGCACCGGCACGACCTCGCCACCCAGGATGTCGAGCTGCTCGAGCACGGTCTTCAGGGGCAGCCCGGCGTGGTCGACGAGGAACAGCTGGCGCTGGTAGTCGCCGAACGTCTCGCGCATGGCGGCGTAGCGGTCGATGACCTGCTGGGGCGAACCCACCGTGAGCGGCGTCATCTCGCTGAAGTCCTCGAGCGACGGGCCGTGGCCGTAGACCGGCGCGTTGTCGAAGTACGGGCGGAACTGGTTCACCGCGTCCTGCGACTTCGCCGCCATGAACACCTGCCCGCCGAGCCCGACGATCGCCTGCTCGGGCGTGCCGTGGCCGTAGTGCGCGTAACGCTGGCGGTACAGCTGGATGAGGCGCTGGTAGTGCTCCTTGGGCCAGAAGATGTTGTTCGCGAAGAAGCCGTCGCCGTAGTACGCGGCCTGCTCGGCGATCTCGGGCGTGCGGATCGAGCCGTGCCACACGAACGGCGCCACGCCGTCGAGCGGACGCGGGGTCGCCGTGAAGCCCTGCAGGGGCGTGCGGAACTGGCCCTCCCAGTCCACGACGTCCTCACGCCACAGGCGGTGCAGCAGGTTGTAGGCCTCGATCGACAGCGGCAGGCCCTGGCGGATGTCCTTGCCGAACCACGGGTAGACCGGGCCGGTGTTGCCGCGGCCGAGCATGAGGTCCATGCGGCCGTCGGCGACGTGCTGGAGCATCGCGTAGTCCTCGGCGATCTTCACCGGGTCGTTCGTGGTGATCAGCGTCGTCGCGGTCGACAGGATGAGGCGCTCGGTCTGTCCGGCGATGTACGCCAGCGTCGTCGTGGGCGACGACGACCAGAACGGCGGGTTGTGGTGCTCGCCGATGGCGAAGACGTCCAGCCCCACCTCTTCGGCGTGCTTGGCCAGGGTCACCGCGTTGCGGATCTTCTCGGCCTCACTCGGGGTCTTGCCCGTCGTGGGGTCCTCGGTGATGTCGCTCACCGAGAAGATGCCGAACTGCATGCCCTGCCAGGTGGTGCTCTCGCTCACGATCGCTTCTCCGCTTCCCCTTTTGTGAAGGTCTATGCAAATGAATGTATCTCGTGCAACGCGTGCGTTGCCAACTTATTCCCCGGATCTCACCCGGCGTCGGCGAACAGGTCCAGCATGTCGCGCGCGAGCTGGTGCGGCGCGGTCTCGCACGGCGCGTGGCCGGTGGGGTACGTCGCGACGCGCGCGCCGATGCGGGCGGCGTACTCGTCGTGCTGGGCCTGCGGCCACAGGTCCTGGTCGCCGACGGCGATGAGCTTCGGGATGCCGGCGGCCGCGACCTCGCCCGTCATGTCGGGCGTCGTCATCATGAGTCCGACGACGTCGTCGATGCACGCGCGTCCCGTGACGCCGAGGCGCTCGCGCACGAACGCGATGCGGCCGGGTGGGGTGCGATTCAGGTTGTAGCGGATGCCCCACAGGATGAGTCCCGCCGCCCGGTGCGGCGACATGTCCGAGATCGGTCCGATGTGCTTCACCCCGCGGAACACCTGGCCCGTCGCCGGCGGGGCCGACATCAGCGTGAGGCTGCGGAACAGGTCGGGGCGCGCCACGAGGGCGAGCTCGGTGACGACGCCCGCGAAGCTGTAGCCGAGGACGTGGGCGGGACCGCCGTCCTCGAGGATCGCGACGAGGTCGTCGACGAACAGCGGGTAGTCGTAGTGCTCGCGCGGCGGGATCAGGCGGTGGGGACCGGCATCCACGGATCCGTAATGACCCGCGATGTCGTAGGACTCCACGCGATACCCCGCCGCTGCGAACAGCGGGAACATCAGGACGAAGTCCTCCTTCGAACCGGCGACGCCGGGCACCAGGACCACGCGAGGGGCGTCCGGATCTCCGAGCCGCACGCGCGCGAGGCCGCCGCTGGGAGCCGGGAACACGTCCCGCTCGGTGCCGTCGGGAAAGACGTGCCAGTCGAAGTCGGGGAGGGCCTGGTCGCGCTGCAGCGCGTCGTCGATCGTCGTCATCGCGCCTGCGACACTACCGCTCGGGCAGACCCTCCAGCTCCTCCTGGCGCGGCGCGTAGTCGATGTGCCCGCCGTCGGCGGTGAACGCCTGCACCGGCCGGCGCGCCGACCACGGCGTCCACCCCGGGTCGCCGTCGACCACGAACGACACCCACGCGCCGTGCATCGCGTCGGCGAGCGCTTGCGGGCCGGCGGGGCCGCCGATGCCGATCGCATCGGGCTCGGCGAGCCGGTCGAACACGAAGCCGAGCTCCATGACGTGCGCCGCGCCGAGGCGGTCGACAGGGCTCTTCCAACGGAACTCGTACACCCACGTGGGCGCGGCGCCCGCGGCCGAGGTGCGGCTGTCGGCGAACCTCGTGATCGGGCCGCGCAGCAGCATGTCGGTCATGATCTCGCCGAGCACCTCGCCCGGGAGCGCGCCGGGGCGTCGCCTGCGGTGCGCGCGGACGACGCGGGACGGCACGCGTGCGGCCAGGCGCGCGAGCGTCACGGTCAGCCAGCCGGGTCTGTCGACCGCGCCCGAGGGCACGAGCCACAGGCGATACTCCTCGCTCGTCGAGCCGATGAGCACAGGGACACCGCGGCCCTGCCCCGCGATGAGCGCATCGAGGGGGTTGCGCGGCACGGCGTCGCCGCCGATGGCGAGCGCCACGGTCGGGCCGCCGCCGAGCGGCGAGCCGCCGGCCGCGACCTCGGTCTGCTGCGCGACGAGGTCGTCCGCCGGGACGGCCGCGAACCCCGACCGCGTCGCGGGCACCGTGAGCCGCTTCGCGATCGCGCGCGTCATGCGACCGGCCTTCTTCGGCGGCTGTGCGACGAGCGGCCCCGACTGCAGGATCGCCCGGTCGAACAGCTCGCCGGCATGCGGCAGCGCGAGCAGGGCGGTGAGAGTGTTGGCGCCCGCCGAGTGCCCCATCGCCGTCACCCGGGCGGGGTCGCCGCCGAACGCGGCGATCTCGCGGCGCACCCAGCGCAGCGCCGCCTGCTGATCGAGCACGCCGAGGTTCTGCGGCACGTCGCCGAGCACCGCGAAGCCCTCCTGCCCCAGCCGGTACTGGATGGACACGAACACGATCCCGTGGCGTGCGAACCTCTCGCCGTCGTACGTGGGCAGCGCGGCCGCGCCGCGCGTGAGCGCACCGCCGTGCACGAACACCAGCACGGGCAGCGCGGCGCCCGGACCGCGATCGGCGGGAGTCCACACGTTGACGGTGAGGATGTCGTCGCCCGGCACCTCGACCGAGGCGAGGTACCGCGCGATCGCGGGCGCGTACGGACGCTGCGGGGCGGTCGGGCCGAAGGCCGCGGCGTCCCTCTCCCCCTCCCACGCCGCTGCCGGGGCCGGAGGACGGAACCGCAGGTCGCCGACGGGCGGAGCCGCGTACGGGATGCCGAGGAAGCGGTCCAGCGCGCCCTCGCGCGTTCCGCGCACGGCGCCGGTCGAGACGGTCACGATAGGACGCGCGGCCTCTGTCGTCGTTCCTGTCATGGTGGCGGCATCCGTCATGTCATCCCCTTCGCGCGGCACCCTCGGCACGCTCGCACTCAGATTCAGGCAGCGCGGGACTCGGTGTCAAGCAGAGATGCCGCACGGCCCGCATCCGAAGACACGGGCCGTGCGGGATTCGGGCGTCAGCCCTGCGGCTCGGCGACCGGCGCCGGCGCGACGGCGACAGGGGCCTCCGGCAGTGCGGCGGGGGCGGCAGGGGCCGGGCCGGGCGCCACCGGAACGGCGGGCGCGGCAGCCGCGGGTGCTGCCCCGGCCGGCGCGGCGGGGGCGCCGACCGGTGCGGCGGGCGCGCCGACCGGTGCGGCGAGGACAGGTGCGGGAGGCATGGGCGCGCCGGGCGCCGGCGCGGCGACGGGAACCGGGATGCCCGCCGCGTTCGCCGCCGGTGCCACGGGCACGGTCGGGACCGGCGCGCCGTCGGCGGCGACCGGGAACGGGGCGTGGGGGTCGTACAGCGGTGCGGACCCCTCGCGCCGCACGGTCGCGGCGGCGATGAAGTACTGCACGAGCCCCACGATCGAGAGCACGACACCGGCGGCCAGCGGGTACCAGAACACGTTGTACGTGTACTCGCCGTTCTCGTCGGGCTGGGCGAAGGCGACCTGGAAGAACGGGATCGCGGCGCCGACCACGAACACGCCGGCCCACAGCACGACCATCCAGCGCAGCCGCTTCAGCGACGTCTGCTGCATGGCGCCCTTCTTGTCGGGCTTCGCGGGAAGGAGCCCCTGGTGCTTGCGGGTGACGAGCGCGAAGACCAGCGCCAGGATCAGGAAGACGACCGCGACGGCCAGCACGATCAGCCAGCCGACGAACGCCGGGTCGGTCAACGGCGAGACGGGCACGGTCGCGAGATAGGCGTTGTACTCGTCGGCGCTCGCCGAGTAGGCGTCCATGGCGGCGGACAGATCGGTCTCGGCCTGCGAGAGCGCGTCGGGGTCCTCGGCGTCGAACGCGCCGACGATGTCGCCCGCGGCGACCGCCATGTCGCCGGCCTCGCCCGCGAAGTCCTCGGCGTAGCCGGCGAGCTCGGTGTCGGCGGCCTCGTCCGCGATCGACTGGAACTCGGTCTGCGCGGACTCTGCGGCCGTCTGGAAGGTCTCCGCGGCGGCCGCGGCATCCTCATTCGACGCCGTCTGGTCCGAGTAGACCGTCGCGAACGTGTCGACGGCCGCACTGAGCGACGTGTCGACCGCGATCAGATCATCCATCGAGTCCGCCCACGCGGGCCCGCTCGCGCCGACGGCGAGCATCACACCCGCCACGACAGCTGCCACGGTCACTCGCGCACGAGTCGCGACTCCGGCCATCCTGCATCCTCCTCGAGCCGCTTCCGCGGCACATCCTTCAGCTCGCGACGGGTCCGCCGCGGACCGACCCTATGGGAAAGCTGAGAAAACGCCGAATCCGTGACGACGGCGTGTCGCACGCCCCGAGGCGCGCCGCGCGGACCTCCATCGACGGCACCACGCGACGCGGTCGCCTAGTCTGGTCTGCGCCCGGAGGTGACCATGACCGGCCACAACGCCAGACCCCCGGCGACCGCCCCGACCGGTGCGATCGCCCGCCCACGCCGCCGAACCCCGTTCTGGGACAACGCCCGCTTCGCCTGCATCGTGCTCGTCGTGCTCGGACACGCCGTGCAGCGGCTGACCTACGACTCCGACATCGCGCTGAGCGTCTACCTCGTCGTGTACGCGTTCCACATGCCCGCGTTCGCGATCATCTCGGGGTACTTCTCCAAGTCCGACGCACCGACGAAGACGCAGATGGCGCGCGTGGTCACCGACATCCTCGTGCCGTACCTCGTGTTCGAAGGCCTGTGGACGCTCACGAAGTGGCTCGTCGAAGGCCGCGCGAACCCGAACATCACCGAGCCGTCGTGGACGCTGTGGTTCCTGCTCGCGCTCGGCATCTTCCGGGTCGTGCTGCCCTACCTGGCACTGCTGCGCTGGCCGCTGCTGTGGACCGTGGTGATCTCGATCGGCGCCGGCTACCTGCCCAACATCGACTCGACCTTCTCGCTCTCGCGCACCCTCGGCCTGCTCCCCTTCTTCACGCTCGGCTGGTGGCTCAACGAGCACGACGTCGTCGCGCGGCTGCAGCTGCTGGTGCGCCGGCCGTGGTGGGTCTTCGCGACGGGTCTGGGCCTGTTCGCCGTCGCGGCGTGGGCGGCGTGGTTCTTCGTCGACGAGTGGCGCGACATGAATCTGCGCGAGTGGCTGTTCTACGACGAGAACTACGCCTCGATCGGCGGAACGCAATGGTGGGCCGGCGGCGTGCGCCTGGCCCTCATGCTCGTCGCGCTCGTGCTGGCGACGGCGTTCTTCGCCCTCGTGCCCCGTGGCTCGCACTGGTGGACGCACTTCGGGCAGTACACGATGTACGTCTATCTGCTGCACTCGTTCGTGCTCTACCCGTTCCGCGAGAACGGCCTGCTGCGCAACGCCGAGCCCACGTGGCTGTGGCTGCCGCTGGTCATCGTGGGCTCGGTGCTCATCGCGCTCGCGCTGGCCACGAAGCCGGTGCGGCGCGTGTTCCGGCCGCTCGTCGAACCGCGGCCGGCGTGGCTCTTCGCCGATCGCACGCTGGCGCGGCGCGAAGGGCGCCGCAGCGACCCGACCGGCTCGCGGCGTCCGCGGGAGCAGGTGCGCGCTGCGCGCGGCGGATCCGGGATGCCCCGGCCCGATCCTCGACAGAACGGCTGAGCGGTCTGCGACATCCCCTGGCGATCAGGGGTTGTGCGGCGCGCCCGTAGCCCATATGTTAACGGCGAATCACATTGGTCCTGGATGGATCGAAGGTGCGGGAGCGACGTCGAAGGTGTCGTCGCGGCGTGGTCCATCCCTGTCTGGAAGCAGGTTTCCCCATGCCTGAAATGAGCAGGCGCTCCGTCCTGACCCTCGGGGCCGCACTCGGCCTCGCGGGCGTCGCCATCCCCCGGGCGGCCTGGTCGTGGTCCCCCGTCGGGTCCGTCCTGGGCAGCGGCGCCGGCACGGACCCGCAATGGGTCTGGGACGACGAGATCGACCGCATCATGGCGACCGTCATCGACTCCGGCCAGGTGCCCGCCGTCAACGCCGCCATCGGGTCCTGGGTGAACAACAATCAGCCCGTACCGGCGGGGCTCCCCGCCGACCTGACCGGCTTCCTGCAGCGCAGCACCGCCATGCCCGCGTGGGCCGACATGGCCAAGCTGCGGCGGGCCGCCGACTTCAACCGGCGCAAGGACACGTACCTGTTCCTCATCTACGGCCTCGGCGGCGGCATCATGAGCACCGTCATCCCGCGCGAGGCGAAGTCCGTCTACTGGTCCAAGGGCGGGGCCGACATGCAGGACCGCGCCGCCAAGACCTTCTCGTTCGGGTACGACCTCAGCGACATCAACGCGTTCGAGCGGAGCGGGCAGTTCACCGTCACGTCGAACAAGACCCGCATGGTGCACGCCGCGGTGCGCCACCTGCTGCCGCAGTCACCGTACTGGAAGGCGGTCGCCGATGAGACGATCCCGATCAGCAACCAGGACATCCTCGTCACCTTCCACAGCACCGGCACCTTCGCCCACAAGAAGCTCAAGGAGTGGAAGGTGCCGATGTCGGCCGCCGACGAGGACGCCTTCCTGCACTCCTGGCAGGTCGCACTGCATTTCCTCGGGGTCCGGGACGAGTACATCCCCGCGACGTGGGCGGCCGCCCACTCGCAGGCCGAGCAGATCCTGACACCCAAGCTCGCGTGGACGCCCGAGGGCCAGGACCTCGCCGAGGTCCTGCTCGGTCTGACCGCGCAGGTCGACCTCGGCGTGACCCGCGGGTTCCTGAACGAGTTCGTGCGCTACCAGCTCGGCAACGACATCGGCGACTGGCTGGGCCTCAAGCGCGATTACATCTCGGCCGCGACGATCCGCACCGGGTGGCCGACGTACATCGCCTTCCGCGAGGGCCTTCTGCCGATCGCCCCCGTGGGCTTCTACATGTTCGACCAGTTCGTGCGGGCGCTCGCGATGGCGTTCCTGAACCGCGGCGGGTCGGGCACGACCACGCCGATCACGATCCCCGACATCAACCGACCGGGACTGTGACGGATGCGGTGCCGGGCGGCGCAGACGTGAGCCGTCCGGCACCGCGGCGCGCGGCATCCCTCACGAGAACAGCGCGGCCCCGACGAAGGAGCCCTGCGCGGCGCCCGCGGGCACCGCCCAGATGCCCGAGCCGACGTGGCGGATGTACTCGTTCATCGCGTCGGTCGACAGCGAGCGCTGCAGCGTGACGAACTGCTCGGGCGTGCGCTGGTACGACAGGAAGAAGAGTCCGGCGTCGAGGCGGCCCAGCTCGTTGTTGCCGTCGACGAAGTTGTAGCCGCGGCGCAGGATCTGGATGCCCTTGTTG
>Ga0160432_100709_pt1 | contig 17031 bp, 14 predicted proteins | sample HID1971M_E0MG_FD_108250 | JGI IMG/M metagenome (GOLD analysis project Ga0160432, IMG submission 108250) | Enriched millipede-associated microbial communities from UW Madison campus, WI, USA - HID1971M_E0 MG | ecosystem: Host-associated > Arthropoda: Insects > Digestive system > Unclassified ... | reverse complement strand
GACCAGCGCGGCAAGTACCTCGGCCCGATCGGCGGCATCTTCGGCCTCGCGGCCGTCGCCGGCCCGCTCCTCGGCGGCTTCTTCGTCGACCACCTGACGTGGCAGTGGGCGTTCTACATCAACATCCCGGTCGGCATCGCGGCGTTCTTCGTCGCCGTGTTCGCGCTCAAGCTGCCCGACAAGAAGGCAGAGAAGCCCATCGACTGGCTGGGCGTGCTGTTCCTGTCTGCCGCGACCACGTGCCTCATCTTCTTCACCGACTTCGGCGGCTCGGCCGACTTCGGCTGGGATTCGGGTGCGACGTGGGCGTGGGGCGCGGGCCTCGTCGCCGCCGCGGGGCTGTTCGTCTTCACCGAGTCGCGCGCCGCCGACCCGATCATGCCGCTGTCGATGTTCCGCAACCCGATCTTCATCAACGCCACCGCGATCGGCATGGCGATCGGCATCGGCATGTTCGCGGCCCTCGGCTTCGTGCCGACCTTCCTGCAGATGTCGTCCGGCACGTCGGCGGCGGCATCCGGCCTCCTGATGCTGCCGATGATGGTCGGCGTAATGGGCACCTCGATCGCCTCGGGCCTGCTCATCACGAAGACCGGCAAGTACAAGCTGTTCCCGATCGTCGGCACGGTCATCGTGGGCATCGCCATGATCCTCATGACGACGCTCACGGCATCGACGCCGATCTGGCTGATCTGCGTGTACCTGTTCCTGTTCGGCGTCGGCCTCGGCTGCATCATGCAGGTGGTCGTGCTCGTCGTGCAGAACGCGGTGCCCGCGTCGGATCTCGGCACTGCGACCTCGACGAACAACTACTTCCGCGAGGTGGGCGCCGCGCTCGGCACCGCCGTCTTCGGCACGCTGTTCACGACGCGGCTCACCGAGAACCTGACGAAGGTGTTCACGGATGCCGGCGCCTCCGCCGAGCAGGCCGGGCAGGCGACCTCGACGATCGACCCGTCCGTGCTGAACGACCTGCCCGACCAGATCCGCACGGGGGTCGTCGACGCCTACGCCGACGCGCTCGCCCCGGTGTTCTGGTACCTCGTGCCGTTCATCGCGGCAGCGTTCGTGCTGGCCCTCTTCCTCAAGCAGATCCCGCTGTCGGACGTCGCCGGGCTCGTCGCCCGCGGCGAGGCGATCGGCGGCGAGGAGGCCGAGCGCCTCGAGGCCGAGCAGCGCGCCGCGGAGGCGCCGGCCGCACGCGGCGGGCGCCGTCGGCGTGAGAAGGTCGACGCCGGCAGCTGACCGCGCCGGCGGTCCTCAATCGAGGACCGTTGCCTCAGGCCCCGAAGCGCTCCTGCAGCCCGGCGTAGCCGACGGCCCCGTCGAGGAACCCCAGGGTGCCGCTGTCGAGCAGCTCACGGCCGGCGTGCTCGACGGCGCTGAAGGCGGCCCGCGCGATGCTGCCCCCGACGCTCACGCGTTTCACCCCGAGCGAGAACAGCGTCGACACCGGGATCACCGGTGACGTGAGCCCCGCGACCATGTTGATCGGTGCCGGGATCGCGTCGACGAGCCGCCGGATGGTCTCTTCGTCCTTCACGCCGGGCACGAAGACGCAGTCCGCGCCGACGTCGAGGTACCGGTGGGCGCGTTCGACGGTCTCGGCGAACGGGTCGTCGACCCCGCCGACGAAGTAGGCGTCGGTGCGTGCGTTGAGCACGAACGAGCCGGCGGGCGCCGCCGCGCGAGCGGCCGCGAGTCGGGCGGTCGCCGTCTCGATGTCGAACAGCCGGCCGTCGGCGGCATCCTCGATGTTGGCACCCACGATCCCGAGCGACGCGGCTCGGGACACCGTGGCACCGACGTCCGACGCGGTGTCGCCGTACCCCGCCTCGAGGTCGGCCGACACCGGCACGTCCACCGCGGCGACGATCTCGGCCACGCGCGCGAACATCGTGTCGACGCTCAGCGGGCCGCCGTCGGGCAGCCCGCACGACCACGCGATGCCGGCGCTGGTGGTGGCGATGGCGGGGAATCCGACCTGCTCGAGGATGCGGGCGGTTCCGGCATCCCATGCGTTCGGGATGACGAAGCCGGGGCCGGAGTGCAGGGCGCGCAGCGCCGCTGCGCGGTCGGTGTGGGTCACGCCGGGAATGGTACGCCGCACGTCCGACGCCGGCACCGGGGCGTCGGTCAGCCCTTCACGGCTCCGCCCATCCCGGCGCCGTTCAGGAACAGCCGCTGGAAGAAGAGGAACAGCACGATCGGGATCACGGTGGCGATCGCGAGCGCGGCCAGGAACACGTCGAGCTCGATGAACTGCTGCAGCTGCGGCAGGCGCACCGAGAGCGGCTGGAGGTTCGGGTCCTTCAGCACGAGCATCGGCCACAGGAAGTCCTTCCAGGCCCCGATGACCGCGAAGACCGAGACCACGCCGATGATCGGCTTCGACATCGGCAGCACGATCGACCAGAACAGCCGGTACGGCCCGGCGCCGTCCATGCGGGCCGCCTCGAACACCTCGCGGGGCAGCGACTCGAAGAACCGCATGACCAGCAGCACGTTGAACGCGTTCGCCCCGGCAGGGAGCCACACCGCCCAGAACGTGTTGATGAGCGACTGGCCGAGCAGCGGCGGCTGCACGATCGTCAGGTAGAGCGGCACGAGCAGGACGATGCTCGGCACGAACATCGTCGCGAGCACCAGCGCGACGACGATCCGGCCGTAGCGAGGCCGCAGCACCGACAGCGCGTAGCCCGCGGTGGTCGCCACGATCACCTGCACGAGCCACACGCCGGCGGCGAGGATCACGGTGTTCAGGAAGTACTTGTCGATCTCGACCCGGGTCCACGCCTCGGCGAGGTTCGCCCAGTCCATCCCGTTCGGCCACAGGGCCAGCGGCTGGCGCAACGTGTCCTGCGTGGGGGTGATCGCCGACTTGGCCAGCCACAGGATCGGGCCCAGGCCGACGACGATCAGCGAGATCAGCAGGATCGTGTGCGTGAGGCGCGTGGTGATCCGCACCGGTCGGCGTCGCAGATCCGAGACCGACAGGATGCCGCGATCGGCGTCCGCAGCCGGACGCTGGCGGCGCGCAGGGCGCGCGCGGTCGACGGCGGTCATGTGGTGCTCCAGCTCTTCGTGATGCGGAAGTAGATGGCCGAGAAGACGGCCAGGACGAGGGCGAGCATGATGCTCAGCGCGGTGGCCGCGCCGTAGTCGCCGCCCATGCTGCTCTGGAAGGCGTACTTGTAGATGAGCATCAGGACGGTCGTCGTCGAGTTGGCCGGCCCGCCGCCGGTGAGCAGGAACGGCTCGAGGAACACCTGCGCCGTGCCGATGATCTGCAGGATGAAGGTGACCAGCAGCACGCCGCGCAGCTGCGGCATCGTGACGTGCCACACCTTGCGCCACACGCCCGCGCCGTCGACCTCCGCAGCGTCGTAGAGCTCGGGGGCCACACCCACGAGCGCCGCCAGGTAGATGATCACGGTGCCGCCCGCCGCCGACCACGTCGCGAACAGCACGATCGAGGGCATCGCCCAGTCGGGGTCGGAGAGCCACGGCACGGGCCCGAGGCCCACCCAGCCGAGGATCGTGTTGAACACGCCGTTCGGCGAGCCGTCGTAGAAGAACTTCCACAGCAGTGCCAACACCACGGGCGGCACGACCACGGGCAGGTAGGCGAGCGCGCTGAACAGCCCGCGCGCACGGCGCACCTCGCTCATCAGCACCGCCACGACGAGCGGGATCGGGTAGCCGAGCAGCAGCGCGAGCACCGCGAAGTACAGCGTGTTGAGAACGGCCGTGCCCAGCAGCGGGTCCTGGAGCACGGTGGCGAAGTTGTCGAGCCCGACCCACTCCGGCGGCGTGACGAGGTTCGTCTGCTGGAACGCCATGACGGCGGCATCCACGATCGGCCGCCACGAGAACAGCACGAAGCTGAACAGCAGGGGGATCAGGAACACCAGGATGTGCGGTCCGTCGCCGCGGAACCAGGTCAGCGGCGCCGATCGCCGGCGTGCCGCGCGCTTCTCGGCGAACTCGACCGTCGGAAGCGTCTCCGGCGCCGGCGGTCGTGACGTGGTGGGGGTGATCTGTGTCATCGGGTTTCCGTTGCTCGCGGACGGTGGTCCCCGAGGGCGCGCTCGGGACGCGCCCCCGGGGTCACGGGATTACTTCGCCTTCGCGTACAGCGACTCGGCCTGCGCCTGCGCGTCGGCCAGCAGCTGGTCGATGTCGGCGTTCTGATCGGTCAGCACCGACTGCACGACCGTGTCGAGCAGCGCGTACACGTCCTGCGTGGCCACGCGCGGCTCGGCGACCAGCGGCTGGTCGCCGCTGTTGTCGGTGTAGGGCGCCATCTGGTCGAGCGGGACGTTCACGTACGGCGCGATCCACGACTGGTACTCGGCGAACTGGTCGGCGTTGAAGATCGGCAGCTCGGGTGCGCCCACGGGCTGGTCGAGGGATGCCGCGAGCTTCGCGGTCTCGACGGCGACGTCCTCGTCGGTGATCTTGGCGAGGTAGTAGAAGTCGATCCACTTCACCGCCGCGGCCTGCGCGTCATCGTCGGCCTTGGGGCTCACGGCCGCGAGGGTGCCGCCACCGAGCACGCCCGGGTCGTCGCCCTGCAGGGGCAGCACGGTGATGCCGTAGTCGTCCGGGTTGAGGGCGTTCTGCGTGACGAGGTTGCCGTAGTTGCCGCCGCCCGACACGTACATGCCGATCCGGCCTGATGCGAAGTCCTGGTTGATGGTGCCCCAGTCGTAGAGGAAGTTCGCGCCCATCGAGTTGTCGTCCCAGCGCAGGTCGTGCAGGTACTGCAGCACCTCGGCCACCGCGGGGTCGGAGTCGATGGTCGGCTCGCTGGAGTCCGCGCTCTCGGTGCGTCCGCCGAACGCGTCGACCAGCGTCGTGAGGATCCAGCCGCCGGTGTTGCTCGACGTCATCGTCGCGTAGCCCGCTTCGCCGGTGGCGTCGGTGATCTTCTTCGCCGCCTCGCGGATGCCGTCCCACGTGGTGGGCGGGTTGTCGGGGTCGAGACCGGCGGCCTCGAACAGCGACCGGTTGTAGTGGAGCGCCTGGCCGTAGGCCGCGATCGGGACGGCCCACTGGCTGCCGTCCTCGGCCTGGCCCGCCTGCGCCACGTTCGGGTTGAAGTCGGCCGCATACGGCAGGTCGGCGACCAGGTCGCTGATGTCCGCGATCTGCTTGTTGGCGATGAGCCCGCGCCCGTCGGTGAAGGGGATCGTGAACACGTCGGGCAGGGTGCCGCCGGCGAGGTCCGCGGTGAAGGTCGTGGCCGTCCAGGTGTACTCCTGTGCCTTGACGGTGATGTCGGGGTTGGCCTTCTCGAACGCCTCGACGCGGGCGTCGAAGTTCGCGCGCGCCTCCTTCTCGAGCCCGGCGTCGATGGCGACCGTGATCGTCGTCTTGCCGTCGGAGGAGTCGGAGCCGGAGCCGCTCGCGCAGCCGGCGAGCAGGACGCCCGCCGTGACGAGGGCGAGTCCGGCGAACGTGCCTCGGGTGAGGGATGACCTCATTGTCTGGTCCTTTCGTGCTGTGTCAATTGTCAGCGCCAGGGCGGGCGCTCTCCGCGTGCGCGCGGCTCAGACGACGAGCCATGCGGTGGAGTCTGTGGGCAGCGCGCCGTCGTCGACGGGAGCGCTGGAGAGGAGCACCTCGCGGTGCGGGGGCAGGGCGATCGGGGCGCCGAGGTTCGTGATCGACACGAGCTGCGCGTCCCGCCGGAAGGCGATGACGTCCGCGCCGTGGTCCAGCCACTCCAGCCCGTCCGTGTGGAAGCCGGGCGTGCGACGCCGGATCGCGAGGGCGTCGCGGTACAGCGACAGCATCGAGTCCGGGTCGGCCTGCTGCGCATCGACGGTGAGCGCGGCCCAGTCGCCGGGCTGCGGCATCCACGTCTGGACTCCCGGCGCCGTCCCGAAGCCGTAGGGAGCCGCGGGACCCGACCAGGGCAGCGGCACTCGGCAGCCGTCGCGGCCCGGATCGACGCCCCCCGAGCGGAAGTGCATCGGGTCCTGCAGCACGTCGGCCGGCAGCTCGACCTCGGGAAGACCGAGCTCGTCGCCCTGATAGATGTACAGGGCGCCGGGGAGCGCCGCCGTGAGCAGCGCCGCCGCGCGGGCACGGCGGGTCCCGAGCGCGAGGTCCGTCGGGGTGCCGAACCGCTTGCGGTCGAACGCGAACCCGGAGTCGACGCGACCGTAGCGCGTGACCGGACGCGTCACGTCGTGGTTCGACAGCACCCACGTCGCCGGGGCGCCGACGGGGGCGTGCTCGCGCAACGTGCGCTCGATCGACGCACGCAGCTGCGCCGCCTCCCACGGGCGCGTCATGAAGTCGAAGTTGAACGCGCTGTGCATCTCGTCGGGCCGCAGGTACGCGGCGAAGCGCTGCGGGTCGTCGAGCCACACCTCGCCGACGAGCACCCGGGGCTCGTCGTACGCGTCGGCGATGGCGCGCCACGACCGGTAGATGTCGTGCAGGTCGTCGCGGTCCATGTGCGGGTGCTCCCCCGGCGCCGCGTGTACCGGGAGCGGCGGCAGGGCGGCATCCTTGACGAGGAACGCGGCGGAGTCGATCCGGATGCCGGCGACGCCGCGGTCGAACCAGAACCGCAGCACGGCCTCGTGCTCGCGGCGGACGTCGGGGGCGTCCCAGTTGAGGTCCGGCTGCTCGGGGCTGAACAGATGCAGGTACCACTCGCCCGGATCGCCGTCCGCGCCGACGGTGCGCGTCCAGGTGTCGCCGCCGAAGCTCGAGACCCAGTCGGTGGGCTGCTGCGCGCCGTCGGCGCCGCGGCCGGGCCGGAACCAGAACCGCTCGCGCTCGGGCGAGCCGGGCTCGGCGGCGAGCGCCTGCTGGAACCACGCGTGCTGGTCGGAGACGTGGTTGGGCACGATGTCGACGATCGTGCGGATGCCGAGCTCGCGAGCCTCGCGGATCAGGGCCTCCGCGTCGGCGAGACTGCCGAACGCGGGGTCGATCGTGCGGTAGTCGGCCACGTCGTAGCCGCCGTCCGCCAGCGGCGAGGCGTACCACGGCGTGAACCACAGCGCGTCGACGCCGAGGTCCCGCAGGTAGCCGAGGCGGCTGCGCACGCCGGCGAGGTCACCCGTGCCGTCGCCGTCGGCGTCCGCGAAGCTGCGGGGATAGATCTGGTAGATCACCGCGTCGCGCCACCACGGAGCGGCGAGGGCGACGGGTCCGCCCTGTCGTCCGTCGGCTCGCGCCGCGGGTGTTTCCTGCAGATCTTGGGGACCCATTCGTCAGTGACCTCTCTGTCGGGTGCGCTAGGTTTAGCGGTATATCTCGATGAGACAGTAGATGTCCGTCGGGGTGATGTCAACTCGCACCGAAGGAGGATCGGATGACCGATCCGCGACCGCACATCGGCCTGCTGTTCCCCGCCGCGCAGCCCGAGTCGCTGGCGCCCTGGGGGCACGACGGCGAGTACCTGGCGGCCCTCGACGGCGAAGCGCGACGCCGCGGCATGCGGCTCGTACTGTGCGGCACGCGCCACGCCGCCGACATCCCCGAGATCGCCGACGATCTCGACGGCGTCGTGCTCATGGGGTATCCCGACGGCGACCTCGAGGCCCTCCCCCGACTCGCCGCGCCGGCGGTCGCGCTCGACGGCTACAGCGACCGGGACGACCTGATGATCGTGCGCTCGGACGACCACGACGGCGGGCGCCGCGCGGGCGTCCTGCTCACGTCGCGCGGACACCGCGAGCTCGTGCTCGTCGGACCGGACGCGCACGACAGCGGGGCGATGCGCGCCCGCGCAGCGGGGTTCGCACGTGCGGCGGCGGACGGCGGCGCGCAGGCGATCCACCGTCAGGCGACGAGCGGCACGTCGCTGCGGGAGGGCACGATGGTCGGCAGGATGCTGCGGACCCGCTTCCCCGCCGCCACTGCCGTCTTCGCCACGACCGACACCCTCGCGGCCGGGATCGTCGAGGGGCTCACACAGTCGGGCGCGCGTGTGCCGGACGACCTCTCGGTGGTCGGCTACGACAACCTGGCGCTGGCCGCGCTCGTGACGCCGAAGCTGTCGACGGTGGCGCAGAACGTCGCCCGCAAGGCGCGGCTGACCGTCGACCTGCTCCTCGAGCCCGACCGGCGCAGCGGGCCGCTGGTCACCGAGGTGGTCGTGCTCGAACGCGCCACGGTCGGACCCCCGGCACCGCGCTGACGAGAACGCGGTGCCGGCGGCATCCCGGATCAGCCGCCGCAGGCGACCCCGTCGAGCGTGAAGCCGGCCGGGGTTGTGAGACGCGGGCCGTTCACGGTACCCGACACGACGAACGTGCGGCTCGCACCCGGCCGCAGCGCGCTCACCGGCGGGTGGGCTTCGACGCGGGTGCCGTTCTGCGACACGTCCGCGCCCGCGGCACCGAGCACGGCCTCGCCGCTCGCTGCATGCCACGACAGGGTCGACACCGGCAGCACCGCGGTGCCGGTGTTGCGGAGCGTCACCGTCGCGAGGAACGGGCCGTGCGGACTCGGGGTCGTCCTGACCGTGACGGCGCACGTCGCCGTCGCCGCCTTGAGCAGACCCGTATTGCCGCCCTCGTCGATGAACGTTCCCCAGAGGTGGTTGCGACCATCCGTCGGCTCCGAGACGCCCGACACGACCACATCGCGGAAGCGGTGGTCGCCGCCGACCCGCGCGGCCACGGCGTACGAGCCCGTGCCCTCGATCGTCACGTCGCTCACGCGCAGGTCGTTCACCCAGTGGCTGCCGCTCACGAGCAGGCCCTCGTAGGACGAGTCGATGACGCGGGTGTCGGAGATCACGACAGGCGTGGTGATGTGGCTCGTGTCGGCGAACACCCAGATCCCGCCGAACGACGTGTTCCAGTTCGGCTCCCACCCGCCGCTGCGGAAGATGTCGTTGCCCGACACGACGGTGGTGCCCGAGAACGGCACGGGGTTGAACCGCGTGCTGACCGCGATGCCCGCCGGAGCGGTCAGAGTGTCGGCGATCACCGAGTCGACGACGCGGTTGGAGTCGCCGCCGTAGATCGCCGCCCCGTTGCCCAGCAGCGGACTCTGCACCGTCGCGTGGGTGAACACGCCGCGGGTCACCGCGCCGCCGGACGACCACATGGCCATCGCGTCGTCCCCGGTGCTGCGGACGCTCGCGTGGGCCACCACGGCATCGGTCACGCCGCCGTGCAGGTGCACGCCGTCGGCGTAGGTGTCGCGCACCCGCAGCCCGACCGTCAGCAGACCGTCGGTGCCGGCATCCACCCACATCCCGGTCTTCGTGTGCGCGATCCAGACGTCCTGCACGAGGGATCCCTGCCCGAAGTCGCCCTCCAGCCCGGAGTCGGACCGGGCGTCGTCGCGATGATCCGCGTCGCCGTCGATCATGAGGTCGGCGACGGTGACGCCCGACCCCATCGCGTACAGGCCGCCCTTGCCGTCACGGCCCTGCAGGACGGAGAACCAGGGTCCTGCCCCGCGCACCGAGACCCCGACCAGTCGCACGCGGTCGGTGATCGTGAACCGGCCCTGCGGGATCCACACCCCGGTCGCCTGCTCCTGCGCGGCGGCCACGGCGGCGGCGATCGCCGCGGTGTCGTCGGTGCCGTCGTCGGCGGTCGCGCCGAAGTCGCGCACGTCGAGGTAGCCACCGGGCCTCGGCAGCGCGGCCGGTGCGGGCTCGGTCTCGATGAGGTCCACCGTGCAGGGGAGGTCGCCCGACTCGTTGACGAGCCGCAGCGTCGTCCCCGCCGGCACCTGTGGGAAGGTGACCCGGGCGTCGTCGAAGAACCGCTGGGCGCCGCCCTGGGCGGGGTCGTTGCCGTACGGGTACGCGCCGTAGACCCACGCGTGCCGGCTCGTGACGGGCAGCTCGGCGATCTTCTTCGATCCGGCGTACACCGCGAGGCTGCCGTCCTGGCCGGCCCCGTCGGCGGAGTCGGGGATCGACACGCGCGCCTCGAGAGCGCCCGCCGGTGCCGTCAGGGTCCAGCTCACGGACCGGCCCGCGTCCGCGAGGATGACCCCCTGGCGACCGGATGCCTCAGCCGCGACATCGTGGAAGGCACGGCTCTCGGCCAGGATGACCCCGTCCGTGCGCCCCTGCTCGGCCTCGTACACGGTGGTACCCAGGTGCGCACCGCGCGCGGTGGCGTCGGTCCCCCGCTCGAGGCGCAGCGCGTCGACGACGACCTCGCCGTCCACCGCGTCGCCCACGCGCCGGAGCTCGATCGTGCCGAGGCCCTGGCGCAGCGGAGTCGCGAACGCGATGTCGCGCCACTGCGCCGACGAAGGCAGCGCGAGCACGCCGCGCGGCATCCCGTCGATGCCGACGACCAGCCGCACCGGCTCGGAGGCCGTGCTGCGGTAGCGCAGGGTCACCGTCTGAGAGCGCGCGTCCGCCGCGAACGTCGTCACGACGAGCCGGGCGCGGTCGGCCGACAGATCGGTGCCGGACGGGTCCGACCCCACGACCGCGGCGCCGTTGGCCGAGAACGCGTCCTCGGCCTCGTAGACGACGCCGGCCCGCCCGGGTTCCCTCGTCCGGAGCTCGGTCGTGACGGCGTCCCAGCGTGTGTCGGGTCCGGCGCCGGGGATGTCACCGGGATCCGTGGCGCCGCCACCGGGGGTCGACAGGTCGCCGACCGCGGTCAGCGCGATCGCGTCGAGGTTCACGTTGCCGGTGTCGTCGGCATCGAACCGGAAGGTGATCCGCTGCGGCCCTGCGGCGAGCGTGACGGCCTCCTGGTGGATGAACCATTGGCTCCACGACGCGCCCGCTGCCGAAGGCAGCACGATCTGGCGGTCCTCGTCGCCGACCACCTGCGACAGGGTCATGTCCGACCCCAGGCCGTTCGCGTAGCGGAGGTTCAGGCCGTACTCGCCGGCGGTCGGCACATCGACGTCGAACGTCACCGCGGCGGTGCCGGTGTGGTCGATGACGAAGCCGTCCACGAAGCCGGAACCCGAATAGCCGAGATGGTTCTGGTTGACGCCCGCGCCGCCGGCAAGGGCGGCGTCCTCGGCCTCGTAGACCAGCGGGTCGGCCGCAGCGGCGGCGGGCGCGCACGTCGCGCCGAGAGCGATGACGGCGGCGACGGTCGCGCACGTCGCGAGGATGCGCGTGCGATGCCGGCCAGGCAGGGGGATGGTCATGTGTCTCCTTCGACGTGTGTTCCGCCCATGATTTAGCGGTAAACTCGAGAGACGCTATTGCACTCCGAATGGGCCGTCAAGGGGCCATAGGATGTGCCCGGAGGATCAGGTGACCGTCAAACTCAGCGACATCGCGGCCGAAGCGGGCGTCAGCGTCATGACCGTCTCGAACGTGATGAACGGCAAGCGCGCGCGGGTCGGGGCGGCGACGATCGAGCGCGTGCGCGAGATCGCCGATCGCATGGGGTACGTCCCCAACATCCCGGCGCGCAGTCTCGCGGCATCCCGATCGCACATCGTCGCGATGTTCGTCCCGGTCGGCGAGAACAACAGCCTGCTCGTGAGCCCGCACACGGTGGCCGTGATCGGCGGCGTCGAGCAGCAGCTGCGCCACCGCGGGTACCACGTCCTGCTGCGCGGGATCGAGCACGAGGGCGACGTCGCCGAGGCGATCCGAGGCTGGTCGCTCGACGGCGCCATCCTGGTGGAGTTCACGGACGCCGAGATCGACCGGATCACCGCGGACGGGGTCCCCCTGGTCGCGATCGACAGCTACTCGACGAACGCGCGCACGGTCGGCGTGCGCACGGACGACCACCTGGGCGGCCGCCTCGCCGCCGAGCACCTCCTCGCGGCTGGGCATCGGCGGCTGCTCTTCGCCGGTCCGCCGCACGAGGCGACCGGCGTCGTCGCGCAGCGATGGGACGGCTTCCGCGCCGCGTGCGAAGAAGCCGGGCTCGCCGCCGCCGACATCGCCGTCGAAGAGGTCCTGACCGCATTCGAGGACGGCAGGGAGTTCGGCCTGCGCCTGCGAGCGCAGCATCCGGACGTCACCGCGGTGTTCGCGACGGCGGACGTCCTCGCGGTCGGCATGATGGCAGGACTGCACGAGGCCGGCGTCGCCGTCCCGGCCGACCTCTCGCTCGTCGGGTTCGACGATCTCGACATCAGCGCGTACACGACCCCCGGCCTGACGACGATCGCGCAGGACATGCCGGCGAAGGTCGCCGAGGCCTCGCGCATCATCCTCGAAGAGATCGAGGGCGGCGAAGGTCCGCGCGCCCCCGTCTCGCTCGGAGTGGAACTCGTGGAGCGCGGCTCGGTCGCCGCGCCTCGCGAGTGATCGACTAGCCCTCCGCGCCCGCACCGCCCGCGAGCGACTCGCGGTACTTGTCGGCGTAGGTCGGGGTGTCGGCGATGAGGTCGTCGGCGAACGCCGCGACGTCATCGCCCACGAGCGCGCGCGCGCTCTTGCCGTCGGCGGCGCCCTGCTCGAAGAAGTCGACGATGCCCGACAGCAGCGTGCCGTCCTCGATGCCGACGGGGCCGACCTTGAAGTAGTACTTCTGGAGCTCGTCGTAGACGATGCGGTAGTCGGCGGGCAGCGCCTTCACACGAGCGACGTGTGCGCGCCACTGCTTCTTGCCCTCGAGGACGTCTCGGATGCCCATGTCACTCTCCTGCCTGCGCCAGACGGCGCGTCACGTTGCGGTTCAGCTGTCGGCGCCACTTCTCGCGGAAGTCCGGGGCGCCTTCTTCTCCGGCGAGCGCCGCGGCGAACCCGTCGACGTCGCCGCCGAGCACGTCGTCGACGCTCAGCCCGTCGGCGGCGGACTCTTCGAGCAGTCCGAGCGCGCCGTCGAGGATCGGCGTGAGGTTGCGGCCCGTGAAGTCCCCGTAGGGCATGAGCCGGGTCGTCAGGTCGCGCCACGCGGCGCGGTAGTCGTCGGGCAGCGCCTCGGCGCGGGCGTCGAAGGCCTTCCACTCCCGCGTCAGGTCGCTGCCGGTGATGGTCTCCCAGAAGTTCATCGTGCGCTCTCCTTCAATGTGTCGATGCGGGTGGACACGTACTCCCACTTGGCCCAGAATGTGGCGAGCTCGGCGCGGCCGGCGTCGTTGAGCCCGTAGAACTTGCGCGGCGGGCCGACGCCCGAGGGCCGCTTGGTCACCTCGACCAGTCCATTGCGCTCCAGCCGCAGCAGGATCGTGTAGACCGTGCCCTCGATCACGTCGGCGAACCCGAGCTCGTTCAGCTGCCGCGTGATCGCGTAGCCGTACGTCTCCTCGGTGCCGATGATCTGCAGCACGCAGCCCTCGAGGGTGCCCTTCAGCATCTCGGTCAGGTCTTCCATCGCTGTCTCATCCCCTCCAGTACTCGGTATCACCGAGTACCACTATACGGTAACACCGAGTAGCGGGGACGGCAAGCCGGGAAGTGGATGCCGCGGCATCCGCACTTCCTCCACAGGGGCCCGCTCCGACGGCGGAATCGAGGTTCTCCACAGGTGGAAAACTCTGTGCGATCTGCGGATTTCAGTGTCGGAACCCCTCGCCACAATGGATCCATGACGGACCTCGCCGACGCTCTCGCCGAGCTCGGCGACGCGCTGGCGCAGGTGGCGGCGGCGGCTGGGGAAGGACTGCGGGGTGCATCGGATGCGGAGGTGCTCGAGGCGCTCGCCCACGCGGGTCGGGTGCGGCGTCTGGCCGAGGCGGTCGTGGTCGAGGCGGTCGCGGCGATCGTCGAGCGTGACGAGCCTGCCCCTCACGCAGACAGGGTGACGACACGGTATGGATGCCGCAACCTCGGCGAACTCGTGCAGCGGGCGACGCGCGTGTCAGGGCGAACTGCAGGTGACGTGGTCGCGGCAGCCAAGGCAGTGCGTCGGCAGGTGGCACCGTCGACGGGGCAGGTGCTGCCGCCGGAGTTCCCGGCTATGCGAGCGGTGCTGATCACCGGGGATGCCGGCTTGGACGGTGTGGTGGCGGTGGCGTCCGTGTTCCGGGGGTGTCTGGTCGGACGGGAGTCGCTTCTGGCCGCGGATACGGAGCTCGCTGCGGCGGTGCGTGGTGATGCGGTCGGCCCGGTATCGGCGGATGACCTACGGGCGATGGCACAGGTGTGGGCGGTGTTCCTCGACCCCGATGGGGCCGAGCCCGTGGAAACACGGGCGATGCGCAAACGCGGGTTCACGATCGGGCGACGTGGAGCGGACGGACTGGTGCCGGTGCGCGGCGGCCTGCTGCCCGAGGTCGCCGCACAGCTCCAGCTGGGGTTCGACAGCGTGCTCAACCCGAAAGTCGACGGCGCGGGGATGCCCGGACCGCGCTTCGGCGAGGCCGGCAGTAACTCGGATGCCGTGGACGGACCGTTCGAGGAGGCCGCCGACACGCGGACGGCAGCACAGAAGCGGCATGACGCGCTGGCCGTGCTGGTGACGGCGGCTGCTGCGGCGGGAGAGCTGCCGATGCTCGGCGGTTCGGCCCCGACCCTCGTTGTTCAGGTGCGGGAAGAAGACCTCACGTCGGGGCGCGGGTACGCGCATCTGCCGGGCGCCGACGAGCCAGTCTCGATCGGTGTGGCGCGGCAGGCGGCGTGCACCGGCGCCGTGCAGCGGGTCGTGCTCGGCGAGGGTGGCCGGATCGTCTCCCTCACGACGTTCGACCGGATCTTCACCCATCATCAGCGGCGGGCGATCACGCTCCGCGACGGCGGGTGCCTGATCCCGGGATGTGACGTGCCGCCGCAGTGGTGCGAGATCCACCACGTCCACGAGCATTCCCGGGGCGGGCCGACCCACACCGACAACGGGGTGCTGCTGTGCTGGTTCCACCACCGCACGATCGATACCGGCGGCTGGCAGATCCGCATGATCGACGGGGCTCCGCATGTGCGCGGCCCGTCCTGGTGGGATGCCGAAGCGCGGTGGCGACCCGCCACCAGATCGCCGGTCAGGCGACGAGACCAGATCGCACTCCGAATCTGAAGCCCGATGCCGCGCGCGTTGAGGCCACCCGACACACGCGAGCGGCACGGCCCGTCACCCGCCGGGCTGCAACGGCCAGGCACCGTCGCCCACCGGTCAGCAGCGGCACGGCGCCGTCACCCGCTGGGCTGCAGCGCCCCGCGCGCAGACCCCCATCCCGCCATCACGTCGCGCACCTCGGCGTCCCGCTCCGCCGCGAGCGCCGCGGTCAGCGACGCCTCGAGGACGTCGTCGATGGCCACCCGGCGGGCCTCGCGCGCACTGAGCATCGCAGCCTCGACCATCGCGAGGCTCAGGAGGTTCTCGTGTACGCGCCCCATCGGTTCGGCCCCGGTGCGCAGAGCCGCGGTGAACTCGCGCAGCGACCCCGCAATGCCGTCACCCGGAGACACCGGTGGGTCTACAGCCCCCGAGGCCGCCGCCGCGCCGACCGGCCGGCCGACACCGCCACCGCCACCGCCACCGGCACCGCCACCGCCACCGCCACCGGCGGCATCCATCGTCGGCGCGTGGTCGCCGTCCCACAGCACCGTGCCGTGCTCGGCCGACACGCGCCAGGAGCCGTTCCACGAGGTCTCGAGGCCGGGACTGCACCAGCTGCCGGTGAAGACGAAGCGTGCGCCGCCCTCGAACGCGAAGGCCGCCGTCGCGGCGGCGTCGCCGGCGTACCAGCTCCACGCGGGGTTGTACTCGTCGCACAGCACCGACACCGGGTCGGCGCCCAGCAGGAAGCGGGCCATGTCGAACTGGTGGATCGCCATGTCGAGCAGCAGCGGGCTGGCCATCGCGTCGCGGAAACCGCCGAAGCGCGGCGCCTTGAAGAAGTCGACCGACAGGATGCCGGCACGCCCGAGCCCGGCGGCGAGCGCCCGTGCCGCGAACAGGTGGTCGTCGTACCGGCGCGACTGGCTCACCATGAAGAGCTGCCCGGTGAGCTGCGCCGCGGCCGCCAGCGACAGCGTCTCGGCGACGGTCGCGGCGGCCGGCTTCTCGCCGAGCACGGGGATGCCGGCACGCAGCGCGGCGAGGGTGACCGGGTGGTGCGCGGCCGGTACCGTGACGTCGATGATCGCCTGTGCGCCGGTGCGGCGCACGAGCTCGACGCCATCGGGGCCGGTCGGCAGGCCCGGCACGCCGATCTCGGCTGCCGCCTCGTCGGCGACGTCCACCGCGAGATCGGCGATGCCGGAGAGTTCGACGGCGTCCTCTTCTGCGATGGCGCGCAGCCAGGCGCGGCCCATCGGTCCCGCGCCGACCACGACGACGCGCACCGGCCCGGAGTCGGGTGAGAGCGTGGCGAACGTCATGCCTCGCCCGCCTCCGCCGCGGCGCGGGCCTCGGCGATCTCGGGAGCGGCGTGCGCGTAGTCGGCGCCCTGGAAGAACTCCCCCGTCTCGTACCGCAGCAGGGTCGGGAGCGCGCGCTCGGCGCGGTCGCTGCGCGCCCACTCCACGCCGTTCGCGATCACGCGCCGCACGTCGCGGTGGTGATAGACCGGGTACTCCTGGTCGCCCGGGCTGAAGTAGAAGATCCGGCCGTGGCCGCGCCGGAACGTGCACCCGGAGCGGAACACCTCTCCCCCGCTGAACGAGCTGATGAACACCAGCTCGTCGGGTGCCGGGATGTCGAAGAACTCGCCGTACATCTCCTGCGCGGGGATGTCGATCGGATGCGGCACGCCCTGCGCGATCGGGTGGGTCGGGTCGACGGTCCACACCAGCTCGCGGTCCTGCTCGGACCGCCACCGCAGCGTGCAGCTCGTGCCCATGAGCTTCACGAAGATCTTCGACCAGTGCCCCGAGTGCAGCACGATGAGCCCCATGCCCGACAGCACGTGCCGGTGGACACGCTCGACGACCTCGTCGGTCACCTCACCGTGTGCGGCATGCCCCCACCACGTCAGCACGTCGGTCTGGGCGAGCACCTCCTCCGTGAGGCCGTGCTCGGGTTCGTCGAGGGTCGCCGTGTGCACGACGGCGCGGTCACCGAGGTTCTCGCGGATGCCGTCGGCGATCGTGCTGTGCATGCCGTCCGGGTAGATCCGGGCGACGCTCTCGTCGTGCTGCTCGTGGCGGTTCTCGCCCCACACGGTGACTCTGATGGGTCTGGTCATGCCGCGATTCTTCCGTCACGGCGCGCCGGTGCG
>Ga0160432_100706_pt1 | contig 17153 bp, 15 predicted proteins | sample HID1971M_E0MG_FD_108250 | JGI IMG/M metagenome (GOLD analysis project Ga0160432, IMG submission 108250) | Enriched millipede-associated microbial communities from UW Madison campus, WI, USA - HID1971M_E0 MG | ecosystem: Host-associated > Arthropoda: Insects > Digestive system > Unclassified ... | reverse complement strand
CGCCGCGGTGCTGGCGGCGCTGAGCGTCGTGGCGGTGGGGGTCATCGGCTTCGTCGGGCTCGTCGCCCCGCACGCCGCCCGCGCGCTCGTCGGGGCGCGGCACAGCCGGGTCATCCCGGTCGCCGTGCTGCTCGGTGCGGTGCTGGTCGGCGTGGCCGACACGCTGGGGCGGACCGTGATCGCACCCGCCCAGCTTCCGGCCGGACTCGTCGTGGCGCTGATCGGCGCCCCGTACTTCGTGTGGCTGCTCTGGCGCTCGCGCGACGCGTAGGCCCGGCCGGAGTCCGGAGCGAGGCGCACCAGGTGCTCCCGGTAGGGTGAGCAGCGACGGAGGGATGCCGCAGTGATCGCTCGGTTCGAGGAGCTCGACTGGCAGCCCACCCCGATGGGCGACCTCACGCTCCGGCGACGCGCCGAGCCCGCGGTCGGCGCCGAGATCTACGAGGTCAAGCTCGGCGACGAATATCTGATGTCGAGTCTGTTCACCGTCGCAGAAGAGGAGCTCGCGCACCTCGGGCTCGCCGCCGTCGATGTCGACGGCGAGGGCGACGGCCTGTCGGTCCTCGTCGGTGGTCTCGGGCTCGGGTACACGGCTGTCGCCGCTCTCCGCGATGAGCGCGTCCGCGCGCTCACGGTGGTCGACCGGCTCGGAGCGGTGATCGGCTGGCATGAGCGGATGCTGCTGCCCGTGTCTGCAGAGCTCGTCGGAGACGAGCGGACGACGCTGGTCGAAGACGACTTCTTCGCCCTCATGCGCGCGGCGCCGGCAGACGGCCGCGGCGGGTACTCCGCCATCCTCCTCGACGTCGACCATTCACCACGCCACCAGCTCGACCCCACGCACGCCGACCTCTACGACGCCGAGGGCCTCCGCGCGCTCGATCGGCACCTCGCACCGGGCGGCGTCTTCGCGCTGTGGTCCGACGATCCGCCCGACGACGATTTCATGACCGCGCTGAGCGCCGTGTTCGACGACCCGGCCGCCCACATCGTCGATTTCCACAACCCCGTCACCGGCGGGGTGTCTTCCAATACCGTCTACGTCGCGCGCAGCCGCCGCTGAGACGCTTCCGGGGTGGTGCGCCGCCGAAGCCGGAGTCGCCGTTGCTCGCGCGCGATTCGGCTCCGGGTCCCGTCGCCTCGACCACACCGGCGTCGACTGCAGTCCCGGGACCCTGCGCCGCGGCCTCGCGCGGAGGACAATGCATGCATTGACGCAGAGCGGAGTTGGTGATGGGTCACACAGTGCTGTACATGTCGATGTCGCTCGACGGCTACATCGCCGGGCCGAACGAGACCGATGACAACGGACTCGGCGACGGTGGGGGCATCCTCCACGAGTGGGTCTTCCCGCCCGAGGGTGCGGCGAACACGCAGATCGTCGACGAGTTCATGTCCACGGGCGCGGTCGTCGCCGGCCGCGGCACCTTCGAGCCCGCCGAAGGGTGGCGCGGCGATCATCACGACGGTGTGCCGATCTGGGTGCTCAGCCGCCGGTCGGTTCCGGCGTGGGCAGACTCGATGCCGCTCGTCACCTACACGAACGACATCGTGAGCGCCTTCGCACAGGCGCGACGGGCTGCCGGCGACAAGGACGTGCTGGTGCACGGCGCCGCCACGGCGCAGCGCGCGATCGCCGCGGGTCTGCTCGACCAGATGGAGATCCACCTCGTCCCGGTACTGCTCGGAGCCGGGCGTCGACTGTTCGATGGCGACAGCTCTCCGCGTCGGGGGCTCGAACGGGTCCGCGTCCTGCAGGGCGAGAGCGGCGTCACCCACCTTCGCTACCGTCTTCGCTATTGACGCCGGAGGGGAAGGCGCGACGAGGCACGCACGAGCATGTCAGCCAGTCGGAGCCGACTTGCGACCGATCGTGAACCACAGGATCAGGCCGATCCAGGGGAACAGCACGGCGATGAGCACCCACACCGCCTTCGCGGTCCCCGAGGCCACGCGATTGCGGGCGATGCTCACGACCGTGACAACGAACGGAATGATCCAGACCACGCAGAGGATGAGGAAGTGCAATCCGCTGAAGTTCTCAAGCATGCGGCTCAGCCTGGCAGAAGCTTACGTGTCTCGCGCATGAATCTCACCCGCAGCACCACGTCTCAGCGCCGGTCCACCTCGCCGACCGCTGGACGCTCGTCACCTCGATGATGGATGCTTGCGATATGACCGGTCGCGAGCGTTCCCTGGTCTGGCGGGTAGCCGCGGTGATCGGCCTGACGCTCATCAAGGCGCTCGGCATCGTCCTCTCGGTGATCTCACCTCCCGAGCAGATGAATGCCCAGACGATGCTTCCGCCAGAGTCCTCTTCGCCGCGCAGACACGACTATCGGCCGTAGCCCGACGAGGCCGACGCCTCATGCTCAGGGACGCGCGAACCCCGCGGGCGTTCGGCGCGCGCCGCTAGTGTCGAAGAGTGGCGGGCAGAAGTCGGAAAGCGGTGCTCCTCTGGGGAGCTGCGGCGCTGGTGGCCTTCGCCGGTGCACTCACCATCGTGGTCGGGTTGTTCACCCCGGTGGAGGCGGCCTCCTTCGGCTGGTTCGCCTACCAGCCCCTGGCCGCCGCGACCTACTCCCCTGGTGGGTCTGTCGTCGTCGTCCTCTCGCGCATCACCGTCGCGGGATGGGTCGTCCTCGCGGTGGGGATGCTCGCGCTCGCCTTTCTCGCCGGTCGCGTCGCTGGTCGGCGATCGCGCGAGTAGTCGGTGCCGACCGCTCCGCCCGTCGGCGTCACGCTCTCGTCGGAGATCTCGGTCGCGAGCGAGACATGTGGAACAGTAACGGGATGCTGAGACCGATCTGGTCGCGCCGGCCGAGCTTGGACTCGTCTTCTGCGGAGCGCGTGTGGGCAGCGTGGCCGCGCAGGCAGCGACAGAGCACTGATCACCGCCTCCTCGGGGCACAAGGGACGGGCACCCGGGCGACCGCAGCTTCCGGACGAGAACTCAGAGGTCGCGGAGCGCGTCCGGGTCGTCTGCGAGCCGGTCCGCCTCGCGCGCCACGGCCTCTTGTTCGGCCTCGCTCAGCGGCGGAAGACCCACCTCGTCGGCGGGGATGCCCGCGTACGGGTCCGCTCCGGGGAACTCGTGATCGAACGAGCCGGCGACGACGCCACCCGGGGGAACCTCGTCGCCTGCGGCGCCCAACAGCGTCTCCTCACCGGGGCCCTGGTCCGGCTCATCGTCTCCGAGGTGCTTACGGTGCCACTCGTCGCTCATGTCCACTCCCACCTGTGCCGACAACTCGTATCCGATCATCATCGACGATGAACCCGCGACTTTCCCACCCCCGCCGCTCGGGAGCGATCAGCTGCCGATCTCGCTGTAGGTAGATTCAGCTGATGCAAGCTCTGCGTGCCGCAGTGTTCGGGCTCACCGTCGTCATGCTTTCGTCGACGCTGACCGGCTGCTCGATCGACTCGGTGATCTGGGGGCCGGACGGTGCCCGAGTGATCCAGACGACCGAGGACCTCGTCGACGACATGTCCGGCGGCGAGGCGTCGGACCTCATATGCGATGACTCCGCAGCGGAGCTCGGGGAAGCATCGGATTGGGTCGGCCTGTCCGCGGGCGAACCCGAGCACTTCGTGGCGGAGTACTGGGATGAGCAGGCGACACTCGATCCCCAGTGGAGCATCAATCTCGAGGGTCTTCCCGATGGCTTGACACCCGGGGCCACATACCCTGGAGACGTTTTCTACCGGGCGACGGACGAGGGGCTCTGCGTGATCGACATCGTCTGGTCGACCCTCGTCGCCGAGGGCTGAATGGGCATCGCGCCACGCCAAGGAGGTGGGAGCGAACACGGGCTACCCACTCTTGCCGACCGCGGCGGGGCGTAGGGTGCAGGCCAGGGCATCGCGACGAGCGGACCCGGAAGGGGGTCTTCGACCGTGGACCGACCGAACCAGTCCTTCGACGACGTCCTGCGTGGCGGAGACTCCGCTCAGAGTGACCAGATCCGCGGGCTACGTCTGCGCGGAACGGGGGCCTCGAGCGGAGGTTTCGCTGTGGGAGCGTGGTCGACTGCCGCACTGTTCAGCGCCGCAGCGGCGGCGATGCTGCTCCTGCTGTCGATCAGGGACGACGAAGCGTCGCTCGACGTGGGCGTGAGCATCGCCTTGGGGCTGCTGTCGTCGGCGTGTCTCATCGGCGCGGCCGTGAGCGTCGCCTCCGTCGACGGACGACGGTGGCCCTCGGGCGTCGCCGTGGCGGTGGTCGCCCTCCTGTGCATCAGCCTGGTGGCATGGGCCCAGCTGACGTCCGTGGCCGCCTCGGCGTACATCCCTTAGCCCGCAGCGATCTGCCGCCGAACGCAGATCAGCCCCGAATGAAGCGGGGCTGATCCGGTGGGAATGGCGGTGACGGTGGGATTTGAACCCAAAGAGGTTCGATCCATTTCAATCTGTCTCGACCGAGAACCGCGGATTTCCGCGGCTTGCGACCGCCGAGAATCTGCTGCCGTTCCCTCCGGACCGGTACCAATCGTGATCGTCCGTGGGCACCATGTGGGCACGACTTCCCGACGCGCGCGAACTCGTGTGACGAATCGGACGACGCATTGTCTTGTCCGCTAAGCGTCTCACCACACCTCATCTGAAGGCAACAACACCCGAGCGCCTGAGTCGCGCCTCGGCCATCCAGAACGCAGGGACTCGAACGCTCGGTCCGCTTACGAGGACTCCGCGTTTGCAAGGTGAAATCGGCATTCCGCTCTCCCTGTCTCCACGACCGCGGACTGCGGCGCAACCCCGCGGATCGGCAGCCTCCACCAGCCGATTCCTTGCTGCCATGGGCCGCGCACTCCACACCTTGCATGCACTCGGGGAGCGCACGAATCGGCATCCTCGAAATTCTGTGGGGCCCCTGGCGTCCCTGCGCGAAAACCGCTGCGGAGTTGAGCAATGCACCGCGGGGGCGGGCATCAGCTGCTCCAGACACCTGAGGGCCGCGACTGGGGTGTCGCGGTTACGGTCGCCCGCGCTGGGCTACCTCTCCGAGCCACGCCAGGCTGGGTTTTGGCGTACGAGCGAAGGTGGTGCGGTCGACGGCGATGAGCCCGAACGTCGGCTCCCAGTGGCCCCACTCGAAGTTGTCCAGCGCGCTCCAGTGCAGGTATCCGCGGACGTCGAGTCCATCGTCGATGGCGTCGAAGAGGTGGCGGAGTGCCTCGGAGGTGTAAGCGATCCGCCGGGTGTCGTCGGCGGTGGCGATGCCGTTCTCGGTGACCAGGATCGGTACTCCGCTGGTGACCTCCCACGCGTGTCTGACGGCGATGCCGAGTGCGTCCGGGCGATAGGGGGTGCCGACGAGGGTGTTGTCGGGGCTCGGGGGATTCGGGACGAGTCCGTTGTCGTCGACGGCCTGGGTGGAGTACGCCTGCACGCCGACGAAGTCGTCGCCACGGGCGGCCTCTAGGAACACATCCTCGCGCGCGTAACGCTCCGTTTGGAGGCGCTGCTCGTTTTCGGGTGCGGCGGCGTAGAGGGCAAGGTTCGCGATCGTCCACCCGACCGCCGCTGTGGTGCGCTCTCGGACGATTGCTCGAGCGGCGTGGTGCGCCTCGATGAGGCGCTGCGTGGCGGCCGGCGTGGGAAGGGGCAGGACGAAGCCGCCCTCCTGCACTGTCGGAGTGTCCATCTCGGGCACGGCGTCGCTGTTGATCGCGCCCGCCATGAGCATCATGAACGCGAACATGTTCGGCTCGTTGATGGTGCACACCCACGGGACGTCGTGGAGGATCTCGCACACGCGGGTGACGTACTCGCTGAAGCGCTCCAGGGCAGTGTCGCCGAGCCATCCGCCTTCTTCGATGAACCAGCGTGGGCTGGAGAAGTGGTGAAGGGTCACTACCGGAGTCAGGCCCAGACTCAGCGCGGTGTCGATCATGCGACGGTAGTGCGCGAGCTCCGCGAGCGAGAATGCTCCGGGTAGCGGTTCGACCCGTGCCCACTCGATGCCGAACCGATACGCGGTCAGCCCCGCGTCAGCGAGAAGGCGCATGTCTTCTTCGTAGCGGTGGTAGCTGTCGACGGCGTCGCCGCTGGGGTTGAAGTGCGGCATCCGCTGCTCATACACCCACCAGTCACTGTTGAGGTTGTTCCCCTCGATCTGGTGGGGCGCCGTCGCCGCTCCCCACAGGAATGCTGCGGTCGATGCTTGAGTCATTGGTCGTCCTTCGGTGTCGATCGGCGGTCTGGACCGCGCCCGTGTCAGTCGTTGATGCGGAGCGTCGTGCTGAGCTTGGCGTTCGAGTCGCCGCCGACCCAGACGTCGATAGTCGTCGCGTCCTGCACGGTTCCGCGTGTGACGGCGCTCCAGTAGCGAAGCTGCTCGGGCCCGAGAGGGAATGTGAGGGTGCGCTGCTCCCCCGCGGCCAGTGTGATGCGCTGGAATCCTTTGAGTTCCCGCACCGGTCGGGAGGAGGTGCCGTGGCGCTGGTGAATGTAGAGCTGCACGACCTCGTCCGCGGTCCGGTTCGACGAGTTGCGTACCGTGCACGATGCTGATGCCGTGTCACCGACCGCGATCTCTTCCTGGTCCAGCTGCAGGTCGGTGTAGTCGAAGTCGGCATAGGACAGGCCGTGTCCGAACGGGTACAGCGGAGTGCTCTCCTCCTCGAAGTAGCGGGAGCCCTGACCCTCCGGCTGGAAAGTGCGCAGGTGCGCGTATACGAGGGGAACCTGCCCGGCGTGACGCGGCCAGGTGAAGGGGAGCCGGCCAGCCGGCGACACGTCGCCGAGGAGCACGGCCGCGACCGCGTCCCCGCCGCGCGTGCCGGGATACCAGGCCTGCACGATGGCCGGAACGTGCTCGTCCGCCCACCGCAGATCCAGTGGCCGGCCCGAGACGACGATGAGCACGACGGACGTGCCGGTGGCGGTGATGCGCTGAAGCTGCTCGAGCTGGCGTCCGCGCAGGTCGAGCGTAGCGGTGGAGGCCTTTTCGCCCGCCTGGTTCTGGCGTTGCCCGACCACGACGATGGCGACGTCAGCGGATGCCGCGAGCTCGACCGCCCGCGTGATCTCGGCCTCGTCATCCCAGTCGGCGGGAGTCGCGGCGACAGTCGGGTCAGCCCTGTCGAACTCCGATGGGAACACCCGTTCCGTGATCCCGGCGCCCGGTGCATAGGTCACGGTCACGCCGGGGAGACGGGATCGCAGCCCATCGAGGATGGTGACGGTCTCGGCGGTGTCGTGGTCGAATACCCACGGGCCGAGCTGGTCGCGCTTGCTGTCGGCGAGCTGACCGATCACGGCGATCGAGCCGAGCGCAGCGGCGTCGAGCGGGAGTGCGCTGCCCGCGTTCTTGAGCAGCACGATCGAGCGCTCTGCGGCGGTGCGAGCGAGCTCGCGGTGGGCCGTCGCGTCCAGCACGGCGGCGGTAGCGTTCTCGTCGACGAAAGGGTTCTCGAAGAGCCCGAGCCGGAACTTGGCCTGCAGCACGCGACGCACCGCGTTGTCGACGGCGTCCTCGCTCACGAGGCCGTCGGCGACCGCCGTGGGCAGATTCGCGAAACCCGCGTCGGACATCGCCATCTCCATGTCGAGGCCGGCGTTGACGGCTCGTGCGGCGGCATCCGTCTGATCTGCGGCGAAGTGCTGGGTCTCGAGCGAACGGACGGCGCTGGCATCCGAGACGACGAACCCTTCGAAGCCCATCTCCTGTCGGAGCACGTCTGTCAGGAGCCACCGGTTGGCGGACGCCGGGACGCAGTTGAGGTCCATGTAGGCGCTCATCACGTTGACGGCTCCTGCGTCGATTGCCGCCTGGAACGGCGGGAGGTATACGTTCCACAGTTCGGCGTCGGAGATCTCGGCATCGTCGTAGTCGCGGCCGCCGCGGGCGGCGCCGTAGCCGGCGAGATGCTTCGGGCCGGCAAGGACGCGGTCGGAGCCGAGGTTGCCTTGGAAGCCGCGCACCTGCGCGGCCGCCATTGCGGAGCCGAGGACCGGGTCTTCCCCGGCGCCCTCCACGATGCGACCCCATCGCGGGTCTCGGGCAATGTCGATCATCGGGGCGAAGGTCCAATGGATGCCGGAGGCCCGGGCTTCCCGCGCTGCGACAGCCTGCACGGCCTCGACGAGGTTCGTGTCCCAGCTGGCGGCGAGACCCACCGGAACGGGGAAGATGGTCCGCAGACCGTGGATGACATCGAAGCCGAACAGCAGCGGGATGCCGAGGCGTGTGTTCTCGACGGCGATGCGCTGCAACCGGTTGATGGTCGCCGGGTTGGTGACGAACAGGGCGGAGCCGACGAGACCATCGCCGGTCGCGGCCTCCACCATCTTCGGCTGCTCGAGGAACATGCGGTGCTCCGGCGGCAGGGATTCGATGTCGAAGCCCTCCGGCAGTTCTGGAGCTCCGAAGTAGAAGTACTGGGTGAGCTGCCCCGCCTTCTCCTCGATGGTCATCTGCGAGAGCAGGTCGGCGATGCGGTCTTCGGGGGATGCGGTGGCATCGCGGTAGAGCGGGGTGGTCATGAGTTCCTCAGATGTAGGCACGACGGCGCGGTGTGGCTCAGGCGGTCGACGCCGACTCGGCGGTCGGCGCGTAGTGGATTTCGCGAAGCTCGATCTGGCCGGTCAGCGCCTGAACACCGAAGACCCGGCCGGTGAAGCCGCCGGTGACCTCGGTGGACAGGTATCGGCCGTCGAACGCGCCGAAGACACGCTCGGCACCTTCGACGATGACCGCGAGCTCGATGAGGTCGGGTTCGAGTGAAACGCCGTGTGGAAGGACGGGGGCGGGTATCGCGCTGATCCGGAGTGTGGGGACGACCCCCGCCGGGATGTCGTGGCGGCCCACGCTGTGCTCGATAGGGCCGACCGCCAGGGTCGCCTCGACGGTGGTTCCGTCGTAGGTCAGCCCGTACCAGTTGCGGTCGTCGATGAGCAGCAGGAAGCGTCCGGTGCCGGCTTCGGCGGTGAACTGTGCCGACGCTGTCCATACGAGATCGGTGGCGCGGGCCGCGATCAGGGCGCGCCCTTCACCGGCCTCCGCATCGATGAGGAGTCCGCCACCCGTCCTCGGGCGCGTGAAGGATGCCGGGAATCTTCCGACGCCGAGCCAGCGCGGGTGCAGATCAGAGCCAGCGAAGTGGTCGGCGAACGAGCGGTCCACCGGCGGAACGGTGAAACGGGTCTCGTCGACGACGGGCCAGCCGTCGATCCAGTCGATGCCGACCAGGAACGACTCGCGTCCGTTCACGTGGAAGCCGGGTGTCTGTCCGCGCGGTCGCACGCCCAGGTGCACGGCCGCCCAGGTGCCGTCGGCGAGTTCGATCAGATCCGCGTGTCCGGTGTTCTGGACGGGGTGCGCAAGGCTCCGATGGGTGAGGAAGGGGTTGTGCGGTGCCGCTTCGAACGGGCCATCGAGCGTACGTGCGCGGGCGATCGTGGCGGCGTGGCCGCGCTCGGTGCCGCCCTCGGCGAGCACCAGGTACCACCAGTCGGCGATGCGATACAAGTGCGGGCCCTCGGGAAAGGCCAGCCCGCTGCCCTGCCACAGCTGCCGCGGCGGCGCGAAGAGTGCACCGGTGGTGGTATCGATCGGGGCGGACTGGATGCCGGGCTGCTCGGGGTTGAGGGAGCACCAGGTGACGTGGGCGCTGTCGTCGTCGTCCCAGACGATGTCGGGGTCGATGCCGATCGCGCCCGCGATGTGGACCGGGTCCGACCACGGTCCTGCCGGATCGCTGGTGTGGATCAGGAAGTGGCCGCGGCCGAGTGGGATGTCGTTGACGTTGGTGCCGATGATCCAGAACGTGCCGTTGTGATGGCGGATCGTGGGGGCGAAGATCCCTGCGCTGGGGTACCCCCGGTGCTCAGCGATCTGGCTTTCGCGGGTGAGTGCATTGCCCACAAGGGTCCACGTGACAAGGTCGGTGCTGACATGGATCGGGATGCCGGGCAGGTACTCGAAGCTCGAGCTGACCAGGTAATACGTGTCACCGACCCGGCAGATCGACGGGTCCGGGTAGAAGCCCGCGAGGATCGGCTCGGATGCGGTCATGATGACTCCATTCCAGGGGCGGCGACGCTGATCGCGGGGACCGCGGCGGCGGCAGTGACGTGCAGCGTGAGGGATGCCTCGCCGTGGCGTGTGGATGCCGCGTGGATGGTCACCGGACCGTCTTGGGCAGTGCCCCGGACGATGGCGATCGCGCGGCCACGGTGCGTGGTGGTCTCGTCGTCGACGAACCTGTCCGTCGTTTCAGGTGCGGCGCTGCCCAGGGCGGTGAGCGCCCCAGGGCCGGCGACGCTCACCGCGACCCGATCCTCCGAGCCGACGTCGACGATGCCGTCTTCGTCGGCGAGTTCCAGCCAGATGTAGGCGAGGTCGTCCGGACTGGACAGTTCGTCGGTCTCGGCACGCAGCCGCAGTCGCGGGGCACCGGCGGATCGCAGGGTGCTGCGGCCGGTCTCGCGACCATCGCGGTAGGCGACGGCGGTCAGCTCGCCGGGTTCGTACTGGGTGCGGAACCGGGCGACGTAGCTGCTACGGGGACCCAATTTGCGGCGCCCGAGGGAGCGTCCGTTCAGCAGCAGCTCCACCTCGTGGTCGGCGGAATAGACCTCGACGTCGGCGAGGCCGGTGTGGCCGCGCCAGGACCAGCTGGGCAGCGCATCGGACGACAGCCAGGGGGTCTTGTTGGGGCGCTGTCCTGTCTTGTCCAGCGGCCGCACCGCGATGCCCGGCCGCTGGCTGATGCCCCACACGGCCTGGGCGAGGAGCAGAGCCGCGCCCGGGGCTCCGGTGATGTCGAAGACGCCGCACCCGGCCAGAATGCCCGGGTAGGGCTTGGCGATGCCGCCGGCCTCGGCACCGTAGGTCCAATAGCCCAGGCCCACCTCGCCGAGATAGTCCCACCCGGTCCACCCGAAGTCGCCGATGACTCCCGGCACAGACGTGACGCGCTGCCAGATCGCGGGAAGATCGCCGGGCATCGACTCGGTGCCGACGATGACCCGGTTCGGATACCGACGCCGAGCGCCGACGTAAGAGGCGAAGCCGTAGTTGTATCCCGCGATATCGACTGCGGCGAAGACATCCCGGGTGGCCTTGTCTGCCGCGGGAAGCTTCGAAGCCAGCACCATAAGCCGACCCATCCTTGCCGTCACCTCGTTGGCGAGCGTGCTGGTAGCGGGCCGGCGTTCCGGCGGGACATCCTCCCCGTGCGCGGACGTCTTGCCCCGGGCGGCCATCATGGCCAGCAGCGGGTTGACGGCGATCGTGGTGGGACGCGTAGGATCGGCGTCGGCAAAGTACGAATGGATCTGCTGGGCGAGTTCCACACCGTCCTCGGTGGCCGACTCGGCGATCTCGTTGCCGATCGAGTAGATGATCACCGAAGGGCGATTGCGGTCCTTTGCGATCATCGACGCAGCGTCATCGCGCCATTGCCCACGGAACCGCTCGGCGCCGTCGTGCGGAGTCTTCGGGCGGAACCAGACATCCGTCAGCTCATCCATGACATAGAGCCCGAGCTCGTCACACGCGTCGAGGAATGCCCGCGAGAGCGGGTTATGGGCGCTGCGAATCGCGTTGTAGCCGGCCTCCTTGAGCAGCCGTGCTCGGCGCCGCTCGGCCGCCGCGAACGTGGCCGCCCCGAGGGGCCCGTTGTCGTGGTGCACCGCAGTGCCCCGCAGCAGCACCCGTTCGCCGTTGATGCGTAGACCGTGCCGCGCATCGACCTCCACGGTGCGCAGGCCGGTGCGGATCAGCGTTTCGTCGGCCGTCTCCTGGTCGATGACGAGGCGCACGCGCACGTCGTACAGGTGCGGTTGCTCGGCCGACCACAGCTTTGCGGAAGTGATGGGGACCTCGACCGTGGTCGCGGCATCGGTCACCTCCGCTTCGCTGCGGGCAACGGCCTGGCCATCGTCCTCGAAGTCGACGACGACCGTGGCGCCCGAGGGCACCACGCCATCGACGTGGATCGTCACCTGAACCGTCGCGTCGGTGTGGGTGGGACCGGTGCGCACGGTTCGAGTCACGATGCGCACGCCATCCGGGGCGATGGCCACGGCACCTGCCGACACCAGCCATACCGGCCGATAGATGCCCGAACCCGTGTACCACCGACTGTTCGGAGCGGCGCTGTTGTCGACGTGCACCTCGATTTCCGCGCTCTGGCCAGGGGCGATGCTGGCGAGCGGTGCGGTGAATTCGCGGTAAGGGCTGTCGTTGCGGGCAACCTCTCTGCCGTCGACCGTGACGCGGGTGACTCCGTAGACTCCCTCGAACCGCAGCGAGTATTCCCGTTCGTTCGCGTCGTCGGGAGCAGCCCACACCTTGCGGTAGCGATATACGCCGCCGGGGAAAAAGCCGCCATGGTTGCCGGTGCCCGCGGCGGCGGATCTAGCTTCGCCGATCATCGCATCGTGGGGCAGTCGCACCTCCGCGCCGGTTGCCTCGTCGCCGCGGTAGAAGGTCCATCCATCGGTGAACAGGCTCGTGGTCATGGTTCAGCTCCGTCGTGGGAAGGCTTCGAGAGTGGTCAGAGCGGCCGATCCTCAGCGGACGCTCTTCACCTTCCACTGCACGAGGACGCCCGCGACGACGGTGAGCACCGAGGCGACGATGAACAGCAGCCCATAGTTCTTGTCGGTGCCGCTGACGCCGATGATGATCAGCGGTGCGGCCAGCAGAGGTGCGACCGCCTGCGCGATGGATGTCGAGTAGCCGTTGATCCCGAGGAACCGACCGGCATCCGTGTCCTTCTCGGGCAGGACATTGAGCACCAGAGCCTGGTCGACAGCCGAGAAGACGCCGAGGGCCACACCGGTGAAGGCGGAACCGAGGAGCAGCACCGCGAAGTTGCTTCCACCGACAGCCAAGGTGATCGCACCGACGGTGTAGACGATGCCCGAACCGAGCACGAAGATCTTGCGACGGCGCAGTTTGTCGGAGAGGAAGCCGCCCAGCAGTGCGCCGACGCCGGTGACTACGAGGCTGACCATCGACATGATGAGGATGATCCCGCCGATATCGGCGACCTGGCCGTCAGGACTGAGCCGGGATGCGAAGAAAAGCGACGTGAACGTGGTGGTGAACGTGACACCCGTCATGAACATCAGGCGGGCCAGCCAGTTCCACGCGAAGTCAGGGTAGCGACGCGGGTTGAACACCATGCCGCGAAGGACCTTGCCTGCACTGAGACGCTCGGCGAACACCGCGTCGCGTGTGTCTCGCTCCGGGACGAAGAGGAACCAGCAAAGCAGCGCGACCACGCCGACGGCACCGGGAACCAGGAACACCAGGTAGTTGTTGCCGATGAACGCACTCGCCAGCCCCACCCCGACAACAGGTGCGACCATCTGAACGAATCCGCTCAGGCCGGCAACGCGCCCATACTGCACCTCCGGCAGACGGTCCGCCTGCGACTGAATGAGCGAGTTCATGGCGCTGCTCCAGCCAATCGAGGTGATGATCCACCCCACGAGAAGTACCGGCACTGTGCCGGCGGTGGCGATGACCACAAGACCGAGCAAGCCGACGATGCCACCACCCAGTGCGAACTGGCGGCGTCGCCCCAGTCGCGACCGGGTGCGGTCGCTCCAGGTACCGACCAGCGGACCGGTGATCGTCGTGACGAGCGCAGCGATGCCGATGATGTAGCCGAGGATCTCGACGTTCGATGGGGCCAACTCCTGGACGCGGAGGGACAGGGAGAGGCCGATCGGCGCGACCAGGGCGACATAGGCGCCGAACATGCCGACCAGCAGCAGCGTGATCCATTTCTTGGACACGGGGGTGCGAAGCGTTCCGGTAGCGGTGTTCTCGGCTTTAGTGTCTGCAGCGAGCGCCTGCTGGGCAGGCGAGGTGGCAGCGCCGGGTGCGGCGGCGGCGTTTGGGTTATCCGACATGAGGACTCCTTTGTCATCGGGGCCGGATGCCCGGCCAGTCAAGTAGATCGATTTCGGGGTAGGTCAGTTACCACGTGACAACCTGAGTAGACCACGAGCGGTTATCACGTGTCAACTTGCGATTGTCACGAGATAACCCGCTAGACTGCGACCAACGTGCAGAGGGGGACGACATGGCGGCGACAAGTGCGGATGTGGCGCGGCACGCAGGGCTCTCCCGCGCAACGGTGAGCCAGGTTCTGAATGGTCATGCCGACAGATTCGCTGCCGACACGGCGCAACGCGTGCTCGAGGCTGCCAAGGAACTCGGCTATCAGCCCTCCACAGCCGGTCGCATGCTGCGTACCGGTACCAGCGACTTCGTGGTTGCACTGGTTCCGAACACCACGTTCGGTGGCAATCTGCAGGACATCTTCGACGCCGCGACCGAGCTCCTGGCCCGGAAGGGTCTCACGCTCGTGCTGCGACTGTCGACGCAGTCACCCTCGTCGCTCGACCGGATATTGGCCGGGATGAAGCCGCGCGCCGTCCTGTCGCTCCAGCCGTTCACGGACGCTGAGCGGGCCGTCTTGGTCGAGCGGGATATCCCCGGCTTCGACACCGCAGAGGGCGGAGACCTCAACGACGCGATCGGGCGCATCCAGGCCGAACACCTGGTCAGCCGCGGATATCGACGGCTCGCGTTCGCACACCTTCGCGACAACAGGGAAGACCCCTACGGCACCGACCGCGAAGTCGCCGTGGCGGAAGTGTGCTCCGCCGCCGGGCTTCCCGCGCCGACGGTCATCGGCCTCGGGATCGATCTCGACGACGCCGGCGCCGCGCTCGACCTTCTGGAGCCGGGATACGGGGTCGCCTGTTACAACGACGACATCGCGATCACTCTCCTCACGGCGGCCGGGCTTCGCGGATGGCGGGTTCCGGATGACATCGGACTCATCGGGATGGATCACACACCGCTCTCGCGCGTAACCAACCCGCGCCTAACGACCGTCGGCTACGACCTGACAGCGGTCGCCCACATGACCGTGGCCGCGGCTCTCGGCGCTCTCGGCCAGTCCGACGTGCCCCCGATGGCCGATATCAACCTTCGGGTCATACCGGGCGACTCGGCCTGAGGCCCGGCGTGACTTCGTCCGGCCCTCTCCGGATCGGCGCGCTCGGAGCCGCGCGCATTGTGAAGGGCGCACTGCTGACGCCGACTCATCAGATGACGGGAGTGGAGGTGACCGCGATCGCGGCCCGCGATCGTGCTCGCGCTTCCGCCTACGCCGCGACAAGCGGCATCCGTCATGTTCACCAGTCATACGATGCGCTGCTCGCCGATCCGGACGTCGACGCGGTCTATGTCCCGCTCCCTGCCGCGCTGCACGCGGAGTGGACGATCGCCTCGGTCGAAGCCGGTAAGCACGTTCTCTGCGAGAAGCCGTTCACCAGCAATGCCGCCGCCGCACAACGTGTCGCCGACGAGACCTCCGCATCGGACCGAGTCGTCATGGAGGCCTACCATTCCCACTTTCACCCGCTGTACGGGCGGTTGCGGGAGATCATCGCCTCAGGTGAGATCGGCCGCGCGCGATCCGCGCGCGCCGCGTTCTGCGTCCCGATTGCTCCCGGCCGCGACATCCGTTGGAATCCGGACCTGGGTGGCGGCGGCCTGCTCGACGTGGGGTATTACCCGGTACGCGCGCTCACTGAGCTGTTCGGCATCGCACCCGCGGTCACGGATGCGCGAGCCTGGCCACGCGGCGATATCGACCGGCGCATGGAGGCAACCATGCGCTGGGACAGCGGCATGACTGGGCAGATCGTGTCCTCCATCTGGTCACGCAGCCTCATCTCCATGGGGCTGTCGGTGTGGGGGGACGAGGGCACCATGCGTGTCTCATTCCCGTACCACCCGCAGATGGGGACTCGCATCACCGTCAAGGCCGCTCACGGCAGTCGCCGTGAGCGCACCGAACAACGCTCGACCTACTCCTATCAACTCGAGGCGTTCCGCGACGCTGTGCGCGGAACGATCGCGGTGGAAACTACTCCCGCGGCCGCTGTTCAGCAGATCCGGACTCTCGACGAGATCTACACCGCCGCGGGGATGAGTCCGCGAAACGCGTAAGCCCGGCGGCGCTAACACCCATGGGGGCGGCGTGGGGCAGATCGCTCAAGAATGCCGCCTTGGGAATAGCCCAACCCGGGTGAACGTCTGTGAAAGGCACTCGAGAGCGGAGACGGAGGGCTTTGAACCTCGTTCTTCGGTGGGCAGCATGCCCACGTGAAATCGTGTGGGCAAAGTGTGGGCACGACCCACCTCGACGACGATCCGACGTCCATCTCGAGCGGTCCGAGTCGGTCTCGGTCCCGCTCGACACGATCGCTCTCAACGTTCTCGTCTGCTCGGGAAAACCCCTGACCACGGCCGTGCCCACATCCGAGAAGGAACGAGACGGAATCAAAAAGAATGGGCCAGATCGAGGCCGTCCGGGAAGGACGTCGATCTGGCCCAAAATGGCGGTGACGGTGGGATTTGAACCCATACGCCCGACGACGGTCTCGGTCACGAAGCCCGGAATCACGCGGATTCGATCCGGTGAATCGCCCTGTCCGATCAGCGGACTCGGACTCGATCTAGTTCAGTTGTTGCCACGCGGTTGCCGCGACCTTTGGCCGTGACGAGACCGGAAGTTGCCGACTCTCGCCCCTCGAGATCAGTCTCCCACGCGGCGCGACTGACCGACAGATTCGCTGCGAACGACCCCTGCAGTTGACATACCTTCACCGCGCATTTCCGCGCGCAGGTCTTACGGGCACGTCAGCGACGGATCAGAGTTCGGTCCTCGTCGCAGCCCAAGCGAGAACGGGCGACCACCGGGCTCCGGGCGGCAGCACGATGGACGCCCGTCGCGAAACTCGCCAGGCGAAGCTCTGTACCAAGACACACGCGATCGCAACCCAGGCGAGCAACGATGATGGACGTCGTGGCCGCACTCCGTCGTCGACACCGCCGGAACGAAACTGGAGTGTCCCAAAACGCGGTCTGCCGGACATATCTAAGTGGCCCTGTTGCAAGGATGCACAGGGCAGCAATGACGGGAGATCAATGCATACAAAGAACTCTCGAATCCCACGGCAGTCGAGGGCGACTGGCCGAAGGAGGTCAAGTCCCGGGTAGTGGTGTACCGCGGTGTCCTTCGTTCTGATGGGTTAGGCGCTGATTTCGAGGATGGTGTCGGTGCTCACCTCGGTTCCGGTGTCGGGGACGGGTGTGAGGCGGCTCT
>Ga0160432_100703_pt1 | contig 17247 bp, 16 predicted proteins | sample HID1971M_E0MG_FD_108250 | JGI IMG/M metagenome (GOLD analysis project Ga0160432, IMG submission 108250) | Enriched millipede-associated microbial communities from UW Madison campus, WI, USA - HID1971M_E0 MG | ecosystem: Host-associated > Arthropoda: Insects > Digestive system > Unclassified ... | reverse complement strand
GGCGCAGGGCTCGATCGTGGTGAGCGAGCCGATCGCGGTGCTGTCGGATGCCGCCGACGCCGCCGAGCGGGCCGCACCCGGTCATCCCGCCGACGGGGTGCTGTGGGCGCAGCTCGCCGACCGTTCCCGCGAGGACGCCCGGCCCTCGTGGAGCTTCTTCGCCTTCCTGCTGCTGGCGACGCTCATCGCCGGCATCGGGCGCCTGCTCGACCAGCCGATCCTCATCATCGGCGCGATGGTGGTGGGTCCGGAGTTCGCCCCGCTCGCGGCCATCTGCTACGCCGTCGTACGGCGCAAGCGCGGCATCGCGGGGATGGCCTCGATCACGCTGTTCGGCGGGTTCGCGCTCTCCGCAGCGATCGCCTGGGCCGTGTGGGCGGTCGTGTACGGGTTCGGCCTCATCACGTTCGAGCAGGCGACCACGGGGCCGGCCACGGAGTTCATCATCGCTCCCGACACGTGGTCGTTCGTCATCGCGGTGCTCGCCGGCGTCGCGGGCGTGCTGTCGCTCACGACGTCGAAGTCGTCGGCGCTGGTGGGCGTGTTCATCTCGATCACGACAGTGCCCGCGGTCGGCACGATCGGCCTGACGCTCGCGGTCGGCGCGTGGGACGAAGCGCTCAGCGCGCTGGTGCAGCTGCTCGTCAACCTCGCCGGCCTGTTCCTCGCCGGCATCGTCACGCTGTACGTGCAGCTGAAGGTGGGCCGGCGCATCGGCCTTCGGCTGGAGGCGCGGCGCGCCCGGCGTTCGCAGCGGTCGCAGCCGTCAGCCGGATCGGTCTGATTCTCCGGTCTCGTCGAAACCAGGGGTTTCACGTGGAACCGAGGGCATCGCCCCCTGGCTCGCCGGAGTTCCGTCGGATCGGCGAGCGGATCCCTTGGCTCGCCGAGTTTCCCCGGTTTCGCGCGACATGCCCGGGCTCGGCGGGCGATTCCCCTGTGCCATCGAGACCGGGGATCCTCGGCGATACCGAGGGCGTCGTCCTCGGTTTCGCGCAGTCTCCTCTGTCTCGACGAGCAGACTCCCGGGCTGGGTGCGCAGGGTCCCGGGCTGAGCGGCGGGTCGCCCGACGACGAATGGATGCCGGCGGCCCGGGCAGGGCCGCGTCCGATTCCCGCCGGACGCGGTCGTCGGCGCGGCCGAGACTGGAGCCGTTCCCCACGAAAGGCGGCATCCCATGGGCACTCTCACCCCGCTCGACCCGCACGTCGCGATCGAGCCCGCGATCCTGTACTTCGGCACGCCGGTGTCGCTTCTGTCGACGATCGATGTGGACGGCCACCCGAACCTGGCCCCCAACTCATCGGTCTGGTGGCTCGGGCAGACGGCCATGGTCGGCGTCGCAGCGCGCGGCCAGACGGGCCGCAACCTGCTCGCCACCGGCGAGGTCGTGATCAACCTGCCCTCGACCGCCGAGGTGGACGCGGTCGACCGTCTGGCGCTCACCACGGGCCGCTCACCGGTGTCACCGCGAAAGACGGCGGCCGGCTACCGGCACGTGGCCGACAAGTTCGCCGAGGCGGGGCTGCACCCCGTCGAGTCCGAGACCGTGGCGCCGCCGCGCATCGCCGAGTTCCCGGTGCACCTCGAGGGTCGCGTCACCGACCTGCACCCGCTCGGCGGCGCGCCCACGGCCGACGACGCGAGCGTCCTCGCGGTCGAGATCGCGGTGACCCGCGTGCATGTGCGCGAGTCGCTGCGACTCGCCGGTTACCCGAACCGCATCGACCCGGAGCGCTGGCACCCGCTCCTGCTGAGCTTCCAGCGCTTCTTCGGCCTCGGCGACGAGGCACACCCGTCGCGCCTGGCCTCGATCGACGAGGACTGGTACCGCGGCTGACGGACGCCTCGCCCGGTCAGCGATCCTGCTCGTCCGCCCCGGGCCGCTCGTCGGCGCTCGGTGCCGACCACTCCTCGAACTCGGCCTCGACCCGCGCACAGCGATGGGCCCACGTGATCGTGTGCAGCAGCATCACACGACCGCCGTCCGCACGTCCCCGACCGCGACGCCGCCCGCGCACGGCACGGTGACGAGGTCGCCCGGCGCGAGATCGCCGGGCAGGATGACCGCGACCCCCGGCGCGGGCAGGCCCGCGGCATCCGCCACGGCGTAGCGCCGGTCGTAGGCGTCCGAGACCCGGCCGATCAGCCGGGCCTCCTGCCACCGCGGCCGGACCCGCTCGAGCGCGGCGTCGATCATCAGGGTCGGAGCGGGCTGCAGGATGCCGGCGGCCGGGGTGGCGGCATCCATCCCGCCCACCGCGACCACCGACACCGTGAGCACGGCCGTCGTCTCGGTCGCCGACGCGACCCCGCCCGACAGCGGGATCACCGCATTGCCGGTCATGACGCAGGGTGTGCCGCACAGGGCCGTGTACCGCAGCGCCGAGATGCCGGTCACCGTGACGTCGTCGACGGCGGGGACGGCGCCCGCAGGCCAGAGGTCCCGCGTGAAGGGCGACGGGATGCGGGGTCTCAGAGTGGGAAGGAGCGACGTGAGTGACATGCATCCCGGTCTACGGCGCGGCCGCCGGCCCGTCGCGTGCCCTCACGGGACCCGCACGCCCGTGCCGCGGATCCTGACGCCTTCCGAGTGGATGGCGCACCGCGTCACACGGGACGCGCGAACAGGTTGACGAGATTGCCGTCCGGATCGCGGACCACCGCGGAGCGGTTGCCCCAGGGCATGGTCGCCGCGGCGAGTCCGACGGCCGCCGGGTCCAGGTCGAGCCGCGCGAACTCCTCGTCCACGTCGTCGACCTCGAACTCGATGACGACGCCCGACGCCCGGGCGGGAGCGACGGCGGCGTCCCCGAGCATGGCGACCGTGGTCACGTCCCCGATGGCGAGCGTCGCCCGGTCGGTGCGGATCTCGGCGAACACGGGCGCCGGCCGGGTCGCAGCGCGCTGCGTGACGCGCTCGTAGAAGGCTGAGAGCCTCTCGACGTCGTGGGTGATGATGCGGATGGATGCGAGCTGCATGGTGTGCCCTCTCTGAAGTCGGATGCGGCTTCCAGAGTGGGCGGCGTTCGCGACACCGTCCTGTCGGTGTTCGGCGAACTGCGCACGTCAGTCCGCGCCGAGGGGGCGCAGCCGTCCGTACGGGATCTGCAGGTCCTCGGCCCGGATGGCCCGCGCAGGCGGCCGTTCGCCGGTGGGCTCGACGTCGAGCACGCGGTCGCCGCGGAAGGCGCGGAGGCCGCCGCGCAGACGGCACCAGGCGACCAGGTACCAGTCCTGCCCCTTGCCGATGTACCCCAGAGGCTCGACCTCGCGGGTGGTCTCGGTGCCGCCGGCGTCGGCGTAGCGGATCCGCAGCACGCTCCTGCTCCGCAGCGCGTCCGCGAACAGCCGCGGCGCACCGGCGCGCTCGTCGTCCTCGAGCAGGTGGACACGATCGGTCAGCGCCGTGATGCGCCGTGCGTCCTCTTCGTCCATGACCGCCCGGACCTTCTGGGCGGCGCTGCGGGCGGCATCCTGGAACGGGCTGGACGCCAGCTGTCCGAGCCCGACCATGACCGCGAACGCCTCGTCGACGGTCAGGCCGAGCGGCGGCAGGCTGTGGCGCGCATCGATCGTGTAGCCCCCGGTGCGGCCGGCGTCCGCCCAGATCGGCACGCCCGAGGCCTGGAGCGCGCTGATGTCGCGCTCGATCGTGCGGGTGCTCACCTCGAACCGGTTCGCGAGCCAGCTCGCGCTGCGGCGGCCGGGCGCCGCAGCGCGGAGCTCTTCGACGAGCGCATACAGCCGATCGGTGCGGGTCACCGCAAGACCCTCCTCACCGCGACGCGCACTGCGGCGATCAGCCCAGGCCTCGACGCTCCCCGTCGGCGGCCGGCGCGCCGTCGCCGTCGACCGGTCGCGACGACAGGCCGACCGAACCCGAGTGCGGGTCGTTCGACAGCGCGGCCGAGACCGCCGCCGACTCGTCGACGTCGGGATACTGGGGCCGCAGCTGGACCGGGTTGCGACGACGCTGCTCGCGCTTGGCCTTCGCCGCGGCCGCCCAGAGATTGAGGGCCTCGACGAAGATCGCGAACGCCATCGGACCGTAGATGAACGCCTTGTCGATGTGGAACCCGAAGCCCTCGGCGATGAGGAACACACCGATCAGCAGAAGGAACGACAGCGCCAGCATCTTCACCGTGGGGTGCTTGTTCACGAACGCGAAGATGAAGCGCGACGCGAAGAGCATGATGCCGAACGACAGCACGACGACCGTGATGATCACGACGAGGTTCTCGGTCATGCCGACCGCCGTGATGACGGAATCCAGCGAGAACACGAGGTCGAGCACGAGGATCTGCGCGATCACCGAGCCGAACGTCACGGCCTTGCGACCCCCGGCACCGTGCTCCTCCTCGGCGCCCTCGAGCTTGTGGTGGATCTCGGTCACGGCCTTGTAGACGAGGAAGAGGCCACCGGCGATGAGGATGAGGTCCTTCCACGAGAAGCCCATCTCGCCGATGAAGAACACGTCCTCCTTCAGCGTGACGATCCACCCGGCGAAGAGCACGAGCACGACGCGCATGAGCATCGCCAGCGTGAGGCCGAGGTTGCGCGCCTTCGCCTGCTGCTCCTTGGGGAGCTTCGACGCGAGGATCGAGATGAAGATCACGTTGTCGACGCCGAGCACGACCTCGAGGACGAACAGCGTCAGGAACACGGCGATCAGATCGGGCGTGAAGGCGAAGGAGAAGTCCACGGGGCCATCGTAGGCGGCGGGCCCGCGAGCTCCTCGGCCGACGGTCGTCTGGGCGTCGCCCCCGAACAGTCTGTGCATCGCCCGGTCATTCCGTTCCGGCCATATGGACCTGCGTAGTGTGGGGCACAGCGATCGGCACCCGCCTGTGGCTCCTCGTCGACAAGGCTGTCGGCATCCGACCCGAAGCAGGTGCGATCATCGCCACCCCCACCGTCGTCGCCCCGCGGCCGAACCTCGGCCCCGTCCGTCAGACCTACGCCGGCACCGAGACCTTCCCGCCGGTGGCCCGCGCCTACACCGAGGTCTCGCAGGTCGTGCGCGAGACCGGGCTCCTCCGCCGTGCGGAGTGGTTCTACGCCCTCGTCGGCGTCGCGATCCTGCTCGCCTTCGGCGGGGTGATCACCGGCTTCGTCCTGCTCGGCCAGACCTGGTACCAGCTGCTGATGGCCGGGGCCCTCGGCATCCTGTTCACGCAGGTCGCGTTCCTCGCGCACGAGGCCGCCCACCGGCAGATCCTCGCGTCAGGACCGGCGAACGACCGGCTCGGGCGCTTCCTCGCCGCGGGGATCGTGGGCATCAGCCTCTCCTGGTGGAACAACAAGCACAACCGCCATCACGCGAACCCGAACCGGGTCGGCAAGGACCCCGACATCGAGGTCGACACGATCCGGTTCCTCGACGAGGATGCCGCGAAGGTCGGCCGGCTCGGCGCCCTCATCACGCGCAGGCAGGGCTGGCTGTTCTTCCCGCTGCTGACCCTCGAGGGCCTGAACCTGCACGGGCACGCGTTCCGGCACCTGGTCTCTCGCGAGGGCGTCAAGGACCGCTGGACCGAACTGGGTCTCATCTCCGCGCGCTTCGCGCTGTATCTCACCCCGATCTTCGTGTTCCTGCCCGTGGGGATGGCGTTCGCGTTCCTCGGCGTGCAGCTGGCCGTGTTCGGCGTCTACATGGGCGCCTCGTTCGCGCCCAACCACAAGGGCATGCCGGTCATCGCGAAGGACGCGAAGCTCGACTTCTTCTCGAAGCAGGTGCGCACTTCTCGCAACATCCGCGGCGGCTGGTGGGCCACCGCCCTCATGGGCGGGCTCAACTACCAGGTGGAGCACCACCTCTTCCCGAGCATGGCGCGCCCCCACCTGTCGCGGGCGCGCGAGATCGTCATCGAGCAGTGCCGCACCCGCGGCGTGCCGTACACCGAGACGAGCCTGTGGGAGTCGTACGCCATCGTCATCGCGTACCTCAACCGCGTGGGCCTGGCCGCCCGCGACCCGTTCGACTGCCCGATGGTGAACCGGTTCCGCAGCGCCTGACCCGGCGGCCGTGCACAAGGGAGGGGTGGATGCCGCGGCATCCACCCCTCCCTTCGCTCAGTCGCGGCCTTCGCTCAGTCGAGGATCTCCCGGAGCCGCACCGCGAACCCCGCCGGATCCCCGGGCTGCCCCGGGTGCTCGGTGAAGCCCGCGTGGTGGCTGGGGAACTCGGCCACCGGACGGCCGATCGCCGCCGCGACCGAGCGGGCGCCGCGGGCCGCGAAGGTCTCGCCGGACTCCACGCCCGCCGCGAGGACCAGACGATCGCCCAGCGCCTTCAGGGCGTCGACGTCGATGCGGTAGTCGACGGTGGCGGGCATGTTCCGCAGCAGCGGGTTGGTGCGGGTGCCGTCGTCCTCCGACGACATGCCGAACATCGCGGGATCCGGCGCCGGCTGTGCGAGATAGTCCGCGGGCAGCTCCCCGTCGAACATCACCAGCGGGATGAACTTCGCCATCGCCGCTCCGTCGCCCTTATTCGCGTACGTGCGCTTCATGTCGGCGACGGCCGCGAGAACGGTGTCGCCGTCGGGCAGGTGCCCCGCCAGCGGCGGCTCATGCACCACCGCGATCCGGACGTCGTCGGGGTGAGCCGTCACGAGCGCGAGCAGGTTCACCGCGCCGCCGCTGGTGCCGAAGGCGTCGACGGGGCCGGCGTCCAGTGCCGCGATGACCCGGTGCAGGTCGGCGGCGTGCTGGTCGACGCCGATGTCGGACGTGCCGACGGGATTGCGGCCGGCGCCCCGCGGGTCGTAGGTCACGACGGGCCGGTCCGTAAAGCGGGCGGCGAGCAGCGCGAGTCCGCCGGCATCCATGGGTGCCGCGAACAGGAACAGCACCGGCCGGTCGGCCGTCGCCGTGGCCAGGTCGCCGCGGACGTCGTACGTGATCGCGTCGTCGCCGGTGCCCACGATGTGCGTGGTCACGGTGCGTTCGGCGGTGTTCTCGGTCATCGGTGTCTCCTCGCCCGCCTCAGACTCCGGCGAGCACGCCTTCCAGTCGGGCGTAGCTGGCCTCCATGCCGTCGGTCATGCCGGTGGCGAGCACGATGTCACGGGTCTGCGCGTCGGGGTACTCGATGACGAGCGTGATGAGCGTGGCGCCGTCCTCCTCGTAGAGGCTCAGGTCGTTGAGCGTCGACGGGAAGTCGGTGCCGGTCATGTGCTCGGTCGTGACGGCGCGGTCCGGCGCCTCGCTCAGGAGCGTCTCTCCGTCGAACCCGAAGCGCTCGCCCTCGGTGCCCTCCTGCGGCTCCCACTCGTAGCGGTAGCGGCCGCCGACCGTCGGGTCGACCTCGCAGATCGACATGCGCCAGCCGTCCGGGCCGAGCAGCCACTGCTGGATGAGGTCGGGCTCCTGGTGCGCGCGCCACACGAGGTCGATCGGGCCGTCGATGAGCCGCGTGATCCGCACGTGCGTGTCGTCGAGGATCTCGGTCTGCGTGCCCTTGCCCGCGGCGTAGGCGCGCAGGCCCTCCAGCACGCGGTCGAGCTGGTTGAGGGCCATCCGCGAACCCTCGACGGCGCCCAGGGCGACGGTCTTCTCCAGCGCGTCTGCGGACGCGAACGAGGTGACGCTGCGCAGTCGCGAGCCCGAGCCGGTCGCCTCGAACGCGAAGTCGACGCGCATGGTCGGCATGTCGTCGACGCGGGCACCGCCCTCGTCGACGAACGAGTCCAGCACCTCGAAGCGGCGCGGCGCCTCGATCTCGAGGAACTCCCACGAGCCGCCCGCGTACTCACCCCGCGGACCGCTCATGTGGTAGTCCGCGCGGCCGCCGACGGTGAGGTCGAACGCGGTGAACGTGGCGGGCCAGCCCGGAGGGCCCCAGAACCGTTCGAGCTGCCGCGGATCGGTGAAGACCTGCCAGAGCCGCTCCACGGGGGCGGCGAACTCGGCGGTCAGCGTCAAGGTGAGCGCTTCGGGGTCGGTGGTGACGTCGGTGACGGGCATCTCAATCTCCTTCGTTCCTGGGGTCCTGCGGGTCGTGGATGCCGGCGGCCGAGGTCGGCTCCGGCTCGGAAAGCAGCGCATCGAGGCGGTCGATGCGGGTGCGCCACAGCTCCTCGTAGCGGGAGAGCAGCGCGCGGGCGCGGGCGATCATGGTCGGATCCGCCCGGACGAGGCGCTCGCGCCCTTCGGCGCGCTTGATGATGAGGCCCGCGGCCTCCAGCACGGTGACGTGCTTCTGGACGGCCGCGAACGACATGTCGTACTCGCGGGCGAGGGCCGAGACGGAGTGCTCGCCGCCGATCGTCCGACGCAGGATGTCGCGCCGGGTCGCCGCGGCGAGCGCGTGGAACACGCGGTCGATCTCGTCATCGCTGAGCTCAATTCCTACAACCATTTGGTTGTACGTTACGACGGCCGCCGGCATCCGTCAACCCCTCTTGCTGGAACCGCTTGTCGTTATCCAGATGGGCTTTGCGTTGCACTACGGCTTCTTGCTGTGCGGTAAGACCCGGCGATACCGCCAGCCGCCGTCATCATGCGCACTCGAGACCCGAGCAGGCAGGTTCGCCGCAATGCTCGTGCGAGCGCGTGGCGGTCCCCGGAAGTTGTCATGCTGATGCTTAGCGAGAGCGACCGAGCGGCGGTTGAACGTGACATGCGCGAGCGCCCAGAAGTCGTTCGCGGCGCCCTTGGCTGGGAGCCGGAAAGCTAACACAACTGCGGCGCTATCCGGCGACAAGAGCGCTCAGGTGCGGGCGGTCTCGCGACGACGCGGCCAGGACCGGATGCCAGGCGGGGTGGAGCACCGCAGAGTGCGGTAGCCGAGGGTGACCGGCGTCAGTGTCGGGGCGTCGAACACACCTTGACAGAGCGTGCAGGCGAAGCCGTCGAGGATCCCAAGCGACGAGACCGCGCCCCTAGCCGAGGGCTCCGTCACGTTACGGGACGAGGCACATCTCGCCCCACCGGTCACGTTGCTGCCCCTGTCCGGAGTCGTCCCTACGATGAACTCGGAGACCAAGTCGTTTGGGGAGAAGGACTTATGGCACTTGGATACCGCACGATTCTGACCGCGGCACCCACTGAGGACAATCTCAACGACATCATTAGGGCCTTCAGTGCCTGGATCACAGGCAAGAAGGGCTACGTCGAACTTCCCTCGAGCGGAACCCTCACGCACACTTCCGGCGCCACACTCACCGCGGTGAGCTACGCCAGCGACGACGGAGCCGTCAGCGCCAAGCGCTGGACAATCATGGAGGACTGGGCGCCACCGAAGTGGTACGCCAACCCCGAAACCTCCCGCACCGGCGTCACCAATGTCACGCTTGCTCTGGCCGAGCATCGGCTGTGGCTTTGGGTAGATGTCGAACCACCCACCCTCATTTGGACGAACACCAACGGCCGTGAGGTCGAAGAGGTGCAGGTGAGTGGACGCCCCACTTTCGTCAAAGACATTCTCAACACCGTCAACATGAGTGACGGAGCCGCTGAGCCGCTGTCCGAGTTCCAGGTGATCGCGAGCCAGACCCACGTCGATGAGTTGGCTCGGGTCCTCTCCGACTCGGAGCGGATCGGCGCCGTGTTCGTCGCGGCAACGCCGGACGGTACTGACGCGAACGAGTGGGCGGACAAGATCACCAGGCTTGCCGGTCAGATCCAAGGAATGGGCATCGGCTACGCGCTGACGCCGGAGGCACGCGCTATCTTCAACCGCCAGTACGGCGGAGCCGGCCACTGGGTTTCTCCGGGGGCGATGCGAACGTTCCTCCCGGGGGTGGACCTCTCCGATGTGCAGGACTCGTTCAAGCACCGCCTCCTGCACGCCTCGACCTTGCGGGACTCGACGGAAGCTCGGATCCGACGCATCCTGCGAAACGCCCAGCTCAAGCGTCTCAACGCGCTCCGCGTTCCGGACGCGCTGCGCGAGGTTGACTACGAGTTCCTGCGCAAGGAGCGCCTCCAACCTCTCGCCGCTCTCCACGAGGCCGTCACCGCTGCAACGCCTGGTGAAGACGAGGCGGCGATCTGGCGAGCCCTCGCGGAGCTCGCCGAGAGCGAAGTCAAGAAGGGTCTCGCGGAGAACAAGGTGCTCGTCCGACGCGCATCATTGGCCGAAAGCCTCCTCGATGAGGTGCAAGCAGAAGGCGACGAGCAATACGCGCAGCTCACTGCGGCGCGCGCGGATGCCGCAGCGCTCGCTCGCCAAGTCGACTACCTGCGCCGCAAGCTCACGGACCTTGGGGGCGAAGGCGCGGCCGCTGCGTGGTCGTTCGTTGATGACGCCGCTCCCGACGCGTACCCCGATACCTTTGCTGAGTTGTTGGATCGGATGAAGGGGCTTGCGGGCGTCAGGTTCACAGGCGACGTTGAGGATGCCCTTGAGCTAGACGAGCACACCGCTCTCGGGCAAGCGGCCCTGATGAAGACCTGGGACGCGCTCCTGACCTTCAACGCCTACTCCCGCGCTCGAAACGATGGTGCGTTCGACCACTCCCTGAGCAACTTCATCACTCATCGGGATCACGGCTATCGTGTCCAGATCGGCAAGATTATCTGGACCGAGGGCGAGACGGTCAAGAACAACGAAAAGTACCGCGCCCAGCGCATGTTGCCCGTCGACAAGAAGGTCGACCCCTCCGGCAAGACCCTCATGGTGGCGCACCTGAAGCTCTCGAACCTCACGGGTGTTGCACCGCGCCTGTACTTCAAGGACACCTACTCCGACGTTGGCTACGTGACCGTGGGCTACCTGGGGTCCCACATGGACAACACCCTCACGAACTAGCACACGCCAGCCGAACGGTGCTGCCGACCATGCCCACGACAGCTGTTGTTGCTGCCGCCCCGGCGGGGATCCGAGAGATCCCTCATGCCCCTCGCCTGGCGAGCGAACGGACATCGGGCGGTGCAAGGTCTGCGTCGTCGGGATGTACACACGACGCGGCGGCACCGCGTCCTCGGAACTGCCCGCCCCGCGGGACACCGATTCCGGCTGCGCGTATCACAGCGTGCAGGAGCATATTAAAGTAAGCAGAAATCCTGCTTACTCTAATATCGGAGAACAGAATGGACGTCGGGCACATCGTGCGGCAGCTGCGAGCAGTAGGTGCCGATGCCGAGATCGCCGGTGCCGGCATTCTGTTAGAGGGCGCGCGGACTCACCTGGAGGTGATGCAGGGCAGGCCCGCGACCCCGTCAGACCTACGGCGCATCGCCGATACGTGTAGATCCAGAGCGGGCAATAACGTCACCCGACCGGTTATTTCCGCGGAACGAGCATCGCCACGTGCGATCTCATGGCTGCGCACCCATCCCGAAGTGACACTGGTCCTCAGCGACCAAGTGATTCTCGACGGCGTGGTGCATAGGCTGGACGATGCTGAGCCCGCTCAGTCCCGACGCAAAGGGCCTGCGCCATATGCACGGTTCGCGACCGGCAGAGTCCTGCTGTCTGGCGCGTCCCGAACCGACCAAATCCGTCTGGCAGAGCTCGCCGGTGTGACGCAGGGCTCTGTGTCGAATGCGCTCCGACGCATCCCGGAGCACCGGAACCCCGGTGCGGCATTCGATGAGCTCGTGGACGAGTACCCCGGCCCAGGCGGCCAGACGTACTACTGGTGGAGCAGCCAGCCCGTGAACGAGCAGGCCCGGCACCTCGCACGGCTCGGTGCTCTGCTGTCGGGCGACTTCGCCGCCGACCGCATCGCCCCCTGGCGGATGCCCGAACGCGTCGTCGCCTACGTGGATGCTCCGCTCGATCTCGCTGCCTCTGGCTATGTGCTAGCCGACCCCAGTGACTACACGACCCTCGTCGCCGTGCCTGCGGACCCCACGCTCCGGGCCACGGCGAGGGCATGGAGCGCCAGCAGCGCCGCCGGCGACGTCGTCGTCGCCGATCCGATCATCGCCGCATACGACGTGACACGCAGCGCGACGACCGGCGACGACGACGAAGCTGTCGAGAAGCTCCGCGACGTCGTCGTCAAGCGCTTCATCGCGGCGCAAAATCGTGGTTGACGCGTATCTGGTCTCGGTCTCAGCGGCCGACGACGCTGCGTTCGTCGCACTACGTGATCTGTCCGAGGCGCTGGGTGACGAAGCCGAGACGGGCATCATCGGCGGCCACATGGTCTCCCTGCTCACGGCGGCGTTTCCGAGCCCCGGATTCGTGGCCCGTCGCACCAACGACGCCGACGGCGGGATCCCCCGAGCCCTGGCCACCTCCGGCGAAGTTCACGGGCGAGTAATCGCACAGGGCTATAGATCTGCGGGTGGCAACCGCTACGTGCGCGGGGCTGACGCCGAACCAGCGCAGATTCTGGACATCCTGGTTCCAAATGTCGACACCCGCCTCAGGACCGAGACGCTCGGTGATCGCGAGTTCGACAGCATGCCCGGGCTCGGTGTCGCCCTAGCCACGCGCCTGCGGATCGACGTCGTCGCGACGCTCAGCACGGGTGAGGAGCTGCAGTTCACCGCCTACGTGCCGTCGGTCGAGGGCGCGGTCATCCTCAAGACATACGCGTGGTCAGGGCGGCGAGCTCCAAAAGACGCGGTCGACCTACACAGCCTGTTCCGCATCGTCGAGTCTCATCCTGTCGACGTGATCGGAGGGTGGCGCCTCGACGAGGCTTCGCCTGTGGGCGCCAGGCGCGACACCAGCAGAACGCTTCACGCACTCGCCCGGAATTGGGAGGCGCACCCACCGAATGTGACGTTCGACTATCGACGGCTAGTCGAGAGCGTCCGGAGGCGGGTAGCTCCGCCTCCGGGCTGAGGTCCAGACGACAGCACGGACGCCTCGCACGCGCCGCCACCGAGCCGGGGCCCGAGGCCGTGTCCGAGCCCGACGCCGAGTCCGAGCACTCGCTGGCGCCTCGTCGCGCAATCGATTGAGCCGGGACCGTTCGCACAGACCAAGGAACGAGCGCCTCAATACGATGTGACCGAACAATCAGTAAGAGGAGCCCGATGGCCACGGATACGCCTACCGAGCCGCAGAAAGCGCAACGGCCCAATCGGCTTGGCATCGCAGCCGCCACGATCCTGGCGGTAATCACCGCATCCACGCTCGCGCAGGCACTGACCTTCGCCGCACACGGCATCGCCGCAGAGTACAGCGAGCAATGGAGTCCGGGGCTGCTTACGATCGTTGCCGCGTTCTGGATGGCTGCCGTTGTGAAGAGCTGGGCCTCATGGCGACGCTGGATCTGGTTGCCCGTCGCGCTTGCCGTCGCGCTGTCGGTTGCGATCGTCATTTTCACCGTGAGCATCGAGCAGGCAGCCGCGGAGCAAGCCGCCATTGAGGAGCACGAGCGAATGTGCTCGGACGCTCGCGCTGAGCTGGACGAGCTAGTCGCGACGCACGAGTCCCTCGTAATCCAGTCGAACGCACTGGCCGGCCCGTCACCGTTCGGAGATGGGGACACGCGGCCTCCAACGCCCCTCTCGCCCGGCATGACTGACTGGGCCGAAGTGGCCGGAACCGGCAGCTACACCGACGCTTGGAATCACTACCTTGCCTATGGCGGACCCGATATGGAGACGAAAATCACCGAGCTCGACGCTGCGATCGCAGCGGATTGCGGCTAAGCGAGTTCACCCCTGGCGTGCAACGACTCGGGATGGTTCACGCGGCCAACTGCCCTCGAACTCATCGTTAACCAACACCCGCATCCGAACCGCACCCAGCCCCACTGCCAGAACGCCTGGGTGCGAGCCCAATACTGCGGGGCTACCGGAGAGTGTCACCGCAAGGTGACCCGAACCGCTGAGTCGGTGCCCGAAAGCGTGACATCTTGTGTCATCGCACCGCGATACCGACCCCTTCGGAGATCGACGGATGCCGCCACCCGATCGTCCTCAGGGCTTCGGGAAGCCCGACCCTTCCTCGACGGCCGGGACGATCCCGCCGTTGGGGCCGAAGTTCGTGTCGCGCACCGACGGATCCTGCGGATCGGGCGCGGTGAGCACGATCTTGAGGATGCTGGACGTCAGCCGGCTCTCGACGGGATCGTCGGTGAGGATGATCGTGCGGCGCGGATTGAGGTCGACGCCGGTGACGTCCGGATCGATCTTCGGGTCGCCGTTCACCGGCTTCGTCGTCGCGTTGAGCTTGACGATCACGCGCTCCATGTCCTCCGGCGTGAGCGGCACCACGACATTGCCCTCGTCGCCCGTGCTGAGCGAGGTGGGCGTCCCGCCGTCCGGCTTGTCGGGCTTCGGCTTCAGGAAGTCCGGGGTGAGCAGCTCGATCGCCTTCTCCTTGAAGGTCTTCGCCGTGTCGGCGCCGCCGTTGCGGTCCGTGCCGAACGCCGGGGTGTCGACCGGCTTCTCGCCGTCGCCGCCGACGCCGCCGTCGGCGCCCGCGCTGATCCAGCCGAGGACGATGCCGCCGACGCGCTTCTGGACAGGCTGGTCGCCGTCGCGCACCGGGCGGCCGTCCTTGTCGAGGTGCATCTCGACCGCGCCGGCCGCCTGGTCGAGCACCACTCCGGCGCCCAGGTCGAAGCCGTACTGGTCGAGCAGCTTGCCTGCCACGCCCATGCGCTCGAGCGCGGACGTGCGCCCGGCCAGCGCGGACGCCGCATCCTTGATCAGCGGCGTGCCGTCGGGCAGCGTCTCGGGCAGGACGATGACCTCCGAGAACCCCAGCTCGAAGCTCGGCAGCGCACCCTTGCCGATGTACGCGGTCAGCTCGTCGACCTTCGGAGCGCTCCCCCAGTCGGCCGGATCGGTGCCCGCCGCCTCCTCGTCGACGTCGGCGATGCCGTCCTGATCCTTGTCGGCGAGCAGGGCGGTGTACGCGAGGCACACGCCCTCGTGCGAACAGTTCATCGCGTGCACCACGAGTCGTTCGCCGTCGTCGGCGTGCGCGGGGGCGGCGAACGCGCCCGCGATCGCGAATCCGGCGAACGCCGTCGCCGCCAGTGCTGCCCGGCGCCGTGCGATCGGCCGCCGCGTGTCGTTCTGCTGCATGACTTCCTCCTTCGTCCGTGGCGCGGAGCGCGCTGAACGTGAAGAGCCGCGAGCTGCGCGGTGCGATACACCGGGACCTGCCGGTTCGCGTGACCGGCGGCATCCATCACCCCTCGCCTACGACCGGCAGAATGGCGCGATGACAGTCCCCCCGAGCTCGTTCCCACCACCCGTTGCCCCGCCGGGACCGCAGCCTCGTGAGCGCCGGCCCGCGACCCTCTCCTGGATCGCTCTCGGCGTGGCGGCGCTCACGATCCTCGTCGGCACCGCCGTCCTCGTCGTGCCGCGGATGCTCGGGGTCAGCGACGCCGTGGTCCGCGGATCGGCGGGCTGGGCGCCGTGGGTACTGGGACTGATCGCGGTCGGGCTGGGCATCGCGGCGCTGGTGCGGCGATGCCGAGCGCGCGGCGCAGCGATCGCGGCGATCGTGGCGCCTGCGGCGTTCTGCGCGATCGTCGTCGCGGTGTTCGCGCTCTACGCCCTGTTCCTCGTCGTCGGCCTCGTGGTCGGAGCGAGCTGACCTGAACGGCGCGGCGCGTTCGCGGGCGGGGAGATCGGCGGCTGAGAGGGCAATGGATGCCGCGGTCACCGGCATCCGTCACCCCCCTCTCGCGCCGAATAGACTGGAGCGGTCCGGCATCCCCGAATTCCTGGAGTTGAGCCGAGTGACCACCCCTGCTTCCACCGCTGTCGCCGATACCGTCGAGAACGCCGCCGCCACCCCCGAGAAGGAGCAGCCGTACGCGGCGCTCGGACTCAAGGACGACGAGTACGCGAAGATCCGCGAGATCCTCGGCCGCCGCCCCACCTCGGGCGAGCTGGCCATGTACTCGGTCATGTGGTCCGAGCACTGCTCGTACAAGTCCTCGAAGATCTACCTCCGCAAGTTCGGCGAGAAGGTCTCGGACGAGATGAAGGAACGGCTCATGGTCGGCATGGGCCAGAACGCCGGCGTCGTCGACATCGGCGAGGGCTGGGCCGTCACCTTCAAGGTCGAGTCGCACAACCACCCCAGCTACATCGAGCCGTTCCAGGGCGCCGCGACCGGCGTCGGCGGCATCGTGCGCGACATCATCTCGATGGGTGCGCGCCCGGTCGCCGTCATGGACCAGCTGCGCTTCGGCGACATCTCCGACCCCGACACCGCCCGCGTCGTGCACGGCGTCGTCAGCGGCATCTCGTTCTACGGCAACTGCCTCGGCCTGCCGAACATCGGCGGCGAGACCGTGTTCGACGCGGTCTACCAGGGCAACCCGCTCGTCAACGCCCTCGCGGTCGGCGTGCTGCGCCACGAGGATCTCAAGCTCGCCAACGCCACCGGCGCCGGCAACAAGGTCGTCCTGTTCGGCGCCCGCACCGGCGGCGACGGCATCGGCGGTGCGTCCATCCTCGCCTCCGACACGTTCTCCGAGGGCGGCCCGACCAAGCGCCCCGCGGTGCAGGTCGGCGACCCGTTCGCCGAGAAGGTGCTCATCGAGTGCTGCCTCGAGCTGTACAAGGGCGAGCTCGTCGAGGCCATCCAGGACCTCGGCGCCGCCGGCATCTCGTGCGCGACGAGCGAGCTGGCCGCCAACGGCGGCTCGGGCATGCGCGTCGACCTCGAGAACGTGCTGCTGCGCGACCCCACGCTCACGCCGGAGGAGATCCTCATGAGCGAGAGCCAGGAGCGCATGATGGCGATCGTCGCGCCCGACAAGCTCGATGCGTTCCTGGCCGTCGTGAACAAGTGGGACGTCGAGACCTCGGTGCTCGGCGAGGTGACCGGCGACGGCCGCCTGCAGATCTTCTGGCACGGCGAAGAGATCGTGAACGTCGACCCGTCCACGGTCGCCGTCGACGGCCCCGTGTACGAGCGCCCGGTGGCGTACCCGACCTGGATCGACGCGCTGCGCGACGACTCGGCCTCGGCGCTCCCCCGCGCCACCGACGCCGACACCCTGCGCGAGCAGTTCACGCGCCTCGTCGCGAGCCCCAACCTCGCCGACACGTCGTGGATCACCAACCAGTACGACTACTACGTCATGGGCAACACAGCACTGTCGTTCCCCGACGACTCGGGCATGATCCGCGTCGACGAGCACTCCGGCCTCGGCTTCGCCATCGCGACGGACTGCAACGGCCGCTACTGCCAGCTCGACCCGTACCAGGGCGCGAAGCTGGCCCTGGCCGAGGCGTACCGCAATGTCGCGGTGTCGGGCGCGGTGCCGACGGCGGTCACCGACTGCCTCAACTTCGGCTCCCCCGAGAACCCCGAGGTCATGTGGCAGTTCTCGCAGGCCGTCGACGGTCTGTCG
>Ga0160432_100702_pt1 | contig 17249 bp, 14 predicted proteins | sample HID1971M_E0MG_FD_108250 | JGI IMG/M metagenome (GOLD analysis project Ga0160432, IMG submission 108250) | Enriched millipede-associated microbial communities from UW Madison campus, WI, USA - HID1971M_E0 MG | ecosystem: Host-associated > Arthropoda: Insects > Digestive system > Unclassified ... | reverse complement strand
GCCGGGTTCGTCCGCGACGCGCTGCGCGTCTACGCGGAGGCGAACCTCTAGCACCGCAGACGAGTGGATGCCGCGGCCCCAGGGGCCGCGGCATCCACTCGTTCTGTTCCCGGTGTCGTCAGGTGTTGCGGTTTCCGGTCAGTACGCGGAACAGGAACGCGATGAGGGCGATGACACCGACGATGATCGCCACCCACAGCAGCCAGTTCAGAGCGGAGCTCAGTCCACCGACGATGGCGAGGATGATGGCGATGACGATGATGATGATGAGGGCGATGTTCACGGGGGTCCTCCTCTTTCTTGGTGCCGGCGTGTGTGCGCCGGTTGCCTCGTGGGCACATCACGACATTGGCACCGCTGCCCGTCGCCCCGTAGTGGCTTGACGCGGTCGCGTCGCCGGTGATAGGCGGCGATACGGTGGGCCGTCGCAGATGTCAACCCCCGTGAGCCGCGCGCCGCGGCCCGTAGCGTCGCAGACATGACCACTTCCGCCCGCACCGATCCGACCGACGCACACCACGCAGGCGGCTTCCCCGCCCAGGAGCAGGAGCAGCCGGGCCTCACCGACGACACGCGCCCCACCCCGGACCACGGTGAGCGCACGTACCAGGGCGCGCTGAGGCTGAGCGGCCGCCGCACGCTCATCACGGGCGGCGACTCGGGGATCGGCCGCGCGGTGGCCATCGCGTTCGCGCGGGAGGGCGCCGACGTCGCCCTGACCCACCTGCCCGAAGAGCAGGAGGACGCCGATGACACCGCACGGTGGATCACGGAGTCCGGCACGAAGGCGCTGCCGCTGGCCGGCGACCTGCGCGACGAGGCGTTCTGCGCCGACATCGTCACGCGCACGGTCGACGCGTTCGGCGGTCTCGACGTGCTCGTGCTGAACGCCGCCTACCAGAAGGACCGCGACGGCCTCGAGCACCTCGGCACCGAGGAGCTGGACCGCGTGTTCCGCACCAACCTGTACGCGCCGCTGTTCACCGCGCGCGCCGCGATCCCGCACCTGAAGCCGGGGGCGTCGATCATCGTGACGACGTCGATCCAGGCGTTCAACCCATCACCGGCCCTCATCGACTACGCGATGACGAAGGCCGCGCACGTCGCGTTCGTCAAGGCGCTCGCCGAGGAGCTGGGGCCGCGCGGCATCCGCGTCAACGGCGTCGCACCCGGGCCGATCTGGACGCCCCTCATCCCGGCGACGGGATGGGATGCCGAACGCCTCGCGACGTTCGGCCAGGACACGCCGCTCGGCCGCGCGGGGCAGCCCGCCGAGCTCGCGGGCGCCTACGTGTACCTCGCGAGCGACGACGCGACCTACACCTCCGGCGCCATCCTGCCGGTGACCGGCGGCAAGGGACTGTGACCTCCGCCGGCACGGCCGGCGGCGACGAGGAAGGAGGAATCATGCCCGGACGACGAGGAGCGAGCCTCAAGGACCGCGACATGTACGAGGAGCTGCGCGACGAGGGGGCCTCGAAGGAGAAGGCGGCGCGCATCTCGAACGCCGCCGCGAGCCAGGGGCGCAGGACGGTGGGCCGTCGTGGCGGCAACGCGAAGGACTACGACGATCGCACCGTGCCCGAGCTGCGCAAGCGCGCGAAGGAACTCGGGATCACGGGATACTCGGGCAAGAAGAAGTCCGAGCTCATCTCGATGATCCGCAACCACTGACGGTGACGGCGCGAGTCGGCATCCGGACTCGCGAGAGGGGGGACGGATGCCGAAGCTCGTGCGCGTGCAGCCGTACCGGGATCCCGGCATCCGCCGGGTGCGTGCCGGCTCGGGGTTCCGCTACGTCGACGCGAAGGGCCGGACCCCCGCCGCGCGCGACCTGGAGCGCATCCACGCGCTCGTGATCCCGCCCGCGTGGCAGGACGTCTGGATCAGCGCGCGACCCGACGGGCACATCCAGGCCGTCGGCATCGACGACGCCGGCCGCACGCAGTACCTGTACCACCCGCAGTGGACCGCGGGCCGCGACCGCGGCAAGTTCGCCCGCGCGCTCGCGCTCGCCGAGGCGCTGCCCCGTGCCCGTGCCCGCGTCACGACGTCGCTGCGCCGTCCCGCGCTCGACCGGGAGCGCGTGCTCGCGGTCGCGTTCCGGCTCCTCGACGATGCGGCGCCGCGCATCGGGTCGGAGCGATACCTGTCCGCGCACGGCAGTCGCGGGCTCACGACGCTGCAGCGACGCGATGCCGCGGTCGAGGCATCCACCGTCTCGCTCGCTTTCCCGGGCAAGAGCGGAAAGCCGCAGCTGCTCGAGGTCGACGATGCGGACCTCGCCGCGGCCATCGAGCTGCTCGCGACCGGACGGCCGCGCTCGCCCCTGCTGGCGTGGGACCGGGCGGGGCGCCGCGTGGCGCTCACCCCCGCCGAGGTCAACGCGTACGTGCGCACGCTCACCGGCGGGCGCTTCACCGCGAAGGACTTCCGCACTCTGCGGGGCACGATCCTCGCCGCCGACGCGCTCGCCCGCATCGGCACCGTCGACACGGCGACCGACCGCAAGCGCGCCGAGGTGCTCGCAGTGCGGGCCACGGCCGCCGCCCTCGGCAACACCCCCGCGGTGGCCCGCGGCTCGTACATCGACCCGCGCGTGTTCGCGCGCTACCGCGACGGTCACCTGCTCGACCTGTCGGTCACTCCCGAGTCGGCGATCCGCGGACTGCTGCGGCCCGGCGGGACCAGGACACGGCCGGAGTAGCGTGGGGGGATGCCGCAGCCCGTCGATCCCCGCGTGCTCGGGGCGACGGTCGTCGGCGGCGCCGTGGGTGTGCTGGCACGAGGGCTGATCATCGCACCCGTCGTGGACCCTGCCGCGGTGCCGTGGGTGACGCTCGCCATCAACGGCGTCGGCTCGCTGCTGCTGGGCGTGATCGTCGGCTGGCTCGACGACCGGCATCCACTCGCCCGCGCGTTCCTCGGCACCGGCGTCATGGGCGGCTTCACGACCTACAGCGCCTTCGCCGTCGCGACGGCGCTGTGGGTGTCGACGCCGTGGCTGGCGACCGGGCTGGCGGCGGCATCCATCGTCCTGGGCGTCGTCGGAGCCGTCGTCGGGCTGTTCATCGGCCGCCGCATCGCCGACGTGCCGGGCGAGATCGAGCCGATCGAGGACGCCGAGTGAACCCGTGGCTGCTGGTCGCGGCGCTCGCCGGCGGCGTGGGGGCCGGGCTGCGCTACGTCGTCGACCGCCTGCTGACGCCCGCCGCCGGAGCACGGTTCCCGGTCGGGATCCTCGTGGTGAACGTCTCGGGCTCGTTCGTGCTCGGCGTCTTCACCGGGCTGGGCACGGCGATCGCCCCCGAGCTGTCGCTCGTGCTGGGCCTGGGCCTGCTCGGCGGCTACACGACGTTCAGCACCGTGTCGGTCGAGACGGTGCTGCTCGCGCAGCGGAGGCGATGGCGGGATGCCGCCCTCAACCTCTTCGGGACGCTCGTGCTGGCTGCGATCGGCGCCGGGCTGGGGCTGTGGGTGGGAGCGGTCCTTTCGGGCGTTTGAGCGCATGAAATACTGAAACCGATACACGTTCGTATCGTGCGGATTCCCGCATCCCATGCACCACCTCACCCAGCGAAGGCATTGCTGTGTCGAACCTCGCCGTCCTGAGTCTCAAGAACCGCGCCCTGATCGCGCTCGTGACGATCGTCGCCGCCATCTTCGGCGGTCTCGCGCTGACGAATCTCAAGCAGGAGCTCATCCCCTCGATCGAGTTCCCCGCGCTGATCGTCGTGTCGACGTACCCGGGCGCCTCGCCCGAGGTCGTGTCGAACGACGTCTCGACGCCCATCGAGACCGCCATCCAGGGCGTGCCCGGGCTCGAGGACTCGAGCGCGACGAGCACGACCAACGCCTCCATCGTGCAGGCGTCCTTCACCTACGGCACCGACCTCGCGACCGCCGAGCAGAAGATGACGCAGGCGATCAACCGCATCAAGTCGCAGCTGCCGACCGGGGTCGAGCCGAACGTCATCTCGGCGAGCATCGACGACTTCCCGGTCATCCAGCTGGCCGTGACCGGCTATGACGACGAGGCGACGATCCAGGCCCAGCTGGAGGCATCCGTCATCCCCGATCTCGAGGATGTCGACGGCGTCAACGCCGCGCAGATCGTCGGCGGTGTCGGCCAGCGCGTCACGATCACGCCCGATCAGGCGAAGCTCGCCGAGGCGGGGTACACGCAGCAGGCGATCCGCGACGCGCTCGATCAGAACGGCGTGCTGTTCCCGGGCGGGCAGATCACCGAGGGCGACCAGACGCTGACGGTGCAGACGGGCGCGAAGATCACGTCGGTCGACGAGATCTCGTCGCTGCCGCTCGTGCCGTCGACGGCAGACCAGTTCATCGCGGGGCAGAAGACGATCGGCGACGTCGCGGCGGTCGCCGAAGAAGCCGACCCGGTCACCACGATCTCGCGCGTCAACGGCGAGCCGGCGCTGACCATCGCGGTCACGAAGCTCCCCGCGGCCAACACCGTCGACGTGTCGCGCGGCGTGCTGGCCGTGCTGCCCGACCTGGAGGACAAGCTCGACGGCGCCGAGTTCACGGTCGTGTTCGACCAGGCGCCGTACATCCAGGAGTCGATCGACACCCTCGCGAAGGAGGGCCTGCTCGGCCTCGTCTTCGCGGTGATCGTGATCTTCATCTTCCTGCTGTCGGTGCGCTCCACGCTCGTCGCGGCGATCTCGATCCCGACGAGCCTGCTCATCACCTTCATCGGCCTGCAGGCGTTCGGCTATTCGCTGAACATCCTGACCCTCGGCGCGATCACGATCGCGATCGGGCGCGTGGTGGACGACTCGATCGTCGTGATCGAGAACATCAAGAGGCATTACGTCGGGGAATCCGACAAGAAGACGGCCATCCTGCGCGGCGTGCGCGAGGTCGCCTCGGCCATCACGGCGTCGACGATCGTGACCGTCGCGGTGTTCCTGCCGATCGCGTTCGTGGGCGACGTCACGGGCGAGCTGTTCCGGCCGTTCGCGATGACCGTCACGATCGCGATGACGGCATCGCTGTTCGTCGCGCTCACCATCGTGCCGGTGCTGGCCTACTGGTTCCTCAAGCCCGGCAAGCCGATCCTCGACGCCGACGGGGTCGCGATCGATCCCGAGGATGCCGCGGCACCGCCCTCGCGCCTGCAGAAGGCCTACCTGCCGATCCTCACCTGGACGCTCAAGCACTCGTGGGTCACGCTGCTGATCGCCGTGCTCGTGCTCGTGGGCACGATGGCGGCCGCGCCGTTCATGAAGACCAACTTCCTGGGCGACTCGGGTCAGAACACCTTCACGATGACGCAGGACATCGGCCCTGCTCCGTCGCTGGAGGCCGAGAGCGCCGCGGCCGAGCAGGTCGAGGACGCCCTGCAGGGCATCGACGGCATCGAGACCGTGCAGGTGTCGATCGGCTCGAGCGGCTCGGCGCTGCGCGACGCCTTCTCGGGCGGCGGCAGCGGCATCACGTACTCGATCACCACCGACCCCGACGCCGACCAGGTCGCGCTCCGCGAGGACGTGCAGAACGCCGTGGCCGACCTCGACGACGCCGGCGAGATCACGATCGCCGCGGGCGGCGGCGGCTTCGGGTCGACCGACATCGCGATCGACGTGACGGCTCCCGACTCGAAGACGCTCGCCACGGCGACGGATGCCGTCGTCGCGGCCGTCGACGGCCAGGACGGCGTCGGCCAGGTGTCGAGCAACCTGTCGGCCTCGCTGCCGTACATCGCCGTGACGGTCGACCGCGACAAGGCTGCCGAGCTCGGCCTCTCGGAGGTGGCCGTCGGCGCCCTGGTCTCGAACACGATGCAGCCGCAGTCGATCGGCTCGGTCGAGATCGACGACGCCGCGCTGACCGTGTACCTCGCGGCGTCCGAGACGCCGGCGTCGCTGGACGAGCTGCGCCAGCTGCAGGTGCCCAGCGCCACGGGCCCGATCGCCCTCGAAGAGGTCGCGACGGTCGAAGAGAGCGAAGGCCCCACGTCGATCACGACGCAGGGCGGTCAGCGCACCGCGACGGTGACGGTGACCCCGTCGACCGACGACCTCGCCACGGCGACGGCCTCGGTGTCGACGGCGCTCGAGGACGCCGACCTGCCCTCGTCGGCCGACGCCACCCTCGGCGGCGTCGCGACGCAGCAGAGCGACGCGTTCTCGCAGCTGGGCCTCGCGCTGCTCGCGGCGATCCTGATCGTCTACATCGTCATGGTCGCGACGTTCAAGTCGCTGCGCCAGCCGCTGCTGCTGCTCATCTCGGTGCCGTTCGCGGCGACCGGCGCGATCCTGCTGCAGATCATCACGGGCGTGCCGCTGGGCGTCGCGTCGCTCATCGGCGTGCTGATGCTGATCGGCATCGTGGTGACGAACGCGATCGTGCTCGTCGACCTGGTGAACCAGTACCGCGAGAAGGGGCTCTCGGCCCACGACGCCACCGTCGCCGGCGGCTCGCGCCGTCTGCGCCCGATCCTCATGACGGCGCTCGCGACGATCTTCGCGCTGACGCCGATGGCGCTCGGCATCACCGGACAGGGCGGGTTCATCTCGCAGCCCCTGGCGATCGTCGTGATCGGCGGCCTGGTGTCGTCGACCGTGCTGACGCTGCTCGTGCTGCCGACGCTCTACAACCTCGTCGAGGGCGCGAAGGAGCGGCGTGCCGCCCGCCGTGCCGGCGGCGACGAGGGCGATGGCGGCGACGGTCCGGCTCCGGACGGCGAGGGCCCCGACGACGGATCGGATGCCGCCGCCGAGGGCGAGCTCGTCGGTGCCGCCGTCGCGGCGCCCGGTGCCGCGTCTGCCGCAGGTGCGGGAGTCGCAGGTGCGGGTGCCGCAGGTGCAGCTGCCGCAGGTGCCGCCGCGTTCGAGACCCGCCGCGAGCGCCGTCAGCGCGAAGCGGCCGGCGGCCGCAAGGGCGCCGTGGCCGCCGCGACCGCGGCCGTCGCGGTGCCGGTGATCGAGGAGGGCCCCGACGTCGAGGTGCCCGCCTCCGAGCCCGTGCCGGCCGCCGTCGCGGCCGAGACGGCGTCGGTGGATGCCGTCGAGCCGGTGGATGCCGTCGAGCCGGTGGAGGCCGTCGACCAGGCGGATGCCGTCGAACTGGCGGAGGCGTCCGCGGAGGTGGGCGAACCCGAGGCCGGGACCGTCGAGCAGCCGGGGATCGGGCACTCGGAGGCCGACCCGGCTCAGGCCGAGCAGGCCGAGCCGGCACCCGCCGAAGAGGCGCCCGCCGGGATCGTCGACGCTGTGCCGACGTTCGCCCCGGCTGAGTCTGCGGCTGAGCCCGAGGCAGCGGCTGAGCCCGAGATTGAGGCGGAGGCCGAGCCCCCGGTTGAGGTGGAGCCCGAGGCGGAGCCCGCGGTTGAGGCGGAGCCTGAGGCCGAGGCCGAGGCCGAGGCCGAGCCCGAGTCCGAGGTCGAGGCGGAGGCCGAGCCCGTGGCTGCCGCGGAGGCCGAGGCTGGAACCGAAGCTGAGCCGGAGGCTCAAGCCGAGCCCGACGGCTCGATCGGCGCGGAGCTCATGGCCGAGGCGGAACCGGAGCCCGAGATCGACCAGACCGCGACGCCTGAGGGGCTCTCGACCGACGAGCCTGCGTCATCCGTCGCGGTGGCCGATGAGGCGGACGTCGAGCAGGAGCACGCAGCGCCGGAGGCCCAGCCCGAGACCGAGACCGAGACCGAGCCCGAGTCCGAGTCCGAGACCGAGCCAGAGTCCGAGACCGAGTCCGAGGCCGAGGTCGGACCCGAGGTCGAGCCCGAGGAGTCCGCGCCCGCGTCTGATGAGCCGGAGGAGACCGAGACCCCCGACGAGCGCGAGCGTCGCGACGACGCCTGACGCCTGACGCACCGAGAGGGACGGACGCCGCGAGCCGCGGCATCCGTCCCTCTCGCCGTACGGGAGCCCGCCCGACCGGGGATCCCGGCGCTGGGCGAGGGGGCTCGCGGCGGCGGCGCGGTCGGCGGTACCGTGACTCCACTCCGGCGATGCCGCCGGGGCGGACGGAGGCGTCATGACCGCCGAGCACGAGCGGACCCCCGAGGACGTGCTGCGCCACGCGGCGCACGATCCGGAGCAGGAGCTCGAGAACAGCAGGGAGCTGACCGGCGACGTCATGCTCGCCGTGCAGGACTTCTCGAGCGAGGAGGAGGGGTACCACAAGACCCTCCGGCCGCGGCAGATCCAGATGATCGCGATCGGCGGCGCCATCGGAACCGGCCTGTTCATGGGCGCCGGCGGCCGCCTCGAGAGCTCGGGGCCGTCGCTCGTGCTCGTGTACGCGGTGTGCGGGTTCTTCGCCTTCCTGATCCTGCGCGCGCTCGGCGAACTCGTGCTGCACCGGCCGTCGTCGGGGTCGTTCGTGTCGTACGCACGAGAGTTCTACGGCGAGAAGATGGCGTACACCGCCGGGTGGCTGTACTTCCTCAACTGGGCGTTCACGTCGATCGTCGACGTCACCGCGGCCGCGCTGTATGTGAAGTTCTGGGCGCAGTACTGGGAGCCGCTGCAGGCGATCCCGCAGTGGGTGGTCGCGCTCATCGCGCTCGTGATCGTGCTGTCGCTCAACCTCGTGTCGGTCAAGGTGTTCGGCGAGCTGGAGTTCTGGTTCGCCCTCGTCAAGGTGACCGCGCTCATCGTGTTCCTCGTGATCGGCATCGTGTTCCTCGTGTTCAACGGTCAGACCGACCTCGGCCCGACCGGCTACGTAGTGATCGCCGAGAACGGCGGCTGGTTCCCGATGGGCGCCGTCGCCCCGATCCTCGCGATCTCGGGCGTCGTGTTCGCGTACGCGGCGATCGAGCTCGTCGGCACGGCCGCGGGCGAGACGGCCGAGCCCCGCAAGGTCATGCCCCGCGCCGTCAACACCGTCGTCCTGCGCATCGGCGTGTTCTACATCGGCTCGGTGCTGCTGCTGTCGCTGCTGCTGCCGTTCACCGCGTACGAAGCGGGGGAGTCGCCGTTCGTCACGTTCTTCTCGCACCTGGGCAATCCGAACGCGGCCGCCGTGTCGGCATCCATCATGAACTTCGTCGTGCTGACGGCGGCGCTGTCGAGCCTCAACGCAGGCCTGTACTCGACGGGCCGCATCCTGCGGTCGATGGCGGTGGCCGGCTCGGCGCCCCGGTTCACCGAGCGCATGAGCCGCAACGGCGTGCCGTACGGCGGCATCCTGCTCACCGCGGTCATCACGCTCGCCGGCGTCGGGCTCAACGCCCTCGTGCCGTCGGAGGCCTTCGAGATCGTGCTGGAGGTGTCGGCCATCGGCATCATCGGCGGGTGGGCGACCATCATCCTGGCGCAGATGAAGCTGCACCGCTGGGCGAAGGAGGGACGCCTGCAGCGACCGTCGTTCCGGCTGTTCGGCGCGCCGTTCACCGCGTGGCTGACGCTCGCGTTCCTCGCGTTCGTGCTCGTGACGATGGCGTTCTCGCCCACGGGGCGCTGGGTGCTCGCGGCGAGCCTGCTGCTCATCCCGCTGCTCATCGGCGGGTGGTTCGCGTTCCGCGGCCGCATCGCGCAGGCCGCGAAGGAGCGCGAGGGACACACCGGCACGCATCCGGTCATCGCCGAGCGTCCCGCGATCGACATCCCGCCGCGGATCTTCAAGGACCCGCCGAAGAACTGACGGCGGCGGCCGGACTCAGCGGCTGCGCTGCAGCCAGGGTCGCAGCAGCCGGGTCACGGCGGGCAGCACCGCGTATGTCATGACCGGCGTGAGCAGCACCGTCGACAGCAGCACGCGGCCGATCAGCGGCCACTCCGCGAAGCCGGGCAGGTAGCCGAGCAGCCACGACGCGAGGAGGTTCGTGGGGAAGAAGCCGAGCCAGATCGTGACGGCCTGCTTGTAGCGCGGCGGGGCGGCCGGGAGGGGCTGCTGGATCGGACCGGTCGCCGGGCCGACCCCGCGCGTCTCGACGTGGTGCGCGAACGGAGCGTCGAACCAGCCCTCGATGCCGGTGCGTCGTTCGACCTTGACCTCGCGGGCGAAGGCGCGGCCGGAGTCGAGCCACCAGCCGCGCTGCGGCGAATCCTCCCAGCCCTCCAGGGTCGGGATGTCGCGGAAGCGGTACAGCATGTACCAGAGGTCGCTGCCCTCGCCCGCGCGGACCCAGCCGGAGCCGAGGAAGCCCTCGAAGCCCGCAGCCAGATCGGTGCCCGCCTGCATCCAGCTCGTGGCTTCTGCGGTGCGGGACGGGTCGATGCGACGTTCGATCGCGACGGTGACGGGGTGGGCCACGGGTTCTGCCATGGCATCCATTCTGCGACGGCCGCCGCGCGATCCCGGCGCGGGGTGCGGGCGGGCGCGGGGGCGGCGGAGAGGACGCGCGGCAGGCACAGCAGCCACATGCCCATCGTGAAGAAGGCGACGAACTCGAACAGTGCCAGCGTGATGAATCCCGCCGTCAGCACGACCATGCCGGCCGCGAGCAGCGCGACGCAGCACGCCGTCGCGCGGCGGAAGCGCCGGCTGCGCCCCGGGATCGCGAGGCCCGTCGAGACCGTCGACAGGAACGACAGCCCGAGGCCCGTGGCGATGATGTCGTGCATGGCGGGGCTCACCGGGATCGGCACGAGCCCCACGGCCGTGAGGTGCAGCCCCGCCGACACCACCGACCCTCGGAACGCGCGCGCAGACCGGAGCCGGATGCCGTCGGGCAGCGCCACCGCCAGCAGCACGCCGTAGGCGGCCAGGAAGAACCCTGCGAAGATCGCGGTCGCATTGAAGGTGCGGCCCGAGAAGTCGGAGTGCGTCCCCAGCTGCGAGAAGTGGTGCTGCCACCACGTCGGGTCGTGCGTGGTCACGACGGCCAGCAACACGCCGGCGGGCAGCGACAGCACGGCCAGCCGCCCGATGCGGTGCGCGACGGCGGCCGGTGCCGGCGTGGGGGCGACGGCGGCCGGTGCCGGCGAGGGGCCTTTCCGGGCCGCCACGAGGGCCGGCGAGGAGCCCACCACGTTGTCCGGTAGGGATGCCGTCAGCGACGGCGCCGCGGCGACCAGCGGTGCGGCGGGGACGCCGGTGACGTCTGAAAGGGTCGTGGCAGGCATTCGACTCACGATCGGTTCGGGTGCGACGAGGTGTCCGGTGCCGGACCACCCCAGATGAACCGACCCGGGAGCCTCGCCGGCTTGACGACAGATTCCCCAGTGCGACGGGGACGCCGATCTGCACAAAACCCCAGTTCAGCGGTGACCCCCCGGTCAGCGGCAAGCCGCTGAGGCAACAGTAACCCGAGCAACCGGGGGAACGCTGGTCGAGGACTCTCAGCGACTCCGCGGGGGAGCCGGGCGTCCCGGGTAACCTGGAGAGGCCGGTTCACGCAAGCGGCGTGCCCACGGCGCGCGGGTGCCCGCGGATCGCACCCAGGAGGAGCCGGATGCCCAAGAACAAGAAGCCCGGCGGCGGCCGCGCGCCGAAGAACTACGACCCGCGCTACAACCCCCGCGCCCGTGCGGCCGGAGGGGCCAGGGGCAAGGACGCCGGCGGACGCGACGACGAGCAGAAGCGGCGTCCCGGCGAATCATCGGCCGGCAAGAGCGGCAGCCGCAGCCCGGGGCATCGCGGCTACCGCGCGGAGCCGGCAGAGGGGGCGCCGAAGCGCCGCTGGACCGAGCAGGAGCGCGCCGGCCGCGACGAGGCCCGCGCCATCCGCACGCACGCACGCGACGACCGTCCCCGGCGGGACGACGGCCCGCGCCGGGACGCGCGGCCGCCACGCGACGACCGTCCGCGCCGCGACGACGCCGCTCGCCGCGACGACCGTCCGCGCCGCGATGCCGCCCCGCGCCGCGATGACGGCGTCCGCCCCGACGTCGTCCACGAGCGCCTCCGCGCCGACGCCGTCGTGCCCACCGAGGTCGACGGGGCGACCTTCGGCGACCTCGGTCTCGGGCAGAACATCGTCAAGACGCTCGACGAGCTCGGGGCGCGGCATCCATTCCCCATCCAGGCGGCGACGATCCCCGCGATCCTGGACGGACGCGACGTCCTCGCGCGCGGGCGCACCGGCTCGGGCAAGACGATCGCCTTCGGGGCGCCGCTCGTCGAGAGCGTGCTGCGCTCGCAGGCCGGGCAGAAGCGCGAGTTCGGTCGCCCCCCGCGCGCGCTGATCCTTGCGCCCACGCGCGAGCTCGCGCTGCAGATCGACGCGACGATCCAGCCCATCGCGCGCAGCGTGGGCCTCTTCACGACCCAGATCTACGGCGGCGTGCCCAAGGCACGACAGCTGGGCGCCCTCAAGAAGGGCATCGACATCGTGATCGGCACGCCCGGCCGCATCGAGGACCTCGTCGAGTCCCGCGCACTCGACCTGTCCGAGGTGCGCATCGCCGTGCTCGACGAGGCCGACCACATGTGCGAGCTCGGATTCCTGCAGCCCGTTCAGCGCATCATGCGTCGCACGCCGCGCGACGCGCAGCGGCTGCTGTTCTCGGCGACGCTCGACGGCGAGGTGTCCGCGCTGGTCAAGGAGTTCCTGACCACTCCCGCCGTGTACGAGGTCGCGGGCGAGACGCAGCGGTCAGGGACGATCGATCACCGCGTGCTCGTGGTCGACCACCGCGACAAGGCCGAGCTGCTGCGGTCGCTCGTCGACCGCGACGGCAAGACGCTCGTGTTCACCCGCACCCGCGCGTACGCCGAGATGCTGGCCGAGCAGTTCGACGGTGCCGGCATCCGCGCCCTCGCCCTGCACGGCGACCTCGACCAGGCACGACGCACCCGCAACCTCGAGAAGCTCACGTCGGGGCGCATCGACGTGCTGGTGGCGACGGACGTCGCGGCGCGCGGCATCCACGTCGACGACATCGACCTCGTCGTGCAGGCCGACCCGCCCGACGAGTACAAGACGTACCTGCACCGCTCGGGCCGCACCGGCCGGGCCGGCGCGTCGGGCACGGTGGTCACCCTGGTGACGCGGTCGCGGCGTGCCCGCCTGGAGGAGCTGCTCGATCGCGCCGACATCGAGGCGCCGTTCACCGAGGCGCGTCCGGGCGACCTGCTGCCGGGGCGCTGAACCCTCAGGCCGCCTGCGCGCTCCGCGCGGTCGACGCGGCGATCGCGGCGGCGGCTCCGACCAAGAGGCCCGGCACGATCGCGGTGAGTGCCGAGACGAGGATGCCGGCGGCCACGGTCGCGACGTAGGTGCCGAGGTCGGCGTGCACCACGAAGCTCGAGAACACGGCACGCACGAGGTTGCCCGCGACGACGGCGACGATCGTCACCCACAGCCCGCGGCCGAAGGCGCGGCCCGCGCGCGGGCGCAGGCGCTTGCGCGAGGCGGCACGCAGCATCGCCCACGCGACGGCCAGCATGACGAGCACGCCGACGGTGTCGGCCGCCCAGAACGCCCACGTCGTCTCGCCGAGGGGCATGAGGCGCAGCGGCGGCCAGAGGAAGGGGAGCCCGGCCGCGGCGGGGATCGCGAGGTACGGCACCCACGTGGTGAGCGTGCCGGTGAGCGGCCAGATGCCGGCCAGCACGGCGAGGACGAGCAGCATGGCGAGCGTCGTGATGTCGGAGCGTCCGAGAGCGGGGGGTGTCTTCGTCGGCACCGGTCGATGATAGCCTCCGAGGCGCGCGGGTCCCTACCCCCGGAGGTCCGCGCCGGCCCCGTCGGAGAGGACGGTCCCCCATGCTCGGTCCGCGTGCCACGCTGGCGATCGCTCTCGGCGCGCTGGTGGTGGTGGGCGGTGCGGCGGCCGCGCTGCGGACGCCGGGTCGGGCATCCGTCTCGTCCTTCATGCAGGACGACGACGGCCGCACGGTCGTCGCGAACGGGTTCAACACCGCCTCGAGCTCGAAGTCGGCGCCGGACGGCATGCCCGCCTTCACCGAGGACGACCTGGACGCCGAATACGCCGACACCGGCACGGACTTCGTGCGGTTCCTGATCTCGTGGCGCAAGGTCGAGCCGCAGCCGGGGGAGTACGACCAGGCGTACCTCGACGACGTCGCCGAACGGGTCGGCTGGTACGCCGACCGCGGCTACCACGTGATGCTCGACATGCATCAGGACCTGTGGGGCGGTGCGATCACGCCGAGCGGCGACACCGGCAACGGCGCCCCCGAGTGGGCCACCGACATGGACGGACTGCCCGTCGCCGACCACGACATGTGGGAGCTGTACTACCTCGAGCCGGGCGTCATCCGGGCGTTCGACAACTTCTGGAACACCACGGGCGAGCATCCCGAGCTGGCCGAGCACTACGCGAACGCGTGGCGCGCCGTCGCCGAGCGGTTCGCCGACGAGCCCGCCGTCGTCGCGTACGACCTCATGAACGAGCCCTACGGCGGCACCGTGCAGGGCCCGGCCTTCGAGGCCGGGCCGCTGACCTCGCTGTACCAGCGCACCGCCGACGCGATCCGTCTCGTCGACCAGGACACGTGGGTGTGCGTCGAGCCCCAGGCGCTCGGCTTCAACTGGGGGCTGCCGACGGGCCTCGGCGCGATCGACGACGCGCGCGCCGGCGAACCGCGCATCGCTTTCTGCCCGCACCTCTACCCGCTGCCGATGGACCTCGGCGACGGGTTCTCGGGCACGAGCCGCGACCTCGTGAAGGGCACGGTGTCGGCATGGGCGTCGAACACGCTGCGCGCCGCCGAGGCCCTGGGCGGCGTTCCGGTGATCCTCGGCGAGTTCGGTCTCGACACCACGCTCCCCGGCGCGCTCGACTACGTCGACCTGGTCTATCGCACGGCGGACGCCGCCGGGATGGGCGTCGTGTACTGGTCGCGGGACCCGGGCAGCTGGGGCCCGTACGAGCCCGACGGCACGCCCCGCAACCTGGTCGGCACGGTCGAGCGCCCGTACCCGCGCGCGGTGGCGGGGCCGGTGTCGTCGTGGACGGTCCGCGACGGCGAACTCGTGCTGCACCTCGACGACCCCGCGGCCGGCGGCACCGGCGGCACGAGCGAGGCGTACCTCCCTGCGGATCGGTTCCCGCAGGGCGGCGCGGTCGAGGGCGGCGAGGTCGTCGCATGGGATGCCGCCACCCGCGTGCTCACCTTCACGATCGACCCGGGCGCCGAGACCGTCACGATCACGCCGGCGCGCTGACGCCCCGGCGGCCGCGCGGCTGCGGGCGGCGGCATCCACTCTCCGCTCTTCCGGTGGACGGGCGATCGATGCCAGAATTGTGGGCAAGGCATTTGTTAGGACGGTTACCTAATTAACCGGACCGGATGCCGCACCCCCACAACCGAAGGAGCTTGTGTGTCCAGACACCGAAAGCCGGCTCTCGCCGCCGCCCTGACCGGAGCCGTCACCGGCGCGCTCGCCATCGGCCTGCTCGCCGCACCGCCCGCCCTCGCCGCGAGCGAGGACGCGACCCCGACCACGACGATCAACGCCTACCGCAACGTCGGCTACTACGGTCAGTGGCGGGCCACCGGTGAAGCGCAGGCCACCGTCAAGCGCGTGTTCGTCGACGGCGGCGTCGGCGCCGACCTCACGCACCTGAACTACTCGTTCGGCAACATCGCGGGCGACCAGGCGGCCCTCGACGCCGCTCGCGCGGCGGGCGCCCAGGGGCTGGACGGAGTCAAGCCGTACACGTGCTTCATCTCCGACACCCCCGCCGCGGGGCCCGGTCAGACCGACACCGCCGGCGACGCCGACAGCGACTTCGTGCACGCCTTCACGGCCGACCAGTCCGTGCTCGGCATCGCCGACACCGCGAAGCAGAAGCTCGCCGGCAACTTCAACCAGCTGGCGCAGCTCAAGCGCCTGTACCCCGACCTCAAGGTCAACGTGTCGCTCGGCGGCTGGTCGTGGTCGAAGTCGTTCTCGAAGGCCGTCGCGACCCCCGCGAGCCGTTCGGCGCTCGCCAGCTCGTGCATCGACCTGTACATCCGCGGCAACCTGCCCGTCATCGGCGGGCGCGGCGGTGCGGGTGCGGCCGCCGGCGTGTTCGACGGGTTCGACCTCGACTGGGAGTGGCCCGGCGCCCCGGACTGGGCGCAGGAGGTCGGCAACACCGTCGACCCGGTGAACGACAAGGCGAACTTCCTCGCTTTCGTGAAGGAGCTGCGCGCGCAGCTCAACGCGGTCGAGGCCCAGACCGGCCGCGACTACGAGATCTCGGCGTTCCTGCCGGCGGGTCCGACCCAGATCGCCGCGGGTGGCTGGAACGACCCCGAGCTGTTCGAGTACCTCGACTTCGCCAACCTGCAGGGCTATGACCTGTGGGGTTCGTGGACTCCCGAGACCGGCCACCAGGGCAACGTGTACGGCGACCCCGCGCACAACTGGGGACTCGGCCTCGACACCGTCGTCGCGTCGTACGTGAACGCCGGCGTCGACCCGTCGCAGCTGAACCTCGGCCTCGCCGCCTACGGCCAGGGCTGGTCGGACGCCGATCCCGAGCCGTGGACCGCCTCCGGTCCCGGCCTCACGCAGATCACGTGGGACCAGCTGAAGGCGCGCGACCTCGAGATCCATCACGAGTACACCGCCGACGGCCGCTTCAATGCGACGTGGGGCTACGACGCCGCGAACCGTCAGTTCTGGTCGTTCGACGACGAGACGGCCGTCGCCGAGAAGGCCGCCTGGGCGATCTCGAAGGGCCTCGGCGGCGTCGACTTCTGGGAGGTCGGCAACGACGTCGCAGGCGACCTCCCGGCGGCCGCGGCCGACGTGCTGCGCGCCGTGGCGCCAGGCCCCGTGGCGGGAGCGGCGAAGCTCGACTGCGCGGCGACGCCGGGCGCGGCAGCGAGCCCGTGGAACGCCCGCACGACCTACCGCGGCGGAGAGCTCGTGTTCCTCGACGGACGCGTGTTCGAGGCGCAGTGGTACGCCAAGGGCGATGTGCCGGGCGCCTCGGTGAAGGGCCCGTGGTCGACGCTCACCGCCTGCGCCGTCGACCCCGCCACCGTGCAGGCCTGGTACGCCGACCGCGTCTACGACAAGGGTGACCAGGTCGTCTACAACGGCACGACGTACACGGCCCAGTGGTGGAGCCGCAACGACGTGCCCGGCGGCAAGCACAGCCCCTGGAAGCGCTGACCCGCACCCCCGCACAGGGCGGGCGTCCCTTCGGGGCGCCCGCCCGCTCCTTCTCGCCCCGCCTCCTTCTCCCCCGCCCGTCGCTGTCGGCCCCGTGCTGCTCCCCCGTCACGAATGGTGCGCGCGACCCGCAGGTTGTGACAGGCGAGCGGTGGAGGGCGCTGGGCGATCTCCGTTCCCCTGTCACGGATGGTGTGTGCGGCCCGCAGGTTGTGACAGGCGAGCGGTGGAGGGCGCTGGGCGATCTCCG
>Ga0160432_100700_pt1 | contig 17321 bp, 17 predicted proteins | sample HID1971M_E0MG_FD_108250 | JGI IMG/M metagenome (GOLD analysis project Ga0160432, IMG submission 108250) | Enriched millipede-associated microbial communities from UW Madison campus, WI, USA - HID1971M_E0 MG | ecosystem: Host-associated > Arthropoda: Insects > Digestive system > Unclassified ... | reverse complement strand
GTCGGTGTCGCCGCCGCGCTGGTGCTCACCGGCTGCGCCGGTGGCAGTGGCGACAGCAACGCCGACTCGTCGGGCGCGGCGCTCACCATCGCCAAGCCGGACGGTGCGATCACCACCGAGTCCCACAACCCCTACCTCGGCGACTCGTCGGCCTCGAAGTACGGCTACGCGAAGGTCATCTTCGAGCCGCTCGCCCTCGTGAACCCGACCGGCGACCTCGGCACCACCCCGTGGCTGGCCGAGTCGGTCGAGTGGAACGACGACTACACCGAGCTGACCGTCGTCCCCCGCGCCGACGTCAAGTGGAGCGATGGCGAGGACTTCACCGCCGACGACATCGTCTTCACCTTCAACATGTACATCGACGGCAAGCTCAACGACACGTCGGCCCTCAACCTCGAGAGCGCGACGTCGGACGGCGACACCGTGGTCCTGAAGTTCGCCGAGTCGAAGTACACCGCGCAGGCGCGCGTGCTGCACACGCCGATCGTCCCGAAGCACATCTGGGAGAACATCGACGACCCCAACACCGACCCGCTGACCGGCGAGGGCATGGCCGTCGGCACCGGTCCGTACGTGCTCGACAGCTGGACGACGGAGTCCGTGAACCTGACGGCCAACCCCGACTACTGGGGCGGCGACCTGGCGGTCCCCGAGCTGCACTACGTGTCGTACGGCGACAACGCCGCGCTGACCACGGCACTCGTCTCGGAGGAGGCGGACTGGGCGCAGGCGTTCATCCCGCAGATCCAGGACAGCTTCCTGGCCGCGGACGACGCCAACCACTTCCTGGCCTCGCCGACCGCGGGCGCCGGCACGCTGTTCATGAACCTGCAGCAGAAGCCGTTCAACGACCCGGCCCTCCGTCAGGCGATCGCGTGGACGGTCGACCGTCAGGCGTACGTCGACGTGGCGCGTGAAGGCGCGAGCACGCCGATCTGGAGCGTCACCGGCCTGGGCGACCTGCTCGCCGACGAGATCGACGCCGAGTACGAGGGCGACGTGTACAGCGTCGACGTCGACAAGGCCAAGCAGATCCTCACGGACGCGGGCTACACCTGGAAGGACGACAAGCTGATCGACCCCTCGGGCGAGGCGGTCTCGTTCTCGATCTCGGTCCCGGCCGGCTGGAGCGACTGGAACACCGAGCAGGCGCTCATCGCGGAGGAGCTCGGCGAGGGCCTCGGCATCGACGTCAAGGTCGACCAGCCCGACTGGGGCGGCTGGGACGCCGCCCGCCAGGAGGGCACGTTCGACATGATCATCCACTGGCTGGAGGACACGGGCAACGCCTACGGCCTCTACACCTCCACGATGGACCCGAAGTGGATCGTCGACGGCAAGGCGCAGTTCAACTTCGGCCGCTACGACAACCCGGCCGTCACCGAGGCGCTCAACACGTACGCCAACACCTCGTCTGACGAGGAGCGCGCAGCCGCGCTCACCGTCATCGAGGCGGCGTTCGCCACGGACGTCCCGGCGATCCCGCTCGGCTCGCACCCGCTGCTGGGCGAGTTCAACACCCGCAACTACGTGGGCTGGCCCTCGGAGGAGGACCAGTACGCGTCGGCTGACCCGACGCAGCCCGCGGTGGTTCAGATTCTGACGAAGCTGCAGCCCGCCAGCTGATTGCGACGACAGGCGGGGCGGGTGCATCCCCATGCATCCGCCCCGCCTGCCACGTGAGCCTGAAGAAAGCGAACCCCTGCACCGATGAACGACTCGCTGCTGTCCATCAACGACTTCTCCGTCGAATACGACGTCGATCCCCCCGTCGAAGCCGTCAAGCACGTCACCCTCGAACTCCGCCGCGGCGAGATCCTCGGACTCGCCGGAGAGAGCGGATGCGGCAAGACCACCCTCGCCTACGGCGTCCAGCGCCTGCTCAAGGCGCCCGCCGTCATCACGAGCGGCTCCGTCATGTTCCACGACGCCTCGGGCGAGGACATCGACATCAATGCCCTCGAGGTCGAGGAGATGCGCCGCTTCCGGTGGGACAAGATCTCCATGGTCTTCCAGGGCGCCATGAACGCGCTCAACCCGGTCGCCACGATCGGCTCCCAGCTCGAGGACGTCTTCGAGGTCCACCGGCCTTCCATGTCGGGCGCCCAGCGGCGCGAGGCCGTCACGGAGCTGCTCGAGATCGTCAAGGTCGGCGCACAGCGCTACCGCTCCTACCCGCACGAGCTGTCCGGCGGCATGCGCCAGCGCGTCATGATCGCGATGGCGCTCGCGCTGCGGCCGCAGCTGATGGTGATGGACGAGCCGACCACCGCGCTCGATGTGCTCGTGCAGCGCGAGATCCTCCGCCAGATCTCGCAGCTGCGGCACGAGTTCGGCTTCTCGGTGATCTTCATCACCCACGACCTGCCGCTCCTCCTCGAGATCAGCGACCGCATCGCCATCATGCGCCACGGTGAGATCGTCGAGCTCGACACCGCCGAGCGCATCTGGAACCACCCCCAGGACGACTACACGAAGACCCTGCTGTCGTCCTTCCCGCGTCTCACGGCAGAGACACGCCTCACCGCACAGAGAGGGGTGGTCGCACGATGACCGTCCTCGAATTCGACGGCGTCACGAAGGCGTACTCCGTGCGCGGCGCCGGTCAGATCAAGGCCCTCGACGATGTGAGCTTCACGCTCGAGTCCGGCCAGATCATCGGCCTCGTCGGCCAGTCCGGCAGCGGCAAGTCGACCATCGCCAAGATCCTGACACAGCTCGAGACGCCCACGAGCGGCGAGGTGCGCCTGGACGGCGTGCCGATCCCCCGCCGGGGGAAGGAGCTGCGCGCCTACCGGCAGAAGCTGCGCATGGTGTTCCAGGACCCCTTCGCGTCGCTGAACCCGTACCACACCATCCGGTACCACCTCGAGCGTCCGCTGCGCCTGGACGACATCGTGCCGCGCGATCAGGTCGACGACGAGGTGCACCGCCTGCTCGAACGCGTGCGCCTCGACGCGAAGGCCGTGATCGACCGCCGTCCCCACGAGCTGTCGGGCGGTCAGCGGCAGCGTGTGGCCATCGCCCGCGCGCTCGCGTCGCGGCCGAGCCTGCTCGTCGCCGACGAGCCGGTGTCGATGCTCGACGTGTCGATCCGCATGAGCGTCCTGGGCCTGCTGTCGGACCTGCAGCACGAGCACGGGCTCGGCGTGCTCTACATCACGCACGACCTCGCCACGGCCCGCCACTTCAGCGACGAGATCATGGTGCTCAACCAGGGCCGCGTCGTCGAGAGCGGCACCGCCGACGACGTGATCCTGCGCCCCCAGAACCCGTACACGCAGGAACTGCGGGCGGCCTCTCCCGACCCCGACAAGTTCTTCGCCTCTTCCGGCATCCTCGGAGGTGCACAGTGACCGCCATCGACTCCTCGCTGCAGACCCAGGAGCCCGACGCCATCTCGGCCGGCACGACCGCCACGACCGCCGTCAAGGGACGCGGACGCGTCCCGTGGCGCTTCCTCGGCAACCGCGCCCTGTTCTACCTGTTCACGCTCTGGGCCGCGATCACGATCAACTTCTTCGTGCCGCGCCTGATGAAGGGCGACGCCGTCGACCAGTACCTGGCACGCAACCGCAACGTCAGCCCCGAGGCCGCCGATGCGCTGCGAGCCCTCCTCGGCCTCGACACCGACAAGTCCCTCCTGCAGCAGTACTTCGACTACTGGAACCTGCTGCTGCACGGCGACCTCGGCGTCTCGCTGCTGCACGGCCTGCGCCCGGTCACCGAGGTCATCAGCCAGGCGCTGCCGTGGACCGTCGGGCTCGTGGGCTTCGCCACGCTGGTGGCCTTCACGATCGGCACCGTCGGCGGCGCGATCGTCGGATGGCGCCGCGGCAGCCGCCTCGACGCCCTCATCCCGATCACCACGTTCCTGAGCACGATCCCCTACTTCTGGCTCGGACTGCTCGCGATCGCCCTGTTCTCGGTGAACCTCGGCTGGTTCCCGATCGGCAAGGCGTACGGCGTCGGCGTCACCCCGGAGTGGTCGTTCGAGTTCATCGGCGAGGTCATCCACCACGGCTTCCTCCCCGCGACGACGATCATCATCGCCTCGCTCGGCGGATGGATGCTCGGCATGCGCAACATGATGCTCACGGTCCTCGACGAGGACTACGTCATGGTCGCGCAGGCCAAGGGCATGCCCAACGACCGGGTGCTGTGGCGCTACGCCGCCCGCAACGCCGTGCTCCCCCAGATCCAGAGCTTCGCCCTGTCTCTCGGTTTCATCGTCGGAGGCACGATCGTGATGGAGATGGTGTTCAGCTACCCGGGCGTCGGAAAGCTGCTGCTGGATGCCACCAACGCGAAGGACTACGCGCTCATGCAGGGGGTGTTCCTGGTGATCACGCTCTCCGTGCTCCTGGCGAACCTCCTGGCCGACGTCGCCTACGCCTTCCTCGACCCGCGCACCCGCCAGACGGAGGCCTGAGCCATGACCGCAGTCAACGACCGCACCGCGCAGAACGACGGCGCCGCACTCGACGCCGACGGCGCCCACCGGCAGGCCGGCGTGCCGGCCACCGCGACCGTCCGCACGTCGCAGAGGCCGGCATCCACCCCTCCCAGGAAGCCGACCTTCTGGTCGAAGCTCGGCTCGGCGTTCGCGATGTTCCGCAACCCCAAGTCGATCGCCGGCCTCTCGATCCTCGGGTTCTTCGTGCTCGTCGCGATCTTCGCCGACGTGCTGGCGCCCTACCCGCCGACCCGCATCGACAACACGGCACGCTTCCAGCCGCCGTCGGCCGCCCATTGGCTCGGCACCACCCATATCGGCGAGGACGTCCTGAGCCAGGTGATCCACGGCACGCGCGGCGTGATCGTGGTGGGCTTCCTCGCCGCGATCATCGCGACGCTCATCGCGATCGTCATCGGCGTGATCTCGGGCTACCTCACCGGGTGGCGCAGCGAGAGCCTGTCGGCGCTCACCAACGTGTTCCTCGTGATCCCGGGCCTGCCGCTCATCATCATCGTGGCCTCGATGTTCGACGACCCGCCGCTGATCCTGATCGCCTTGGTGCTCGGGCTCATCGGGTGGGCGTGGGGTGCGCGCGTGCTGCGCGCGCAGACGATGTCGCTGCGCACGCGCGACTTCATCCAGGCCGCGCGCGCCAACGGCGAACCCATGCGACGCATCATCACTGTCGAGATGCTGCCGAACCTCATGGCGCTGATCGCCGCGAGCTTCGTCGGCACCGTGACCGCGGCGATCCTCGGGCTGACCACGCTCTCGTACATCGGCGTGATCCCGGTCACGACCTACAACTGGGGCACGATCCTCAACTGGGCGAGCGCGCAGGGCGCATTCCGCCAGAACCAGTGGTGGTGGTACCTGCCTCCGGGGCTGTGCATCGCCGCCATCGGCGTCGCGCTGTCGCTCATCAACTTCGGCATCGACGAATACGTCAACCCGCGTCTGCGGTCTGCCGGTGAGCGTGCGCGCGCCATGAAGAAGAAGGGCATGAACGTGAACGACACCGTCACGGTCGTGCGCACGAACACGAAGACCCAGGAGAACGCGTGACCACCGCGACCATCCCGAACTACCTCGACGAGACGCTGCCGGTCGCAGACCGCATCGCCGACCTCCTCGGCCGCATGACGGTCGAAGAGAAGGTCGGGCAGATGCTCCAGCTCGACGCCCGCGACGACCTCGACGACCACGTGCTGCGCAAGCACGTCGGATCCATCCTGCACACCTCGCCCGAGCGGGTGCTGCGCGCTCGCGAGCTCACGCTGCAGACGCGGCTGCAGATCCCGCTGCTGGTCGGCGAGGACTGCATCCACGGCCACTCGTTCTGGGAGGGTGCCACGATCTTCCCCACACAGCTCGGCATGGCGGCGACGTGGGATGCCGGACTCGTCGAGAAGGTCGCACGCGCGACCGCCGTCGAGGTCGCGGCCACCGGCATCCACTGGACGTTCTCTCCCGTGCTCTGCATCGCGCGCGACCTGCGCTGGGGCCGCGTCGACGAGACGTTCGGCGAGGACCCGCTGCTGATCGGCGAGCTCGCCTCGGCGATGGTGCGCGGCTACCAGGGCGACGGCCTGTCGGACCCCACGGCGATCCTCGCGACGGCGAAGCACTTCGCGGGCTACTCCGAGACGCAGGGCGGCCGCGATGCGAGCGAGGCGGATCTGTCGCGCCGCAAGCTGCGCTCGTGGTTCCTGCCGCCGTTCGAGCGGGTGGCGAAGGAGGGATGCCGCACCTTCATGATCGGCTACCAGACCACCGACGGCGTGCCGATCACGATCAACGACTGGCTGCTCAACGACGTGCTGCGCGGGGAGTGGGGCTACACCGGCACCCTCATCACCGACTGGGACAACGTCGGCCGCATGGTGTGGGAGCAGCAGGTGCAGCCCGACTACGCGCACGCCGCAGCCGCCGCTGTGAACGCCGGCAACGACATGATCATGACGACGCCGGGCTTCTTCCAGGGCGCGCTCGACGCGATCGAGCAGGGCCTGCTCACCGAGGACGCGCTGGACCGCGCGGTGTCGCGCATCCTCCTGCTCAAGTTCGAGTTCGGGCTGTTCGCCGATCCGCGGCTCCCCGACGACGCCCGCATCGCGACCGAGATCGCGACCGCCGACCACCGTGCCCTGAACCTCGACCTCACGCGTCGCTCGCTCGTGCTGCTGCGCAACGACGGACTGCTGCCTCTCGACGGCGGATACGCGGCGGATGCCGGCGGCCGCGCTCTGCCCGGCGACACCGGACCCCGTCGCGTCGCGGTCATCGGACCTCTCGCCGACGACGCCCAGACGCAGCTCGGCGACTGGGCCGGAGGCTCCGGTCAGGCCGGGTGGCTGGACGGCCAGCCGCGCGACATGATCACGACGGTGCTCGACGGGTTCCGCTCGCACGCGCCCGCCGACTGGACTGTCACGCACGCGCGGGGCGCCGACGTGCTGACGCTCGAAGAGGACCCGGCCGGCGCGTACTTCCCCGACGGCCAGCCGCGCCCGCAGATCGTGGTGCCCTCGCCGCCCGATGACGCGCTGATCGCCGAGGCGGTCAGCGCGGCACAGGCCGCCGACGTCGCGGTGGTCGTCGTCGGCGACGTCATCGAACTCGTGGGCGAGGGCCGCTCGACGGCCACCCTCGACCTGATCGGCGGGCAGATCGCGCTCATCGACGCCCTCGCCGAGGCCGGCACGCCGTTCGTGATCGTGCTCATGGCGTCCAAGCCCCTGGTGCTGCCGCCGTCGGCGCAGCACGCGGCCGCGGTGATCTGGGCCGCCTCCCCCGGCATGGAGGGCGGCCGTGCGATCGCAGAGCTCGCACTCGGCCTCATCGAGCCGAGCGGGCGCCTGCCGATCTCGTTCGCGCGCCACGTCGGCCAGCTGCCGATCTTCTACAACCAGATCCGCGGTCAGCACGGCGACCGCTACGCGGACCTCACGCAGTCGCCCGCGTGGGCGTTCGGCGAGGGGCTGTCGTACACGACGGTCGAGTACGACCGTCTGCGCATCGTCGACACCGAGCTCGGCGAGGGCGACACCGTGCGCGCGACGATCGAGCTGCGCAACACCGGCACCCGCCCCGCGCACGAGGTCGTCCAGGTGTACGTGCGCGACACCGTCACCTCGGTCAGCTGGGCCGACAAGGAGCTGAAGGCGTTCCGCCACGTCGACCTGGATCCCGGTCAGATCGTGACGGTCGAGCTCTCGGTCCCGGTCGCGGAGTGCACCATCGTGGATGCCGCCGGCCGGCGCATCGTGGAACCCGGCGAGTTCGACCTGCTCGTCGGCCCGTCGTCACGCGAGGAGGCGTTGCTGGACGCCCGATTCCGCGTGGCCTCCCCCGCTCCGAAGGCGGTCTCGCACCCCTGAGGGACGGCGGAAGGGCGGTCCTCCGCGCGCTGCGGGCGCGGAGGGCCGCCCTTCCGGCATGCGGGGGCGGCACGAGATGGACGAGACGCCCGACCGCACGAACAGCCGTCAGCGCTCGTCTTCGTCCTCGTCATCATCGGACTCGTCGTCGTCATCGCCGTCGTCCGACTCGTCGTCGTCATCCGACTCATCGTCATCGTCCGACTCGTCGTCGTCATCCGACTCGTCATCATCGTCCGACTCGTCGTCGTCGGCCGAGGCGTCGAGCACGTCGATGTCGACGCCGTCGAGATCGCCGGCGTGGAGGATCGGCGAACCGTCGTCGTCGAAGTCGGAGGCATCCAGATCGTCGACGTCGTCCAGCTCGTCCGCGGACTCGTCTTCGTCGTCGTCTTCGTCGTCTGCGTGCGCGGCCTCCGCGAGCGCCGCCTGTGCGGCGTGGTACTCGGCGAGGCGCACGGCCCACGGCACCCAGTCGGGTGCGAGCAGCGCACCGTCGCCGGGGAGCAGTTCGACCTCGAGCACCGTCGGCTCGGAGCCCTCGACACGAGCGAGGCTCACGGTCCAGAACCAGCCCGGGTATCCGGGCAGCCGGTTGGCGAAGCGCAGCGACACGACGCCGTCGGGCTCGACCCGGTAATCGGCGGGCTCGCCGATCGACGACTCGGTGGTGATCTCGCGCAGTGCGGCGAGCGCCAGGTCGTGCGCCTCGAACAGCGACGGGTCGGGATCGATCACGACGAGCTCGACCTCTTCGACCGCCTCATCGTCGGCGACGGCCTCGTCCACGAGATCGACCAGCAGCGCGTCGAGCACGCCGACCTCGACCTCCACGACCTCGACCTCCACGACCCCGACCTCCACGGTGGACTCGTCGGCCTCGGGCGCCTCGTCGGTCGCGGCGACGGCATCCACCGTCTCTTCGGGCGCGACAGTGTCGCCGCCGTCGGCGGCGGGCTCGTCGGCGGTCGGCTCAGGCGTCGAGTTCATCGGCGACCTTGCGCAGGACGGCCGCGACCTTGCTCGCGTGCGCGCCGCTGGGGTAGCGACCGCGACGCAGGTCGCCGCCGATGCCGTCGAGGAGCTTCACGAGGTCCTCGATGATGATCGCCATGTCGTCGGCGGGCTTGCGCGAACGCTTCGCAAGGCTCACCGGGGCGTCGAGCACGCGCACCGACAGCGCCTGCGGGCCACGCTTGCCGTCGGCGACGCCGAACTCCAGCCGTGTGCCCGTCTTGGGCGCGGGCGTGCCGGCGGGCAGGGCGGTGGCGTGCAGGAAGACGTCCTGACCGTCGTCCGAGGAGATGAAGCCGAACCCCTTCTCCTCGTCGTAGAACCTGACCTTGCCGGTGGGCATCGAGAACCTCGCTGAATCGGGCGCCGCGCGGAATCCCGCGGGCGAAACAGTGCATGACGAATGCGAGGGTCGTGCAACCCCCACGCCTGACAGCCTAGTCGCACCAGGTGTCCGCGGCGCCGCGCCGAACCGCGGGACGGCCACGCCCGCACGACCGGAACCCCTGATCATGACGGGTAGGCTGGAGAGGATGAGCACGAAACCGCCCGGCGACGTCCCCGTACGCCGCATCGACCGCATCCTGGCCTTCATGTCGCTGGGTCTGCTGCTGTTGTCGATCGTGTGCTTCTTCGCGATCATGATCGCCTCGTCCGCGGGCGCGAAGATGGACACCGGCATCTGGCCGCTCGTCGGCGTCCTCGTCTACTTCGCCCCCATCGTCGCCTTCGCGATGCTGCTCGCCGTGCTCATCATGAGCTTCGTGCGGAGGGCCCGGGCGAACCGAGGAGGCTGACCGAGTGGGCTCCGACGCGCGCGCACTCGCGACGCGGCTCGCCGATCTGGACGACGCCGCGCTCGCCCGGACGCTCGCGGCCCGGGGCATCTCGCCGCACGCCGGGTGGCACGACTTCTTCGACGCCGCCGAGGCTCTGCTCGATCCCGCGCAGCTCGACCGCGCGCTCACCCGGCTGGACCGCTCCGAGCTCATCGCGCTGGCCGCCGGTTCCGCGCTCACCGGCGGCGACGCCGACCTGCTCGCCCTGACGGACGCCGACCACGCGCCCTACGACGCCGTGGCCGAACGGATCGCGGAGACCGCGGCATCCCATCCCGGCGCCTTCGCCCCGGCGCCCGAGACCGCGCCGCCGACCCCTGCCGCGCCGCGCTCGGCCGCCGCGGCCGCCGAGCGGGCCTTCACGACCGCCGGATCGCTCGCCGATGTGCTGCTCGCGTGCCTGCACACGCCGCTCGCCCGCACCGGCGCGGGCCCGGTGAGCGCCGTCGACCGGCGCCGGCTGACCGAGTCGGGCGCCATCGCGTCGCCCGACGACCTCGAAGACCTGCTGGGCTCCGCGGCCGAAGCGGGGCTCGCCGCTGCACGCGATCGCGAGTGGGTCGTGACCGAGGCCGGCGAGGCCTGGCTGCAGACGCCCACTCCGCAGCGCTGGGAGGCGGTCGCCGCAGGCTTCCGGGCGGGCCTGCCCCGCGGCATCCGCACCTCCGGCGGCGGGTTCACGACGCCGGCATCGTGGCACCACGCCTACCCCCTCGACGACGAGTGGCCGGCACAGGCCGCGCGCCTCCGCAGGATCGGCACGCGCTGGGGCCTGTTCGACCCCGACGAGTCATCGACCGCCGAGTACGAGTGGACAGCCGTGCTGCGGGCGGGCGGGCGGGCGGATGCCGCCACCATGGCCCCGTACCTTCCCGCCGAGATCGACCGCGTCTACCTGCAGGCCGACCTGACGGCGATCGCCCCGGGCCCCCTCGCCCCGGCGCTCGACCTGCGCCTGCGCTCGCTCGCCCTGCGCGAGTCCCGCGCTCAGGCCTCCACCTACCGGTTCACCGCGGAGTCGCTGGGAGCCGGCATGGGCGAGGGCGAGACCGCCGCATCGATGCGGGAGTTCCTCGCGGGACTGTCGCTGACCGGCATCCCGCAGCCGCTGGAGTACCTCATCGAGAGCACGGCGTCGCGCCACGGACTCGTGCGTGTGCGCGCCGACGACGTGTCGGGCCGGACTCGGGTCGACAGCCCCGACGCGGGAGTCCTCGACACGATCGCCGTCGACCAGGCGCTGCGCCCCCTCGGGCTCGTGGGCGACGGCGACGGCCTGTCGTCGCGGGTCGCGCGCGACGCGGTGTACTGGACGCTCGTCGACGCGCGGTACCCGGTGATCGCCCTCGACGGCGCCGGACGCCCCGAGCCCATCCACCGCCGCGCCCCCGCGGCGCCGTCGGAGCCGGCATCCACTCCCGCCCAGACGTACGAGCGCCTGCTCACGACGCTGCGCCGCAGCCACACCTCCGGCGGCGAGGCGGGCTGGCTCGAACGCGAGCTCGAACAGGCCGTGCGCGCCCGGGCCGAGATCGTCGTCGTCGTGCGCATGCCCGACGGCACCGAGCGCGCGCTGACGCTGGAGGCCTCGGGGCTCGGGGGCGGGCGGCTGCGCGGCCGCGACCGCGCCGCCGACATCGAACGCACACTGCCGGTGTCGAGCATCGTGAGCGTCCGCGCAGCGTGAGCCCGCGACCCGGTCCGCGCGCCGGGCGTGCCGCGGCGGATCCTGCCCTCGCCGACCCCGGTAGACTGGCTCGTTATGGCTGACGGACCCCTCATCGTCCAGAGCGACCGCACGGTGCTGCTCGAAGTCGCGCATCCCGATGCTGAGAGCGCGCGCCACGAGCTCGCCATCTTCGCCGAACTGGAACGCGCCCCCGAGCACATCCACACGTACCGCATCACGCGGCTCGGTCTGTGGAACGCCCGCGCGGCCGGCCACGACGCCGAAGACATGCTCGCGACGCTCGACAAGTGGTCGCGCTTCCCGGTGCCGCCGTCGGTGTCGATCGACATCGCCGAGACCGTCGGCCGCTACGGCCGTCTCGTCATCGAGCGCGCCCCGATCGCCGAGGACGGCTCCGGCGGCGAACTGATCCTGCGTTCGACGGATGCCGCCGTCCTCGCCGAGGTGTCCAAGAACAAGCGCATCCAGCCGCTGCTGCTGGGCCACCCCTCCCCCGACGCGTACGTGATCGACGCGTGGGCACGCGGCCAGATCAAGCAGGAGCTGCTCAAGATCGGCTGGCCCGCGGAGGATCTCGCCGGCTACACGCCGGGCACCCCGCATCCCATCGACCTCGAAGAGGACGGCTGGACGCTGCGGCCGTACCAGCGCCACGCCGTCGACATCTTCACCGACGGCGGCTCGGGCGTCGTGGTGCTGCCCTGTGGCGCCGGCAAGACGCTCGTCGGCGCGGCGGCCATGGCCGAGACCAAGACGACGACGCTGATCCTGGTGACCAACACCGTGAGCGCCCGGCAGTGGCGCGACGAGCTGCTCAAGCGCACGTCACTGACGCCGGAGGAGATCGGCGAGTACTCGGGTCAGACCAAGGAGATCAAGCCGGTCACGATCGCGACCTACCAGATCCTGACGGCGAAGCGGAAGGGCCAGTACGCGCACCTCGCGCTGCTCGACGCGCTCGACTGGGGCCTCATCGTGTACGACGAGGTCCACCTGCTGCCCGCCCCCGTTTTCAAGCTCACCGCCGACCTGCAGGCGCGTCGCCGCCTGGGTCTCACGGCGACGCTCGTGCGCGAGGACGGCCGCGAGGGCGACGTGTTCAGCCTCATCGGACCCAAGCGGTTCGACGCGCCGTGGAAGGAGATCGAGGCCCAGGGCTTCATCTCCCCCGCCGTCTGCTACGAGGTGCGGGTCGATCTGCCCGCCTACGACCGCCTCGAGTACGCGGCCGCCGCCGACGACGAGCGCTACCGCCTCGCCGCCACGGCGCCCGCCAAGATCGGCGTGGTCAAGCAGCTCGTCGAGCGCCACGAGGGCGAGCGCATCCTCATCATCGGCCAGTACCTCGACCAGATCGACGTGCTGTCGGAGGCGCTGAACGCTCCGAAGATCACCGGCCAGACGCCCGTCGACGAGCGCGAGAAGCTGTACCAGGCCTTCCGCGTCGGCGAGATCTCGGTGCTCGTGGTGTCGAAGGTCGCGAACTTCTCGATCGACCTGCCCGAGGCATCCGTCGCCATCCAGGTGTCGGGATCGTTCGGATCCCGTCAGGAGGAGGCCCAGCGCCTGGGCCGGCTGCTGCGCCCGAAGCAGTCGAACCACACCGCGAGCTTCTACACGCTCATCGCCCGCGACACCGTCGACCAGGACTTCGCGCAGAACCGCCAGCGGTTCCTCGCCGAGCAGGGCTACGCCTACACGATCCTCGACGCCCACTCCCTCGCGGCGTAGCGCCGTCGGGGAGGGGATGCCGCCGCCCGGCGTCAGAGCCGGGCGCGCAGCGCGTCGGGCGAGACCTCGAGCGCCTCGAAGAGGGCTGCCGCGGGGTCGGGCGCGTCGCGCTCGAGCAGCGCGAGCATCATGTGCCGCGTCGTGATGGTGCGCGACTTCTCGCCGGCCGCCTTCGCCAGCGACTGCTGGAGCACGGCCTTCGCCCCGGACGTCAGCGCGACGCGCGACGACGCCGCCGCGTTCACGGGGGTCGCCCCGAACGGGCCGAGGTGGAGCCCGATCGCGGCCAGCGCGGTCTGATCGAGCCGATCGGCGGCCGCGCGCGCGGACGCGGCGTCGACGCCGACACGCGTGGCCAGCGCGTCGTCCTCCAGCACCGCGATGAGCAGATGCTCGGAGCCGACGCGCCGGTCCCCCCGGCGCCGGGCCTCGTAGGTCGCGTCCTCGACGGCCGTCCGGGCCGTCCGTGCGAATCTCTCAAACACCGCTGTCTCGCTTTCCGTACTTCGCGTGGACCGACTGACGCGTGACGCCGAGGGCGTCGCCGATCTGCTCCCAGGACCAGCCGGCCTTGCGCGCCTCGGCGACGTGCGCGGCCTCGACCCGCTCGGCGAGCCGGTGCAGAGCACCGACCGCACGAAGGCCCGTCGCCGGATCCGTGGTGCGGAGGTGCTCCAGATCGAATGAGGTCATGCTGTCAGTTTGAACTGACATCACACGTTTGTCAAGCCAGACTGACACGGCCGTGCAGCGATCGCCCTTCCGGGTGTCGGAGGGAGCCGGTAGACCTGACCCATGCCCCAGAACAATCGCATCGACCTCGTCGAGCTCCCCGCAGCCGATGCCGCCGCACTGTCGGCGGCCCGCACGTTCTACGAGTCGGCCTTCGGGTGGACCTTCACCTCGTACGGCGACGCCTACGCCGACACGGCGGACAGCGGCGTCACGTTCGGCCTCAACGGCTCGGCCGACGCGACGCAGCAGCGCGCGGCGCTCACCGTGCTCTTCGTCGACGACCTCGAAGCCACGAGGGAGCGGGTGCTCGCCGCCGGCGCCGACATCCGCCACGACATCTACCCCTTCCCCGGCGGCCGACGGTTCCACTTCATCGACCCCGCGGGCAACGAGATCGCAGCCTGGTCGCACGATCCCGCGCAGTGACGACGAGGGGATGCCGCCACCCGTCCCTCGCGGCGGGTCGCGGCATCCCTCAATCGGCGATCGTCGCGACGATGCACACCGCGAGCGACCCGAAGAACACCACCGGGGCGAACAGCGCGTGGAACGTCACGCGCCGGCCCAGGCGCCCTTTCAGCGCGACCCGCACGGCCTGCCAGTAGTCGTGGGCACCGGGCTCCGACACGCCGGTCACGGCTCGGGCGCGGCGGACCATCACGGCGTCTCCGAAGCCGATGAAGCCGAGGAGGATCGCGAAACCCGCCCACGCCCACGCGACGGCATCGGTCGCCAGGAACGCGGTCCACGGCACGAGGAACCCGACCATCATCATCACGTGGGTCAGCACGAGCCCGGCGTCGCGTCCCCGAGCGTGGCGCGCCCAAGACACCAGGAGCGTCACCCCCACCGCCGCCTGGATCACCCAGGCCAGGATCACCGCGTACCCCATGCCGCACACGATACTACGTTCATAGTGCTATGTCACTATGAACGTAGTGCTAAGGTCGGGCCCATGGCAGCCACCCGCGACCGCGCGCTCGCCGCCGCCGTCACCCTCGTCGGCGAGCAGGGCGTCCGCGCGCTGACCCACGCGCGCGTCGACACGCAGGCGGGGCTGCCGAAGGGCTCCACCTCCAACTGGTTCCGCACCCGCGACGCCCTCGTCGCGGGCGTGCTGGTGTGGATCGCCGAGCAGGAGCGCGCAGACCTCCTCGCCGCGATGGGACCCGCGCAGACGGCCGACGACGTCGTCGACGCGCTGGCCGGACTGCTCGTCGACGCGACAGGGCCGCACGCCGCGCGCACGCGTGCCCGCTACGCGCTCTTCCTCGAGACGGCCGCCTCACCCGGCGTCGAGCCATCCGTGCGCGCCCAGCGCTCACTGTTCGAGGACTGGACGCGGGATCAGCTCGTGAGGCTCGGCGCGGCAGACCCGGACGCCGGCGCCCGTGCGCTCCTGGCGATGAGCGCGGGGATCATCGTGAACCGCCTGACTGTCGCACCGGAGGTGCCGATCCGGCCCACCGTCGAACTCGCGGTGCGCGCCGCGCTGGCCCGCTGATCGCGACAGCCGCCGACGGCCGCGACGCTCACTCCGCGGCGTAGCGGAGGAACGCGAAGCCTTCGTCGTCCGTGACGACGCCGGCGAGCGCGAACCTGCGATCCCCCTCCGCCGCGTCCTGCACGATGCGGCCCGCCTCTCCTCCGACGAACCTCGGCGCGATGGTGAGACACACCTCGTCGACGAGACCGTCGGCGAGCAAGGCGCCGAACAGGTGCGGACCGCCTTCGCACAACACCTGCGTCCAGCCGCGGCGGGCGAACACGTCGAGCATCGTGCCGAGGTCGACGGCATCGGAACCGCAGGCCATGACGGTGGCGACCGGCTCGAAGAGCGCTCCGCGGGCGCCTGCCGCGGCATCCGTCGTCACGACGACCGGGCACCGCACCGCGTCGGCGAAGACCGGATCGCCGGGGTCGAGATGCAGGCCGCCGCTCACCACGGCGAGCGCGGGCTGGTCCTCCAGCCCCCGGGAACGACGCCATTCGACGTCGTCGGCGCGCACGCGCAGGTCGCCGTACCCTTCGGCGCGCACGGTGCCGGCGCCGACGAGCACGACGTCCGCCATCGTACGCAGCACCTGCATCAGCGCGCGGTCCGTGCCGCCGCCGAGGGCGCCGCTGCGCCCGCCGAGGCTGACCGCGCCGTCGGCAGACGACACGAAGTTCATCCGCACGCGCATGCCGTCGCGCCCGCGCAGCGCGTAGGCGTCGAACAGCTCGGACCGTGTGGGCATGTCAGTCGTTCCCCTCGGGACGCGTATTGTGCAGCTCGTACGCGGGGTCGCGCCAGCCGAGGATCGCCTCGACCATGCGCAGGGCGTCCACCGTCTCGCGCACGTTGTGGGCGCGCACGATCCTCGCGCCGCGCAGCGCGCAGTACACCGCGGCGGCGAGCGAGCCGGACAGCCGTTCGCCCCGCTCGCGGTCGAGCGTCTCTCCGACGAAGTCCTTGTTCGACAGGGCGACCAGCAGCGGCGAGCCGAGTGCGGCCAGCTCCTCGAGGCGGCGCGTGAGCTCGAGCGTCTGGCGCGTGTTCTTGTTGAGGTCGTGTCCGGGATCGAGCACGATGCGCTCAGCGGGCACGCCGCGCTCGAGCGCCATGTCGCGCCGCGCAGAGAGGAACGCCGCCACGTCGCCGATGACGTCGTCGTAGTGCGGGAGCGGATGCTGCGTGCGCGGCGCCGCGAGGCTGTGGGCGATGACGACACCGGCGCCGCCCGCAGCGACCACGTCGGCCATCGCCGGATCGTGGAGCCCCGTCGTGTCGTTGACGATCGCGGCGCCGGCGTCGATGGCCGCGGCCGCCACTTCGGGGTGGAAGGTGTCGACGCTCACACGGGTGAGCGGCGCGAGCGCGCGCACGACGGGGACCACGCGGGCGATCTCGTCCTCGACGGGCACGGGTGGGCCCGGCGCGAACTTCACGCCGCCGACGTCGACGATCTCGGCCCCCGCCTCGACCGCCGCGACACCGGCGGCGACGGCCGCGTCGAGCGCGTACGTCGCGCCGCGGTCGTAGAACGAGTCGGGCGTGCGGTTGACGATCGCCATCACCGCGATGTGCCGCGAGAGGTCCAGCGCGCCGCCGGGCACATCCAGGACGCAGCCCTCGAGCACCGCCGCGCCGGGCGGCGTCACGAGAGCAGCTCCGCGAGCGGGACGCCGGGATCCCGCAGCCGGGCGGGGTCGATCCGCTCGCCCGACCGGATCAGCGCCTGCACGTCGTCGTTGACGTCCCACACGTTGACGTTCAGGCCGGCGACGACCCGCCCGCCATCGGTCCAGAACGCGACGAACTCGCGCGCCTCGACGTCGCCTCGCACGATGATCTGCGCATCCGTCATGAGCGGAGCGTAGCCCGACAGCTCCATGCCGAGGTCGTACTGGTCGGTGTAGAAGTACGGGATGTCGTCGAAAGATGCCGGCCGGCCGAGCATCGACCGGGCGGCGACCTTCCCCGCGTT
>Ga0160432_100696_pt1 | contig 17420 bp, 8 predicted proteins | sample HID1971M_E0MG_FD_108250 | JGI IMG/M metagenome (GOLD analysis project Ga0160432, IMG submission 108250) | Enriched millipede-associated microbial communities from UW Madison campus, WI, USA - HID1971M_E0 MG | ecosystem: Host-associated > Arthropoda: Insects > Digestive system > Unclassified ... | reverse complement strand
GAGCAGCAGCGACGTGTCGGCGACCATGGGCCGCAGACGGTCGGCGTACGACAGCAGGTCGTCGACGATCTCGTCGCACGTGATGGCGCGGCGGTTGAAGACCTTCACCAGCAGGTGGTTCTTCTGGTCGAGGGCGCCCTCGACCTTCTGGCGCAGGATGTTCTCGTCGAACAGGTCCTGCACGCGGATGCCGACGCGGTTGATCTTGTCGGCGTATGCGGGGCCGATGCCGCGCCCGGTGGTGCCGATCATGCGCTTGCCGAGGAAGCGCTCCGTGACCTTGTCGAGCGTCCGGTGGTACTGCGTGATGATGTGCGCGTTGGCGCTCACCTTCAGGCGGGACGTGTCGACGCCGCGGGACTTGAGGGCTCCGAGCTCGGCGAACAGCACCTCGAGGTCGATGACCACGCCGTTGCCGATCACCGGGTTCACGCCGTCGGAGAGGATGCCGGACGGCAGCAGGTGCAGGGCGTACTTCTCGTCACCGATCACGACCGTGTGACCGGCGTTGTTGCCGCCGTTGAACTTGACCACCCAGTCGGTGCGCTCACCGAGGAGGTCGGTGGCCTTGCCCTTGCCCTCGTCCCCCCACTGGACTCCGACGATCACGATGCCTGGCATGGGCTACTCCCCCGTTTATTGGACGGTTACACCCCATCCTATCGGCGGGGCCCCTCTCCACCACATCCGGCCGTCATCCCGCAGGTGCGGACGACGCCGTGGGTCGCGCGCCCGTCGGGCTCGGGCCCGTCACGAGGCGAGCTCGAACCCGCCCGCCGGAGCCGGACGGACCGGGCGGGTCGCGCCGGCCGCGCCGACAGCGCCGGCCGGGTGGGCCGGGTGGGCCGGAGACGGCATCGCCGTGCGGAACCGACGCTGATAGTGCGAGGGCGAGATGCCGAGGCGGACGACGAAGGCGCGGCGCAGCGACTCCGCACTGCCGTACCCCGACCGGGCGGCGGCCTCCGTCACGCTGAGCCCGGCCTCCAGCTGCACGCGGGCGAGGTCGAAGCGCAGGGCCGCCACATACTCGACGGGCGACTGGCCGAGTTCCTCGCGGAAGCGGCGGGCCAGGTGTCGCGGGCTCACGGCGACGAGGCGCGCGAGGTCGGGGACCGTCCACACGCGAGCAGGGTCGGCCTCGACGAGGTCCGTCGCTCGCCGCACGATCGACTGCGGCTGCGCGCGGGCGCGCAACGGCACCGAGTACTGCGACTGCCCGCCGGAGCGCTGCAGATAGACGAGCAGCAGCTGGGCCACCTGTCTCGAGACGGCGGCGCCGTGGTCCTCCTCGACGAGCGCCAGGGCGAGGTCGATGCCGGCCGCGACGCCCGCCGACGTCGACACCTCACCGTCGCGGACGAAGATCGCGTCGGGCTCGACGTCGATCCGCGGATGGCGGCGGGTGAGCTCGGGTGCGAACTTCCAATGCGTCGTGGCACGGCGGCCGTCGAGCACGCCGATCTCGGCGAGGACGAAGGCGCCGCTGCAGATCGACACGACCCGCCGGGCGCGCGCGGCCAGGGCGGCGGCGGCATCCGTCAGCGCGGGCCGCACGAACTCGTGGGGCGGGAGCTCGCTGCCCGGCACGATCAGCGTGTCGATCTCACCGACCTCATGCGCCGCGCTGCGCACGCCGACGGTGCCGCCCAGCGACGTCATGACGTCGCTGCCGTCCGGCGAGACCAGGATCACCTCGTAGCCCTGGACGGCCTGGTTCGCCTCGACGAAGACCTCCGCGGGGCCGACGTAGTCGAGAGCCTTGACCCCGTCGAACAGAAGGACCGCGATGCGCCGCGGAACGGGGGTCGCAGGCATGCCTCCATCTTTCGCGATGCCGCGCACAACACCAAGTCGAAACGCTTCATCGCGAGCGGTCCGGCACCGCCCGGCCGGCTCCCGCACCCGTCGCGCGCGGGAGCGCCGATGTCGCGAATCGTGGGATCGCGGGCCGACCGGGCGGGGCGGGAACGCCCTGCGGCGCGCGATGCTCGAGGGTGGCGCCGTCGCCCGCGACGGCTCCGGAGAGTGGGGCGGCGGGGCGGCCCGACCATGCAAGGAGCCCGCTATGCCCACCTTCACCACCTCGGACGGCACCGAGATCCACTACACGGACTGGGGAACCGGGAAGCCCGTCGTGCTGAGCCACGGCTGGCCGCTCAGCTCGGACGCCTGGGCGGTCGAGTCCAAGCTCCTCGCCGACGCCGGCTACCGCGCGATCGCGCACGACCGCCGCGGCCACGGGCGCTCGACCAACACGGACCGCGGCCACGACATGGACACGTACGCCCGTGACCTCGCCGAGCTGATCGAGCACCTCGACCTGCAGGAGCTCGTCGTCATCGGGCACTCGACGGGCGGCGGCGAGGTCGTGCGCTACGCCGCGCAGCACGGCAAGGGGCGCGTGCGCAAGGTCGTGACCGCCGGAGCGGTGCCGCCCATCATGGTGCGCTCCGAATCGAACCCCGAGGGCACCCCGATCGAGGTGTTCGACGGCATCCGTGCGGGGGTCCTCGCCGACCGGTCGCAGTTCTACAAGGACCTCGCCGTCTCGTTCTACGGGTTCAACCGCGACGGCGCCGCCGTCTCGCAGGGGCTCATCGACGACTTCCAGCGCCAGGGCATGCTCGCCGGCCTGGCGGCGGCCTACGAGTGCGTGAAGGTCTTCTCCGAGACCGACTTCACCGACGACCTCACCGCGCTCGAGGTGCCGATCCTCCTGGCGCACGGCTCCGACGACCAGATCGTGCCGATCGCCGCCGCCGCGGAGAAGGCGGCCGGCCTGGTGTCGGACGGCACGCTCAAGGTCTACGAGGGCGCGCCCCACGGCATCGCCGGCGAGTACCAGAAGGCGCTCATCGCCGACATCCTCGCGTTCATCGCCGACTGAGTCCGGCCACCCGATGGCGCCTGCGCGGCAGGCGCCATCGGGCACGTCGTCGCGGCACCGCCGTCGGCGCGCCGCCCCGCGCTATCGTGACCGCATGCGGACACCGGGGTGGACACGGGGCTGGACGATCGCACGTGCGGCCATGGCCGCCCTGATCATCGCGGCGATCGCGGCGCAGCTCGCGAAATCGGTTGGCACGTCGATCGAGCTCGGACGCGACGTCGCGACGACGATCGCGAACTTCTTCAGCTTCTTCACGATCCTCTCCAACGCCGTGGCCGCCGTCGTGCTGCTGTGGGCGGCCGTGTGGTTCTGGACGCGAGGCCGCGACGCCGACACCGAACCCCCCGGGCTCGCGGTGGCGCTCGCGGCGGTCAGCACCTACATGATCATCACGGGCATCGTCTACAACACGCTCCTGCGCGGCATCGAGCTCCCGCAGGGCAGCGAGCCGGTGTGGTGGTCGAACGAGGTGCTGCACCTCATCGGACCCCTCTTCCTGCTGGCCGACGTGTTCGTCGGACCGCTGCGTCGCGCCCTGTCGTGGCGATCGCTGTGGACCATCGTGGCGTTCCCGATCGTGTGGGTCGTGTACACGATGCTGCGGGGCCCGATCGTGACCAACCCCGTCAGCGGCGACCCGTTCTGGTACCCGTACCCGTTCCTCAACCCGAACAATCCGGGCGGATGGCCGTCGGTGATCGTGTACGTGATCGGCATCGCCGTCGCCATCCTGGCGGTCGCCTCGTTCGTGGTCTGGTGGGGTCGGCGGACCGCGGATCGCACAGTTGTGGAATCTGTCCCCCAAACGGCGGACACGTTGTAGATCGGCAACAACACGCGGTTCTGGGCGCGCGTTTTCCCAACGTGCGCGCGCCAACTTTTCACGCGATCACGTATTGCCGAGAGGACCCTCTACCTCGAAGAGAACGACACGCATTCCGCTGGTCGTCAGAGAACTGGGGGTGGGACATGCACTGGGCATGGTTTCGGATCGGAGCCGCGATCGCCGGCTTCTCGGGAGTCGTCGCCGGCTTCATCGTCAACGTGGACCGCGCCGCGCGGCTGAGCGAACCGCTCGGTGCCGTGCTCGCGAACTACTTCAGTCTCTTCACGATCGTCTCGACGCTGCTGAGCGCGACCGTGCTGCTGACCGCCGCATCGTGGAACCTGCGGCACCCGGGCTCGTCGCGCGAGCCCCTCGGCATCGCCCTGGCCCTCGCCGCCGTGACGGGCCCCGTGCTGCTGCTGGGCATCGTGTACAACGCGCTGCTGCGCGGACTGCCGTCGCCGGTCGCGCTCGGTGACACCGTGGGCATCCACCTGCTGGACCAGTACGCGGTCGAGATGCTGCACGTCGTGCTGCCGATCTACTTCGTGCTGGACCTGCTGCTGGCCTCGCGGCGTCGCGGCCTGCCGTGGTGGTCGCTGGCGGTGATCGTCGGATACCCGCTCACCTGGACCGCGTACACGATGGTGCGTGGAGAGCTGGTCGGCAACCCCGACGGCTCCACCCCGTGGTGGTACCCCTACCCGTTCCTCGACCCGCACGGCGCGGGCGGCTACGGCTCGGCGTTCATGTACATCGGGGCGATCCTCGCGATGTTCCTCATCCTCGGCGTCGGCATCGTCGAGATCGGCCGCTTCCGCGAACGTCGCGCGAACCACCGCCTCGCCCCTGCCGCACGCGGGCCGCTGCCCGTCTGAGGTCGTCGCACGCATACAGAGGGGGAGGGATGCCGCCGGCCGGCGGCATCCCTCCCCCTCTGTCGTCAGGTCAGCCGAGCTGCCGGCGTCGGCGCATCGCGACGAGCACCAGAGCCACACCGCCCGCGAGGATCGCGAAGCCGGCCGACAGCGCCAGCACCATCGCCCGGGCCTCCAGGCCCGTCGGCGGCAGCGGCGCGATGAACGTGTTCGTGAACACGATCGTCACGTGGCCGGAGGTGAGGGTCACCGAGCCGGTGGCCCCCGCCTGCTCCTCGCCGTCGACCGTCATGGTGGTCTGCGCGGCCGTGCCGGTGTCGGTCTCGGTCACGGTGCACTCGCTGCCCGCAGGCAGGTTGCCGACCTCGGCGGTGAGCCGGTCCGGTCCGCCGATGTCGTACGACGCGTCGAGCACCACGAGCCCCGGATCCGGGTGCGAGGCGTCGATCAGCACGCACATCACGTCGACCGGGAACGTGCGGGTCACCGACGAGGCACCGGTGCCTTCGACGATCTTCGAGATGCTGAGGTCGGTGACACCGAACGCGTTCGTGATCGCGACCGACGTCTGGTCCTCGGCATCCGTGTTGGGCAGCGGGGCGAGTTCGACCGTGGTGCCGGCCTGCGGGTCACCGGTGTCGCCGCCCTCGGTCACCACGGCCGTCGTCGACTCGGCGCCTGCCGTGTCGGTCTCGGTGACGGTGCAGTCGGCGCCCTCGGGCAACTCGGTCCACGTGACCGTCTCGCCGTCGGAGATCTGCTGCGTCATCGGCTCGGCGGCGGTCACCTGCTGCTCGTCCCACATGCAGGCGAGCGTCACCTCGAACGGGCCGTAGACCACGGGGTCGCCGTTCGCATCGACCGCGCCCCCGTTGTCGAGCGTCTTGGTGACCGACACCTGTGCGAGGTTGAACGTGTTCTGCACCGTCAGCGACGGCTGCGGCTGGTCGTCGACGCTCAGGATCGTCGGGTCGGTCTCGACGGTGAAGGTGTAGCCCTCGCCATCGCCGGCCACCACGTTGCCGTCGGCATCGAGGATCTCGGTCGAGTTCGCGCCGCCGGCATCCACCTCCACGAGGCGGCACTCCGCGCCGGTCGGCAGGTTCTCCCACAGGGCGGTGGGCGAGTCGGCGCTGACGATGCGGATGCGGCCGTCCGGGATGTCGACGATCTGCCCGTCGCGCACGCACGTGAGGCTCAGCTCGTAGGCGGAGGTGCCGAACTTCTCGGCGCCGTCGCCGGCGAACGTCTTGGTCACCTCGAGCGAGCCGGTGAGGTACCAGTTCGTCGCGGTCACGGTGACGATCCCTCCCGTGATCGGCACGGTGCCGGTGCCGATCGACGTGTCCTCGCCGTCGTTCGGCGTGATCACCACCGCGTCGGCGCCGTTGAGGTCGTCCTCGACGACCGTGCACTGCGAGCCCGGGATCACCTCGTGGATCGCGGTGGTCCAGCCGTTCTCGGCGTTCAGCTCGACCTGCTTGTCGAGCACGGTCTCGCCCGCGAACGTGCAGGTCGCGGTGAAGGTGAACGTCTGGTCGAGTCCGAACTGGTCCGCGCCGGCGCCTTCGAACTGCTTGACCAGCACGATGGCCGTCGCGTCGAACAGGTTCGTGTAGGTCACGGTGTTCACGACGGCGGTGCTGTCGGGCTGCAGCTCGGGGATCACGACGGTGCGCGTCTCCTGGTCGATGATGGGTGCGAGGTCGCCCTCGACGCCGGGGACATCGGCGGCGGTGATCGTGGCGTCGGCCCCGCGGTCGTCGGTCTCGGTCACGGTGCACTCGGAGCGCGCCGGGATCTCGGTGATCGTCTCGGTCTCGTTCGCGTCGAGCGTGAACGTCTCGTCGACGACCGTCTCGCCCTGGAAGGTGCAGACGACGTGGAACCCGAACTGCGTCGGGATGTAGGGGCTCGCCGACTCGACGAGCTTGCCGACCTCGAGCGAGGCCCACTCGTACGTGTTCTCGATGTCGAATGCGAAGGTCTCATCGGCGTCGGTGACGGTGATCGACTCCGGCGACACGGTGGTGCCGGTCTGACCGGCGTCGTCCTCCGCGACGGTGCAGATCGAGCCGACGGGCACGTCGGGGATCACGACCGGGTCGCCGCCCGGGGTGATCGTCACGACGCCGTCGTCGGCGAGCGGCACCTCGGCGCCCTGCCACGTGCACGACACCGTCGCCGTGAACGACTCCGGCACCGGGAAGCCCTCGGGGGCGTCGACCGTCTTCTCGACCGAGATCGAGCCGTTCTCGAACACGTTCGCGACGGTGACCACCACGGGCGTGTCGCCGGATCCGATCGTGACCGGCTGGTCAGGGCTGATCACCGGCGTGCCGGTCGCGAACCCGGGGTCGGTCTCGGTGACCGTGCATTCGGCGCCCGTCGGCAGGCCCTCGTACGTCGCCGTGCCGGCACCCGTGATCGTGCGCGTCGCGCCGCCCGGGATCGCCACGTCGACCGTCTCGCCGTTCACCTCGCGCGTGCAGGCGAGGCTCACCGTGTAGGTGTCGGTGGTCGCCGGGTCGAGGCCGTTCGCCGGAGCGCCGTCGAGCTCCTTCTGCACCTCGAGCGAGCCGAGGGTGAAGACGTTCGTGAGATCGGCGTCCACGATGCCGGTCGTGTCGTCCCCGACGGTGACGGTGACGCTCGTGGTCGACTCGTTCGCGCCGCCGTTCTCCGGCTCGGTGACGGTGCACTCGGCTCCCGTCGGCAGGTCGTCCACCTGCCAGGTCAGATCGCCGGGGGCCGTGAGCGTGTGGGTGTCCTGGAACACGGGGTTCGGATCCACACCGTCGAGCGTGCACGTCATCTCGACCGTGAACGGTCCGGCGCCCCACGAGTCCGCTCCCGCACCGGTCACGGTCTTGACGACCCGCACCGAGCCCGTCGTGTAGACGTTCTCGACGGCGACGTCGGTGCGGGCGGTCGGCGTCGCGGCATCCTCGTACGGGAGGATCGTGAACGGCTGGTCGACCGTTCCGTCGCCGTCCTCGGTGACCGTGATGGTGGATGCCGCACCTGCGGAGTCCGTCTCGGTGACCGTGCACTCGGCGCCGGCGGGGAGGTTGTCGAACGTCTTCGACTCGCCGTCCTGCAGCGTGAACGTCCGGTCCGCCTCGGGGATCGTCTCCTGGTCGAGGTAGATGCAGCTCGCCTCGAAGGTGTACGTGCGGTCGTAGACGATGTCGCCGCCGTCCTGATCCACGGCACCGCCGTTGTCGACCGACTTCTCGACGGTGAAGCCGCCGGCGAAGTACTCGTTCGTGATCTGGAAGAGCGTGCTGCCGATGTCGCCCGAGTAGGGGTCCCACACGCGTGAGTCCTGGCTGTAGTCGCGCTCGGCGACCACCGACTCGGGATCGACGCTCCACTCGACGCCCGGCGTGACCGGGTCTTCGATGACCGAGCAGTCCGAGAACAGCGGCAGGTTCACCGGGCCGGTGGCGCTGTCGTACACGAACACCGTGCCGTCGGCGGGCACGGACGGCCGGCTCGCGTCGGAGCCGTCGGAGTGCAGCAGCGTGCTCTCCTCGCCGCCCGAGACGCATGTCACCAGCAGCGGATAGCTGTCGGGCAGGTCGATCGGGCTCGCGAAGTCGGGCGCGGTGACCTCCTTCTGCATCTCGAGCTGACCGGTCGCGCCGGCGACGCCGACCTTCTGCGGCTCGACGACGAGCGAGGCGCGCTCGGGCTGCGTCACGGTGGCGGCGGAGCGGGATGCCGTCGCGAACGAGTTCCAGGCGACGGGCAGACCGTCCGGCACGGCCGAGTTGGCCGGCAGGATGTAGGGCGTCTGCGTGTCGTAGGTCAGCGTCAGCGTCTCACCGGGCTCCAGGCCCGGTGCGGGGCCCTCGCCGTCGCCCGCGCCGTACTGCAGGGCGAGCAGGATGCTGCGCGCCGCCTGCGCGTCGGCCGGGGTCGTGGATGCGTCCACGAGCTGCCAGTCGAAGGGGCAGCCCGGATCGGGCGTCGCACCCTCGGTCCAGACCTTGATGGCGTTGGTGTTGCAGGCCTGGCTCAGCTGGACCTTCGACAGGTAGATGCCGTAGGTGGCGCCCTCTTCGCCCGTGGTCAGCTCGCCGAAGTTCGCGGTCAGGTTGCCGATGAGGGTGACGGGGAACTGCGAGTCCCGGTCGCCGGGGACGATGACGCCCTGGTCGCCGACCGTCGGAAGCGTGTCGAGAGACGCGACGACACGGGCACTGGTGTTGCCGGTGTTGGTGAAGTCGACGCGCCAGGTCTCCAGGCCGCCGGGGCGGGTGATCGGGCTGCAGGGGTAGGAGTAGAACCCGTTGTTCGTCACGCCGGGCACGCTCGGGTCGCACGCGGCGGCATCGCCGTCGACGTTGAGCACGCCGAGGTCGTCGTCGCCCGGGACGTTCGGGTCGCCCGCGTCGTTGCCCTTCACGAACTTCTTGGAGGCGATGGTCGCGATCGCGAGCGGAGCGATCGACGTGTCGGCCGAGCAGTCGGGCACGCCGGGCGGAGTGTTCTCGACCGGCTTGGGCACGAGGTCGGTCGTGGTGCCCTCGCACGTCTCGAACAGGCGGTCCGAGCTCACCGTCACCTCGTTGGTGACGATCGTGTCGGGGGTCACGTCGCTGCGGAACTTGAGCGGGGCGCGCACGGTGAGGATCGAGCCCGCATTGAAGACGAACCCGTCCGGCGGGGTGATCGTCAGCAGTCCCGTCGCCGGATCGAGGGATGCCGAGAAGCCGGGGTCTCCGGTCTGGCCTCCGCTGCCGCTCAGCGCGAAGGTGTACGCCGGCGGTGTCGGCTCGACCAGCAGCGAGCCGTTCGCGTCGGTCGCGACCTGGTCGACGATCGTGAAGCCGGTCATGTTCCACTGACCGGTGTTGGTCGCGGTGATGACGTACGGGATCGTCGCGGACTGCCCAATGAGAGCCGCGGTGCCACGGGTCTTCGTGACCTTGACCGAGTTGGGCCGGTGCAGCACGACCGTGGTGTCGGCGGCGGAGCCCGACTGCTCGAACGTCTGGGCGCCGAACTGGGCGGTGCTGTAGGACTGCACGTCGTCGCTGATCACGCCGAGGTCGGTCTCGCCGGGGTTCGGCTGCAGATCCGGCCGGGTGGTGCCGACGAGCACCGTCGGGTCGCTGCGCAGATAGTCACGGCGTTCCGTGGTCATCGAGAACGTGAGCTGCGGGTTGTAGGGACGCTCCCACTGCAGCACGTTGCCGTCGGCATCCACCTGCTGGGCCCGGAACCGCACCCCGACGATCGTGTCGAGGTCGGTCACCGAATCGGGCGCAGGCAGCTGCACGATCGCCGGGGTGGGGGCGGACACCCAATCGCCCGACACCCAGCACGGTGAGGCGTCGGTGAGCGGAGCGCCGTTGCAGGTGGCGACGAGCGCGCCCGTGCCGCCGTCGACGGCGTACTCGACGTCGCTGCCGGCGTCGTCGTCCACCAGCACATCCATGGCGACCTCGTTGACCGGCGCGGGGACGTTGATCTGCGCCGCCAGGAAGTCCATGGTGTTCCAGAACGTCGGCGTCGTGTCGGTGAGGCTGAAGAACGTCGTGCGCGCGGTGCCGTTGGGCCGGCCGCCGAGCTGGGTGACGTAGCTCTTGGACTGATCCTCGTAGATCGACTCAGGAGTGATCGACTTGGTCGTCGTGATCGTGTAGTTCGCTTCGACGATGACGAAGCTGTCGCTCGCGTCGTCGGCGCCGGTGCCGCACTGGTTGTTCGCGCAGTCGTCCAGGACGGGGCTCTCGAGCTGGACGTGCGTGTCGTTGACGAGCGATTCGCCCGACGGAGTGACCGTGACCGGGCTCTCGTCCGAGCGCAGTGTCTCGCGCAGCTGCCACGTCAGCGTCACGGTCCCGGTCGCCTGCGAGGGGATCGCCGCGCTGCCGTCGGCCGATCGGAAGGCGACCTCGATGCCGGTCGCGTCGATCAGGTCGTCGGGACCGAGCGCGAGCGCCTCGTCGTAGGTGTACTCGACCGCGCTTCCACCGACCGTCAGCGTCACCGTGACCTCGTCGGTGGTGATGCCCTGCGGCACCTGGATCGCGTCGATGTCGTACAGGTTGAGCGAGTCGAAGACCGTGTCGGGCAGCGCCTCGCCCTCGGTCGGGTCATCGATGACCATGCCGGTCACACGGGCCGCGGAGAGATTCGTCGCCACGATGGTGGCGCTGATCAGCGGATAGTCGGCCGGGTCAACGTTCAGCGCGGGGTTCGGGAGGCCGAGTTGATCCTGGTCGAACGTCTTCGTGATGTCGGCGTTGATCGGCTGGTCGACGATCAGGATCGTGTCGTCGGCGACGTCGGTGCTGTCGACGCCCGTGGTCGTGTTGACGCCGTGCGCGCTGGCGGTGTTGTCGACCAGCCCCGGCTCGCCGGTGTTGTACGTGTAGCTGTGGAAGTTGCCGAGCACGAACTGCGCGGGGTTGCTGCGCAGCGTGTCGCGCACGCGGAAGTCGAGATCGAACGGCCGGCGGTCGTACGACGAGCCGATGCCGGCGCCGGCGACCTTCTCGGTGAGCACGACGCGCACCGACAACGTGTCGGCCGCCTGCTCATCCGACAGCGTGTAGCCGCCGAACTGGCCGTCGCAGCCGCTCGCGCACGCCTGGGCGGTGATGTCGACCCAGTCGTCGGCCTCGTCGGAGTAGAGCGACACCTCGGTGATCACGGCGTTCGAGATGAGCGGATCGGTCGCGGTCGTGATCGGGTCGATGCGCACGAGGTCCCATGCGTCGTACACCGAGGTCGCGGTGTCGGCGGGGTCGGCCGTCTCGGAGATGTCGGTCAACGTCATCTGGCTGATGTTGAGACCGTCGGTCGACCACAGCAGGCGCGCGGTGCGCGTCTCGCCCGACATGGCGGGCACGGTGTCCTGCAGCCAGGTCTTGTCGAGGAAGTCGGGACCTTCGCCGCCGTCGATCGGGTTCACGTCGATCGTGTCGGAGGTGTCGTCGGTGTGCTCGCCACCCGCGTCGGGGTTGTCGACGAGGGACTCGGCGAAGTTGGTGAACGTGACGGGCTCGTCCTGCTCGTCCGTCAGTTCGACGGCGATGTTGGTCGCCACGGTGAAGCCGGGCTGCAGCTGGCCGGGGCATCCCTCGGCATCCACCGGGTCGTACTCCAGCTGGATGCCGCCGATGTCGTCCTGCAGATCCGACGGGATCTGGTACGACCACAGCTCCTGCGGCCCCGGGACGTCGGTCGCGCCGGGGAGGTCGGTCCAATCGCCGTTGGTGGACTTCGGCCAGTACCGGACGGTCAGCGTCGTGCACTCGGGGATGTCGGTGTTGTTGATCTCGGTGGCCGTGAAGTTGTCCCAGAACTCGGTCTGGACGCCCGGCAGCTGGGGGTCGGAGATGACGAGCTTGTCGGAGCCGGTGTTCGACTCGGGCGTGACGTTGCCCGTCAGCGTCACGTTGGCGGCCGTGCCGGGAACGCCCCAGATGGGGCTGGGACTGATGGCCTTGGTGACCGTCGTGTCGAGCTCCAGCGGATCGATCGTGAACGGCGCCTCGGCGTCGTCCTGGCCGGTCTGGCCGCTGCTGTTCTCGACCTCGGTGTCGACGGCGTTCGTGCTCGACACGGCGGTGTCGGTCGAGATGGCCGTCACGTCGAGCGGCAGCGTCGCATATGCGCCCGAGACGATGTCGTCGCCGTCCGCCGAGTAGACCACCGTGAAGCCTTCGACGGTGCAGCCCGCGGTGGGATCGGGGAGCGTGTCGACCGTGGTGGTCGATGCCGTGCTGTCGGCGCAGTCGCTGTAGGTGTAGGTGATCTCGGCGGAGGTCGCAGCGACCGGCCACGCGATGCCGTCCCCGAAGCCGTCGAAGGTCAGGCCCTGCTCGGTGAACGTGGAGGTCCCCGCCGAGGGCTCGGTGATGGTCAGCGTCTGGACGTTCTGCTGGCCGACGGTGGCCGTGATGTTCGCGGTCGTGCTCTGACCGCTCACGAGCGTGTTGTCGCCGAACGACTTCTCGATCGAGACGTCGGGATCGCGCTGGGCGATCGTGATGCTCGCGTCGTCGGTGACGGGGTCACTGGTGTCGGTGCCCGTCGTCACGGTGGACGAGGCGTCGTTCGTGACGGTGACGTCGCTCTGGTCCGGGATGGTCGTCACGGTGTCGTTCGTGACGGTGTTGACGACGACGCTGCCCGTCGCGCCGGGGGCGAAGGTTCCGGTGAAGGTGACGCGGACGCCGCCGGACTCGCTGATCGGGTCGGGCTCGACCGTCGTCCAGTCGCCGTCGACGTAGTACTCGGTCGTGGTGGCGGTGGTACCGGGCGGAGCCGTGATGTCGTACCCCGTCACGTCGAGGTAGCCGTAGTCGGCCGGCGGGTTCACCGGGTCCTGGACGACGATCGTGTCGACGTTCTGGTTCGAGCCGTTCCCGGGGGTCACGGTCCAGTCCACGGGCTGGCCGGGCACCGCGGGGATCGTGGTGGTGGGGGTGACGGATTTGTCGATGGTCGGGATCAGCGTGGTGTCCACCGACAACGTGACGTCGGCCGTGCCGTCCGCCGCGGGCGCGTTGTCGGCGGCGACGGTGGCGGTGTTGGTGACCGTCTGGCCGTCCCACGTGCCCGAGGCGTCCGGGCTCACGATCGCGTTGACGGTGATCGTCATGCTGTTGCCCGCCGGCCAGAGCACCGGATCAGCCGTGAGGTCGTTGCCGGGCTCGACCGTGAAGCTGTTCGTCGCCGGGTCGACCTGGAGGTCGAAGACGCCGGGGTCCGCGCCGCCGGAAGCGGTGAGCACCACGGTCACGGGATCGGGGTTGTCGGGGTTCAGCTCGAGGGGCTCGGGCAGCGTGTCGGTGAGCAGCGTGTTGTAGCAGCCGGGATCGTTCGTCGACGAGCAGTTGACCACGATCTGGTACGTGACGGTGTCGCCGGGGCTGAACGGCCCGGGCTCGACGACGGACTTCTGGATCGAGAAGGCCGCCACGGCGAACGCCGCCGGCGCCGCTCCGATGAAGACGGTGGCCGCGGCCAGTACGACCGCTGTGAGTCCTGCGATGAAGCCCCGACGACGTCTCATGCTCTTCGACCCCCGATTGCGCACGTATGGGCCAGCCTAGGACCAGTTCACAGGCCATTTCCAGCCCCGTCGGTGTGACGGGAGTGATTCCTGTGACGACGGGGATGCCTGGGCCCGCGGCATCCACTCCCCTCTAACTAGACTGGAGTCCATGTCGAAGGTCCTCCAGTCCCTGCCCGTCGGCGAGCGCGTCGGCATCGCCTTCTCGGGGGGACTTGACACCTCCGTCGCCGTCGCGTGGATGCGCGACAAGGGTGCGATCCCCTGCACCTACACGGGCGACCTCGGCCAGCCCGACGAGGACGACATCGAGGCGATCCCGAACCGGGCGCTCGAGTACGGCGCCGAACTGTCGCGGCTGGTGGACTGCAAGCCTGCGCTCGTCGAGGAGGGCTTCGGCGCCCTCGCGTGCGGCGCCTTCCACATCCGCTCGGGCGGCCGCACCTACTTCAACACGACGCCCATCGGCCGCGCCGTCACCGGCACCCTGCTCGTGCGCGCCATGAAAGAGGACGGCGTCGACATCTGGGGCGACGGCTCCACCTACAAGGGCAACGACATCGAGCGGTTCTACCGCTACGGCCTGCTCGCCAACCCGGCCCTGCGCATCTACAAGCCGTGGCTCGACGCGGACTTCGTGACGCAGCTCGGCGGCCGGCAGGAGATGAGCGAGTGGCTCGTCGAGCACGGGTTCCCGTACCGCGACTCGGCCGAGAAGGCCTATTCCACCGACGCGAACATCTGGGGCGCCACGCACGAGGCCAAGACGCTCGAGCACCTGGACGTCTCGCTCGAGACCGTCGAGCCGATCATGGGCGTGCGCTTCTGGGACCCGTCGGTCGAGATCGAGACCGAGGACGTCACGGTGACCTTCGAGGCCGGCCGGCCGGTCGCGCTCAACGGCGTCGAGTTCAGCGACCCGGTCGCCCTGGTGTTCGAGGCGAACCGCATCGGCGGCCGCCACGGCCTCGGCATGAGCGACCAGATCGAGAACCGCATCATCGAGGCGAAGTCGCGCGGCATCTACGAGGCGCCGGGCATGGCGCTGCTCTTCACCGCGTACGAGCGCCTGGTCAACGGCATCCTGAACGAGGACACCCTCGCCACCTACCACGAGCAGGGCCGCCGCCTCGGCCGCCTCATGTACGAGGGCCGCTGGCTCGAGCCGCAGTCGCTCATGCTGCGCGAGTCGATCCAGAAATGGGTGGGCTCGACCATCACCGGCTCGGTGACGCTGCGCCTGCGCCGCGGCGAGGACTACACGATCCTCGACACCGACGGCCCGCGCCTGTCGTACCACCCCGAGAAGCTGTCGATGGAGCGCGTCGGCGACGCCGCGTTCGGCCCCACCGACCGCATCGGCCAGCTCACGATGCGCAACCTCGACATCGCCGACTCGCGCGTGCGCCTGGAGCACTACGCGGCGGCCGGCATCATCGGCGGCACGACCGGCGAGCTCGTCGGCCACCTGTCGCAGGGCGAGGCGGGCGAGATCACCGAGAGCGCGACGCCGCTCTCGGCCGCGGGCGAGGAACTGGCCGAGGCGACGGATGCCGCCAACGAGGCATCCGCCTTCGACCTCGGCACAGACTGAGCCGAGCCGTCCCGCCCCCCTCCGGGGCGGACCGCCGCGGTGGCGGTGATCCCGCACGCCGCCTACGCTGGCGGTCGTGAGCCCGGGGATCGCCGCGACGATGCGCGCCGTCGTGTACGACCGCTACGGCGGGATCGAGCAGCTCCGCCTGGAGGACGTGCCGGTTCCGGCGCCGGGCGCGGGTGAGGTGCTCGTCGAGGTGGTCGCGACCTCGATCAACCTCTCGGACTGGGAGGGCCTGCGCGGATCGCCCGCCTACGCGAGGATCGCCGGCGGGCTGCGACGCCCGCGACAGCGGGTCCTCGGATCGGACATTGCGGGCCGGGTGGCCGCCGTCGGCGACGGGGTCACGCGCTTCGCCGTCGGCGACGAGGTCTACGGCGACAACCTGGCACGCAAGGGCGGGTTCGCGCAGTTCGCCGTCGCACCCGAGACGGCGCTCGCCCGCAAGCCCTCCGGCCTCGGCTTCGCCGAGGCGAGCGCGATCCCGCAGGCCGGGGCGATCGCGCTCCAGGCGGTCGCGCGGGGCCGGGCGGGAGAGCGGATCCTCATCAACGGCGCCGGCGGCGGATCCGGCGCGTTCGCGATCCAGCTCGCGGTGGCCGCCGGGATGCAGGTCACCGGCGTCGACAACACGGCGAAGCTCGACGTCATGCGTGAGCTCGGCGCACATCGGGTGATCGACTACCGCGACGCGGATCCGGCGCGACGGGACTTCACGCGGACCGGTCCGTACGACCTCATCGTGGACTTCGTCGCGCATCGCTCGGTCTTCGCCTACCGGCGGGCACTCGCGCCGGGGGGCCGCTACTACGTGGTCGGCGGCACGCTGCGGGCGCTCCTGCGCGTGCTCACGCTGGGCACGGTCGTCGGCGCGCTCAGCGGGACGAAGCTGCGGGTGCTCGTCGTGCGCGAGGGACCCGAGCAGTTCACGCCGATGGCGGACCTGGTTCTCGGCGGCGAGGTGCGGGTCCGGATCGACAGACGGTTCCCGCTGGAGCAGGTCCCGGCGGCGCTGGTGCATCACGGCGAGGGGCGTGCGCTCGGAAAGGTCGTCGTCGAGGTGCAGCCCGCCTAGCTATCTTGCACACCAGTGTGCACGTTATGTACACTGGAGGCATGTCCGACACGACTCAGACGCGCCGTCCGCGCCGTGATGCCCGCGAGAACCGCGCCGGCATCCTGGCCGCGGCCCATGTCGCCCTCGCGCACGATCCCCGCGCCTCGGTCGACGCGATCGCCCGGCAGGCCGGCCTCTCGCGCCGCGCCCTGTACGGCCACTTCGACGACCGCGACGCACTCGTCAGCGAACTCGTCGCCCAGGGCGCCGACCGCTTCAACGCCGTCGCCACCGCCATCGACGACGCCGACGCCCGGGTCGCGCTCGCACGGCTGGCCGCCGCGCTGTGGAATGAGGCCGCGCACGTGCAGGTGCTCGCCGCGATCGCCCTCGACGAGGCGCACCTCGAAGAGACCGCGACCGCCCTGGCGCCGCTGCGCCGCACCGTCGTGCGCATCGTCCGTGAGGGGCAGGAGGCCGACGTGCTGCGCACCGACGTCGCCGCCCCCACGCTCGCGCGCCTGGTCGAAGAGACGGCGCGCACCGTGATCACCCGCATCGACGCCTCGTCCCCCGACGCGCGCACGCTGGCCGTGCGCGCGGTGCTCAGCATCGCGGGCCTGTCGTGGCGCCAGGCAGAGGCGCTGCTCGACACGCATCCCGAGATCCTCGCCGACTCCGGGACGGCGAGCGCGTGAGGGTCGTGCTCGACGCGGTCGGCAAGGGCCGCCGCGAACACGCCCTGCCCGTGACCTCGACGACCTACGCGACGGGCGCCGCGACCCTCGTCGCCGCCGAGACCGAGCAGCGCCCCACGGTGCTGGGCCTCATCGCCTCGGGCCGCATGCGTCCCGACACGGGTCATGTCGCGCTCGACGGAGAAGTGGATGCCTCACGCCTGCGCCGCCGGGTCGCCCTGGTCGACGCGCCGGAGGTGTCGGAGCCCGAGCCGAACGTCACCCTCGCCGGGGTTGTGGCCGAAGAGCTCATGTTCGCCGGACGCCGCTCGCACCCCATCGCGGTGCAGAACTGGCTGGCCGACAACGGCCTCGCGGAGGCGGCATCCCTTCCCGTCTCGAACGTCGACCCCGCCGACCGGGTGCGCGCGCTGTGCGAGCTCGCGGTGCTG
>Ga0160432_100689_pt1 | contig 17650 bp, 16 predicted proteins | sample HID1971M_E0MG_FD_108250 | JGI IMG/M metagenome (GOLD analysis project Ga0160432, IMG submission 108250) | Enriched millipede-associated microbial communities from UW Madison campus, WI, USA - HID1971M_E0 MG | ecosystem: Host-associated > Arthropoda: Insects > Digestive system > Unclassified ... | reverse complement strand
GCTTTTCCAATTTTGGCCAGAAGCCGAAGACGGCTTCCACGAATAGGCCTTATACATAGATGCAACGGGGCGACGGTTTTTTAAAAGCGGGTAGACAGTGGGGGCGAGTCCATACATAGGAGCCGGCTTGCCGGCGAAGGCGTCCTTGAATATTGCATCGAGTTTGCGGGCCTCTTCGCTGGCAAGCCAGCTCCTACACGGGTTTGCGCAAGGCGTTGCTTTGTGGTCGCGCGATCTGCTGTTGCGCCAGGCCGATGAAGGCGCTCATGGCCGAGGTGATCATCGTGTCGTTGCGGCGGATGAACACCGTGGAGACATTGGCGAATTCCGGCGGCAGGGTGTGGCAGCGGATGGCATGGCGCACGCTGCAATTTTCCGCGATGGCCTTGGGCAGCAGGGTCACACCCATGCCCGCGGCCACGCACGAGAGGATGCCATCGAGGGTGCCCAGTTCCATGATCTGGTTCGGCACCAGGCCCACCTGGTAGAACCAGTTTTCCAGGGTCGAGCGATAGAAGCAGCCGGTGCGGAACACCAGCACGGTCTGCTGGGGTATTTTCTCGATCAGCGCCGGCAGCGTTTCGAACTGGTTGCTGCTGACCAGCACCAACTCTTCGCAAAACACTTCTTCCTGGGCCAGCGCCGAGTTCTGGTGGAAGCCACCGACAAAGGCACCGTCGAGGCGATGGGCTTCGATCGCCTTGATCAGCTCGACCGTGGTGCCGGTCAGCAACGACAACTGCACTTGGGGAAACTGCTCGCGGTATTTGGTCAGCACTTGCGGCAAGCGAATGGCCGCGGTGGTTTCCATCGAGCCCAGCCTCAGCAGGCCGGTCGGGCTGCCGGTGTCCATCAGGGCGCTGCGGCTCTCGTCGGTCAGTTGCAGGATGCGCCGCGCGTAGCCGAGGAACGTCTCGCCCGCCGACGTGAGCACCACCCCGGACTTCTTGCGGATGAACAGCTCGCGATTGAGTTCGGCTTCCAGTTCCTTGACGCGCATGATGACGTTGGACTGCACCGTGTTCACCTGCAACGCGGCGGCGGTGAAGCTGCCCAGCTCGGCCACGGCGCAGAATATCTTCAGTTGGCGCATTTCCATGATTGTCATCACCCATCTTTAAAAGTGATTGTTGACATACTTATTGATCACTTTACGGGCTTTTCCGCTGATTAGTAAAGTGGCCCAAACCCGGTATTTATTGAAGGTCGACCCATGACACTGACTTCGAAAATTGACCATGTCTTCGCCGGCGGCCTGGGGGTGTTGGAACCCGAAGGGCAGCGTACCGGCATCTTCAAGCAACGCCGCGCTGGCTCCGTACGCGTGGAGTTGCACGGGATCGTCGGCGACCAGCACGGCGACACCCGGGTGCACGGTGGCCCGGAGAAGGCGGTGCATCAGTATGCGGCGCAAAACTACCCGCGTCTGGCGCAGGCGTTTGTGCCCAGTGCCGGGCAATTGGTCGCGGGGAGCCTGGGGGAGAACATTTCCGCGTTCGGGCTCTCTGAACTCAACGTGCACATCGGCGACGTGTTTCGCGTCGGCAGCAGCGTGTTGCAGGTGTCCCAGCCACGCAGCCCGTGCTGGAAAATCAACCATCGCTTTGCCGCCGAACACATGTCCATGTTCGTCGCCCGGGAGCGGATCACGGGGTGGTATTACCGGGTGCTTGAGCCGGGATTCCTGGAAGCGGGGGACCGTATCGAACTGCTGGAACGGCATGACGAACGCTTTTCCATCGACCAGTTCTGGCAGGTGCAACTGTCGCACCGGCCGGTGATCGACGATCTGCTGGCGCTGGCGGCGAGCCACGGCCTCGCCGCGGACTGGAAGCGCCGCCTGGGTGAAAGGGCGAAGTGGCTGCTTCATAAAATATGATCCATAAGATCATTAATCATCATTTTACATGATTTATCGGCGGGCCTACCTTGGCCATGTCGGGAGCGCTACGGCCCCGGCCTGACAACAACAAGAGATGGCTCTTATCCACCACCAGGGGACACCCGCCATGAGCACCCAGCCTGCAGACATCGCACACTACATTCACGGTCGCCTGACGCCCGGCACTTCCAGTCGCTCGCAGTCCGTCACCAACCCTGCCACCGGTTCGGTGATCGGCAAGGTGGCCCTTGCCAGCGCTGCTGACGTCGACGCCGCGGTGCAGTCCGCCGCCCGCGCCTTCCCGGCCTGGTCGGCGACGCCGCCGCTGCGCCGCGCGCGTATCCTGTTCAAGTTCCTCGCGCTGCTGAACGAGCACCGCGACACCCTGGCGCGGATGATCACCACCGAACATGGCAAGGTCTTCACCGATGCCCAGGGCGAAGTGACGCGCGGCATCGAGGTCGTCGAGTTTGCCTGCGGCATCCCGCAACTGCTCAAGGGCGACTACACCGAGCAGGTCTCGACCAACATCGACAACTGGACCCTGCGCCAGTCCCTGGGCGTGGTGGCCGGCATCACGCCGTTCAACTTCCCGGTGATGGTGCCGATGTGGATGTTCCCGGTGGCCATCGCCTGCGGGAACACCTTCGTGCTCAAGCCGAGCCCGATCGATCCATCACCGGCGTTGCTGATCGCCGAGCTGTTCAAGGAAGCCGGGCTGCCGGACGGCGTGTTCAATGTGGTGCAGGGCGACAAGGAAGCCGTGGATGCGCTGCTCGACCACCCTGAAGTCAAGGCCGTGAGCTTCGTCGGCTCGACGCCGATCGCCAACTACATCTACGAGACCGGGGCTCGCCACGGCAAGCGCGTCCAGGCGTTGGGCGGGGCGAAGAACCACATGGTGGTGATGCCCGATGCCGACGTCGACCAGGTGGTCGACGCGCTGATCGGTGCCGCCTTCGGTTCTGCCGGCGAGCGCTGCATGGCGATCTCGGTGGCGGTGTTTGTTGGCGACGTGGCCGACAAGGTCATGCCGAAACTGCTGGAGCGCACCCGCACCCTGAAGATCCTCGAGGGCATGAACCTGGCCGCCGAAATGGGCCCGATCGTCTCGCAAGCGGCGCTTCAGCGCATCACCGGCTACATCGAGCAAGGCATCGCTGAAGGCGCCGAGCTGCTGGTCGACGGCCGCGGCTTTGACGGCTCGCAGGCCGGTGCCGATTGCGCCGGGGGCTTCTGGCTGGGTGGCACGGTGTTCGACCATGTCACCCCCGAGATGAAGATCTACAAGGAGGAAATCTTCGGTCCGGTGCTGGCCTGCATGCGGGTCAAGGATTTTGCCGAGGCGGTCGATCTGGTCAATGCCCATGAGTTCGGCAACGGCACCGCGTGCTACACCCGCGACGGTCACATCGCCCGTGAATTCGCGACCCGCATCCAGGTGGGCATGGTTGGCATCAACGTGCCGATTCCGGTGCCGATGGCGTGGCACGGATTCGGTGGCTGGAAGCGCTCGCTGTTCGGTGATGTGCACGCCTATGGCGAAGAGGGCGTGCGTTTCTATACCAAACAGAAATCCGTCATGCAGCGCTGGCCGAACAGCATCGCCAAGGGCGCCGAGTTTGCCATGCCGACTTCAAAGTAGGCATTTTTCGAGTTGGAGGGCGTGCAGGCGAGGCTTGCACGCTGCCCCTGGCTCCAGCGTCCACTTTCATTTATCAGGTTCAGGTGCTGCCATGTCCTATCCTCTGTTGTCCCTTTTGCAGATCGAACTGCCGATCATTCAAGCGCCGATGGTGGGCGTCTCCACCCCCGGGCTCGCGGCGGCGGTGTCCAATGCGGGCGGGTTGGGTTCCATCGGCATTGGCGCGAGCACTGTCGAGCAGGCGCGGGTCATGCTGCGCGAGACGGCGGCACAGACCGGCAAGCCCTTCAACGTGAATGTTTTCTGCCACCAGCCCGCTGTCCGGGACGCCGTGCGGGAAGCGCAGTGGCTGCAATTTCTGGCAGGGTTCTTCGCCGAATTTGGCGCCACGGCACCCGGGTCGCTGAGGGAAATCTACACCTCGTTCGTCGAAGATGCCGGGATGCTGCAGATGCTGCTGGAAGAAAAGCCGGCGGTGGTCAGCTTCCATTTTGGCCTGCCCGGGCAAGCGGCCATCGATGCACTCAAGGCCGCCGGCATCCTGCTGCTGTGTTCCGTGACCAGCCTGGCCGAAGCGCAGGCGGCGCAGGACGCGGGTGTGCATGCACTGGTGGCTCAGGGGTACGAGGCCGGCGGGCATCGTGGGGTGTTCGATCCGCAGCAGGATGTGCAGATGGGCACCTTGGCCCTGGTACGGGTCCTGGTCGATGCCTGCCGGCTGCCAGTGATCGCAGCGGGCGGCATCATGGACGGTGCCGGCATCAACGCCGTCATGCAGTTGGGTGCCAGTGCCGCGCAACTGGGCACGGCGTTCATTCTCTGCCCGGAGTCGTCCGCGAACGGCGCCTACCGTGAAGCGCTCAAAGGGCCGCGGGCGCAGCAGACGCGCGTCACCAGCGTCATCTCCGGCCGCCCGGCCCGGGGCATGGTCAATCGCAACTTCACCAGCCTCGAGGTGCCAGGCATCGTCTTGCCGGACTACCCGCTCACCTATGACGCCAACAAGGCGCTCAATGTCGCAGCAGCGACCCGGGGCAATAGCGATTTTGCCGTGCAATGGGCCGGGCAGGGCGCACCGCTGGCGCGGGAACTACCGGCTGCGGCGTTGGTGGAGTTGCTGGTGGCCGAGATGCAATCCGGTCATGGTTTTGTTGTAACTTAGGCGACAGGACTGAATCGGTTTCCAAGGGATGAACCATGACATTGACGGCCGAAAGGTTGGTTGGCATCGCAATGACCAACCCGATCAACGCGCAATTGATTTCACGCTTGCCTGGGCTCGGCCTGAATCAATGCCTGCTCACGGCGGGCTGCCTGTTCCAGGCGGTATGGAATGCAAAGGCGCAACGGGATCCTGGCTGGGGCGTGAAGGATTACGACGTTTTTTACTTTGATACAGACCTGTCCTGGGAGGCTGAGGACGAGGTCATCCAGCGGGCTCGACCGCTGTTCGAGGACCTTGGGGTCAATGTTGAATTCAAGAATCAGGCGCGCGTGCACCTTTGGTACGGTCAGCGCTTTGGCGGGACTTATCCGAGACTTGATTCGGCCAGGGACGGGGTTGATCGCTACCTGGTGGCGGGCACCTGTATCGGCCTGGATGTCGCCACCGGCGAGGTCTATGCCCCCTATGGCCTGGCGGATGTCGACCAGGGCGTGCTGCGCATCAACCCGGCAAACCCAAGGCCTGAGCTGTTTGAACAGAAGGCGAAAAGTTATCAGGCTCGCTGGCCGTGGTTGAGGATTGTGTAACCCTGTAGGAGCTGCCGCAGGCTGCGATCTTTTGACGTTGATTTTTCAAGATCAAAAGATCGCAGCCTGCGGCAGCTCCTACAGGGGAACGTGTTCGCTTGAGATCAGGCAACGAACGCCGATGCCAGGGCAAGGCTGCTGTCCTGGGCCGCCGCGACGAGGTGCAGGGGCACATGCGGTTGCTCGACGGGGGTGACAATTTCAAAGCTTCCTACAATATGCAGCTGTCGCTCGCTCAGTCCGGTCGACTCTTGTTCCTTTGCCTTAGCCATTCTCGCGTGGTTCGCTGCGATTTCGTTGAGAGTTGACACGTTACATCTCCGGTGACTGACCAAGCGTATTGCTGGAGTCCTTTAGCGTTGATTGGATGGCCGTCGCGTCAGTTTTATGTCGTTCGCGACGGCTAACGCGGGCCGGTGCAATCCCCACGCCAGAGAAGGCCGGGTTTCACCCTGTGCGATTTCATTTGCGACGAAAGGTTATGGGCACGGTTGGCATCGGGTCAGAACACGATGCCTATCTTCGCGCCATACTCGTCTCGGGTCTGTTTATCGAAGTCTGTGAACTGAAACTGACCGTCCGTTTCATATTCGTACCGGTTGAAGTAAAGGCTTGCAATCACGGGAACCGATCCTTGCTGGTTGAACAGCCAACTCAGCTCGACAAAAGGATTGGTGGTGTCTTCAAGGTCCAGTTCCTGGTTGCCCACATCGTTGATTTCCAACCGCGAGTCGCCGTCAATAACCTGCCGAACCCCTGCTTCCAGGCGCAAAGTCGAATTGCTGAAGGCGTGGTTGTAGCCCAGCGCCAATTTAGCGAAGGGGGTGCGATTGGTGAGGTTGATGTCGTACCTGTTGAAGTCCGGGTCATAACGGTTCCACTTATAGCCCGCTCCGATCAAAACGTCTAAAAAATTCTCGGTATCCAAAGCCAGCCTCCAGCCCAGGTCCAGGTCGGCCTGGCCATCGCTGACGCGCTGATGCTTTTCTTCAGAGTACTGACCGGTGATTTCCGCCTGATACACAAGGCCGGGCCCGCCGGTCATCTTGTTGCCGAAGTTGAGGAACAGGCCCGCCTCGGGGATATGCTCTGTACTGGTGGTTCCACGGCCGGAGAACTCCAGTTCGCTATAACTTCCCAGCAGCCCGACGGCAAAAACAGGCGCTTGGGAAGGTGTTGCGCTAGTGATTGGCGGGGCGAGACCCGCAAGCAGGGAAGTGACAACAGCAGCAAGACTGGTTCTATTCATGAGAACTCCATCAGCGCAGTACCGGTCCGTGGTGGACCTGTCACTAACAACAATAGTCGGTTTTGGTGCGACGTTAGACCGGTCGTCGGAGCGAACGAAAAAAAGATGGCATTTCGCCTTGACGTCATCTTTTTGTCGCGTGCAGGTGCGATGTTGCAGGGTCGTCAGAGAAATCCTGTCCGACGAACTGCGCTTCTGCTCTTTCGATCTGTGCCCAGTGCGGGCACAATGCGCATCCTTTTTTTGGCTGGCCTTGCCGGAGGCCTCGAAATGATCAAAACGCCGTACTACCTCATCGACAAGCAAAAGCTGCTGGGCAACATGGAAAAGATTGCCTACGTGCGTGAACAGTCCGGGGCCAAGGCCCTGCTGGCGCTCAAGTGCTTTGCCACCTGGTCGGTGTTCGACCTGATGCAGCAGTACATGGATGGCACCACCTCGTCGTCGCTCTACGAGCTCAAGCTCGGCCGCCAGAAGTTCGCCGGCGAGACCCACGCCTACAGCGTCGCCTGGGCCGACGACGAAATCGAGGAGATGCTCGACAACTGCGACAAGATCATCTTCAACTCCATCGGCCAATTGCAGCGCTACACTGAAGCATCTGCAGGCAAGGTCCGTGGTCTGCGGGTCAACCCCCAGGTGAGCAGCTCCGATTACCTGCTGGCCGACCCGGCACGCCCGTTCAGCCGCCTGGGCGAGTGGGACCCGGTGAAGATCGAGCAGGTCATCGAGCAGATCTCCGGCTTCATGTTCCACAACAACTGCGAGAACGGCGACTTCAGCCTGTTCGACCAGATGCTATGCACCATCGAAGAGCGTTTCGGCCATCTGCTGCACAAGGTCGAATGGGTCAGCCTCGGTGGCGGCATTCACTTCACCGGTGAAGGCTATGCACTGGATGAGTTCTGCGCGCGCCTGAAGGCGTTCTCGCAGAAGTACGGCGTGCAGGTGTACCTGGAGCCGGGCGAAGCGGCCATTACCCAGAGTGCGTCGCTGGAAGTCACCGTGCTCGACACCCTCTACAACGGCAAGCACCTGGCGGTCGTGGACAGCTCCATCGAAGCGCACATGCTCGACCTGCTGATCTACCGCCTGAACGCCAAGCTGGCCCCGAGCGCGGGTGAGCACACCTACATGGTGTGCGGCAAATCCTGCCTGGCCGGGGATATTTTCGGTGAGTACCAGTTCGATCGCCCACTGGCCATTGGCGACCGCCTGTCGTTCGTCGACGCCGCGGGCTACACCATGGTCAAGAAGAACTGGTTCAACGGCCTGAAAATGCCGTCCATCGTAGTGAAACAACTCGACGGTACTGTCGAGGTGGTTCGTGAGTTCGGTTACAACGACTATATGTCCAGCCTCTCGTAAGCTGGCTGAGAAGGAGAGAGAGAAAAATTGAAGAAGAACGTACTTATCATTGGTGCAGGAGGTGTCGCCAAGGTGGTGGCCCACAAGTGCGCGCAGCACAACGACGAACTCGGTCGTATTGCTATCGCGTCGCGCAACATCTCCAAATGCCAGGCCATCATCGACAGCGTCAAGGCCAAGGGCAGCCTCAAACAGCCCGCTGAAATCAAGGCATTCACCCTCAATGCCCTGGACGTCGAGGCGACCAAGAAGCTGATTCGCGAAACCGAATCGCAGATCGTCATCAACGTCGGTTCCGCTTTCCTCAACATGTCGGTGCTGCGCGCCTGCATCGATACCGGCGTGGCCTACCTGGACACCGCCATTCACGAAGAACCGGGCAAGATTTGCGAGACGCCGCCCTGGTATGGCAACTACGAGTGGAAACACCTCGAGGAATGCCAACAAAAGAACGTTACCGCCATTCTTGGCGTGGGCTTCGATCCGGGCGTGGTCAACGCCTATGCGGCCCTGGCCAAGCAACAGTATTTCGACAGCATTGATTCGATCGACATCCTCGACGTCAATGCCGGTTCCCATGGCAAGTACTTTGCCACCAACTTCGACCCGGAAATCAATTTCCGCGAGTTCACCGGGCAGGTGTGGAGCTGGCAGGACAGCCAGTGGACCAGCAACACCATGTTCGAAGTCAAGCGCACCGACGACCTGCCGGTAGTAGGTTCGCAGAACCTGTACCTGACCGGTCACGACGAAGTGCACTCGCTGTCGAAGAACCTCGGCGTGCCCAACGTGCGCTTCTGGATGAGCTTCGGCGAGCACTACATCAATGTGTTCACCGTGCTCAGGAATCTTGGCCTGCTCTCCGAGCAACCGGTCAAGACCGCCGAAGGCCTGGAAGTCGTGCCGCTCAAAGTGGTCAAGGCCGTACTGCCTGATCCGAGCTCGCTGGCCCCTGGCTACACCGGCAAGACCTGCATCGGTGACCTGGTCAAGGGCACCAAGGATGGCAAGCCACGCGAAGTATTCATCTACAACGTCGCGGATCACGAGGAAGCCTTTGCCGAAACCGACAGCCAGGGCATTTCCTACACCGCCGGCGTACCACCGGTGGCTGCAGCGCTACTGGTAGCTCGCGGCGAGTGGGACGTGCAGCGCATGGTCAACGTCGAGGAGCTGCCAGCCGAGGCGTTCCTGAAGGCGCTGGACGTGATGGGCCTGCCGACCCGCATCAAGGACGAGCACGGCGACCGTGCGTGGGACTGCAACGCCTGAGGCATTTCAAACGAAAAAAACGCCGCTCATTGAGCGGCGTTTTTGTATCAAAGACAAGATCAAAAGATCGCAGCCTGCGGCAGCTCCTACAGGGATTTTGCCGATACCGAGTCAATGTAGGAGCTGCCGCAGGCTGCGATCTTTTGGCGGATCAGTGGCGATCCAGCCACACCGTCTGCGCATTGCAGAATTCGCGCACGCCGAAGTGCGACAGTTCGCGACCGAACCCGCTTTTCTTCACCCCACCGAAGGTCACGCGCGGGTCGCTGGCGCAGTAGCCATTGATGAAGACCCCGCCGGTTTCCAGCTCGCTGGCCATCTGCTCGGCTAGCTCGACATTGCCGCTGTAGATGGTGGCAGCCAGACCAAATTCACTGTCGTTCGCCAGCTCCAGCGCATGCGCTGCGTCGCGGGCGGTGATGATCGAGGCCACCGGGCCAAACAGCTCCTGCTTGAACGAGGTCATCTGGTCAGTCACGCCAGCCAGCACCGTGGGCTCATAGAAGTTGCCCGGGCCCTCGGCTTTCTGGCCACCCAGCAGCAAGGTCGCGCCTTCCTCCAGGGTATCGCGCACCTGTTGATCCAGTTCGTCACGCAGATCGAAGCGGGCCATCGGGCCGATATAGGTTTCGGCGGACAACGGATCGCCGACAGCCAATTGGCGTGTGGCTTCGACAAAGCGGCGGGTGAACTCCTCGACAATGCCTTGCTCGACAATCAGGCGCTTGGCCGCCGCACAGACTTGCCCGGTGTTCTGGTAACGCCCGATCACGGCCGCCTTGACGGCGTCGTCGAGGTTGGCATCGTTGAGCACGATGAACGGATCGGAGCCGCCCAGTTCCAGGACGGACTTCTTCAGCACTGCACCGGCCTGGGCCCCAATGGCCATGCCAGCGCGCACGCTGCCGGTCAGGGTGACGGCGGCGATGCGTGGGTCGGCAATCGCCGTGGAAACACCGTTCGGCGTGACGTTGATCACCTCGAAGACACCTTCGGCAAAGCCGGCCTTATTGAACGCGTCCCGCAGCAGGTAGGCGCTGCCCATCACATTCGGCGCGTGCTTGAGCACGTAGGTGTTGCCGGCCAGCAGCGTCGGCACCGCACCGCGCAGCACTTGCCAGATCGGGAAGTTCCACGGCATGACCGCGAGAATCGGGCCCAGCGGGCGATATTCGATGCGTGCCTTGCCGCCTTCGACCTGGGTCGGTTCGGCGCTAAGCATGGCCGGGCCGTGCTCGGCGTACCACCCGCAGAGCTGCGCACATTTTTCGATTTCACCGCGGGCCTGGGCGATCGGCTTGCCCATTTCCAGGGTGATCATGCGCGCCATGGCCTCGGCGTTGTCGCGCAATGCCTGGCCCAGGGCAAGCAGGCGTTGCACGCGTTGTGCCACCGGTTGGCGGCTCCAGACACGGAACCCGGCTGCAGTGCGCGCCAGGGCGGCCTGCAATGCCTCGGCGGATTCGAAAGGGTAGTGGCCGATCTGTTCACCGGTAGTCGGGTTGATCGAAATGGCGTGGGTAAGGCTGGATACGTGGGTCATGGCACCGTCCTGCGGGGTGGGATGTGCTCAGGTTACGGTGCTGTATGTTTTCTTGAAACTGAATAATAATGAGCGATATGTTCACGTTTGGAGAATGCATTGGACCTGGTTCAGCTGGAGATTTTCAAGGCTGTCGCCGAGCACGGCAGCATCAGCGTGGCCGCGCAGCACATCCACCGTGTGCCTTCGAACCTGACCACGCGGATCAAGCAACTGGAACAGGATCTGGGCGTGGACCTGTTCATCCGTGAAAAAAGCCGCCTGCGCCTGTCGCCGGCCGGATGGAGTTTCCTCGATTACGCGCGGCGGATTCTCGACCTGGTCCAGGAAGCCCGCGCCACCGTGGCGGGCGAAGAACCCCAGGGCACCTTTCCCCTGGGCTCGCTGGAGAGCACCGCGGCGGTGCGGATTCCCGCGCTGCTGGCGGCCTACAACCAGCAGTACGCCAAGGTCGAGCTGGACCTGTCCACCGGGCCCTCCGGGACCATGATCGAAGGGGTGCTGGCGGGCCGCCTGACCGCCGCTTTTGTCGATGGCCCGGTGCTGCACCCGGCGCTGGAGGGCGTACCGGCGTTCGAAGAAGAAATGGTCTTGATTGCACCGCTCAACCACAGCCCGGTGCATCGCGCGCAGGATGTGAACGGCGAAAACATCTACGCCTTCCGCTCCAACTGCTCCTACCGCCATCACTTCGAAAGCTGGTTCGCCAAGGACGCGGCAGTGCCGGGCAAGATCTTCGAAATGGAGTCCTATCACGGCATGCTCGCCTGCGTCAGTGCCGGCGCCGGCCTGGCCCTGATGCCGCGCAGCATGCTGCAAAGCATGCCCGGGTGCAGCACGGTCAGCGTCTGGCCGCTGTCGGAGTCCTTCCGCTATTTGCGCACCTGGCTGGTGTGGCGCCGGGGCACGGTGTCGCAGAGCCTGACCATGTTCGTGCGGTTGCTCGAGGAGCGCTGTGAAGTGACGGATTAGTCGGGCGCACGCCAGAAAAAATTTGACATATGTTATTTGTGATCACATATTGGACCCATAAGAACGTCCAATGTGAGCTCACTCATGACAGATCAACCGATCCTCCTGCCCACCATGCGCCAGGTTTCCCGCGATACCCTGCAGGACCAGGTCTACCGGCAGATCCGCGAAGCGCTGATGAGCGGCCGCTTCCAGCCGGGCCAGAAGCTGACCATCCGCGGTCTGGCCGAGGCCCTCGGCTCCAGCCCGATGCCGGTGCGCGAAGCGCTCAACCGCCTGAGTGCCGAGAACGCCTTCGAAGTCACCGAAACCTCCCGCCTGCGTGTGCGCATGATGACTCCCGAACGCCTGCGCGAGATCCGCGACGCGCGGGTAGCGCTTGAAGGGCTGCTGGCCGAAAAAGCGGTCATCCTGCTCGACGACACCGACCTCAAGGACATCAGCCACCTGTGCGACCAGATGCAACAGGCCGCCGACAGCGTCGACGTGGCCCGTTACCTGTGGACCAACTTCGCTTTCCACCGGCGCATCTATGCGGTGGCCAAGGCCGAGCTGACCGTCGCTGCCGTGGAGAATTTCTGGCTGCACATGGGCCCCTGCTTTGCGCTGGTCGCCCCCGACAAGGCGCACCTGCAGCGCTCGATGGAAGCGCACCACCGCATCGTCGAGGCCCTGGCCGCGCGTGACGGCGCAGCGGCCCGGGCGGCGGTCACCGACGACATCATGCAGGCCGCCGACTCCCTGGCGCGCCTGATCGTCAAGAGCGACAGCAAACGGTCGCCTGTCTCTGGAGTAAAAAAAGCATGAGCGTTCTCAACCGACTGGTTCCCTACACCGGCCTGCGCGTCCTGATCTCCGGCGGAGCCGCCGGGATCGGCGAAGTGCTGGCGGCGGCCTACATGGAAGCCGGTGCCAAGGTGCATGTGTGTGATGTCAGCGAAGCGGCCCTGGCGTCGTTCCGCGATCGGTACCCGGACAGTGTGGCCACCCGCGCAGATGTGGGTGACCCGGCGCAGATCGAAGCGGTGTTCAAGGTGCAGCGCGAACAGTTCGGCGGTCTCGATGTGCTGGTCAACAACGCCGGCATCGCAGGTCCCACCGCCGGGATCGACGCGATCACCGACGAGGAATGGCAGCGTACCGTCGACATCAACCTCACTGGGCAATACCGATTTGCGCATCACGCGGTGCCAATGCTTAAAGAATCACCCAACGCGCACCTGATCCACATCGCGTCAGTTGCCGGCCGTTTGGGTTACGCCTGGCGCACCCCGTACGCCGCGACCAAGTGGGCCATCATCGGCCTGATGAAATCCCTGGCGTCCGAGCTTGGCGAAAGCGACATCCGCGTCAACGCCTTGCTGCCCGGCATCGTCGAAGGCCCGCGCATGGACGGTGTGATCCGCGCCCGCGCCGAGCAGATGAACGTGCCTGAAGCCGAGATGCGCGAGGAGTACCTGCAAAAGATCTCGCTAAAACGCATGGTCACCGCCGAGGACGTCGCCGCCATGGCGCTGTTCCTCTGTTCACCCGCCGCACGCAACGTGACCGGCCAGGCCATCAGTGTGGATGGCAACGTCGAGTACCTGTAGGCCCCTCGACCCCTGATCGCAACAACGACCGGACACATTCCGCGTCGAGTGACCCCCCAAGAACTTTCTCGTCAAGAACAAGAACGGAGAACACTCATGTCCAAAAAACGCCCGATCATCATCACCTGTGCCGTCACGGGCGCCATCCATACGCCATCGATGTCGCCGCACCTGCCGATCACGCCGCAGGAAATCGCCGACGCCGCCATCGGTGCCGCCGAGGCCGGCGCGTCGATTGTCCACCTGCATGCGCGTGATCCTATCGATGGACGGCCGAGCCAGGATGTCGACCTGTTCCGTCAGTTCCTGCCGCAGATCAAGGCCAAGAGTGACGTGGTGATCAACATCACCACCGGCGGCGCGCCGACCATGGGCGTGGAAGAACGCCTGCAGCCCGTGGCGCAACTCAAGCCGGAGCTGGCTTCGCTGAACATGGGCTCGATGAACTTCGGGCTGTACGAAATGCTCGATCGCTTCACCGAGTTCAAGCACGACTGGGAGCGCCCATACCTGGCCGAGAGTGACGACCGGATCTTCCGCAATACCTTCCGCGACATCGCCCATATACTCAACGCCTGTGCCGAGAACCGCACCCGGTTTGAAATCGAGTGCTACGACATCGGACACCTCTACACCGCCGCGCACTTCCTGCAGCGCGGATTGCTCAAGGCGCCGATTTTCATCCAGTCGGTGTTCGGTCTGCGCGGCGGCATCGGTGGCCATCCAGAAGACCTGGCGCACATGCGCCGTACCGCCGACCGCCTGTTTGGCGACGCGTACCAATGGTCGATTCTCGGCGCCGGGCGCAATCAGATTCCGCTGGGCACCATGGGCCTGTCGATGGGCAGCCATGTGCGCGTCGGCCTTGAGGATTCGCTGTGGGACGGCCCGGGCAAGCTGGCGGCGTCCAACGCTGATCAGGTCAAGCGCATCCGCACGGTGATCGAAGCCCTGGGCGGGCGTGTGGCAACCCCGGATGAAGCGCGGGAAATGCTCGACCTCAAGGGCGAGGACCAGGTCGATTTCTAACTTCGCACTTCTCGAACACTCGAAAAGGTTAGTCCGATGACAATAATAAATAGAACTGACGCGCTTTCCGAACCCCGCGATTCGGCGACGTTGAACAAGCTGATGTTTGTAAAACTCATGCCGTTGCTGATTGCGGCCTACGTGCTGAGCTTTCTCGACCGTACCAACATCGCGTTGGCCAAGCATCACCTGGATGTCGACCTGGGCATTTCAGCCGCCGCCTACGGGCTGGGTGCCGGGTTGTTCTTCCTCACCTACGCACTGTCGGAAGTGCCCAGCAACCTGATCATGCACAAGGTCGGCGCGCGGTTCTGGATTGCGCGAATCATGGTCACCTGGGGCTTGATCTCGGCGGCAATGGCGTTTGTCCAGGGCGAAACCTCGTTCTACGTGTTGCGCCTGCTGCTGGGCATCGCCGAAGCAGGCCTGTTCCCTGGCGTCATGCTCTACCTGACGTACTGGTTCGGCCGGGAACAACGGGCCCGGGCGACCGGCTACTTTCTGCTGGGCGTGTGTTTCGCCAACATCATTGGCGGGCCACTGGGTGCCGTGCTGATGCAGCTGGACGGAGTCTGGGGCTGGCGTGGCTGGCAGTGGATGTTCATGCTCGAGGGCTTGCCGGCGGTGTTCTTCGCCATGGTGGTGTGGAAAAAACTGCCGGACCGTCCCAGCAAGGCGCCGTGGCTGAGCGCCACCGAAGCCAGGCAGATCGAGCAGCAATTGGCCGCGGAAGAGGAGGAGGGCGCCGGTGCCGGTGGTCACTCGCTCAAGCAATGCCTGACCCCGCAGATCCTGTTGGCGATCCTGGTCTACTTCTGTCACCAGATCACCATCTACACGGTGATCTTTTTCCTGCCCGGCATCATCGGCAAATACGGCGACCTGAGTACCTTGCAGATCGGCTTGCTGACCTCCCTGCCTTGGCTGGCGGCAGCGGCGGGCGCTATCGCACTGCCGCGATTCGCCACCACGCCGGCGCGGTCCCGGCAGATACTGGTAGCCGGTCTGCTGACCATGGCCGCGGGACTGGGAATCGCCTCGCTGGCGGGACCGGTGATCAGCCTGCTGGGCTTCTGCATCTCGGCGGTGATGTTCTTCGTCGTGCAGTCGATTATCTTTCTCTACCCGGCTTCGCGTCTCAAGGGCGCCGCGCTCGCGGGAGGCCTGGGGTTCGTCAACTCGTGCGGCCTGCTGGGCGGTTTTGTCGGCCCCTCGGTGATGGGCTTGATCGAGCAAAGCACCGGCAACGCCATGAACGGCATGAAGGTCGTGGCGATCATCCTGGTGCTTGCGGCGATTGCAGCACTGCGACTGCGCCAGGGCCATGAGCAGAAGGTGGATAAACAGCGGCTGCAAAGTCGGCGCCAGGCTGTATGACGGCGCGCTGAAAACAATGCAGCCTGCTGGGCGTAAGGAGCGGGGCGCTGAAGCAGGAGGTTCAGCGCCCTGTCTGTTGTACAGTGTCGAGCAATGACCTGGCCGAACTGGAATGACCAATGTCTCAACGCCGCTCAACATGGATTGCTCTGCTGGTAGCCGTCACGTTCTTCATGGAGAACCTCGACGCCACGGTGATCGCTACGGCGTTGCCCGACATGGCAAGGACCTTTGGCGTCGCGCCGGTGGACCTTAACATTGGCATGAGCGCCTACATGCTCGCGGTGGCGGTGTTTATTCCCATCAGCGGCTGGTTGGCCGATCGCTTTGGTACGCGCCGGGTATTCTGTTCGGCGATCGTGTTGTTCACCCTGTCCTCGTTGATGTGCGGGTTGAGCAATAGCCTGGAAACCTTTGTCGCCGCGCGTGTACTGCAGGGTATGAGCGGCGCGATGATGGTACCGGTGGGGCGCCTGGCGGTGCTGCGTACCACCGAGAAAAAAGACCTGGTGCGCGCGATCTCGTTCATTACCTGGCCCGGCCTGGTAGCTCCGGTACTCGGTCCTCCGGTGGGCGGCTTCATCGTCACACATGCTTCCTGGCCGTGGATTTTTTACCTCAATCTACCCTTGGGTGTGCTGGCCCTGATTGTCGCGCTGGTCCTGCTGCCCAAACGGGACGACGCCAGTGCCAGGGCGTTCGATTTCAGTGGATTCCTGCTGGTGGGCATCGCCAGTGCTGCCTTGTTGTATGGCGTTGAGATGCTCGGGCAAAGCCAGGACGACCTGTTGCAAGGGCTGGCGCTGAGTGGTGCCGGTGCGGTGCTCGGTGTTGTTGCCTGGCGCCATATGCGTCGGCATGCGCACCCACTTTTGGCGCTGGGGGTAACCGGTATTCGTACCTTCAACGTCTGCCTGTGCGGCGGCTCGATTTTCCGGATCGCCATCAGCACCTTGCCATTTCTCCTGCCGCTGATGTTTCAACTGGCATTCGGTCTTTCCGCGTTCGATGCCGGGCTGCTGGTACTGGCGGTGTTTGCCGGCAACCTGGCGATGAAACCCTTCACCACCTGGGTGATGCAGCGTTGGGGATTTCGTCCGGTGCTGATGGTCAACGGCATCCTGGGCGTACTGGCGATAGCGGCCTGCGCCTTGCTGGATGAGCGCATGAGCCCGGCGCTGATCCTGTTCATCCTGTTCGTCGGCGGCCTGTCACGTTCCATGCAGTTCACCGTGTTCAACACCCTGGCCTTTGCCGAAATCCCCAAGGAGCAGATGAGCGACGCTTCGACCTTGTTCAGCATGTTCTTCCAGTTGAGCATGGCGATGGGCGTGGCCATCGGCGCGCTGCTGCTGCGCCTTGCCATGAACATCCATGGCACGCCAGGGCACGCCGAGACGGGCGACTTTCAGTTGGCGTTCCTGTGTGTGGCGGTGATTGCGGCCATCGCCTTGCTGGACAATCTGCGACTGCCGCCACAGGCGGGCGAGTCGGTGTTGCAGCGTGCTCGGGCCAAGGATTAGTCAATGGCGGATTTGTGCGGGAGCGAGCAGGGGATCACCCCCAGACACAAATCCCGGCAACACCCAATAAACCTGTGGAGCTGGCTTGCCAGCGATGACGCCGGCACAGCCAGCATCTCCCTCGCCTGACAAACCGCCTTCGCTGGCAAGCCAGCTCCTACAAGGTGATCACCACCAGACACAAATCCCGGCAACACCCAATAAACATGTGGAGCTGGCTTGCCAGCGATGAGGCCGGCACATCCAACATCTTCCTCGCCTGAAAAACCGCCTTCGCTGGCAAGCCAGCTCCAACAAGGTGATCACCACCAGACACAAATCCTGGCAACACCAATAAACCTGTAGGAGCTGGCTTGCCAGCGATGACGCCGGCACATCCAACATCTCCCTCGCCTGACACACCGTTTTCGCTGGCAAGCCAGCTCCTACAAGGTGATCACCACCAG
>Ga0160432_100683_pt1 | contig 17793 bp, 16 predicted proteins | sample HID1971M_E0MG_FD_108250 | JGI IMG/M metagenome (GOLD analysis project Ga0160432, IMG submission 108250) | Enriched millipede-associated microbial communities from UW Madison campus, WI, USA - HID1971M_E0 MG | ecosystem: Host-associated > Arthropoda: Insects > Digestive system > Unclassified ... | reverse complement strand
CGACGTCGCGCCCGCGCTGGGGGTGTCCGTCGACGACGTCGAGCTCGTCGTGATCGAGTCGCCCGCCGAGAGCTGGGGCATCCGCGGGCGGTCCGGCGACGAGCTGTCGCTCAGCTACAAGGTCGACGTCTGACCGCGGGCGTCCGACCGGCTCGACGGCGCATAGACTGTGCGGCGCGGACGAGTCGGTCGGACGGTCGCGTCGGCGGAGCCCTCGGGCGCCGTCGCCGAGGAACGTCCGGGCTCCGAAGGGCAAGGTGGTGGCTAACGGCCACCCGGGGTGACCCGCGGGACAGTGCCACAGAGAACAGACCGCCGTCGCCGGGCGACCGGCGACGGTAAGGGTGAAACGGTGGTGTAAGAGACCACCAGCGCGGCCGGCGACGGTCGCGGCTCGGTAAACCCCACCTGGAGCAAGGTCAGACAGGGAGCGTTCGAGGGTTGCCCGCCCGATGCTCCCGGGTAGACCGCTCGAGCCCTGCGGCAACGCAGGGCCTAGATGGATGACCGTCGCCCGTACCGGGGTAACCGGGTGCGGGAACAGAACCCGGCGTACAGACCGGCTCGTCCGCTTCACATGGTCTGACCTGCGGCTTGATGCCGCAGAGGGTGGCCCGGTCCGCAGAGAGTCCGCAGGAATTTCCGCGTGGGGCTTCCGGACGGCCGTCGATCAGAGCCAGTCGAGGTACTGCTGGCGGGCCTCCATCGCGTGGATCACCAGTTCGTCTCCGGAGTCGAAGGCGAGGAGGACGAGCTCCAGCACGCGTCCCGCCGGATCAACGCCGAGCAGGAGCCAGCGGCGAGGGTCGTCCTCGTCCTCGAGGGGCTCGCGCAGGAGTGCGTGCTCACCCGCGTAGAGGACGACGTCGTCGGTGAGGCGGTCGCGCTTGTAGTGCTTGCGGGCTGACTCGTGGTCCCTCAGGCCACGTGGGCCCAGGCGCGGACCGCGGCGCGGATCGCCTCTGACTCGTTCGCCAGGCCCTCGTGCTTCGCGCGCTCCCTGAGTGCGGTCAGGGTCTGCTCGTCGAGGCGGACCGTGACGGGCTTGCCAGGGCCGTCGCCCACTGCGGGGCGGCCGCGCCGGCGCTTGCGTACCGCGGGCAGGTCGTACCCGGCCTCGGCCTCGTCAGCCCATGCCTGGATCTGCTCGTCGGTGACCGGCTTGCCGTGGATGGTGCGCTGCTTCTCATCCATAGGAATAACGTACACGAAAAAGTGCGCCACATGACACTACGCCCGCGACGGCGCCGTCGTCCGGGAGTGTCCGATGAACGGTGGGCGGGTCACGGGACGCCGTCAGGTCGTGGCGGGCTCCGACCTGTCCGCGTGCTCGAACGCCCAGGTGAGTGCGTGGTCCGCGACCCGTTCCCAGCCCGGGGCGGCGCACGTCCAGTGGTCGCGGCCCTCGAGCTCGACGTACTCGGTGACCGCCGGGGACTTCTCCCAGTGCTTGGCGTTCGACCGGTTCACGGACGGCGGCATGATGTGGTCGTTCTCGCCGGCGATGAACAGCAGCGGCGCGCGGTCGGTGCTGAAGTCGACCCACGTCTCCTGGTGACCGGGCTTGAAGTTGGCGATCAGGCCGTAGTCCCAGACCCAGCGGCCGGGAGCCGGGATCGCATAGCGCTCCCACACCGCACGCGACTCCTCCTCCGTGAGCGTGTTGGTGAACGCGTAGTGGAACTCCTCGGGCGTGAAGCCGACGGCGCGGTGCCTGTTCGCCGGGTTCTTGAGCGCGGGGAAGAGCGACCTGGCCTGGGACGGAGGGTTGACGCGGACGCCCTCGGGAGGTGCCGAGTCGATGGCGACGCCCGCGGCGCCGAGGCCCCGGGCGAGGAGGATCTGGGTGAGGGCGCCCCCGAAGGAGTGGCCCATGATGATCGGCGGGCGGTCCAGGCCGCGGATGACGCCGGCGAGGTGCTCGAGCGTCTCGGGGACGGTCAGGTCCGCGATGATCTGCGGGTTCTCGCGCAGGGCCTCGACCTCCACCTCGAACCCGGGGTAGGCCGGCGTCACGACGTTCAGCCCCTTCTGCCGGTAGTGCTGGACCCAGCCCTCCCAGCTGCGGGGTGTCATCCACAGACCGTGGACGAGGACGACGGTGTCGGGCTTGCTGCTTCCGGTCGTGTCACTCATGGGTGGTGGCCTCTCAGGAGTCGATTCTCAGGAGTCGATGAACGCCAGCAGGTCCGCGTGCAGCCGGTCGCGGTCGGTGTCGGGCAGGGCGTGCCCGCTGCCCGGATACGTGAGGAGCCGAGCGTCCGCGATGAGCTCGACCGATCGCCTGCCCCCGACGTCGTAGGGGACGATCTGGTCGTCGTCGCCGTGGATCACCAGGGCGGGGACGTCGATCGTGGCCAGGTCGGGCCGGAAGTCCGTCGCGGAGAACGCCGCGATGCACTCGTACGCGGCGCGGTGCCCGCAGGCCATGCTCTGCAGCCAGAACGCGTCTCGGAACCCCAGGTCGACGTCGCCGCGGCGGTTGTGCCCGAAGAACGGACCGTCGGCCAGGTCGCGGTAGAGCTGCGACCGGTCGGCTCGCTCGCCGGCGCGGATCTGGTCGAACACCTCGGGGGGCAGGCCGTCGGGGTTGTCGTCGGTGCGCAGCATGAGCGGCGGGACGGCGGACACCAGGACGACGCGGGCGATGCGGTCGGTCCCGTGCCGGGCGACGTACCGCACGACCTCGCCGCCGCCGGTGGAGTGCCCGACCAGCGTGACGTCGTGCAGGTCGAGCACGTCGATCAGGCGGGCCAGGTCGTCGGCGTAGGTGTCCATCTCGTTGCCGTCCCAGGTCCGGCTCGAGCGGCCGTGCCCGCGGCGGTCGTGCGCGACGGCGCGGTGCCCGTGCTCGGCGAGGAAGAGGGCGGCGGCCGCCCAGGCGTCCGAGTTGAGGGGCCAGCCATGGCTGAGGAGCACGGGCGTGCCCTCGGTCCCCCAGTCCGTGTAGAAGATCTCGGCGCCGTCGTCGGCGGTGATGTAGGGCACGGTGCCTCCTGGCGTCGGTCGGGCGAGAACGCTTCGAGCGTCGCCGTGCTCCGGCCGCGCGCGGACCACGTGGTTCTCGTAGTCCGAGGGCGAGCGCACTACGGCACCTCCGCCCGGAGGTGCTCGGAGAGCTGTCGGCGCGAGGTGATTCCGAGCTTCTGGAAGACCTTCCGCAGGTGGTAGTCGACGGTGTGGGGGCTCAGGAACATGCGGGCCGCGATCTCGGCGTTGGTCCGTCCCGACTCCGCCATCGTGGCGATGGCCTGCTCCTGCGTCGTCAGGTCGTGTCCGGACCGGGGCACCGGCAGGCGCGCGGACTCCCCGGTGGCCACGAGCTCGGCATGGATCCGCTCCTGGAAGACGTCCGCGCCGCTGCGGGTGGCGTGGTCCAGGGCGAGACGGAGCTGGGTGGCGGCGTCCCGGCGTCGTCGGGCACGTCGTAGCCACTCCCCGTAGACGAGGTGCGACCGGGCGAGCTCGACCGTGGCACCGGTGCTCGTGAGGGCGTCGATCGACGCCGCGTAGTGGCCCTCGTCGTCGCCGGAACCTGACAGCGCCAGTGCGCGTTCGGCCAGTCCGCGGCACCAGGCGGAGCCGTTGGCCCGCGCCCGCGCGTCCAGCGCGACGGCGGCTCGCGCGGCCTCGCCCGGGTGGCCGCTGCGGACGGCCGCCTCGGCGTAGTCGGCATGGTGGAGCGGCGTGACCTGCAGGAACGGGTCCACGACGAAGGGGTGCAGGCGCTCGAAGGCCGCACCGTAGCGACGCTCGGCGAGGTTGCGGACGGCGAGCGCCGCGGTCGCCGATGCCTCGACCCCGCCCCATCCGGCTGCTGCGGCGCCCCGTCCGACGGCTTCCACCGCCGTCTCCGGGCTGCCGGTCCATGCCATGACCGCGGCGTTGACGACGTTCTCGCCGTCGTAGCCCATGGCTCGGCGGACCTCGCGGACGGTCGCGTCGTAGGAGCGGGCGCGGGTCACGGTGCCGCCCATGAGCTCCGCGAGCGCGGCGACCCAGAGCAGGGTGTCGAGCGCCTGGAGCGCGCCGGTGTCGCGGGCGGCGCGCATCGCCCGCTCCAGCCCGGCCCGGCGCCCGGCCTCGTCCCAGAGGAAGCCTCCGATGGCGGCGACCAGGGTGCCGAGGTGCAGCATCTGCCGGTCCGGCAGGTCGAGGATCGCGTCGAACGCCTCGCGTGCCGGCCGGACGGCGCGCTCGTACGGCTCGAGGATCAGGGCGGCGACGCCCCGGAGGATCACGGAGGCGGCGCCGGGTGACTCGGCCCCGGCCGAGATCCGGCGGCCCAGCGTCGGGACGTCGACGCCGACGAGGAGCCGGTCCGCGCTGCTGCACCGCTCGAAGGCCTGCAGCAGGGCGCGATGCTCCCGCTCGACGTCGTGGCCGTGGAACTCGTCGGCCGCTCGCAGGTGGTCGGAGGTCGACGCCCGGACGCCGTCGGGATCGGCCACGAACAGCGCGACGGCGCTGCGGACGAGGATCGCCCGGCCGCGCGTCACCCGGTCGACGTCCTCCTCCGGCACGTCGGAGAGCAGGCGCCCGGCGACGTCGGCGGCGCCCGCCTCCAGCGCGGCCTCGGCGGCGCCGACCAGGCGCTCGCCGCGTGCCGGCCCGGCCGGCGTGAGCTCGGCCGCACGGGCGAGGATGCTCGCGCGCGACGACGATCCGCCGCGCCGCGCCGCGAGATCGGCGGCGTGCACGAGGCGCTCCGCGACGTCCTCGTCGGTCCCGCTCACCGCTCGGGAGGCGTGCCACGCCTCGGACTCGACCAGGCCGAGCTTCGCGGCGGCTCCCGCCAGTGCGCCGTGGACTCTCCGACGCTCGGCCCGGGACGCCGACCCGTACACCGCGGAGCGGACGAGGGGGTGCCGGAAGCCGACGACGGGGTCCAGGTGCACGAGTCCCGCGGCCTCTGCGTCGTCCCCGTGGGCAGGGTCGATGGAGAGCGCGGCGGCCGCGACCTCGAGCAGCTCGAGGTTGCCGGTGGAGTCCGTCGCCGCGAGCAGGAGCCACCGCTGCGACTCGGTGGGCAGGTGCATGACGCGGCGCAGGTAGTGGGCCTCGAGGTGCTGCCCGACGGGGACCGGCTCGGGGCCGAGCCCGAGGTCGGTCATCTCCCGCAGCAGGGGATCGGCCGCCAGGTCGACCAGAGCGAGCGGGTTGCCGTCCGTCGCGCGGACGATGGCCGCCGTCGCGGTCGGTGTGAACGGCCCTGCCGCGGACCGGTTCAGCAGGGCCGCCGCCGGGTCCGGAGCAAGTCCCGTGAGCCTGAGGACCGGCATCCCGCGCAGCGCCGTCTCGAGGTCGCGCTCCGTGCGACCGGCACAGGTCAGCGCCACGCGCTCCGCGCCGAGGCGGCGTGCGACGAACGCGAACGCCTCGAGGCTCTCGCGGTCGAGGAGGTGGGCGTCGTCGACGGCGCAGACCAGCCCGGTCGCGGTGCTCGCGGCGGCGAGGAGGCTGAGCACCCCGAGGCCCACGAGGAACCGGTCCGGCGGGGGGCCGTCCGCGGCGCCGGACGCCACACGAAGGCTCAGTCGCTGCCGCTCCGGGATCTCGACCAGGTGCTCGCGCAGGAGCCCGGTGAGCCGCTCGACCGCGGCGTACGGCATGGCGGACTCCGACTCGTACCCGTCGACGCGCAGGACCTGCATCCCGGCGACCGGCGACGCGTCGCGGAGCAGGGCCGTCTTCCCCATCCCGGGTTCTCCGAGGAGCAGGAGGGCACCGCCGTGCCCGTTGCGGGCCGCGCCGACCACCTCGGCGAGCCGTCGCTGTTCACTCTCGCGGCCGAGCAGGCCGCCGGCGCCGGGCACGCACCACACGATAGGGAAGCGCTCCCACCGCGGCGCGGCCGATCACGAAGATCACCCGCACCGGGTGGGAGCGCCGGCGTGACTACTTCGAGGCCGCCTTGATGACCTGCAGGACCTGGAACGGGTGGCTGATCATCACCGAGTGCGAGCTACGGACCTCCACCGTCGTGGCTCCCGCGCGCTTCGCCATGGCCCGCTCCGCCTCCGGGGGGATGATCCGGTCGTCCTTCGCCACGACGTACCAGCTGGGGATCGACCTCCACGCGGGTTCGCCCGACGGCGCGACCAGCGAGGCGAGGGCGCCCGGTCGCTGCGCGCCCGCCATCGTCTCGGCGAGACGACGGGGAAGGTCCTGGGCGAACAGCCGCGGGTACCACTCGGGGTCGATGTAGGCGTCGGCGTCGCCCTCCCCGGCTCCCGGGAACGGACGGAGCACGAGGTGGTCGATCACGTCGGTGTGGCCCCCGCCGAGGGCGTTGGCGTCCGCGACGGACTCGCCCTCGTCGAGCGCATAGCCGGCCACGTACACGAGCGACCTCACCTGGTCGTTCCCGGTCGCGGCGTTCGTGATCACCGCGCCGCCGTACGAGTGGCCCACCAGGACGATCGGTCCTTCCACGGTCTCGAGGAACATCCGCAGGTACGCGGAGTCGTGCTCGATGCCGCGCAGCGGGTTCGAGAAGGCCAGGACCGGGTAGCCGTCGTCCTGCAGCCGTTCGGCCACGACGGTCCACCCGCTCGAGTCGGCGAACGCGCCGTGGACCAGGACGACGGTGGGCCTGGGCGCGGTGTGGCGGCCTTCGGCGACGGTGGCGGCGGCGCCCGAGGGCCCCGCCGACGCGGTGAGCGGCGCCAGACCGAGGACGGCGACGAGCATGGCGATCACGGCCGTGAGGACGCGGCGTGACCGGAGCGCGTGCGAGGACATGGCATCTCCTTCGACGGGTTCAGGGGACGACCAGCCTCGCGGGCGACGGGCGCCCGCGGACCACGCGCGGTGCGTAGTCCCGGCCGCCGCCCACAGCGCGGCCCCGCAGGGTGGCGTGTGAACGGTACGTAAAGAGTTCCTATGCCGAGGTTCCGTTTCGGGTCGGCAGAGGTGTACCGTGACGGACGTCGCGACGACGAGGTCGCGAGTCCGGATCGCAGCGCTCGAGACCGAGGCGCGCAGGGACGCGGGAACGTGGGACGAAGGTGTGGCAGTGACTTTCACCGACGAGGCGCAAGCCGGGGGCATCGCCCTGGTGGAGCGGACCGACGTGAGCGTGGTGGACATGTGGGGCGAGATCGACATCGCCCTGCGCAACGAGGCGAGCGCGGCGCTCGCGAGAGCGTTCGAGCGCGACCTCCCCGTCGTCGTCGACACGTCGCGCGTGACGTTCATCGACTCCGCCGGGGTCGCCTTCCTCGTCCAGCTCTGCCGGATCGGTCGTGACGAGGGGCTGCGGGTGTCGTTGCACCGGCCGCCGGCCGCGGTGCTGGATGTGCTGCGGATGCTCGACCTCGACGTGCCCGGGGACGCGAACGTCCTCGACGGGCCCACGACCCCGACGGCGCCGACCCCCGCCGCGCCGCACAGCCTCGCCGGCTGACCCGCCGTCCGTCGTCGGCCCAGGACGGGCCCAGGACGCGCCGTCGACGCGACGTGTCAGTGGTCGCGACCGCTGGCGGCGAGCGCGGCGGCCCCCACGATCCCGGCACGGTTGCGCAGCGTGGCGGGGATGATCGGCGCGTGCAGGTCGAGCAGCGGCAGGAACTTCTCGTGGTGCTTGCTCACCCCGCCGCCGACGACGATGAGCTCGGGGGACAGCAGCATCTCCACGGTCTCGAAGTAGCGCTGCAGCCGCTCGGCCCACTTCTCCCACGACAGGTCGTGGCGCTCTCGCGCGGACTCCGCGGCCCGCGACTCGGCGTCGTGACCGTCGATCTCGAGGTGGCCCAGCTCCGTGTTCGGCACGAGCACGCCGTCCACCAGCAGCGCGGAACCGATCCCGGTGCCGAGCGTGACCATGAGGACGACGCCGTCGCGCCCCTGGGCCGCGCCGTACCGCTGCTCGCCGACGCCCGCGGCGTCGGCGTCGTTGACGGCGGTGACCTGCCGGCCCGTCGCCTCGCTGGCCAGCGCGGGCAGGTCGACGCCCTTCCACGACTTGTGCAGGTTGGCGATGAACCGGACGACGCCGTGGTCCATCGGCGCGGGGAAGGCGACGCCGACCGGCACGTGCGGCGGCAGGTCGAAGGAGTCGACGAGCTCGGCGAGCACCCCGGCGACGGCCTCCGGGGTGGACCTCTCGGGGGTCGGGATCCGGCGTCGTTCGTCCGCGAACTCGCCGGTCGCCAGGTCGACCGGCGCTCCCTTGATCCCCGACCCGCCGATGTCGATGCCGAACGCGACCGGCTGCGCTGCCTCCACCATGGGCCCCATCTTGATGCAGGATCGTCCTATGAGCGACACAAGCCCGGTGCAGTACTGGTACAACACCAAGACCGGTGAGGTCGAGGAGAGCCGCGACCGCTCCAGCTGGAGTCACCGGATGGGCCCGTACCCCACGCGAGAGGCGGCCCGCAACGCCCTGGACTCGGCGCAGCGCCGCAACGACGAGTGGGAGGGCGAGGACGCCGACTGGCGCGGCCGCGACTGACCCGCACGTCGTCGGGCACGCAGCCGATGAGTTCCCGCCGCCGCCGGCGTCAGCCGGACATGACGACGACGGTCGAGGCGAACGGTGTCACGCTCGGGGTGGAGCACTTCGGCGACGAGGCAGACCCTCTGGTGCTCTGCGCCGGCGGCACGACGATGCTCTCCTGGCCCGACGCGCTCTGCAGGGCGGTCGCGCGCGGTGGGCGCCACGTGGTGCGGTACGACCTGCGCGACGCCGGTGCGTCCACGACCGTGGAGCCCGAGGCGCCGGGCTACACGCTGCGGGACCTCGCGGCGGACGCCGCGGCGCTCGCCCGGGAGCTCGACGACCGTCCGGCGCACCTGGCGGGCGTCGGCGTGGGCGGCATGGTCGCCCAGGTCGCCGCGCTCGACCACCCGGAGGCGTTCGCGGCACTGACCCTGGTCGGCACGCGCCCCGTCGCGCCCGGCCCGGTCGACGACGACCTGCCCGACCACGACGCCGCGACGATGGGGCGGCTGTTCTCACGGCCGATGCCGGACTGGTCCGACCGGGACGCCGTGGCCGAGCACGCTGCCGCGAGCGCCGGAATCCTCGGGGACGACCCCGCCGCGGCCCGCGCGGTCGCCGGGCGCGTCTGGGACCGGACGCCGGGCACGGCGCCCGCGGTGCAGGCGGCCAACCAGCTGGGCACGGTCTTCGCCCGCCTCGACTGCGCGCCGCGCTGGCGCGAGCGCCTCCCGGAGATCGCCGCTCCGACGCTCGTGGTGCACGGCCGGAACGACCCGTTCTTCCCGGTCGGCAACGGGGAGGCACTGGCCCGCGAGATCCCGGGTGCCAGGCTGCTGGTCCTCGAGGACGCGTCGACGGCGGTCCCCGACGACGCCGCCGGCCGGGTGGCGGCGGCGATGCTCGCCCTGTCGGACGACGCCGCCGTCCCCGGTCAGCGCGCCTAGCGCTCGAAGGAGTGCGCGGCGTCGGGGAAGGTGCCTCCGCGGACCTCGTCGGCGTAGTCCTGGGCCGCCTGGCGCAGCAGGTTGCCGACCTCGGCGAACCGGCGCGCGAACCGCGGCGACCAGTCGGTCATCCCGGCCATGTCCGTCCAGACCAGCACCTGCCCGTCGACGCGCGGGCCCGCGCCGATGCCGATGGTCGGGATGCGCAGGATCTCGGTGGCGCGCGCTGCGACCTCCACCGGCACCATCTCCAGCACGACGGCGACCGCACCGGCCTCCTGCACGGCGAGCGCGTCCTCGCACAGCGCCTCCGCGGCGTCGTCGCCCCGGCCCTGCACGCGCGGCCCGCCGAGGATGTTCTCCGACTGCGGCGTGAAGCCGAGGTGGCCGACGACGGGGATGCCGGCGTCGGTGAGCGCACGGATCTGCGCGGCGGACCGGCGGCCCCCCTCGAGCTTGATCGCGGCGGCGCCGGTCTCCTTCATGACCCGCACCGCGGAGGCGAGAGCCTGCTCCGGGCCGGCCTCGTAGGTGCCGAACGGCAGGTCGACGACGACGAGCGCGTGCTCGGCCGCCCGCGCGACGGCGCGGGCCGGCGGGATCATGTCGTCGAGGGTGACGGGCAGGGTGGTCGCGTGCCCGTGCATGGTGTTGCCGATCGAATCGCCCACGAGCAGCAGGTCGAGACCGGCGGCGTCGAAGATCCGGGCCGTCACGGCGTCGTACGCCGTGAGCATCGTGAGCTTCTCGCCGCGCTCCTTGGCCTCGGCCAGGTGGTGGACCCGGACGCGCCGCCGGCGCGTGAGGTCGGCGGCGGGCGAGGGGGCTGCGGCGACGTCGGCGGCGGCGTCGGGACCGGGGTACGACATGGCGGCCAGCCTATGCCTCCGACGCGCGGTACCGGGTATCCGTCCAGGTCGGAGCCCGGCGCGCGCGGGGGAGGTGCCAGGACATACCCCGTTAACACTTCTCGGGCAGGATGGACTCATGGACAGGCAGCAGGAGTTCGTGCTCCGCACGGTCGAGGAGCGCGACATCCGCTTCATCCGGCTCTGGTTCACCGACGTGCTCGGGGTACTGAAGTCGGTGGCGGTCGCCCCGGCCGAGCTCGAGCAGGCGTTCACGGAGGGCATCGGCTTCGACGGCAGCTCCATCGAGGGGCTGACGCGGGTCTACGAGGCGGACATGATCGCCAAGCCCGACCCCACCACGTTCCAGGTGCTGCCCTGGCGCGGCGAGCGGCACGGCACGGGCCGCATGTTCTGCGACATCCTCACGCCGGACGGCGAGCCCTCGCTCGCGGACTCGCGCAACGTGCTCAAGCGGACGCTCGCCAAGGCCAGCGACCGGGGCTTCACCTTCTACACGCATCCCGAGGTCGAGTTCTACCTCTTCAACCAGCTCGCGTCGCCGGAGGACCCGCTGGTCCCGGTCGACAACGGGGGGTACTTCGACCACCTGGCCCGGGGCAGCACGCACGACTTCCGCCGGGCCGCGATCACCATGCTCGAGTCGATGGGCATCTCGGTGGAGTTCTCCCACCACGAGGCAGGCCCGGGCCAGAACGAGATCGACCTGCGGTACGCCGACGCGCTGACCACGGCGGACAACCTCATGACCTTCCGCACGGTGGTCAAGGAGGTGGCGCTCGAGCAGGGCGTGTTCGCGTCGTTCATGCCGAAGCCGATGGCCGACCAGCCGGGCTCGGGGATGCACACGCACCTGTCGCTGTTCGAGGACGACCAGAACGCCTTCCACGAGCCGGGCGCGCAGTTCGAGCTCTCGAAGACGGCCCGGCAGTTCATCGCGGGCCTGCTGGTGCACGCGGCCGAGATCACGGCCGTGACCAACCAGTACGTCAATTCGTACAAGCGGCTCTGGGGCGGCGCCGAGGCGCCCAGCTACATCTGCTGGGGCCACAACAACCGGTCCGCCCTCGTGCGCGTGCCCATGTACAAGCCGGGCAAGGGCAACTCCGCCCGCGTGGAGTACCGGGCGCTCGACTCCGCGGCCAACCCGTACCTCGCGTTCGCGGTGCTGCTCGCCGCCGGGCTCAAGGGCATCGAGCACGGCTACGAGCTGCCGGAGGCGACAGGCGACGACGTCTGGGAGCTCACCGACCGCGAGCGCCGCGCCCTCGGCATCGCCCCGCTGCCCCAGTCGCTCGACGAGGCGATCGAGCTCATGGAGCGTTCCGAGCTGGTGGCCGAGACCCTCGGGGAGCATGTCTACGACTTCGTCCTGCGCAACAAGCGGCAGGAGTGGGACGCGTACCGCGCGCAGGTCACGCCCTACGAGCTGCACCGGTTCCTGCAGAACCTGTGACCGCCCGTCCGCCGACCCTCACGAGCCGGTTGCTGCACGCGGGCTTCGCGGATCTCACGCGGTCGGCGTCGCTCTGGTCCGACCCGGCGCTGCAGGAGGCTCTCACCGCGCCCGGTCGCGCGGACGCGCTGCTGGGCGCGGTCGGCACCTGCGCCGACCCGGACCTCGCGCTCCTGCAGCTGGTGCGCCTGGCGGAGCAGCCCGACGCCAACGAACGGCTCGGGGCCCTGCTCGAGGAGGGGGCTCCGCCGCGGGCGCGCACCCGCCTGCTGGCCGTGCTCGGGGCGTCGTCGGCCCTGGGCGACGAGGTGGTGCGCCGTCCTGAGCTGCTCGACGTGCTCGCGGTGCCCGACGGCGCGGCGCTCGACGCGGACGGCGACGACGACACCGACGACATCGACGACGTGGGGGACGAGGGGGACGACGGCGGCGACCCCGGCCCGCGCACCGTGACGGGCCCCGCCGAGGTGCGCGCCGCGCTGCTGCGCGCCGTCGGCGCCGACCCGGACGCCGCGGTGCCGGTGGCCGCCGACCCAGACTCCGGGCCGGGCGACGGATGGCCCGACGCGGGCGCGGCGACCACGACGGACGCGCTGCGCCGGGCGTATCGCGCGCGGCTGCTGGCGCTGGCGGCCGACGACCTCACCGCGAGCGAGCCGCTGACGCGCATGCCCGTCGTCGGGGCGGCGCTCGCCGACCTGGCGTCCGCAGCCCTGGAGGCAGCGCTCGCCGTCGCGCGGGCCGAGCTGGACGACCACGGCGCGGGCGTGCGGCTCGCCGTCCTGGGCATGGGCAAGACCGGCGGGCGTGAGCTGAACTACGTCTCCGACGTCGACGTCGTGTACGTGTGCGAGCCCGGCGAGCTGGCGGACGGGGGCGTCCTCGACGAGGAGACGGCGCTCGCCGTCGGCACCCGCCTCGCGACCGGGCTGCAGCGCGTGTGCTCGGCCACCTCTGCGGAGCCCGCCCTGTGGCCGGTCGACGCCGCGCTGCGGCCCGAGGGCGCGCAGGGACCCCTGGTGCGCACGCTCGCGAGCCACGTCGCGTACTACGAGCGCTGGGCCGAGACGTGGGAGTTCCAGGCCCTGCTCAAGGCGCGCCCCGTGGCCGGCGACGCGGCCCTGGGCCGCGACTACCGGGCGGCCGTCGACCCGTTCATCTGGTCGGCCGTGCACCGCGAGCACTTCGTCGAGGACGCCCGCGCGATGCGCCGCCGGGTCGAGCAGCACGTCCCAGCCGCCGAGGCGGACCGGCAGATCAAGCTGGGCAAGGGCGGCCTGCGCGACGTCGAGTTCACCGTGCAGCTGCTGCAGCTCGTGCACGGTCGCGCCGACCCGCAGATCCGCTCGCCCCACACGCTGTCCGCGCTCGCCGCCCTCGCGGCCGGCGGGTACGTCGGGCGCGAGCACGCCGCGCGGATGGCGGTCTGCTACCGGTTCCTGCGCGCGCTGGAGCACCGGGTGCAGCTGTACCGGCTGCGCCGCACGCACCTGCTGCCCACCGCGGAGGAGGACCTGCGCCGCCTCGCGCGGTCGCTCGGCATGCGCGCCGAGGGCGCGAAGGGCCTGCTGGAGCGCTGGCGGGCGACGCGTCGCGAGGTGCGCGCCCTGCACGAGGAGGTCTTCTACCGCCCCCTGCTGCCGGCGTCGGCCCAGCTCTCGGACGCCGAGCTGTCGCTGTCCCCGGACGTCGCGCGCGAGCGGTTCGCCGCCGTCGGCTATCGCGACCCCGACGGCGCGATGCGGCACGTCGTGGCCCTGACGGCGGGCACGTCTCGCCGTGCGGCGCTGCAGCGCCAGCTGCTGCCGGTGCTGCTCGGCTGGTTCGCCGAGGGCGCCGACCCGGACGGCGGGCTGCTGGCGTTCCGCAAGCTGTCCGACGAGCTGGGCGCCACGCCCTGGTACCTGCGCCTGCTGCGCGACTCCGAGAACGCGGCGTACCACCTGAGCCGCCTGCTGGCCTCGTCGACATATCTCGCCGAGGCCCTGGCGCGCTCGCCCGAGTCGGTGCGCTGGCTGGCGGACACGTCCGGGCTCGAGCCCCGCGGCCCCCAGCGGCTGGCCGCGGAGGCGGACGCCATCCTCACGCGGGCCGACGAGCCGAAGGCGGCGGTGCAGCGGCTGCGCGCCCTGCGCCGGCGCGAGCTCGCCCGGACCGGGGCCGCCGAGGTCCTCGGGCTGCTGCCCCCCGTGGACGCCGCGGCCGCGGTCTCCGACGCGGCGGACGTCGTCCTGGTCGGTGGGCTGCGCGCCGCCGAGCACGCGGCACGCACCGAGCTCGGGCTGGGGGCGTCGTCCGCGGCGAACCCCACGCGGCTGCTCGTCGTCGCGATGGGGCGGCTCGGTGGGCGCGAGATGGGGTACGGCTCGGACGCCGACGTGATGTTCGTCCACGAGCCCGTGCCGGGCGCCGAGCCGCAGCTCGCGCAGGACTTCGCGACGCGCGTCGCCACGCGCCTGCGGGCGCTGCTGTCGGAGGTCGGTCCGGAGCCTGCACTGCCGGTGGACGCGGACCTGCGCCCGGAGGGCCGGCAAGGACCCCTCGTGCGCACGCTCGACTCGTACGCCGAGTACTACGGGCGGTGGTCGAGCGTGTGGGAGGCCCAGGCTCTGCTGCGCGCCCGGCCGGTGGCGGGGGACGTCGGCGCAGAGGGCTCGCTGGGGACGCGGTTCGAGGCGCTCGTGGACCCGCTGCGCTACCCGGCGGACGGGCTGGAGGACGCGCGCCTGCGGGAGGTCCGCCGGATCAAGGCCCGGGTGGAGTCGGAGCGGTTGCCCCGCGGTGCGGACCCGTCGCGCCACCTCAAGCTCGGCCGCGGCGGCGTCGCCGACGTCGAGTGGACGGCGCAACTGCTCCAGCTCCGGCACGCGGCCGACGTGCCGGGTCTGCGGACCACCGGCACGGTCGCGGCGCTCGACGCCGCGACGGCGGCGGGCCTCCTGGATTCGGAGGACGCCGGACAGCTGCGCGACGCGTGGGTGCTCGCCTCGCGCCTGCGGTCCGCCGTCGTGCTCTGGTCGGGGCGCACCACGGGGGCGCAGACCGACCGCCTGCCGCACGACTCGCGCGACCTGGCCGGCGTCGCCGCCCTGCTCGGCGACGTGGACACCGGGGGAGAGCTCGAGGAGCTCTACCTGCGGACCGCCCGCCGCGCCCGCACGGTCGTGGAGCGGGTCTTCTACGGCGAGGAGTGACCGCCCGGGGCTGCGCTGCTGAGACCACTCCCGGAGGTGCCCGCGGGTACGGCAGAATCTGGGGCATGCATCAGCCCATGCCGTCGCCCGCGGGCGCGCCGACCGCTCTCCCTCGACCTGCGGGAGCGGGCGCGTGAGCGCCGGCCTGCTCGGCCTGCTCGACGACGTCGCGGCGATCGCCAAGCTCGCGGCCGCCTCGCTCGACGACGTCGGGGCCGCCGCCGCGAAGGCGACGGCGAAGGCCGCGGGCGTCGTCGTCGACGACACCGCCGTGACGCCGCAGTACGTGCACGGCGTGGCCGCGAACCGCGAGATCCCCATCGTCAAGAAGATCGCCTGGGGCTCGATCCGGAACAAGGTGTTCTACATCCTCCCGGTGGCCCTGATCCTCAGCCAGTGGGCGCCGTGGCTGCTCACGCCGATCCTCATGGTGGGCGGCACGTACCTGGCCTATGAGGGCGCGGAGAAGATCTGGGGCCGCCTGCGCGGGCACGAGGGGCACGACAAGCCCGCCGCGACGGTGGGCCCCGAGGCCGAGAAGAGCCTCGTCGCGGGCGCCGTGCGCACCGACCTCATCCTGTCCGCGGAGATCATGGTCATCGCCCTCAACGAGGTGGCGCACGAGCCGTTCTTCTCGCGGCTGGTCATCCTGCTGGTCGTCGCGCTCGCCATCACCGTGATCGTCTACGGCGTCGTGGGCCTCATCGTGCGGATGGACGACATGGGCCTGGCGCTCGCGGGTCGCGACTCGCGGAGCAGCCAGCGGGTGGGCCGTGCCCTCGTGACCGGGATGCCCAAGGTGCTCGCCGTGATCTCCGTCGTGGGCACCGTCGCGATGCTGTGGGTCGGCGGCCACATCCTGCTGACCGGCACCGACGAGCTCGGCTGGCACGCCCCCTACGAGTTCGTGCACCACCTCGAGGAGGCCGTCGCGCACGCCGTGCCCGGCATCGGCGGGTTCCTCGGCTGGCTGGTCAACACGTTCTTCTCGGCCCTCGTTGGCGTGATCGTGGGCGCCGTCGTCGTCGCCGTCATGCACGTGCTGCCGTTCGGGAAGAAGCACGACGACGACCATGCAGCCGATCACGCAGCCGATCACGCAGCCGACCAGTCGGCCGACCCCGAGGCGACGTCCCCCGACGAGTCGCAGGCCTGAGGCGGCGTCCGCCGGGCGGCCGGCCCTCGCCCCCGGGGTAGAACAGGCGTTCGAACCGGGTCCATTCTGCTCGCGTGGGAAGCAGGCGACGCGACGAGCCCGGCGGGTCGTCGGGCCCGATCGACAAGGTGCCGCTGCGCGACGCCGCCGAGGGCGCGCCCGGGCGGTCGCGGGACGGGGCGCACATCACGCGCCCCGACCGCGGGATCCCGGTGCGCGCCTGGATCACGTCGCGCCAGTCCGGGGAGCAGCTCGTGGACGGCGAGGCGACCGCCTGGACGGACGCGCAGGTGCACGTGCGCTACGTCGACTCCCATGGGCGGGAGGGCTTCGTCTGGCTGTGGGCGGGCGCCGTCACCCGGCGGTAGGCGGGCGTCGTGCCCGCGCCCTGGCGGCACGGGTGTCGAGCGGGCCCATGGCGGCCTAGCGTGGAGCTGCGACCCGTGGCGGGCATCGCCACGCCCGCGTCGTCGAGGGGAGCACGTCATGAGGGACGTGCGCTGCATGCTCGGCATGCACAAGTGGCTCCGGCGCCAGAACGAGGACTCCCAGTACCTGCTCTGCTCCCGCTGCGGGCGGGATCGGCCGACCGACGGGCGGGCGCCACCGCTCGGCGGCATGGCCTGACAGCGGCGGCCGGTCCCGGCCTGCACCTGGTGGCGTCGTGCCGGGGTTGCCGGAGACGCGGAACGGCGGCCCGCCCCGAAGGGTGGGCCGCCGTTCTGGCGACATCAGGAGGCCCTGGGCGGGCCGCCGATCAGATGTCGTAGTAGAGCTCGAACTCGTGGGGGTGCGGGCGCAGGCGGATCGGGTCGATCTCGTTGCTGCGCTTGTAGTCGATCCAGGTGGCGATGAGGTCCTCGGAGAAGACGTCGCCCTGGGTGAGGAACTCGTGGTCGCGCTCGAGGTTGTCGAGGGCCTCGCCGAGAGACGCGGGCACCTGGGCGATCTGCGCGTGCTCCTCGGGGGGCAGCTCGTACAGGTCCTTGTCGATCGGCGCCGGCGGCTCGATGCGGTTCTTGATGCCGTCGATGCCCGCGAGGAGCTGGGCGGCGAACGCCAGGTACGGGTTGGCCGACGGGTCCGGCACGCGGAACTCGACGCGCTTGGCCTTCGGCGAGGAGCCGGTGACCGGGATGCGGATGCACGCGGAGCGGTTGCGGGCCGAGTAGACCAGGTTGACCGGCGCCTCGTAGCCGGGCACCAGACGGTGGTACGAGTTCACCGACGGGTTGGTGAAGGCCAGGAGCGACGGCGCGTGCTTGAGCAGGCCGCCGATGTACCAGCGGGCCGTGTCGGACAGGCCGCCGTAGCCCTTCTCGTCGTAGAACAGCGGCTCGCCGTTCAGCCACAGCGACTGGTGCGAGTGCATGCCCGAGCCGTTGTCGCCGAAGATCGGCTTCGGCATGAAGGTGACCGACTTGCCGGCCTGCCACGCGACGTTCTTGACGACGTACTTGAACTTCATCAGGTCGTCGGCCGAGTGCATCAGCGTGTTGAACCTGTAGTTGATCTCCTGCTGGCCGGCGGTGCCCACCTCGTGGTGCGCGCGCTCGACGTCGAGACCGACCTCGGCCAGCGCGGCGCAGATGTCGTCACGGAGGTCGGCGAACTGGTCGTTGGGGGAGACGGGGAAGTAGCCGCCCTTGTAGCGCGTCTTGTACCCGAGGTTGCCACCCTCCTCCTCGCGGCCGGTGTTCCACGCGGCCTCGACGGAGTCGATGT
>Ga0160432_100676_pt1 | contig 17875 bp, 15 predicted proteins | sample HID1971M_E0MG_FD_108250 | JGI IMG/M metagenome (GOLD analysis project Ga0160432, IMG submission 108250) | Enriched millipede-associated microbial communities from UW Madison campus, WI, USA - HID1971M_E0 MG | ecosystem: Host-associated > Arthropoda: Insects > Digestive system > Unclassified ... | reverse complement strand
ACCTTCGCGGGGCCGAGGTCCTCCTCGGGGTACATCGGGCGCAGCACCTCGTCGGTGGCGACGCCCTCGTAGAACACGTCGACCAGGCGTTCGAAGGTCGCGTGCCCGCCGATGGCGTCGTAGAACGACTCGGGGGGAGGCACGGGTGAAGTCTGGTCCGTCACCGGGCCATCTTCCCAGACACCGGGCACGCTGCTGCCCCCGCTCGTGCGCCCGGGGGGTTACCCTGGTCACGGACCTGCAACGACGCACTCCACGGGAGGCCCCCATGACCATCGCGGCGCACAAGGCCGACGACATCCTCGCGGCGCTCGGCGGTAGCCGGAACGTCGTCGAGCTCGAGCCCTGCATCACCCGCCTGAGGGTCGAGGTGAGCGACCCTGCCCTGGTGGACGAGCCGGGCCTCAAGGCGTCGGGCGCGTTCGGCGTGGTGCGCTCGGGCCGCGTGGTGCAGGTCATCGTGGGCCCGGAGGCCGACGACCTGGCCGCTCAGATGGACCCGCTGCTCGTCTCCTGACCCTCCCGGCACTCAGCCCTCGGGCTGCTCGAGCACGGCCGGTTCCACGTCCGTCGGCGGCACGAGCACGCCCGCGCCGCGCAGCTCCGCCTGGGCGCGGCGGCGCAGCTCGCGCGAGACCTCCCACTGGTCGCCCGGCCGGGTCTGCGCGTGCAGCGTGAACGACATGGTGATGTCGTTGACGGCGTCCACGCCACGCACCGAGGGCGCCTCGAGCAGCAGCGGCGACAGCTCCGGGTCGGCCTGCACGTCGTCGGCGGCGCGCCCGAGCGCGACCCGCACGGTGTCGACGTCGGCGTCCAGCGGCACCCGCACCTCGGCGACGGCGCGCGACCACTGCTGCGTCATGTTGCCGGCGCGCAGGATCTCGCCGTTGCGCACGTACCAGAGCGTGCCGTCGAAGGCGCGCACCTGCGTCACGCGCAGCTGCACCTCCTCGACCGTGCCCGTCGCTCCGGAGCCGAGGTCGACGACGTCGCCCACGCCGAACTGGTCCTCCACCAGGAGGAAGATGCCGGAGATGAAGTCCTTCACGAGTGCCTGGGCGCCGAAGCCCAGCGCGATGCCGACGACGCCGGCGGAGGCGACCAGCGGGCCCACGTTGACCTGGAGCTCCGCCAGGATCATCAGCGCGATGATCGTGCCGACCACGATGTTGGCCGTCGAGCGCAGCACGGACCCCACCGTGCGTGCCCGCTGCGCGCGCCTTTGGCTGGCCAGCGGGTTCGCCATCGCGATCGCGTCCTCGACGAACGGCGTGCGCTGCAGGTAGCGGCGCCAGGCGGGGCCGCCCTCGGCGGTCGGCGTTCCCGAGCCGGTGGCGATGCGCTCCGTGACGTGGCCGATCACGCGGCGCAGCAGAGCGAGGATGAGCAGCCCCACCACCAGGATGATGAGGATGTGCAGGGGCCAGCCGGTGAACCACTGCCAGAAGGACTCACCGGCGTCGGCGGCGGCCTTGAGGGTGTCCTCGACGGCGGACTCGGTGTTCTGCGGGCTCTGGCTGGGATCGGGCGCCGGGGTCACCGCCGCCGGGGCAGCGGTCCGGAGCGTGGAGATCACGGGGGTCACCCGCCCACGGTAGCGAGCGGGGACGCCGTCACGAAACGTCGGCGGGCGTGACGTCGTGCCGCGTGGGCGGACTGCCTGGTGGGAGGGGGGATGGCAGGATCGTCCCCGTGAGCAAGGATCAGCCGACCGCGCCGGACGACATCCCGGACGAGATGGACGAGACGCCCGACGACGTGCGCACGGAAGCGCCCGAGGCGGTGGCCGACGCTCCGTCGGGGTCTCGGGCCGAGCCGGCATCCGACGAGCCGTCGGACGATCCGAGTGCTGAGCTGCGCGAGCTCGCGGAGGCGTACGGCGTGCTCGGCGAGCACTACGGCTTCGGCGGCGAGGTGGTGGCCGCGCCGGCGTCGACCCTCGTCGCGGTGCTGGGCGCGCTGGGCGTGCCGGCGGGGACGCCGCAGCAGGTGGCGCACAGCCTGCAGCGCGCCAGCGACGACGAGTGGCGCGCCGTCCTGCCGCCCACGGTCGTGGTGCGCGAGGGCGCCGGGGCGCAGGTCCCGGTGCACGTCACCGACGGCGCCGCCGTGCACGTGTGGCTCGAGCTGGACGGAGCCGAGCCCGCGGCGCGCGAGCACGCGGTGCGCCGCCGTCGGGACCTGGAACAGCTCGACGTCCTCGTCGAGCCGCGCTCCGTGGACGGGCGGCGCGTGGGCCGCGCGACGTTCGCCCTGCCTGATGACCTCCCGCTGGGCTGGCACTCGCTGCACGCGCTCACGGAGGGTCACGAGTCCCGTGCCACGGTCGTCGTCACCCCGCGGCGGCTGGAGCTGCCCGCCGGGCTGGAGGACGACCAGTGGTGGGGGTTCCTCCTCCAGCTGTACTCGGTGCGCTCGCGCACGTCGTGGGGCGTGGGCGACCTGGCGGACCTGGCGGACCTCGCCTGGCTGACGGCGCACCGCGCGGGAGCGGACTTCGTCGGCGTGAACCCGCTGTCCGCCACGGAGCCGGTGACGCCCGTGACCCCGTCGCCGTACCTGCCGACCAGCCGGCGCTTCCTCAGCCCGCTGTACGTGCGGGTGGAGGACATCCCGGAGACGGCGTACCTGTCGGCGGCCGACCGCTCCCTCGTGGAGTGGGCGGCCGACCCCGTGCGCGACCTCGTGGCCGACCCCGGCGCGCTGGACCGCGACGCGGTGTGGGAGGCCAAGAAGGCGGCCCTCGAGGTGGTGTTCACCGCGCCGCGGCGTGCCGCGCGCGAGGCCGCGTACCAGGAGTTCGTCGCGGAGGAGGGCGCGGGCCTGCGCGACTTCGCCACGTGGTGCGCGATCGTCGAGCACCTCGGCTCCCGCCCGCGCCCGGACGAGCTCGGGGACCCGGCGTCGCCCGCCGTCGCCGCGCTGCGCGAGCAGCTGGCCGAGCGCGTGGAGTTCTACGTGTGGCTGCAGTGGGTGGCCGACGAGCAGAAGCAGACCGCGCAGCGCGTGGCCCGCGAGGCGGGGATGCGGATCGGGATCATGCACGACCTGGCCGTCGGCGCCCACCCCCAGGGCGCGGACGCCTGGGCGCACCGCGACGTCCTCGCCCGCGACGTCTCCGTGGGCGCGCCGCCGGACATGTACAACCAGCAGGGCCAGGCCTGGTCGCAGCCGCCGTGGAACCCGCGCGCGCTGGCGCGGGCCGGGTACGCGCCGTACCGCGACATGCTGCGCACGGTCCTGCGGCACGCGGGCGCGCTGCGGGTCGACCACGTGCTGGGGCTGTTCCGGCAGTGGTGGGTGCCCGAGGGCTCCTCGCCGGCCGACGGCGCGTACGTGCGGTACGACCACGAGGCGCTGCTCGGCATCCTGTGCCTGGAGGCGCGCCGCGCGGGCGCCGTCGTCGTGGGGGAGGACCTGGGCGTCTTCGAGCCGTGGGTGCGCGACGAGCTCGCCGACCGCGGCGTGCTCGGCACGTCCGTGCTGTGGTTCGAGAGGGAGGACGGGCGTCCCCTGGAGCCGGAGAAGTACCGGCGCGCGTCGCTCGCGACGGTCGGCACGCACGACATGCCGCCCGCCGCCGGCTACCTCGCCGGGGAGCACGTCGACCTGCGCGAGCGCCTCGGGCTGCTCGCCGATGACGCGCAGGAGCTGCGCGCCGCCGCCCGCGCCGAGCGGGACCAGGCGGTGCTGGCCCTCGCCATGCGCGGGCTGGTCTCCGACCATCCGTCCGAGCGCGAGATCGTCGAGGGGCTGCACCGGTACCTCCGGAAGTCGCCCGCCGCCCTCGTGGGGGTGCAGCTCACGGACGCCGTCGGCGAGCGGCGCACGCAGAACCAGCCCGGCACGGACCAGGAGTACCCGAACTGGAAGGTGCCGCTGGCCGACGGGTCGGGGAACGTCGTCCTCGTCGACGACCTCTTCGACAACGCGCGACTGCGGTCCCTGGTCCAGGCGGTCCGCACCGCCCGCTGACGCGAGATAGAGAACCCTTCGCGCCGAGAAAGACAACCCCTCGCGCCGAGATAGAGAACCGCCCGCCGCGAGATAGAGAGTCCTGCCCCCAGGAGGCCCTCGCCGACCGTCTTTCCACAGATCGTCGGACGGGTGGTGACGCCGCAGCGCACGTGCCGCCAGGGTGTCGCTCGTGACCTGGACACGTCCCGCGCCGCCTCCGCTGATCCCGCCGGACCTTCCTCCGCTGCTGACCGCGCGAGGGATGCCCGAGGTCGAACGCCTGGCGGAGGTCGATGCCGAGCTGACGCGCCTCCGCCCCGGCTTCTACGCCCCGGTGTCGCCGGGCGCGGTGGAAGCCCGCGCCCGGCGTGAGCTCGTGCTCGCCCGGGTCGTCGCGGCCTGGAGATCGCTCGACAGCGACGTGTGGTTCAGCCACGAGACGGCGGCAGTGCTGCACGGCATGTGGACCTATCGGCTCGCCGACAGGGTGCACCTGACGCAGCTGTACCCTCCTCAGGTCCGTCGGGAGGACGACTCGTGGGATCACCGGTTCCTCGTGACCCGGCACTGGACGCGGCTCCCGGAGCGTGACCGCGACGAGGCAGGCGGCGTGCCCGTGACGAGCCTGGAACGCACCGCCGTGGACTGTGCCCGGACGCTCTCGTCGGAGTCTGCGCTCGTGGTCATGGACTGCGCGCTGCGGCACGGCGCGGACCGATCGCTCGTCCGCCGGATCATCGACGAGTCGCGCGGGAAGAGGGGCGTGGTCCAGGCCCGCCGGGTGCTGGAGATCGCCGACACGGGTGCGGAGTCCCCGGGCGAGACCCTCACCAGGTACGGCCTCATCGAGGCGGGGCTGCCGCGTCCGACGACGCAGATCCCCGTCCTGACGTCCCTCGGGCCGCGATGGGTAGACCTGGGCTGGCCTGCCGCGAGGGTCGGGATCGAGTTCGACGGCGAGGTCAAGTACACGGAGCTGGCTGACGGGGACCCGGACGAGATCCGCCGTCGTGAGCGCGCACGGCAGCACGCCATCGAGGAGGAGGGGTGGCGCATCGTCCGTTCAGGCTGGCCTGACATCGATCACCCGCACGCTTTCCACGTGCGGGTGTGGCGCGCGTTCGCCGGGCGGGGGCAGCTCGTCCTGTCGAGCGAGGCAGGGGCGGCCCGGCGGGCGTGACCCGCCCGCGGCCACGACGCGCGGACGCCCCCGGAGGTGAAGCACCTCCGGGGGCGTCCGCATGTCGATCGGGCGTCTCTATCTCGCCCGGTCTGGTTCTCTATCTCGGCGCGAAGGGTTCTCTATCTCGGCGGTGGGCGTCCCTGTCTCGCGGGTCGGGTCGGGTCGGGGCGCCGGTCAGGCGTCGACGACCTGCGCGGCGAGCGCGCGCTCGGTGCCGGCGAGCTGCTCGACGACCATGCGGCGCAGGGCCGCGGGGGCGTCGGCGTTCGCGTCGAGCCAGCCGCGGACGGCGTCGCGCAGCCCGGCCGAGGCGAGCGGTGCGGGGTAGAGCCCCTCGATGAGCTCCTCCGCGATGTGGTAGCTGCGCGTGGTCCAGATCGGCAGCAGCGCGTCGACGTAGCGGGCGGCGAACGGCTCGAGCACGGCCGGGTCGGTCACGTGCACGAAGCCGGCGGCGGTGGAGCGGATGATCGCGTTCGGGACGTCCGTCCGGTCGACGACGGAGGCGAACGCGGCCTCCTTGCCGGCCACGGTCGGCGTCGCCGCGCGGGCGCGGGCGGCGGCCTGCCGGCCGGTGGCCGTGTCGTCCTGCGCGAGCGCGGCGTCGATCTCCGCGCCGTCGGCCGCACCGAGCAGCACGAGGCTCTCCAGCAGCTCCCACCGCAGGTCGGTGTCCACGGTGAGCCCGTCGAGCGCGACCGTGCCGTCGAGCAGGCCGCGCAGCGGGGCGACGTGGTCAGGCGTCGACGCGAGCTGGGCGAAGAACTTCACGAGCTGCAGCTGCAGGTCGGAGCCCGCGGCCGCCTCCTGCGCGAGGTCCCAGAGCCGGTCGCCGATGCGCGCCAGGGTGGCGGCGCGACGCTCGGGTGCCACGTACGAGCGCGCGGCCAGGCCGAGCTGGTTGAGCGTGGTGCGCACGGTCGTCGACTCCGTCTCGGCCGCGATGTTGCCGAGCACGAGGTCCACGTACGCCGACGCCGGGGTCTCGCCGTCGCGCACGGCGTCCCACACCGAGCCCCACACGAGGGAGCGGGCCAGCGGGTCGGAGATGCGCGACAGGTGCTCGACCGCGGCGGCGAGCGAGGCGTCGTCGAGGCGGATCTTCGCGTAGGCGAGGTCCTCGTCGTTGAGCAGCACGAGGTCGGGGCGCTCGCGGCCGGCCAGCTCGGCCACGTCGGTGCGCTCGCCGTCGACGTCGATGACGACCTGGTGGGTGCGGGTGAGGACCCCGTCCACCAGGTCGTAGAAGCCGATGCCGAGGCGGTGCGGCCGGATCGTCGGGTAGTCGGCGGGCGCCGACTGCAGGACGGCGAAGCCGGTGATCCGGCCCTCGTCGTCGAGCTCGATCTCGGGGCGCAGCGTGTTCACGCCGGCCGTCTCCAGCCACGCCTTCGACCAGGCGGTCAGGTCGCGGCCGCTGGTGGCCTCGAGCTCGACGAGCAGGTCGCGCAGCTCGGTGTTGGACCACGCGTGCTTGCGGAAGTACGCCGACACGCCGCCCAGGAACTCGTCCCGGCCGACCCACGCGGCGAGCTGCTTGAGCACCGACGCGCCCTTGGCGTAGGTGATGCCGTCGAAGTTGACCTGCACGTCCTCGAGGTCGCGGATCTCCGCGACGATCGGGTGCGTGGAGGGCAGCTGGTCCTGGCGGTACGCCCAGGTCTTCTCCATCGCGGAGAACGTGGTCCAGGCGGCCTCCCACTCGGTGGCCTCGGCGGTGGCGAGCGTGGACGCGTACTCGGCGAAGGACTCGTTGAGCCAGAGGTCGTTCCACCACTTCATGGTGACGAGGTCGCCGAACCACATGTGGGCCAGCTCGTGCAGGATCGTCACGACGCGGCGCTCGCGCACGGCGTCGGTGACCTGGGAGCGGAAGACGTACGACTCGGTGAACGTGACGCAGCCCGGGTTCTCCATCGCGCCCATGTTGTACTCGGGCACGAACAGCTGGTCGTACTTGTCGAACGGGTACGGCACGCCGAACGTCGACTCGTAGAACGCGAAGCCCTTGCGCGTGGTCTCCATGATGTAGTCCGCGTCCAGGTGCTCGGCGAGCGAGGAACGGCAGAACACGCCGAGCGGGACGGTGCGGCCGTCCGACGACGTGAGCTCGCCCCGCTGCACGGCGTACGGGCCGGCGACGAGGGCCACGAGGTAGGACGAGATGCGCGGCGTCGGCTCGAAGGTCCACGTCGCGGCCGGGACGTCGGCGTCCGACGCGTGCGTGGCCGGCGTCGGCTCCGGCGTCGGCTGGTTCGACACGACCTGCCACGCCGCGGGGGCCGTGACGGTCACCTGGTAGGGCGCCTTGAGGTCGGGCTGCTCGAACGTCGCGAAGACGCGTCGGGCGTCGGGCACCTCGAACTGGGTGTAGAGGTAGACCTCGCCGTCCACCGGGTCGACGAAGCGGTGCAGACCCTCGCCGGTGTTCATGTAGGCGCAGTCGGCGACGACGCGCAGCTCGTTCGTCGCGGCCAGGCCGGACAGCGCGATGCGCGAGTCGGCGAACACCTCGGCCGGGTCCAGGGCGACGCCGTTGAGCACGACCTCCCGCACGGACGGGGCGACCAGGTCGACGAACGTGCTCGCGCCGGGGGTGCCGGAGAACCGGATGACGGTCGTGGACGCGAACGTGGTCGGTCCGGTGGTGAGGTCGAGGTCGACGGCGTACGACTCGACGTCGGTGACGACGTCGGCGCGCTCGATCGCCTCGGCGCGGGTCAGGTTCTCTCCGGGCACGGGTTCTCCCTCGTCTCAAGGTGGTGCGGCGCGTGATGGGCGCGCAGGCTCGCGCACGATGATGCCACCTCGGGCCTGCCGCGACGTACGGGATTCCCCGGGCTCCGGCAGGCAGGGGGGCGGCCGGGTTCGACCGCCGAGACCCGATCGTGACATCCTGCCCGGTGCGTCGCCGCCGTGCGGGTGCCCGGCACCCGGCGCGACGCCCGAGGAGTGACTGGAGGGAGTCCAGATGTCCGGCACCGTTCCGCCGCCCCCGCCGGGGCCAGACGGCAGGCCGTCGACCGTGCCGCCGAGCGTGCCGCCGACGTCGCCGGCCGCCGGCGTGCGCCGCGTCGCGTCCGCGTACCAGCGCCCCGTCGGCGGCGAACCGGTGGCCGAGGTGCCGCTGCAGCAGGTCACGGCGCCCGCGCCGGCCACGCCCCCTGCCGGGGCGTCGACGGTGCACGCCCCCGTGCCCCCGCCGCCGGACGCCGGGGCCACGGCGCCCCAGGCGCCGCCGCAGCCCGCGTACCAGCCGGCCGCCCAGCACACCCAGCAGATGCCGCCGGCCGTGCCGTCCGCGCAGCAGCCCGCGTCCGCCCCGCCCGCCTACGCGGCACAGCCGTACGCGCCCCAGCCGGCGTACGCGCCCCAGCCTGCCTACGCCCCGGCCGCGGTCCCTGCCGCGGCGGCGACCCAGGTGCAGCAGCCGGTCCACGCGCAGCCTGCGCCACAGGCCCCGGCCGGGTACGCCGCGCCGGCGGCGGTCGGCGCGCCGCCGCCCCCGCCCGCCCCGCCGCGCCGGCGCCGTCGGCTCTCGGCCGGGTGGATCGCGTTCATCGCGGTCGACGCGGTGCTCATCGTGACGATGGTGGTCCTCGCCGTGCAGATGTTCGGCGCGCCGTCGCCCACGGCCCCGCAGGCGGGCGGCGCCCCCGCGGCGTCGCAGGAGCCGTCGGCGTCCGCGTCCGAGGAGGCGCCGATGCAGGGCGAGCCCCTCGCGCAGTTCGCGGCGCCCTCGAAGAACATCACGTGCTCCGTCTACTCCGACGGCGTCTCCTGCGGGATCGCCCAGCTCAACCAGCAGCCGGCCCCGATGGAGGGCTGCGACGGCACCACGGGGTACGTGGTCACGGTCGACGGCGAGGGGAAGGTCGCGCAGCCGTGCGTCCCGAAGGGCGAGCAGCCGAAGGCCGCCGGCGACGACGTCGACGTCCTGGAGTACGGCGACTCGATCACCGAGGGCGACTACACGTGCACCAGCGAGGACACGGGCATGTCGTGCACGCACGACCCCACCGGCAACGGTTTCTCGCTCGCCCGGGCGGGCATCGGCACCAGCTGAGGCACCGGCCCTCGACCGGCTCCTGATGCGACGAGGCCGCCGACCGTCCCGCGGTCGGCGGCCTCGTCGCGTCAGGACGTCCGACGGGTCACCAGATGCGCACGCGCTCCTCGGGGGCGAGCCACAGGGCGTCGTCCGGGCCCACGCCGTAGGTGGCGTGGAACTCGTCGATGTTGCGGATCACGCCGTTGCAGCGGAACTCGTTGGGGGAGTGCGGGTCCGTGGCGATGCGCCGCACCACCTCCTCGTCGCGGCCCTTGGACTGCCACACCTGGGCCCAACCGAGGAAGACACGCTCCAGGCCGGTGAGGCCGTCGACGACGGGCGCCTCGTCCAGCGTCGTGCCGGTCGCGATGCGGTACGCCTTGATCGCGATGGACAGACCGCCGAGGTCGCCGATGTTCTCGCCGATGGTCAGCGCGCCGTTGACGCGCGGGCCGTCCGCGGGCAGCTGCGCCGGACGGAAGGCGTCGTACTGCGCGATGAGGGCCTGGGTGCGCTTCTCGAACTCGGTGCGGTCCGTCTCCGTCCACCAGTCCTCGAGGCGGCCGTCGCCGTCGTACTTGGAGCCCTGGTCGTCGAAGCCGTGCCCGATCTCGTGCCCGATGACGCCGCCGATGCCGCCGTAGTTCACGGCGTCGTCCGCCTCGGGGTCGAAGAACGGCGGCTGCAGGATCGCCGCGGGGAAGACGATCTCGTTCATGCCCGGGTTGTAGTAGGCGTTGACCGTCTGGGGCGTCATGAACCACTCGTCGCGGTCGATCGGTCGCCCGATCTTGCCGAGCTCGTGGTCCTGCTCGAAGGCGTGCGCGCGGCGCACGTTGCCCACCAGGTCGGCGGCGTCGACCTCGAGGGCGGAGTAGTCGCGCCACTTCACCGGGTAGCCCACCTTGGGCGTGAACCGCTCCAGCTTGGCGAGCGCCTTCACCTTCGTCTCGGGCGTCATCCAGTCGAGCGCCTCGATGGACTCGCGGTACGCGGCCACGAGGTTCGCGACGAGCGTGTCCATCCGCTCCTTGTGCTCCGGCGGGAAGTGGCGGGCCACGTACTGCTCGCCCACGGCCTCGCCGAGCGCCCGCTCGACGAGCGCGACGCCGCGCTTCCAGCGGTCGCGCACCTCCTGCGCGCCCGACAGCGTGCGGCCGTAGAAGTCGAAGTTGGCCTCGACCGTGGCGTCGTCGAGGTAGGCCGCGCGGGCGGTGACGAGGTGGTAGGCGGCCCACAGCTTCCAGTCGGCGAGCGGCTCGGTCCGCCACAGCTCGGCGAAGCCGGTCGCGAACGACGGCTCCCGCACGACCAGGGCGTCCAGCGACCCGGCGGGCGCGCCGAGCGCCGCCGCCCACGCGCGCCAGTCGAAGCCGGGCGCCCGCTCGACGAGGTCGGCGAGCGTCATCGGGTTGTAGGTGAGGTCGGCGTCGCGGTCGCGCACCACGTCCCAGTGGTGGGCGGCGAGCTTCGTCTCGAGGGCGAGCACGCGCTGCGCGGCGTCCTCGGGGTCGGCGCCCCACCCGGACGTGGCGGTGACGCCGGCGACGCGCAGCATGCGCGCCACGTGCGGCGCGTACTTGTCGCGGACGGGCGCGTACTGGTCCTCGCGGTAGTACGCCTCGTCGGGCAGCCCCAGACCGCCCTGCACGAGGTAGGTCACGTAGGTCTCGGGGTCCTTGGCGTCGTTGTCGACGTAGAACGCGACGGCGCCGCCCCCGCCGGTGCGCTGCAGGGCGCCGAGCACGTCGACGAGCGCGGCGGGCGACGTCGCTCCGGCGATCTGCCCGAGCTCGGCGGCGATCGGCTCCGTGCCGAGCCGCTGGACGCGGTCGGCGTCGAGGAAGCTCGCGTACAGCGCGCCGATCTTCGCGGGGGTGGACGCGGGGTCCAGGTCGTCGGTGGCCGCGAGGTCCGTGATGATCTCCCGGACGCGCTCCTCCGACAGGTCGTGCAGCGCGCGGAACGCGCCGTCCATGGCGCGGTCGGCGGGGATCTCGTGCTGGGCGATCCAGCGCCCGTTGACGTGGCGGTAGAGGTCGTCCTGCGGGCGGACGTCCTGGTCGAGGGCGCGGAGGTCGATACCGGACCGCAGCCCGGTGGCGTCGGCAGTCATGGCGTCACCCTACGGCGCGCCGCCCACGCGCGGGGGCGGGGCGGGCCCGCCGGACGACCGCGCGAACGACCGCGCGAACGACCTGGTGGAGAATGGGCCCATGCGTCTGCACATCGCCGCCGATCACGCCGGATTCGAGCTCAAGTCCCACCTCGTGGACCACCTGCGCGCCGCGGGCCACGACGTCGTCGACCACGGCGCCCACGAGTACGACCCGCAGGACGACTACCCCGCCTTCTGCATCGCCGCGGGCGAGGCCGTGGTCGCGGAGCCGGGTTCGCTGGGCGTCGTCATCGGGGGCTCCGGCAACGGGGAGCAGATCGCCGCGAACAAGGTCGTCGGGGTGCGCGCCGTGCTGGCCTGGTCGCTGGAGACGGCGACGCTCGGCCGTCAGCACAACGACGCCAACGTCATCGCGGTGGGTGGCCGGATGCACACCGTCGAGGAGGCCACGGCGTTCGTCGAGACGTTCGTCGGGGAGCCGTTCAGCGGCGACGCCCGCCACCAGCGCCGCATCGACAAGCTGGCCGCGTACGAGGCGTCCCGCGACGTCTCCGCCATCGCCTGACGCGATCGCCCGACGTGCCAGAAGGTCACACCGTCCACCGCCTCGCGCGTGCCCTGGCCGGGCTGTTCGACGGCGAGGCGCTCGCCGTGTCCAGCCCGCAGGGCAGGTTCGCGGGCGGTGCCGCGCTGCTCGACGGCCAGCGGATGGTCGCCGCCGAGGCGTGGGGCAAGCAGCTCTTCTGCGCCTTCGCGCCCGTCGACCGCCGGGGGGACGGGACGCCCGACGACGTGCGCTGGCTGCGGGTGCACCTCGGCCTCTACGGGGCGTGGTCGTTCGCCGGTGACGGCAGCGCCGAGGTGGTGCACGCCATCGGGGCGCCCCGGCGCCGCATCGGGGAGCGGGAGTCGACGCCGGACGGCGGCGGCGACGCCGGAGCCGGCGCAGACGCGGACGCCGCGGGGGAGTGGGCGCCGCCCGCCCCGCGGGGAGCCGTCCGGCTGCGCCTGCTGGGCGCGCACGCCGTCGCCGACCTCACCGGCCCGACGGCGTGCGAGGTGCTCACCGGCGCGGAGAAGGCCGCAGTCGAGGCGCGCCTGGGGCCCGACCCGATCCGCGACGGCGGAGGCCGGGGCTCGCCCGATGCCGCCCGGTCGGCGTTCGTGGACCGCGTGCGACGCTCGCGCGTGACGGTCGGCCAGCAGCTCATGGACCAGGCCGTGATCGCCGGCGTCGGCAACATCTACCGGGCCGAGGCGCTGTTCCGGGCCGGCGTGGACCCGCTGCGCCCGGGCCGCGACGTGCCCGAGGCGGTGCTCGCCCAGGTCTGGGACGACCTGGTCGTGCTGATGCGGGACGGCGCGGAGCGCGGCGCGATCGTCACCACCCGGCCCGAGCACCGGGTCGCGGACGGCGGAGGCGGCCGGGTCACCCGGCAGAACACGGACGGCGACGTCGACGCCGTGCCCCGGGACGCGTCGTTCTACGTGTACCACCGCGACGGCCTGCCGTGCCGCGTCTGCGGCGCCCCGGTGCTCACCAAGGAGCTCGCGGGTCGCAACCTGTTCTGGTGCGGCGTCTGTCAGGCCTGATCCGTCCTCGCCGGCCCGGTCAGAACACCCAGCCGCAGGCGGGTGCCACCGGCCAGCCGAACGCCGCGCTCGTCCGGGCGAGCGCGCCGGGCGTCCGCTCGGAGACCAGTCCGGCACCGGCCAGCGCAGCGAGCGACGTGCCGCCCAGGTAGGCGCCGCCGAGCTCGCGGACGTCGAGCTCCAGGTCGGGCTCGGCGTCGCTGCGCTCGCACGTCGCCGCCGCGAACGCCGGAGCCCGCAGGCGCCACGACCCGGCGTTGTCGGGCAGCCGCGAGTCGGTGACCCCGAGCACGACGTCGACGTCGGCCTGGTAGCGGCGGCCGGCCAGCGCGGCGGGGACGTCGACGACGCGCACCCACACGTTGTCCGTGACGCGGGCGCCGGCGGCGCGCGGGTCGACGAGGAGGCTCATCACCGCGTCGTCGACGGGCAGCAGGAACGGGTCCGTGCTGCTCATGAGGTCGAGGTCGAGCAGCACGCCCCACAGGGCGCGCGCGGCCGCGGCGTCGAGGGCGACGACGTCGCCCAGGTGCACGGTGCCGCGCGGCCCGGTGACCTGCCAGTCCAGGCTGCGGCGGAACGTCGCGTAGCCGCGGGGCTCGCCGTCGCGCTCGACGACGACGATCCGCAGCGACTCGCGCCCGCTCGCGCGGAACGACTTCGGGTCCGCCCAGTAGCTCTCCCAGAGCTCCTCGGTCTCCCGTGTCGCCCAGCCGGGACGGTTGACACCGGTCGGGCCGTCGGGCAGCCCCGGGGCGCGGTGCAGGCGGGCGACGAGGTCGCCGTGACGGGCGCGGTCGGCGTGCTCCACGCGCACGGTGTGGTCCGCCGCGCCGGGGACGTCGCGCAGGGCTGCGCCGCGCGGGACGGTGACGCGCAGGTCGTCGGCCGCCTTGCCGTAACCGAACCGTCCGTAGATGGCGGCCTCGGCGGCGAACAGCGCGGACAGCGGCTCGCGACGCCGGCGGCACTCGTCGAGGTGGTGGTCGATCATGGCCGTGAGCAGCCCGCGGCGGCGGTGCTGCGGGTGCACGCCCACCCAGGTCAGTCCGGCCGTGGGCAGGGTGGCCCCCGGCACGGGGAAGCGGGAGAACGGGTACGACGCATGGATCGCGGCGAGCCCGTCGCCGGGCGCGCCCGCCAGCTCGACGCCGACCGCCCGCTCCCACGTCAGGGGCAGCGGCAGGTCGTCGAACTCCGCCACCGCGTGCGGGTCGGGGAACGCCCAGGTGTCCAGGTCGAGCAGCGCGCCACGGTCGTCGGCGGTGAGCCGGCGGTGGCGGTACTCGGGTGGGAGGGCGGTGCGGGCACGGTCGGAGGTCACCTGCCGATCGTGGCGCGCACGGGGCCCGGGGGCCAGCGGATATCGGCGCCGTCGGAAGATCCTCCGGGCGCTCCGCCGTCGAGGTGGGCGGCGGGCCGTAGGGTCGGCGTGTGCACGCCGCCGACGAACCAGCCACCGAGCCGACCGGGGAGCCGACCGGGGAGCTGCTGGACGGACCCGACGACTACGCGTCCGAGGTGCTCGCCCTGGTGCGTCGCATCCCGTCCGGCCGTGCGATGACGTACGGCCTCATCGCCGAGATCGTGGGCGAGCGGCTGGGCCGCGGAGGCCCGCGCCAGGTCGGGAACGTCATGGCCGGCTCGGGCGACCGCTACGCGCACCTGGTGCCGGACGGTGCGGCGGTGATCGGTCCGGTGCAGGACAACCACCTCGTGCCCTGGTGGCGGGTGGTGAACGCTGCGGGCGCGCCGCCGGCCCGGCACGTGACCGCGGCCCTCGACGCGCTGCGCGCCGAGGGCTGCCCGTTGTCCCGGGACGGGCGACGCGTGGACCTGCGCCGCGCCGTCTGGTTCCCGGAGGAGGGCTGACTCTCAGGAGGTCGGCCGGGGCGGTCAGGCCTTCTTGGGCGCCACGCGGGCGGCGGCCGCACCGGCCGTCGCGCGCACGCGGGCACCCAGGGGCGTGCCGCCGTCGGCGTCCTTGCGGGCGGCCTGCGACGCCGCGAGCACGGTGAGCATCGAGGACGGGTCGCCCTGCAGCAGCATGGTGGTCAGCGCGGTCCCGTCCCACCGGGTCAGGTCGCGCGCGATCTTGTCCGCGGGGCCGACCAGGGCGATCTCCTCGACCAGCGCGGTCGGCACGGCGCGTGCGGCGTCATCCTTGCGGCCCGCCAGGAACAGCGCCTGCACCTCGTCGAGCTCGGCCGCGTAGCCGAGGCGGTCCAGCGACGCCTTGTGGAAGTTGGCCTCCTTCGAGCCCATGCCGCCGGCGTACAGCGCGATGTGCGGGCGGATGACGTCCGCCGCGGCCTCGACGTCGTCGCGCACGACGACGGGGACCGTCGCGAGCACCTCGAAGTCGGACGCCGGCGTGCGCTCGTCCGCGCGCTGCGCGAACCCGGCCGCGAGCAGCTCGCGGTGCTCGGCGTCGGCCCGCGGCGCGTAGAAGCCCGCCATCCAGCCGTCGGCGATCTCGGCGGCGAGGGCGACGTTCTTGGGGCCCTGGGCCGCCAGCACGATCGGGATGTCGGCGCGCCGCGGGTGCACGGTCGGCTTGAGGGCCTTGCCGAGGCCGGTGGCCCCCGGGGCGTCGGCGGGCAGGGGGAGACGGAAGAACTCGCCGTCCGCCGTGACGGGGCGCTCGCGGGCGAAGACCTGGCGCACGACGTCGACGTACTCGCGGGTGCGCGCCAGCGGGCGGCGGTACGGCTGGCCGTACCAGCCCTCGACGACCTGTGGGCCGGACGCCCCGAGCCCCAGCACGAAGCGCCCGCCCGAGAGGTGGTCGAGGGTGATCGCCTGCATGGCCGTGGCGGTCGGGGTGCGGGCCGCCATCTGCGCGATGCCGGTGCCGAGCCGCAGGCGGCGGGTGCGGGACCCCCACCACGCGAGCGGCGTGAAGGCGTCCGAGCCGTATGCCTCCGCGGTCCAGACGGAGTCGAGGCCCAGTGCCTCGGCCGCGACGAGCGCGGGCACGATCCCCTTCGGAGGCTTGCGGGACCAGTAGCCGGTCTGGATGCCGATGCGCAGGGTGCTCATGGGGCGGGATGCTCCTCGTCGAGATGATGCCGTCGCGGCGGTGCCGATGTCTGGTACCCGGAGTACGGGGTAATGCCCGTCACACCCTAGCCGACGCCGTGCGAGCGGCGGGACCACCGCTACGTTCGGGGGATGGCGACGATCGACGACGCGGCCCGCACCGCCGCGGCGCTGCCCGAGGTCACCGAGACGACGACGTTCCGGAACCGCGCGTGGGCGGTGGCCGGTCGCGTCTTCGCGTGGGACCGGCCGTTCAGCAAGGCCGACGTGCGGCGGTTCGGCGACGAGCCGGTGCCGTCCGGGCCGATCCTCGCCGTCATGGTCGAGGACCTGGGCGAGAAGGAGGCCGTGCTCGCCGCCCGCCCGGAGACGCTGACGATCCCGCACCTGGACGGCGTGCCCGTCGTGCTCGTCCGGCTCGAGGCGGTCGACGGCCCCGTGCTGCGCGAGCTCCTCGTCGACGCCTGGCTCGCGAAGGCGCCGCGCCGCGTGGCGGCCGCGCACCCGGAGCTGCTCGCCTGAGGTCCTGCAGCGCCCCGGCTCCGTCAGCGGGCCCGCTCGGCCATGGTGTTCAGCAGCGCGGCGGCCTCGGCGGGGTCGTCGACGGTGACGGCGAACGACCGCCCGCCGGTGCGCTCGACCAGCAGGGCGTCGCCCGAGCGCAGGACCACGCCCACGCGCCCGTCGCGGGCGGTGCGCCAGCCCCAGCCGCCGTAGTCGCGTAGCGGGCGCACCTGCGTCACCGAGGCCCGGACCACCTCGTCCGCCGGCACGTGCGTGCCCGGCCATCGGGCCGCGGAACGCACCGTGAGGCCGGCGGGGTCCACCCGGACGGTGAAGGCGAACATCGTGACGAACAGCGCGGCGAGGAGCAGGGGGACGACCAGCATCGTCCACTCCGCCGTCAGCGCCGCGGCGAGCGTGGTCAGGGCGACGGCGACCGCCCCGACGGCGAGGCCCGGCCCGCCCGTGGCGCGACGCAGCCAGACCGCACGCTCGCCGTCGCGGAGCGTGGCCCGGGGGGCGTCGTCGGGGACCGCCTCCGCGGCGGGCATCGCCGGGTCGCCCGGGACGAGCGCGGCCGCGATCCCCGCGGGGACGAGCGGCAGGAGGACGGCCGCGAGCAGCGCGGCGCCGGACAGCCCGACCTGGGACGCGTCGGCGAGGCCGCGCTGGGGGGCGAGCGTGCCGACGACGATCGCGGCCATGAACGCGCCCGACCACACGCAGCCCCCGGCAGTGATCCGTCGGGTCGAGGCGGCGGCGCCCTGCGTCAGCCCGATCACCGCGAAGAGCCCGCAGAGCACCGCCGTGGTCGCGACCGCGACGAGTGCGAGCGCCGTCGGCGACATGAAGCCGTCGGGCTCGCCGCTGCCGCTCCAGTGCGAGGCGATCTGCGCCGGCAGCTCGTCCCGCCAGGCCCGCACGACCGCCGCCGCCGCGAGCGCGAACAGCAGCCCGGCGAGGGAGGACCACGCCATCGCGCGCCGCGCGCGGGGGCGCCACACCTCCGTGCCGGAGCGTGCTCGCGGGGTGCCGGACGGGGGAGCGGTGGTCATCGGTGCATCGCCTCCGTGACGAGGGTGGTGGTGGTCTGGACGGACAGCCCGGCCCGACGGGCCGCGGCGGCCAGCTCGGCCACCGCCCGTTCGACGTCGGTCAGGTCGGTGGCGGTGGAGGCGACGACGGCGCCGCGCCCGCGCCGCAGCTCGAGCGTGCCGTCGTCGCGCAGCACCTGGTAGGCCCGCAGCACGGTGTGCATGTTGAGCTCGAGCGAGGCCGCGAGCTCCCGGGCCGCGGGAAGCCGTTCCCCCGGGCGGAGGGTGCCGTGCGCGACGCCGAGGCGCACCTGGGCGACCAGCTGCGCGTACAGCGGCTCGTCGCTCGCCGGGTCGATGCGCCACATCACGGGCGCAGGCTACTTGTT
>Ga0160432_100668_pt1 | contig 18151 bp, 21 predicted proteins | sample HID1971M_E0MG_FD_108250 | JGI IMG/M metagenome (GOLD analysis project Ga0160432, IMG submission 108250) | Enriched millipede-associated microbial communities from UW Madison campus, WI, USA - HID1971M_E0 MG | ecosystem: Host-associated > Arthropoda: Insects > Digestive system > Unclassified ... | reverse complement strand
CTCCAGCGCCAGGACGGGTTCGCCGTCCGCGACGGCCGCCCGCACCTCGGGCGCGATGACGAGGGGATCGGTCACGGTGCATCCTTCCGCGCCGCACAGGCCCTTCTGCGCGGCGAGCGTCGGTTCCCGACATCGACACAGTACCGACGGATGCCGCGGCCCGGCGCGCGACGCGGCACCGGGCCGCGGCATCCGGATCAGCCGCGCGGTCGCCGCGGCGCGCGCGGCGGGTCCATACCCAGGCGGATGCGGGTGCGCTTGCGCTCGATGACGATGAACGTCGCGCCGAGCGCCCACAGCGGGAGCTGAGTGAGGAACGCGATGCGGAACGCGTCGAGGTTGTACGTGGCCGGCGTGCCGGCGCCCTGCAGGTCGAGGGCGAGGCCGATGAGGAGGATGGCGATGAGCGCTGCGAGGAAGCCGCCGGCGTTCGTCACGCCGGTCGCGGTGCTGAGGCGATGCGAGGGATTGTGGGTGCGCGCGTGATCGAACGCGATCATGGATGCCGGACCGCCGGTCGCGAGCGCCACCGCGAGCGCCAGCAGCAGCCACAGCGGCGCCGGCCCCGGGTAGGCGACGACGGCGAGCCACGCGACCGCCTGCACGGCGACCGTGGGCAGCACGAGCGCACGGGAGCGCAAGTGGGGGATGCGCCGCGAGAGCTCGCCCATGATCGGCCCGAGGGCCATGCCCACCACGACGTACAGCGACATGATCGACGCCGCTTCGGCGGTGGTCCGTCCTTCGCCGGCGGTGAGGAACGGCATGCCCCACAGCAGCACGAACGCGGTGCCCGCGAACGGCGTGGTGAAGTGCGACCAGAACGCCAGGCGGGTTCCGGGGTGCGCCCACGCCGCGCGGATGCCGACCCCCGTGTCGACCGCGGACGTGACGACGCGGATCGCGCCGGTGTCGGTGTCGACCGAGACGTCCTCGTCGCGGTCCGGCGGGTGGTTGCGGATGAGCAGGAACACCAGCACGCCGAACAGCACGCCGAGCCCCGCGATGCTGCCGAACGTGATGGACCACGACGTGGCATGCAGCAGCGCGGCGAGCGGCACGAGGGCGACGAGCTGACCGGTCTGCCCGACGATCCCGGTCAGCTGCACCATGATCGGGCCGCGCTGCGCGGGGAACCAGGTCGCGATGAGTCGCAGCACGCCGGGGAAGATCGCCGCGTCACCGGCTCCCAGCAGCATGCGGGCCAGGATCGCGACTCCGACGCTGGGCGAGACGGCCATCGTGAGCTGGCCGACGGCCATCAGCAGCATCCCGATCGTCATGATGGGGCGTGCTCCGTATCGGTCCAGGAGCACGCCGATCGGGATCTGCATCCCGCCGTACACGGCGAGCTGCACGACGGCGAACATCGAGAGCGTCGCGGCGTCCGCGTCGAATCGGGCGGCGGCGTCCACGCCGACCGCGCTGAGCGAGGACCGGTTGGTGATCGCCAGCACATACGCGGCGACCCCGACCGTCCATATCACCCAGGCACGCGTCCCGGGCCCCGTGGAGGCGGGGCGGGACAGACTGTGCACCCCTCCAGGGTAGTCGCCGGACGAACCGGGCCGACGGCATCCGGCCTTGTCAAGCCCCTGCCGGGAAACGGGTGGACCCACCAGCGTTGTACGCGGGACACCCCGTCCCCAGGCCCGGGGAGGGCTGAGGAGCACTCCGGAAAGGAGCTTCAGATGAGCATCGGAGCAGGAATCGTACTGTTCGCGATCGGAGCGATCCTGGCGTTCGCGCTGAACGTCCAGGTGGACTGGGTCAACCTCGACATGATCGGCTACATCCTGATGGGAGCCGGTGTCGTGATCTTCCTCGTCGGCATCGTCCTGATGATGCGCCGCCGTCGTTCGGACGTCGTCACCAGCACCTCGGTCGACCCCGCGTCGGACTCGCAGGTCACCCGACGCACCACGCGCACGCCGGACGACACCGCCGGCCTCTGACGCAACGACACGTGGAGCGGGCGCTCGGGGGCGCCCGCTCCATGTCTGCGTCCGGATCAGGCGCCGAGCGGCGTGCGGAGTGCGTCGACGCCCGCGAGCTCCACCGGCGCGCCGAGCAGGGCCGCGTGCGTGTCGTGCAGCGACTCCCAGCGCTCGCGGGTCATGCGATAGCGGTTGTGCGACACGGCCACACCCTCTCGTGCGGCCAGGAACGCGCCGTCCGACTCATATCCGAGGCGCCGCGACACCGCGTTCGACGGTGCGTTGTCGGCGAATGCTCCGGAGGTCGCCTCGGCCGCGCCGAGCCCCTCGAACGCCAGGTGCAGCACGAGCGCACGCATGCGCGTGCCGATGCCGCGACCCTGATGCTCCCGGCCGAGCCACGAGCCGCTGCTCACCCTCCGCAGCACGGTCCAGTCCTTGGCCGTCAGTCCCTGGACGCCCACCGGCACCCCCTCGTGCAGCACCGCGAACTCGATCACGAACGCCTGCGGGGACACGTTCCCCCGCAGGCTCCACTGGTAGGTCAGCACGCTGCGGGCCACCTCATCGGCGGTGCCGCGCGTCCACGGATGCTCGAAAGGCATCGCGTCGGGAGCATGGATGCCGCGCCCTGCGAGCTCCGAGAGCTGCAGGAGCAGCTCGTCGTCGATCCATCGCAGCTCGAGGTCTCCCGCGCGGGCGCGAAGGGCGGATGCCGGCCAGAGCCGAGCGAGGGTGTCGGAGTGCTGCATCCCGGAAGTCTGCCAGACGTCCGTCGTTTCGCGTTCCGTCGACATCGGTAACCGAAGTGGGCGCTCGCCCACTTATAGTGGGCATACGCCCACTAGTGATTGCGAGAAACCATGCCGACCGGTCGCGCCATCGAGGATGCCCGCACGATGCTGCTCGACGCCGGTCGCCGGCTGCTGGCGACCGAGGGACCCGGCGCGCTCACCAGCCGGTCCGTCGCCGTGGCGTCGGGAGTCGCCAAGGGCGTGCTCCACCGGCATTTCGACGACTTCGACGCGTATCTCGCCGCGCTCGTGATCGAGGACGCGGTCCGGATCCGACGGATCGAGCCGCGGGTCGCCGGGTCGGCCACCGACGCCGTCTCGGACGTGGTCGAGCAGGTGTTCACGCCCGTCACCGTGGCCCTGGTCGCACTCGTGATCAGTCGCGACGGCGTGCGCCGACGCGCGCGACCCGCCGGCGCGTTCGGCATCCCGCTGCTCATGGACGCGACCACCGTCGTCATCGATGTGCTCGCCGCGGGGCGCGACGTCGGGTGGATCCGGCCGGACGCCGACATCGCGGCCCTTGCGCTGGCCCTCGTCGGCAGCGCCCATCTGCTGTACGCCGGAGACCGTGGCGCGTTCCCCGACCACACCGCCCTGCACGAGGTGGTGGCCGCGATCCTCGCCGGCTCGTGATGTCGGGGGGTCCACCACAGGCGGTGGAGCGAGGGGCAGCTCGTCAGCGCCGAATGGGTCGATCGCATGCACGCGGACCAGCGGCCGAGGCGACTACCGCTCGACGTACGCGGCGATGCCGTCGAGGATGCGGTCGAGGCCGAACTCGAACCCGTCGAGCGGAGGCTCGTCGGCGAGGAACATCGGCTCCTGCATGACGTCGGCGACCGCATCGAGGCGACGGGCGCGCAGCTGCGCGTCGAGGAACGCCCGCACCGCTCCCATCGCCCGCTGCTGATCCGGATTCGCGCGGCGCAGCTCGGCCGGCGTCGGGGCGTCACGCCGCAGATCGGCGCCGTACCGCGCGTGGCTGTCGAGCAGGTAGGCACAGTTGAGCATCTGCTGCGCCCCCATGCCGGTCGGCGCGAGCGCGCCGATGAGCACCTCCAGCCAGGCGGCGTTGTGGGGCGTGAGCGGGACGGTCCTCGGGACATCGAGCAGCCACGGCCGGGCGACGAACTGCTCGAACAGGCGCCGCGCCCACAAGGCGGCCGCCTCGCGCCAGTCATCGCCGGGAAGCACCGGCGGGTCGCCCCACGCACGGTCGGCGACGAGCACGAGAAGCTCGTCCTTCGAGCTCACGTAGCGGTAGAGCGCATTCGTGCTCACGCCGATCCGCGCCGCGACGCGGGGGAGCGATGCCGCCGCGATCCCCTCTTCGTCCGCCAGCGCGGTCGCCGCTTCGACCACCTCGTCGACAGTGTGCGCAGGCTTGGGCCCGCGCCGCCCCTCGGTCTCGACGACTCCCCACGCGGCGGCGAGCCCCGGGGGAAGCGCGTCGAGGTCGACCTCGCCGGCGGTCGGGCGATCAGGGGCGGCAGGCGTCATGCGCGGCATCCTCTCGACGTCGTCGAAACAAATAGTAGACGGCTTACACAGTTAAGGCTACTGTGCATGCCATGAACACTTCATTGCTTACACAATTACCTCTGCCGCGGACCGCGCAGCGCTGGATCGGGGGAGCCGCGGTGACGGGCGGGATCTTCGCCGTCGCCGAGCTTCCGCTGTACTTCGTGGTGCCCGCGTGCAACACCTGCAGCGTCGACACCGGGTCGCTCATGCCCGACGGGCTGATCCTGACGCGCACGCTGTTCAACTTCCTGGCGCTGACGGGATTCCTGATCTTCATGAGCGGAGTGCGGTTCCTCATCGGCCGCAGCGATGCGCGATTCGAGTGGTACGGCGCGGTCGCAGGAACCGCCGGGGTCGCCTGGACGATCGTCGACATGGTCGCGAAGGGGCTCGAGGGCAGCAGCGCGATCCAGACGGCTGAATTGATCGACCCGACCCGGACGGTGCCGACGTACCTGCTATACGGCTCGATCTCGCACCTCCTGCTCGCGGTGTTCGGCGTGGCCTTCGGGTACGCCGTGCTCCGCACGCGGGCTCTGGCCGCGTGGGTCGGCTGGTCGGCGTTCGCCGTCGCCCTCCTTCACCTGGCGGGCGTGCCGTCGATGTTCTTCGGGTACAACTCGTCGGAGTTCTACGCCTCTAACGGCTGGGGCGCCGTCGCGATGTTCAACGGGATCGCCGCTCTGTGGCTCGCCGTCGTCGGGATCTCCGTGTTGCGCAGCAAGGCGCCTGAGATCTCGTGATCGGCCGATGCTGCGGTCTCGGCGGACCTCGCCGAGACCGCAGCACGCTGCCTGCGCGCTGCTCTGCTAGCGTCCTCGACGTGATCCCCGTCGTCTGGCTCGTGGGCGCGTCAGGCGTGGGCAAGACGACCGTCGGCTGGGCGCTGCAGCAGCGACTGGCACGCCGCGGCGTGACGGCCGCCTTCGTCGACGCTGATCAGCTCCGCAATGCGGCCGGAGCGGATGCCGGCGAGCCGGTGTTCATCGCGGCCGGCCTGCGGGCCGTCGAACCCGCATTCCGGGCCGGGGGCGCGACGGCGATCGTCGTCTCGGGCATCGTCGATGACGAGGCGATGCTGCGGCGAATGCTGCCCGGGTACACCCGGGAGGACGTGCTCGTCGTGCACCTCCGTGCGTCGGGCGGCGCACTCACCGACCGGATCGAAAGACGTCGCTGGAACGTGCACCTCGCCGCGGAGTCTGTGGAGTACGCGGCGCGTTTCGACGACCGCTGGGCCGACATCCGACTCGAGACGACGGGCGTGTCGATCGACGATCTGGTCGCCGCCCTCGTCGAGCCGACCGAACGCCACCTCCGGACGAGACCGGCGACACCGGTCCCGTTCGTCCCGTCGACCGCGATCGCAGCGCCCCGGACCACGATCATCACGGGCGCCGGGGGAGCAGGGCTCTCGACAGCCGGCTTCCTCGCGTTCCTCCAGCTCGCAGGGGCCGGCGAAGCCGTCGGCTACATCGACAGTCATCAGGTCGGCTTCGTCGGCCTCACCCCGCGGTCGCGGGAGCTCGCGCCGCTGCGCGCCGTGAACGCCGCCGCGGTCGCCCGCGAGATGGCGGACCTCGGCCTTCCGCGGGTCCTGATCACCGCGGACCCGCCGACGGCGAACGAGCTCACGTCGCGTCTCGACGGGGCGACCGTGATCTGGCTGGATGCCTCGCCTGCGACGCTCGAGTCGCGCCTGCGTACGCGCGCGGACGGCGGCGGCCCGCCGCTCGCGGGAGACCACCGCCTCGGCCTCGACGAGACGGAACTGCGCGAGTCGCTCGAGGTCGCCATCGCAGAGTCCCACGACATCGCTGCGCGACCCGACGGCTGCCACCTGATCACCACCGACGACGCGACCGCCGACGAGGTGGCGCAGCGCATCACGAGGGTCGCGCCGCGATGAGCCAGGACGTGTAGTGCTCGGTGACCGTCCCGCCGAGCGCGGAGACCGCGGACGCCGCCTCCTGCACCTCAGCGGGCGCCCAATCGCTGAACGTGGCGAACAGGGAGCGGACCTGATCGGCCGTCAGCGCGATCGACCAGCGGTAGCGGTTCAGACGGTCCACGGTGAACAGCCCGGAGCCGGCGATCCGCTGCGCCGCGGCGTCGGCATCCTCGGTGTTCCCCGGCCGGATACGGTTCCGGCGCTCGACGATCCGGTGCACCGCCCGGCGGAAGGGCGTCACCTCCGCCTCGGCGTCGCCGAACACGTTGCGCCACACGAGGAACCGCGCGTCCGGCGTGAGCGCACGGTGCAGGCGCGGGAGCACGAGGCCGAGATCCATCCAGTGGATCGAAGTCGCTGCGACGGCCAGGTCGAACGCGCCGTCGGCGACCCGAAGATCCTCAGCACGCGAGCGGAGCACCGTCACCGTCGGCAGCCGCTCCTGCAGGATCGCCGCCAGGTGGGCTCCCGGCTCGACCGCGACGACGTCCATCCCGGCGGCGACGAGCTCGCGGCTCGCCTCACCGCTCCCGGCGCCCAGATCGAGCGCTCTGCGTCCAGGGCCGACCCGCCCTTCTGCCCGCACATCACGCCAGAGCCCCGGCGGGTACGGCGGCCGCGCCGCGGCGTAATCGTCGGCCATGCCGTCGAAGTGCATCGGGTCGACCACGCCGCGAGCCTAGCCCGCTCGCGCGTCAGCCGCCGCCGGCATCCGGACCGAGCACGATCGTCGAGACGACCGTGGCCGAGCTGCCCGTCATGACGGCGACGGCGACGAAGCGCAGCCGCGCCCGCTCGCCCGCGGGCGTCGAGACGTCGGGGACGTGCGTCATGTGCGGACGGTACCCCTCGCGCCAGTACGCGGGCGCATCAGCGGCGAAGCCTTCGAGCGACTCGAGGGTGTCAGCCAATCGTTCGTGCAGCGCCAGGATCTGCGCCGACTCCACCAGCTGCACGGCGACGTCCTTGCCCGGGCCGAACAGTGCCGCAGCACCGAAGCGCAGCATCAAAGGCGGCTCATGGGCGCAGACATCGCCCACGATGCCCAGGACCGCGTCCCGCGGGACGCCGACCACGAAGTTCGAGGCGAGTGTCACGTGGGCCGGCCACGCGCGCCGGCTGATCAGCCGGCCCACAGCGAGCGGTTCGGGCAGCGCGACCACCACGAACAGCTCTCGGGATCCGTCACCGGGCATGTGCGCAGTCTTTCGCACCACACCTCACGGGGTCGAGGTCGAGGCCACCCACCGCGCTTCGTCGGCGATCAGATCGATGCCGCGCCCGACGGGACGGTACCCGAGCTGCTCCGACGCCAGGGTGTCGAGCACGATCGGGTGCGGCGCCGCCCAGGGATGCGCTCCGCGCTCGTCGTCACCGGGGAGCAGGTCGATCCGACCGCGCCATCCGACCGCGTCGCCGATCGACCCCACGATGTCGTGCGCCGTCGGGGTGTCGGGGTCGGCGCTGTTGAGCACGCGCGCGCCGGGCGCCTCGGCGACGGTCTCGATCAGGGCTGCGGTGTTGTCGGCGGCGGTGAGGTGATCGATGGATGCCCCCAGCCGGGCCAACGCGATGACCTCGTCGCCGCGCAGCATCCGCTCGACGACCCCGCGCGTCCGCGCGTTGCGCGCCCAGCGGCCGTGCACCTTCGACGGTCGGATCACGGTGACCGGCAGGCCGCTGTCGAGCAGCACCCGTTCCACCGCGGCCTTCGAGGGCGCGTACCCCTCACGGGTGTACGGGTCCACGTCGTCGTCGGCCGGGGGAAGCGTCGGGCTCGTCTCGGACAGCGGCACCGGAAAGACCGGTGGATGCTCCCCGTTGATGTGCCGGCCCTCGCCGTCGATGTAGACCGCGCGCGACGAGATGACGACGGGGGAGCGCACCGACGTCAGCGCCGGGAGGAGCGCCCGCGCATCCGCGGCGCGATAGGCCAGCAGATCCACCAGCACGTCGGCACCGTCGCCGACGAGCGTCTCGATCGCGGCCGTGTCGCTGCGCTCGATCTCGTGGAACCGCACGCCCGCGTGGCGCAGCTCTTCGGGCATCAGCCGAGCGGTCCGTCCGGTCACATCGACGGTCCATCCGGTCGTGGCGAGCCGTAACGCCGTCGCCCCGCCGATCGCGCCCGTCCCACCCAGAATCACCGCACGCATCCGTTCAGCCTGGCACAGGCACCGACGGCAGACGAACCGCGGGCTCGCCGATGGAAACCTTCAGAACGGGCGACCGCGAGCGCCCCGAGACTCGCAGGACGCATCGCCGGAACGGACGCTGCTGCGCCGGAGAGACGGGCCCAGGGGAGTCGCGAACCCCTATCCTCGTTCCCTGGAGGACGACAATGGCGACGATCGAGGATGTCCGCGCGCTGGGATCGTCCCTGGAGCGCTCGTACGAGGTGGTCGTCCGCGGTCGACGCAAGTTCCGCGTCGGGCAGCTGGTCTACGTCGCGTTCTCGCTGGACGAGCGCACGATGGAGTTCGCGTTCCCGAAGGAGATGCGGGACGGACTCATCGGCGGCCAGCCCGAGAAGTTCCAGCTGCCGTCGCCGGCAGACCTCCGGTTCCACTGGGTGCGTTCCGATCTCGCCGCACTCGACCCTGCCGAAGCACGGGAGTTCGTGGTGGATGCGTGGCGCATGGTCGTGCCGCAGAAGCTGTCACGCGCGTATGACCTGACTCACCCGCACGGGCCCGGATGATCGTCGACTGGCCTCGCCGCACCGCCGGATCTATCGAACATTCGACCACCCTTACCAAACAGAAATATCGCCCGATCAGGGTTTTATGTACGAATCTCTCGCCAATATCGAGGGCCGAGAATGCACATTATGTTCTATAATAAGGCGGTTGCAGGAGAGCTTCGAACGCACTGACCGGCGATCGGCGACCGGCGAGATCTCCGGCACGTGCCGGCCGAGGTGCGCTTCGACTGCCTGCTGGGGGGTGAGCGATCACCAGCGGCAGGGGAGTGGCAACGACGGACCTCGGGAGCACAGGCATGTGGAGGCGCCCAGGAAGCCGACCGGCATGTGCTCGCGTCGCTGATTCTTGCCGCGCCATCCCGCCGGCGAAGTTCGATCGACTCAGTGGCGCGACGGCGTCGAGCAGCACATCGACATGGATGTGCGCCACGGCACGCGGGACGAGCCGGCCGAGCTCGGCGGACGTGAGGGAGTGGCGTCTGCAGCGGAAGCGTGATGCCATCTCCGGTGGAGTGGTGACCCGGCGGATTCTCGACCGGCGAGTTTGGCTACGCTGTGGCCATGACAAGCGAATCGGTGAGGATCAGCGCTGGGCTCACCGGCAGTCTTCTTGCGCCGGCGTCACTGCTAGTGGCAGCTGCAGCGACGGTCGCCTTCGCGTTTACCCCCATCGCGATCGCGGGGCCGAGCTATCTCTTCGGGTATGCGTTCGCCATCGGAGCGGGCGTGGCACTCATGGGACTCGCGATGTCCGTTTCCTCGATTGTCGACGGGAGGAACGCTTCGAAAGGCGCACGGCGACGTGGCGCCGCCATTGGGCTTGGGGCCGTCGGGGCCGTGCTCTGCAGCGGTTCGATCGTCACACTCGTTGCGCTGTGGCTCTGGCTGCCCGGCGTTGGCGCGTATACCCCCTTCGGGTCGACTACGGGCTAGTCATAACGCGGGGCGGGTGCTTCGTCGGCAGAGACTGACCGGCGATAGAGCGCAACGGCTTGGTCTCACTCGATGGTCCCGATCCCGAAGTCGCGAGGTCGCCACCTCTACCTATCCGCCAGTGAAGCCCCAGGTCTCGATCGTGAAACCGGCCTTCTCGCAGGAATCGTAGACCGCAGAATATGCGGTGTCCCACTTGTCGGTTCCGATCGCCGTCGCGCCCATGCCCCCTGGTGCAATTGGTGGGAACTCGGTCTGCAGGTTGGTGACGGCCTCACTCACCGAACCGGCGCCTGAAGTTGGCACTCGGTCGAGCACGCGCGTCGCCATTCGATACCAGTTCTGCTGTTCTTCAGTCGTCATCCTGCCCTGGAACACCGCCATGTCGGTGTTGAACGTGATCGCCGCGATGTCGCCGATTCCCGCGCATGTTTCCTTGTCGGTGACAGCAACGCGCTCGGGTTCCGTCGGGGTCGGCGCGGCCCCGACGGCGGGGTCGTCGGCCGCGCCGCAACCTGTGAGCGTCAGCGCACTTGCCAGGACAATGGCTCCGACCACGGCGCGCGGGTCTCGAAGCGCCGACGCCCGCGACGAATCAGCCAGGAAGCGCTTCCGTCGGGAGTGTGTCACTGTCATCTCGTTGTGTCCGTTCGACGAGTTTGCGGAATCGACGCGCTGGGCGTCGGAACCCCCTGTGAGACTACCGACCTCGAGCCCGGCGAGACCAACGCAGCGCGGTGGTGGCGGGCAGGATTCGCCACTATCGGAACCCCGGCGAGCGACCCAGCTTTGTTTCAGAGCTCTCGCCCGCTTCTCAGGCGTGACGACCGGAGAGTCGACACACTGTAAGCGTGACCGATTTCGAGGAACTTCTCGTCGCCGAGGCGACGCCAGCGCCTCGAATCACCAGGCAGAAAGTGCTGCTCTGCTCCGCCTGTATCGCTCTTCTCGTTTGCGTCCCCCTGGCGGTGTTCAGTGCGGTCGCGGCCGAGTCGTCGACGACTCTGCTGTTGATCGGAAATGTCACCGGTTTCCAGATCGCGCTCGTTTTGGGCATGGTCGCGGTCGTTGCCTTCGTGGTCCTGCTGTGGAACGCATCGTCCAGCAACTGGTGGTTGATCGTCGCGATCCCCAGCAGCGTGGGAGCGGGCCTGCTGCTGATCCTCGCCCTTCTCGTGCTCCCCGCCACTGCAACCAAGGTGATTCCTATCCAGGTTGCCGGTTGCTCGACGGGGTACGTTGCGATCGAGCGGTTTGCGGGCGTCGGCAACTTCGTGGGCGTCCGTGACGGCATCCATACGATCAAAGTGCACGAGTATTGGGCTGACGACTATGGCATGCCGTTCTCCAGCGGCACAGCCTCGGTCCGCGCCGCCGGCGATGAACTCGACATCGCATACCCTGGCCGTCCCGGGTTCACCGTGCCGATCCTGGCAACGTCAACCTGCACCCCGTGATTGGCTCGTGCAGGCCGAGACCATGAGCAATTGCGGACCGCGATTCCTAGGCCGGCGGCGACTGGCGCCGCGCCGACAAGCAGCCGCCCGCGGGAGCGAGTCAGATGGTCCTCTGGGGGATCGTCTGATCGGTTCGCCGTGTGGCGTAGTCAAGGAAAGTGGCGCCGGCATTTCGGCGGTGCTTGTCGGTGACGTTGTAGCTGTAGTTGAGCGAGTCAGCGACGACGGGCGCGGGGAGCTCGAGCACGAGAGCTCGCATCGCGGCGTTCCGTGCCCCGCGGAGGTCGATTCCGGCGTCGCGGAGTTTGTTCATCAACGTGGTCTGGTTCAGGTGCTGGCCGGGGCGGCGGCCAGGGAAGAGCCAGGGTGTGTCGCGGTGGGCGGAGGTGTTCTGGTTCGGCAGCGCTGCGAGGTGGTTCCGGATGATCTGCGCGAACGGGCCGGGAATCGTGAGCGCGTCGTCGGTGAAGGAGACGGTGAGCGCGTTGTGCTCGTCGCGGACTTGGACGAGCTGCATACCCACGATGCGGGTGAGGGGTTGCGCGTAGAGGAGGAGTAGCAGTGCTGCCGCGCGCTCATCGGTAGCGAGGTCGTCGCCTGGTTCGATAAGTCGGCCGATGTGCTCGAGTCGTTGCTGTTGGGTGATGACGGGTTCGGTCTTGGCCACCCGGTAGGGGAATGTCAGCGACGGGATGTGTCGGTGCGCGATCGCCCAGCGGACGAATGCGCGGGCCAGGCTGCGTGTCGTGGGACCGGTGGCGAGCCAGTCGTCGACGCAGGCCTGGGTGCAGGTTGCGGGGGAGAGTCCCGTGCGGCGGACGTGTGCGAGGAAGTCGAGTGCGACGGTGGTGGATTGCTTCGCGGCGAGGAAGCTGCCCTTCTTCAAGTCGCCGGCGTCGGCGAGACGCTGCAGTCGGTTGAGGTGAACCCAGCGGGCGTATTGCTTGATCAGGCGGGCGTCCGCGGGGTCCGCGGCGGGGAGCTTGTAGTCAAGCCAGGTGGCGAACCGTTCGATGTCAAGGTGGACCGGCGGGAGCAGCCCGTGTTCGATGCAGAGCTCTCGGAGGAAGGCGACTTTTGCGGGCTCGTGGTGGTCGGTGAACGTCGCGTGCTCGAGGGGGACGACGTCGTGGGCGAGGTCCCGGAGCAGCTTGGTGGCGTGCGGGTTAATGGTCAGCCAGGTGCGGGCGCTGCGGGCGTGGACCTGCTGGGTCAGAGCGGTGAAGAGCGGCAGCACGGTGGGGTTGATCGCGCCGGTGGGGTCGGCGAGGAGCCCTGTGAGGTCGTCGGTGAGGCAGCAGTGAGCGCAGAGGCCGACTCGGACGGGTTCGTCTTCGCGGCCGCAGCGGGTGCAGTGGAAGTCTTTCGGGATGCTGGCGCAGTCGACGCAGACCGGGATCTCGTCCAGGAGGCCGGGGAGAAGACGCTGCTGACCGCAGGGGCCGCAGGCGCCGTGGATGCGGGTGGCGCGTTGGTAGCAGCGGCGGCAGATCGATCCTTCTGGCCAGGTCGTCGCGAACCTGACATCGGTGCGGGCGCAGCGCGCGCACTCCCGCGGCGGCCTTCCAGGGGTCACTGCGGCTTACGGATTCGCGCGCGGGCGGGGCGGAACGCGCCCTGCGCGGGGGCGGCGTCGGCGGTGCCGGTGGCGCGACCGGGTGCGGCTTGGACGGTGATGGGGCAGAGCTCCTCGAAGCTGCAGTCCAGGGTGTCGAGGATCGCGCCCAGCAGGTTCAGGTTCATGCGCTCCGGGGTGCCGCCCACGAGGCGATAGATCTGTGAGTCCGAGAGGTGGATGCCGCGGTCGCTGAGGTGCGGAATGAGGTCGGAGATGGTGTTCATCCCGCGGGCGGCCATCAGTTCCCGCAGCCGCCAGCCGTGCTCGATTCGACGTTGCATGCTCAGTGCTCCTTCGTGAGTGCTTGTGCGGCCATCCGGGCGATCGCGTCGTCGACCACGCGGGCCCGGTAGTCGGGGGAGAGGCCGGTATAGATCGAGGTGGTCGAGGCGTGCTCGTGGCCGACCTGCTGCTGGATGAAGAACGCGTCGTAACCGTCCTCGACCAGGTGGGTGACGTAGGAGCGGCGCAGCGAGTGGAAATCGAGATCGTCATCGAGGCCGGCCTCGCGCTTCACCTCGTTGAACGCGCGGGAGACGGAATCCGCGGCGAGCATGCCACTGCGTTCGCTGGGCCAGAGCGCGGTGGATTTCGGCGGGGCCACCAGTGGCCGCACCTGCTCCCGCCACTCGCGGAGGCATTCCACGATCCAGTCGAACTCAGGCAAGGTGAGCACGGTGCGGCGCTTCGGGGGAGAGCCGCGCATCGCCTTCCCGTAGCGGACGTAGAGGATCCCGACGTCACCAAACTGACGCGCCCGCGGGTTGGCGGCCAGATCGACCAGATCCAGCTGCCGGACCTCGTTGCGGCGCAGTCCCCAGGCGTAGGCGGTCTTCATGATCGTCGCGATCCGGAACGCGGCGACCCAGCCCTTCGCACCGGCCCGACGGATCCGCATCACCCGGTCATCGGCGCAGTCGAACAGGTCCTGGATCTCGTCCCGGGTGTAGGGCCGCTTGCCGGGGCCGGCCATCGCATCCTGCGAGTGGCGGGCGGTGTTCCACTCGTGCAACAGCTGCGTGGGATGGTCGCCGAATCGGTCCCAGCAGTGCTGCACCCAGCCGTAGGCCGGATCAGTCAGGTACTCCAGGAACAGTCGCAGCGCGTTCTGATACCCCAGCACAGTGGAGTGCGACGCGCCGCGCAGTGCGCGCAGCTCGAGGAAGAACTCGTCCACAGTCGGCGTGGACCACGACCACGGATAGCACTCGGCGAACAGCCGGAACCGGGTCACGATCGTGCGGCGTTTGTCCACCGTCGACGCCGACAGGTTGCGGGCGATCTGCTGCGCCGCCCAGCCGTCCAGCATCGCCAGCCACACACCTTCCTCGGCGTTGAACAGCGGGATCGCGGCCCGCAGATGCGCGGGAACCGCACCCGGGGCCACAGGAGGAGGAGTTCGCATATTATGCGAAACATTCGCAGAATCCGCGAACACTTGTCAAGCGCGCCCAACAACACCCAGGTCAGCGACGCTTTCAAGCCCGAGCTGGAGCCGTCCACAGCGACCGAACCCTGCGAGAGTAGCCACCGACGAGTGGGCTCGTTCGGCGCCAAACAACGGAGGTCGAGGGGAGCGGCCAATTCGCATCAGACGCGAAGATGTCGTCTTCGATCTGACATAATGTGCATTATCGGCTATGCCCCAATGTTGCCGTCCACCGCTCCGTCGGCCCCTTCCGGGCCGGATCGCCCCGGAAGGGGCTCTCTGCCGGCATCCGGCATCTTGCTGATCAGTCCGACGACGCGAACTGCGCGAGCACGACGCAGAATCCGCCGCCCTGCAAGCCGTCGCAAGACTCGACGCAATTCCACGCAAATGCGCGACACCGTCGATGCGGGCGCGTCGACCCCTTCTGAGCCCCGCGCGACAGACGCCGACATGTGAGCGACGGTCAGACCACCCACGCCCCGTCGCGCATCAGGACCCTCCCGGCCAGCTCGTTCGACTCGCGCCAGGCCTGGATGCGCGTCGGCCGCAGCACGAGGTACACGTAGCCGGCCAGGCCGCGCGGGTCCCAGTCGGCCTGGTCCGCGTACGCCTCACCGAGCGTCGCGTCCTCATCGACGGCCACGGAGCGCTCCAGCACGACGTCGATGAGCGCGAGGTCGCGCGTGGGCCCGACCGCCAGACGCGCGATGCCCGACGTGCCCAGATTGCGCGCCGTGATGGATGCCGCGTCCAGTGCGATCACCGCGCTGTCGTCGACCCAGGCCAACGACAGCGGCACGAGATGCGGCCCGCCGTCCCGTGAGGCCGTAGCGACCCACGCATCGGCTGCGGGCGCGGTCAGCGCCGTCATGAGATCGGCCTTGCGGGTCACGCGATCGCGCGGTTCAGGCATCCGGCTCCCCTGTCTGCTCAGCGAGCCAGTCTGTCAGACGGCGCCACACGATTCACGCCCAGGGAACGATTTCTCTAGGCTCGAAGCATGCTGGAGTCGCTCACCGGGTTCGTCGTGGTGGGCGTGGCGATCCTGGTGGGCTGGATCCTCGGCCGCATCGACCTGCTCGGCGAGCACGCGCGTCCGGTCCTGGCGCGGCTGACGTTCTTCGTGCTGTCGCCGTTCCTGCTGTTCACGGTGCTGTCGCAGGCGGACGTGCACACCCTGTTCTCATCGCTGCTGCCGGTGTCGGCGATCGCCGCCGTCGCGGTGATCCTTGCTTATGCGCTGATCGCACGATTCGTGTTCCGCCGCTCGGTCGGCGAGACGGTCATCGGCGCACTCAGCGCCGGCCAGGTCAACTCGAACAACATCGGCATCCCGCTGTCGCTGTACCTGCTCGGCAGCGCGGCGTACCCGGCGCCGGTGATCCTCATGCAGCTGCTGCTGTTCACGCCGATCACGATGGCGATCCTGGATGCCGTCACCACCGCGCGCACGTCGCTCTGGCGCTCCGTGACCCGCGTGGCGACGAACCCGATCGTGCTCGGCTCGGTGCTGGGCACGCTCGTCTCGGTGCTCGGGATCGAGCTGCCGCCGGTCGTGCTGCAGCCGGCGCTCCTCATCGCGAACGCGTGCGTACCGGTGCTGCTGATCGCCTACGGCATCTCGCTGCACGGTCAGCGCGTGCTGGGCGCGTCCGGCCGCCGGCGCGACATCGTCCTGGCGACGATCCTGAAGCTCATCGCGATGCCGGTCATCGCCTGGGCGGTGGCCGAGTTCGTGTTCGGCCTCAGCGCCCACGACGTGCTAATAGTCACGGTGCTCGCGGCACTGCCCACGGCGCAGAACGTCTTCAACTACTCGCAGCGCTACGACATCGGCGAGACGATCTCGCGCGACACCGTGTTCCTGACGACGATCGGCTGCGTCCCGGTGCTGATCCTCATCACGCTGCTGCTGGGCTGACTCCCCCGGCGACGCTCACTCCCGCACGATCTCGTGCAGCACCCCGAGGATCAGCCGCACGCCCTGCTCGTCGCGCAGCACGGTGAACAGCGTGTGGGTGCACGATCGGCACCGGACGATCGCCGCCGCCTCGTCGAGCTCGACGACCGTCTCGGCGAACGGCACGGCCGCCCCGCAGCCGCCGCACACCCCGACGAGGGCGGTGACGTCCGTGCCGAACACGTCCCACAGCATCCCGGCGGCCGCGTTGCCGTCCACCGTGCTCGTCGCGTTCTCCGCCCGCATCATGCGCCTCCGAACCGTTCGGTCTTGATCCGTCCGGGCGCGTGCCCGAGCTCGACCAGCGCGTCGGCGACATGCTCGACGAATCCCGTCGGCCCGCACACGTACACGACCGGCTGCGCCTCCGGCGCCCACACCGAGGCCCTCAGCACCGCGGTGTCGACCCGCCCGACGGCGCCCTGCCATCCCGTGGGCGCCGTCCGGGTGTAGCGCCAGGTCACCGCCACTCCCCCGTCGGCGGCGCCCCGTTCCAGCTCATCGCGATATATCGCGTCATCCGGGGTGCGGACGGAGTAGAGCAGGCGCAGGGATGCCGCGGCCCCGGCATCCTTCGCGGCCCGCGCGATCGCGACCAGCGGGACGATCCCCGACCCTCCCGCGATGAGCTGCACCGGCTCCGCTCCCCCGGCCCGCCACACGAAGTAGCCGCCGAGCGGACCCTTGACCTCGAGCTCATCGCCGGGCAGCACGTCACGCACCAGGTAGGGCGACACCTCGCCGTCGGGGATCTCGTCGACTGCGAGCTCGATCGTGTCGGAGGGGCCGTACGAGCCGAGCGAGTAGGAGCGCACGGCCTGGTAGCCGTCCTCGGCGGTGAGGCGGATGTCGACGTGCTGACCGGCGTCGCTGCCCGGCCAGCCCGGCACCGTCACGCGCAGCACGCGCGCGGACGACGTGACGTCGTCGACCTCCACCACGCGTGCGGCGCTCCACCCGCCGACGGTCACCAATACCGCTCCTCGGTCCACGGGTCGCCGTGCATGTTGTAGCCGTTCTGCTCCCAGAACCCGGGCTCATCGTCGTCCATCAAGGTGAGGCCGCGCACCCACTTCGCGCTCTTCCAGAAGTAGAGGTGCGGCACGAGGAGCCGCGCCGGACCGCCGTGCTCGGGGTCGAGCGGCTCGCCGTCGAACTCGTACGCGATCCACGCCTGCCCGTCGCGCAGTTCGTCCACGGGGACGTTCGTCGTGTAGCCGCCGTAGGAGTGGGCCATCGCGTAGGCGGCGTCGGTGTCGACGGCGTCCAGCAGCGTGTCGAGCGAGACGCCGCGCCACGACGTGCCGAGCTTCGACCAGCGGGTGACGCAGTGGATGTCGGTGTGCACGTCCTCGGACGGCAGGGCGAGGAACTCCTCCCACGTCCATGACACCTCCGCCCCCGCCTCGTTGCGGATGCCGAAGCGCCACACGGCGGTGTCGATGCGCGGCGTGGGCCCGGCCGACAGCACCGGGAAGTCCTCGGTGAGGTACTGCCCCGGCGGCAGGTGCGGGTCGCTGTCGCGGCGTCGAGCACCGAATCCTCTGGAGATGACGGCCATGCTTCCTCCCTGGGACTGACTGCACGCTCACGCTAGCGCGTCCGCGCGACGCGTTCGAGGCTTGTCCGGTTTACGCCGTACGGCTCGTCGTCGCGGCGATGTTCGACGCGGGGTCTAAGCTTTAGCCGCATTCCATTCAGGGAACTCTCAGAAAGGCACCCCTCATGTCCACCGCATCCGAGGCCGAGAAGTCGGCCGTCAACGGAATCCGCACCGCGCTCGGCATCGGCGGCGTCCTCGCACTCATCGTCGGCATCCTGATCCTGGTCTGGCCGGG